>Ga0213876_10000349_pt1 | contig 39867 bp, 42 predicted proteins | sample BarmaccomBMRX_R9_FD_160113 | JGI IMG/M metagenome (GOLD analysis project Ga0213876, IMG submission 160113) | Root-associated microbial communities from Barbacenia macrantha in rupestrian grasslands, the National Park of Serra do Cipo, Brazil - RX_R9 | ecosystem: Host-associated > Plants > Roots...
TCGGACACCAGCGGCGTTCCTGCATCGCTCACCAGCGCGATGCGCGCCCCGGCGCGAAGCTTGGCGATGAGCCGCGGCCGTTCGCGCGCGCCGTTGTGGTCGTTGTAAGCGGTGAGCGGCTTCGAGATGCCGTGAATTGAAAGCAGCCTGGACGTGACGCGCGTGTCTTCCGCTGCGATCAGGTCGCAGCTTTTGAGCACATCCAGCCCCCGCAGGGTGATGTCGCGCGCGTTCCCAATGGGCGTGGCGACCAGGTAAAGCCCCGGGCTTTCGCTTTGCGCATTCCGCGCCGGAAGACTAGGCTCCTTCTCTCCCGTTTTTGAGGACAATCGTTTCGATGCCCGTTTCATTCCGGTCTGCCGCTGTGCTGAACAAAGTCTGCGCCACTATCGCAGTCATGGCGATAGCCGCCTGCACGCCGCCGCCGGCGCCCAAGCCCGTGCCCCCGCCGGCTCCCCCGGTTCAGCAGGCCCATCGCACGGTCGCCCAGCACCCGCTGACATCGGACCAACCCGGTTTCATCCGCCTGTCGAACACACCGAAAGACCGGGTGCCCGTGCGCGTTGGCGTGCTGCTCCCGTTTTCCAACGGCTCGGTCGCCACGCGCAATCTCGCCAAGGCGATGATGAATGCCGCGCAGATGGCGATCTTCGATGCACGCAACCGTGACATCCTGTTGATGCCGGCCGATGAGGGCTCCAACCCTCAGACAGCCGCGTCGGCAGCGCGTACTCTGATCGGTCAAGGCGCCGAAGTTATCGTGGGCCCGCTCTTCGCCACCTCCGTCAGTGCGGTGGCGCCGATCGCGCGGGACCGCGGCATTCCTGTCATCTCGTTCTCGACGGACCGCAGCGTCGGTGGCGACGGCGTCTATCTGCTCAGCTTCCAGCCTGAAGCCGAAGTCGACCGTGTGATCACCTATGCGGCGGCACAGGGGCACAAGAACTTCACGGCCCTCATTCCGCGTACCGCCTATGGCGATCGCGTCCTGAAGGCCTTCAATGCCGATACCGCCGCGAAACATCTCACCGTTCGCGCCATCTTCCGTTTCGACCCGCGGGCCCCGGATCTTGGGCAGACTGCAACTTCCGCGTCTGCAAGCGGCGCCGATGCCGTGCTGATCGCGCAAGGCGGGCAGCCGCTGGCGGTGATGGCCGCGGGCTTCGGCACGCCGCACCCGCAGCTGTTGGGCACCGGCCTGTGGGCGGACAAGGCGCTGGCACGCGAGGCCATTCTGACCGGTGGATGGTTCGCCGCGCCGACGCCGAGCGCCGACGTGTCGTTCGAGAACCGGTACCGCTCGGCATACGGCGCGGCACCGGCGCAACTCGCGCCGCTCGCCTACGATGCAATTTCACTGGTCGCCGCCTTGGCATCCGGCACCCCGTATCATCGCTTCACCGACGCAGCACTGACCGATGCGAATGGATTTTCCGGCATCAGCGGCGTCTTCCGTTTGCGCGCCGATGGAAGCTGCGATCGCGGGCTTGCGGTTTTGAGCATGCGGCCGGATGGCTTCCACGTCGTCGATCCGGCGCCGAAGACGTTTCAGGTGCCTGCTTCCTGATCTTTACAAAGAAAATAACTCATCTCCGTCATCACCCGGCGCCGCGCGAAACAGCGCGGGTCCGGGTGACCCAATTCATTTGGAACGAAAATTGGGTCGCCCGCATAAAGCGGGCGATGACGACATTTTTTGATGATCAATTCAAACTATGGCGCCCTATGGGGCCAATTCTGCTATCAATCGATTGAGAACCAGACGCCCACGCGGGGTGGCACGGATGCGGCCATCGGCGATCGACAGCAAGCCGTCTGCCGCGAGTGAAGCAACGCGATCTTCGTTCAGGCCGACACCCCAGCGCCTATCATATTCCGCGGTATCGAGTCCTTCGGTCAGGCGAAGCGCCATCAGCAAATGTTCGTCGGCAGAAACCTCTGCCGATACCTCCGACCATTCGACAAATCCGTGGCCCGTCGTTTCGATCCGCTGACGCCAGCGCTCCGGCAATCGCTCCGTCGATGTCGCAATGCGACGGCCATCGACGGTGATGCGTCCGTGCGCGCCGGGGCCGACACCGGCGTAATCGCCATAGCGCCAGTAGAGAAGGTTGTGGCGGCACTCCGCCCCGGCCCGTGCGTGATTGGAAATTTCGTAGGCGGGCAGACCGGCGCTTTCGGCGATCTTCTGGGTGACTTCATACAATTCGGCCGCGGCATCGTCGCCCGGCACAACAAGCGCGCCGGTCCGCGCCAGTGTTGCGAATGGCGTCGCCGGCTCGATGGTCAGCTGGTAGAGCGACAGATGTTCCGTTCCGAACGCCACCGCTCCGGCAAGTTCGTCTCTCCAGTCTGCAAGCGTTTGATGCGGCCGCGCATAAATGAGATCGAACGAGACTCGTTCGAATGTTTTCGTTGCGACGGCCAGGGCCGATTTTGCTTCCGCCGCATTGTGCAGGCGGCCGAGCGCTTTCAGGGCGGCATCGTTCAGCGCCTGCACGCCAAGCGAGAGCCGGTTTATCCCGGCAGCGCGATAATCCCGAAACCTGGCCGCTTCCACGCTCGCCGGATTGGCTTCGAGCGTGATTTCCACGTCAGGCGAGACCGGCCACAGTGCGACGATGGTTTCCAGCACAGCGGCCGTCGAACGCCCTCGCATCAACGATGGCGTCCCGCCGCCGAAAAAAATCGTCTCGACGGTGCGGCGTTGCGCGCTCTGTAACTCCGCAACGTAATGCAACTCGCGGACGATACCGCTCACCCACGCGTCTTCGTCAAACACCTGCCGAACGTGACTGTTGAAGTCGCAATACGGGCATTTGGCCGCGCAAAATGGCCAATGGATGTAGATGCCGAATTCACCTCCCCTTGGTGGGGAGGTCGGCGAGCATGAGCGAGCCGGGTGGCGGGTTTTCGGTTTCTGTGATTGCCCCCCACCCGATTTGTCGGCGCTGCGCGCCGCCAAATCGACCTCCCCACAAGGGGGAGGTGAAAGGGAGTCCATCATTTCGACAATCCTGTTGCGGCAATGAATTTCTCGAAAGCGCGGGCGCGATGGCTCATGGCGTGCTTTTCCGCCGGCTCGATCTCGCCGAAGGTTTGCGTGAAGCCTTCCGGAACGAAGATGGGATCGTAACCGAAACCCTTGTTGCCGCGCGGCGGGAATGTCAGATGGCCGCGAACTTCGCCCTCGAATGTTTCGACGTTCCCTTGCGGTGTCGCCAAGGCAAGCACGCAAACGAATTTCGCCGAGTGGTCCGCCTTGCGCTTTGGCCCCAACTCTTGCCGCACGCGTTCCATCGCCGCGCCGAAATCCTTTTGCGGCCCAGCCCATCGCGCGGAGTAAATGCCCGGCGCACCGCCCAGGGCATCCACGCACAAACCGGAATCGTCCGACAGCGCGGCCAGCCCGCTCGCCTCCGCAGCCGCTCGTGCTTTGAGGATGGCGTTTTCCGCGAACGTGCCGCCGGTTTCTTCCGGCTCAGCCAGACCCAGTTCGCCGGCGCTGCGTGTTTCGATCCCGAAGGGCGCTAGCAGATCGCCGATTTCGCGCACCTTGCCGGGATTGTGCGTGGCAATGACCAGTACCGTGCCGCGCTCCAGTTTCACGCCAGCGCGTCCGCCTGCAGCTTCACCAATTCCGTCACGCCTTTGCGCGCCAGCCGCAGGAGTTCGGCAAACTGTTCGTCCGTGAACGGAGCACCTTCTGCCGTGCCCTGTATTTCCACCAATCCGCCGGATCCGGTCAGCACGAAATTGGCGTCGGTGTCCGCGGATGAATCTTCCGCATAATCGAGATCGAGCACCGGCTGGCCGCGAGAGATGCCACAGGAGATTGCGGCGACGTGATCCTTGATCGCTGGCTTGTCGATCATGCCCGTCCTGCGCATGAAATCGAGGCACTGGGACAAAGCCACGAAACCTCCGGTGATCGACGCGGTGCGCGTGCCGCCATCGGCCTGAAGCACATCGCAATCGAGCACGATCTGCCGCTCGCCCAGCGCAGTGAGATCGACGACCGCCCGCAACGAGCGCCCGATCAGCCGCTGAATTTCCAGCGTGCGGCCCGATTGCTTGCCTTGCGCCGCCTCCCGCCGCATCCGCTCATGGGTGGAGCGCGGGAGCATGCCGTACTCCGCCGTCACCCAGCCTTTGCCGCTCCCCCTGAGGAACGGCGGCGCCTTCTCCTCGAGGCTTGCGGTCACCAGCACATGGGTGTCGCCGAACTTGACCAGGCAGGAGCCCTCGGCATGCTTGGCAAAGCCCCGTTCGAGGGTCACGGGCCGCATTTGGTCCGGCGCGCGGCTGGATGGACGCATGGTCAATACCTTGAAGTGAGCGGCTTCACCCGCTACCTAGCCTTCCCGGGGTGTATGCTCAATCCGGCCAGGTTGTTCGGAAAGAAATGAACCAAGCCAAAGGCTTAAGGAGCCCGCCTTGGGCGGAACGATGATGGACAGCACCCAGGCCCGCCTGCTCGCCGGCGATCTTGGCGAGCGGTCGCGGGATGTGCTGCGGCATCTGGTGGATGCCTACCTTTCCTCCGGCGAACCGGTGGGGTCGCGCACCCTCTCACAGCGTCTGCCGCACACACTCTCGCCCGCTTCCATCCGCAATGTGATGTCGGATCTCGAGATGCTGGGGCTTCTCTACTCGCCGCACACCAGCGCAGGCCGCGTGCCGACGGAAAAGGGTCTTCGCCTGTTCGTGGATGGGCTCCTGGAAGTGGGCGAGTTGTCGCCGAGCGAGCGCGCCGCGATCGAGGCGCGTGTTTCGGCGAAGGCGCAAGGGCTTGAAGATGTGCTGACCCAGGCCACGATGATGCTTTCCGGGTTGTCGCGCTGCGCCGGCCTGGTGGTGGCGCCGAAGCAGGAAGCGGTCCTCAAGCACGTCGAATTTGTCGGGGTGACGCCGGGCAAGGCGCTGGTCGTCATCGTCAGCGACGACGGTCAGGTGGAAAACAGGCTGATCGACGTGCCGGTTGGCCTGCCTGCATCCGCTCTCTCCGAAGCATCGAGTTATCTGAACTCGCGCCTTCGCGGCCGTACGCTCGAAGTCGCCCGCGGCGAGATTTTGGCGGAGCTGGAAGGACAGCGCGCCGAACTGGATCAACTCACCGCCAAGATCGTGGCGGAAGGCCTGGCCACTCTGGGTGTCGGCAACCATCCGGAGCGCAGCGAGGAAGAAAAGGTGCTGATCGTTCGCGGCACCTCCCACCTTCTCGATACGGTCGAAGCGCAGGCCGACATCGCGCGTGTCCGCATGCTGTTCGAGGATATCGAGCGCAAGAATGAACTCATCCGCCTGCTGAAGCTCGCCGAGCAGGGCGACGGGGTGAAGATCTTCATCGGCTCGGAGAACCGGCTGTTCAGCCTTTCCGGTTCCTCCATCGTTGCCGCGCCCTACGCCAACGCGCAGGGCAAGGTTGTGGGGGTGATCGGCGTATTGGGCCCGACCAGGCTGAACTATGCCCGCATTATTCCGATGGTGGATCACACTGCCAAAGTGGTAGGCCGATTGCTGGCCTGAAACGTTTGAGACCTATGAGCGATACCCAGGACTACACCCCCGAGTCTCAGCCCGCGAACGATAGCGAGGCGCCGGAGACCGATAACCTCGCCGGGCTGACGGCGGAAAATGCCGAGCTCAAGGATCGGCTGCTGCGCGCGCTGGCCGATGTCGAGAACACCCGCCGCCGCGCCGAGCGCGACCGGCAGGACGCCTCGCAATATGCAGTGACCGGTTTTGCCCGCGACATTTTGGCTGTGGCGGACAATTTCGCCCGCGCCATCGAGGCGTACCCGGCCGATGCACGCGAAAGCGCCAGTCCGCAGGTGAAGGCGGTGATCGAAGGCGTCGAAGCGACCGAGCGCCAGCTGCTCGCCACGCTGGAGCGCCATGGCGTCAAGCTGATCGACACGTCGGACGGCAAATTCGATCCGCATTTCCATCAGGCCATCGCGGAAGTGGCGGGCGAGGGAAAGGCGCCCGGAAGCATCGTCAACGTCGTGCAGACCGGTTACGTGATCGGCGACCGTTTGCTGCGGCCGGCCATGGTAACCGTGGCGCGCCGCGAAACGCCGGCCCAGCCGTCTCCTTCGGCCGCCGAGACCTGATGACGCCTCTGCGCATTGCGATTGCCGGCGCCGATGGCCGCATGGGGCAGGCGCTTGTTCGCGCCATCGGCGAGGATGACGGTTTCGCCCTGGCGGGAACGCTGCTGCGGGAGAGCGGCAGCGGCGAAGGAAACCGGGCGACGGCGTTGAAAGACGTGGACGCAGTCATTGACTTCACCGCGCCGGATTCCTCGGTGCAACTGTCGCGAGTGACGTCAGAACTGAAGCTGCCGCATGTCATCGGGACAACGGGTTTCAGCGCAGAGCAGGACGCACAAATTTCAGCGGCGGCGCGCCAAACAGCAATCGTGAAATCCGGCAATATGAGCGTTGGTATCACGCTGCTTGCAGCGCTCGTGAAGCAAGCCGCGTCGGCGCTCCCGGATTTCGACATCCAGATACTGGAGATGCATCATCGCGCCAAAGTCGATGCGCCTTCCGGCACGGCGCTGCTGCTCGGCGATGCAGCGGCGAAAGCGCGAAACACGCCGCGCGATTCAATCGGCATTGCCAGCCTGCGCGGCGGCACGGTCACCGGCGAGCATGCGGTGATCTTCGCCGGGCCGCAGGAGCGCCTCGTTCTTTCGCACACGGCGGAGGATCGCATCATCTTCGCGCGCGGCGCGGTCGCAGCCGCCCGCTGGCTGCAAGGCAAACCGCCCGGCCTCTACACGATGGCGGACGTGCTGGGATTATCGGCTTAGGCCGGCCGCCAGGAGCGGGCGCATTGGAGCGCCGCCTTGAGCGCGTTCGCGAACGACAGCCGCTCCCGCGGGCCGAGAAAGTTTCCCACCGCCAGAATCTTGCCATGACTGCGCAAGGTCAATCCGCGCGGCATGTCTTCCGGCTGTTCGAGTTCGATGCTGACCCAGTACGGATTCAGCAGCGTTTCGCGTGGCGCTCCCCGCGCCGGATGATACGCCACGAACAGCTCCGAGGCCGTGACCTTCACGCGCTCATAGGCGCGCGCGGCCAATCGGCTGGCGTGAAAGGCCCAGGCGAGCAGCGCCACATCCGCGCCCAGAAAAGGCGCGATCGGCCAGGCGCCGCGCAAGACAAATCCTACGGCGATGGCGGCGTTGATCCCGGCTACCAGCGCAAGGATGAGCCGCAGGGCGCGCGGGTTCATGGGCGGATTGGGCCGCAACACCGCATCAAGAAACACCGGCTCGGTCGCGCCGCTCATCGCGCCAGTCTAGCATTGAACGCGGCAGAAACGATGCCGTCTTTTGCAGGCCGTTACTATCCCTTAAGCCTGGGCGCCATGGCGCGCCCGTTCCGCAAGGCAGAGGTGGAAAGTTTTTTCGCGCGGCTGAAAGCGCAGATGCCCGATCCGCGCACGGAGCTCGAATTCAAGAATCCCTATACCCTGCTGGTCGCCGTGGTGCTTTCGGCGCAGGCGACAGACAAGGGCGTCAACAAGGCGACCGAGCCGCTGTTCAAGGTCGCGGATACGCCGGAGAAGATGCTGAAGCTCGGCGAAGCCCGGCTCATCTCGTACATCAAAACCATCGGCCTGTTTCGAACCAAGGCCCGAAACGTCATCGCGCTGTCGAAAGCACTGGTGGACGGGCACGGAAGTGTTGTGCCGCGCTCCCGCGAAGAATTGCAGGCGCTGCCAGGCGTGGGCCGCAAGACCGCCAATGTGGTGTTGAATGTCGCTTTCGGTGAGCCGACGATCGCGGTGGACACGCACATTTTCCGGGTTGCGAATCGAACCGGCCTGGCGCCGGGCCAGACGCCGGAAGCGGTAGAGGCCGGTTTGGAACGCGCGGTACCCCCCGAATACAAGCTCAACGCGCATCACTGGCTGATCCTGCACGGCCGCTACACCTGCGTCGCGCGCAAGCCGAAATGTCCGCTCTGCGTGGTGCGCGACCTCTGCCGCTATCGGCCCAAGACGACGGAAGCCGAGCTCGGCCCTCTTATGTCGCGGGCTGCGATGACGCCGACTTCGCCTGGGTCAGCAGCGCCTGGAGACAGCCCGCATCGGCGGCCGCGCCGGCTCCCTGCGGCATCGTCTCGACGTGCCTGACCGACAGAGAGGCGCCGTTCGGATACATGAAGAAGAACGCCCGGCAGTTGGCTGTGTCGTAGCGCCAGATTTCGATCTGTCCGTCCTTGCGGACGAATTGCGGCGCGCCGAAGGCCACGCGAATGCGCGTTGCGTCCATGCCGGCAAGATTTCCGGGCTCTCCCACGCGCGGCGCTGAAGGCAACCGTGTTTCCGCGGGCGGCGTGGCGCAGCCCGCCAATGCACAAAGCGACAGGACACACGGCAGGAGAAACTGCTTCACGCCATTGGCTCCGCGAAACGGGTTGAGCAGCCGGAATCTTAGCGCGCCCTGGCAAGGCCAGGCAACAACAGCAACACCCGCCGCTTAACACAGAACCTTGCCGGCTGGTGAGTGGTTTCCACCCCGGCGGCGGCGGCGAAGATTCGCCACCAGAATGCCTTTCAACAAGGCACCGAATCCGGTGCGGTTGCCAGCGCACAGAGGGTGCGCGCATTCCGATAACATAAGATAAGCAGGCGCATTCGCGGAAGAACTCGCCAGTGGCTATTGGGCTAATACAATCCGCATCGGCTGATGGCGAGAACGACCGCAATATTTGTGTGCTGCCCCCATTCCATTTTTAGGGTAGAACAGGACCAACAAGGTGGGGTCAAACATGTCCGAGGATGCGCGCCTGCCGCAGAACGGTAGTGGCGACGAAGCGCAACCGCAAACAATCATCGTCGGCATTGGCGCGTCGGCGGGCGGCGTCAAGGCTCTATCGAACTTTGTCGAGGCGCTTCCAGAACGGGTAGGCGCCGCGTTCGTTGTCATTGCCCATCTCGATCCTGAGAGCCGAAGCGAACTAGCTCAGATACTGGCGAGCCGCACCAAGCTGCCGGTCAATCAGGTGACGGGTACCTCGGCGTTGAAAGCGGATTGCGTGTATGTCATTCCGCCGGACCGCCAATTGCGGATTTCCGACGAAGAAATTTCCGCCATCCCGTTTGAAGAACCACGCGGACGGCGCATGCCGATCGACTTCTTCTTCCGCTCTCTGGCGGAGCAGCATGGCGACGGCTTTGCCGTGATCCTCACCGGCGCCGGTTCGGATGGCGCCGTCGGCGTCAAGGCGATCAAAGAGCATGGCGGGATAATTCTGGTTCAGGATCCTGAGGAAGCTGAATATCCGTCCATGCCACGAGCAGCCATCGCCACGGAAGCCGCCGATGTGGTTCTGCCTATCAGGCAGTTGGCGACCCGGTTGGTCGAGCTGGTGGCGACGAAGCGCCAGAATCTCAGCCTCGCGAAGCCGGCCGGCGAGGACGATGCGCTGCGCCGCATCCTCGCACATCTTCGCGTCCGCACCGGGCATGATTTCACGCACTACAAGCGCTCGACCGTTTTGCGACGAATTGCCCGGCGAATGCAGGTCTCTCGCAAGGAGACCTTTGACGAGTATTTCGCGCATTTGCGCGAAAGCGGTGATGAGGCTCAATTATTGCTGGCCGACCTGCTCATCTCCGTGACGACATTCTTCCGCGACGCCCAGGCATTCGACAGCCTGGCGAGAAACGTGGTTCCCAATCTCTTTGCCAACAAGGATTCGACCGGTCTTATTCGTGTCTGGGTGGCGGGCTGCGCCACGGGCGAAGAGGCCTACAGCATTGCGATCCTGCTTCTGGAGGAAGCTGCTCGACAAGAATTACGTCCGGAAATTCAGATCTTCGCCACCGACATGGATTCGCGCGCCCTGAACATTGCGCGGGAAGGCCGCTATCCTGCCGCGATCGAAGCCGACGTGAGCGAAGAGCGGCTGCGCCGCTTCTTTCATCGCGATGGCGACGATTACCGGGTGAAGCGTGAGCTGCGCGATCTGGTGCTTTTCGCCAACCACAGCCTTCTGAAGGACCCCCCGTTCTCGCGCATCGATCTCATCTCCTGCCGCAATCTGCTGATCTACCTGAACCGCGACCTGCAGCAGCAGGTGTTGATGACGCTCAACTACGCATTGAACCGCGACGGTTACCTTTTCCTCGGTACCTCCGAAAGCGCGGAACATCCCGATCACCTGTTCCGTTCCGTCGACCGCGAAGCCCGTGTCTATCAGACGGCAGGACGGTCCGATAAGCCGCCCCTGCTGCCGCGCCTGCTGGGAATGACTCCTTTGGGGAGCAGGCTCCCCGAGCTCCCTTCCGCGGTGCCTTCCGGGCGAGTGTCGCGCGGGCAGCATCGGGAGGCGCTCGAAGGCAGTGCTCCACCAAGCGTGCTTGTCGACAACAATTATCGTGTTCTGCATCTGTCGGAAAATGCCGGACGCTACCTGTCACCGCCGGGTGGGGCTTTCACGGCGGATGTGACCGAGTTGGTGCGCGAGGAAATTCGCTTCGACCTGCGCAGCGCCTTGAGCCGCGCTTTCGAGCATGGCGAGCCGACGCTCAGTCCCGCGCTGATGGTAAAATTCAATGGCGCGGCACACCGACTTTATTTTCAGGTCAAGCCGTTGCCACCGGACGCCGCGAACCAGGCTACGGGGCGGGCGCTGATTTTCTTCATTGAGGGCGGCTCCGTCACGAGCGGGTCCAGCGTCGACATTCCGGAAGAAACGCGCGTCGTGGCGGGCGATACCATTCAGCGCCTGCAGCAAGAACTGGAAGTGGCCCACGGGCGCCTGCGCACGATGCGCGAAGAATCGGAGGCGGCGAACGAAGAGCTACGGGCAGCGAACGAGGAGCTCCAGTCCATCAACGAGGAATACCGCTCGACCGCCGAAGAGCTGGAGACAAGCAAGGAGGAACTGCAGTCGATCAACGAGGAGCTGCAAACGGTAAACAGCGAGCTGAAGCTCAAGCTCGATACCGTGTCGCGCGCCAACAGCGATTTGCAGAACCTGATGGCGGCCACGGACTTCGGAACCCTGTTCCTCGATTCAGGCCTGCGCATCAAGCGGTTCACGCCGCGCACGACCGAACTCTTCAACATCACGCAGAGCGATGTCGGCAGGCCCATCACCGACTTCACCCACCAATTGGACTATGAGAATCTCGCCGCCGACGCGCGCGCGGTGCTCAGGGAGCTCATGCCGGTAGAGCGGGAAGTCAAAAGCCGGAACGATGGGTGGTACCTGGTGCGTTTTCGTCCCTATCGGACCGTAGACGACAAGATCGACGGCGTGGTTGCCACCTTTATCGACATCACCCAGCGAAAATTGTGGGAAGCCCGCCTTCGTCTTCTGCTTGGCGAGCTGACGCACCGGGTGAAGAACATCCTCGCCGTGGTGCAGGGCATGATACATCAGACCTGGCGCACGAGCGCCGATGCCAAGGATTTCGTACAGCGATTTGACGGCCGGATCATGTCGCTATCGGCGTCGCATAGATTGCTGGTGGAATCGGAATGGAGCGGCGCCGATCTTCGCAAGCTGGTCCAGGCGGAGATGGATGCATACGTCTCCGGCCCCGAACGGGTGCGCATTCGCGGGGAATCCATCAACCTGCCGGCAGATCTCGCAACGCCCTTCGGCCTTGTCGTGCATGAACTTGCCACCAACGCAATCAAGTACGGCGCGCTTTCGGACGAGAACGGCGTCGTCGAGATCGACTGGAACGTCGACCGCGGTGACAGCGCCGGCGCGCGCCTTCGTTTTCGCTGGCAGGAGAGAGATGGGCCCTCCGTGGGGACACCGTCCCAGCCGGGATTCGGAAGCACGCTGATCCGGAAGGGACTGCCGGGCGCCGCCGTGCAACATGAACTGTTGTCCGAAGGCGTGCGATGCACGGTCGATGTGCCGCTCCGCGACCGGCCGGCTCAGGACTTCAAGGGCGTCGCGGCCGCGTCAGCGTGAAACGCCTATTCGGCCGGCGACATGGCTTCCGGCCGCCGCCATTCGGCTTCTGTCATCTGCCGGATCGCCGCCTCGCGGCTTTTCGCTTCATCGGCGGCCTGGCGCCATTCGGCTTCGGCAGCTCCATTGCCGCGGCCGCCATGCTTGTTGGCGATATCGTTGCACAATTCGACCCGCTCATTCAGCATGCGAAGAACGGCTGACAGGTCATATTCCAGAATTTCGAGCTGTGCCGCCGCCAGAACCTGGGCCGTCATCACGTGCCCGATGTGGCAGCGGAATTGCGTCAGCTTTCCCAGAACCTCCTCGCGCATGGCGCCGCCGCATTCCGGGCAGGTTTGCGCGATCGGGTGTTGCATTTCTTGATTTGAATGCGCCATCGCACTCACTCCAGTTTCGTGGGTAGCTCTTTGGATTGAAGGCTCGCGCGCCAACCGCGTAAGCAGGCCCGGAAGCTCGCGCAGCGGAACGCAAAAATCGACGTCCACGTTCTCGGCCGCGCTTTGCGGCATGGAACGTGCCTCTGCATCGGCCGGATCCTGGACAATGGCGATGCCGCCGCGCCGCTTGATTTCATAGAGGCCGGCCGTCCCATCGTTCAGCCCTCCGGTGAGAATGACGCCAATGGCATCCTGGCGATGGCTTTCTGCCAGGCTGCGAAACAACGGATCTATTGCAGGCCGCGTCCAGTTTTCCCGTGGCCCCCGCGTAAGCTCCAAGGCGCCGTCGTTCACAAGGAGATGGTGATCGGCCGGCGCAACGTAGATGTGGCCCGGCTCGATCCTTTCTCCATCCCGGGCATGGCTGGCGGGCAGAATTCCCAGGTCGTTCAGAAGCACAGGAAGGATGCTGGGCCCGGCGCCGATATGCATGACCACCAGAATGGGAGCCGGAAAACCCTTATCCAGCCCGGAGACAAGCGCGTGAAGAGCCTCAACTCCCCCCTGCGAGGCACCGATTGCCACAATTCGGGCCATATAAAGCGTTCTCCGTCCCCCACGTAACGCGCTAAACGATAATTTGGCTGCCGGGCGGCCGCATCAGCCCTGCATCCACGCGACTATTGTGTATGCGACAGCCGGCGGTAGCTGAGCGCTTCGGCGATATGCGCGCGCTGCACCGATTGCGCACCGGCGAGATCGGCAATCGTACGAGCCACCCGCAGCACCCGATGATATCCGCGCGCCGTCAGGCGCATGGCGTCTGCCGCATCCGTGAGCAACTTCTTGCCGGCGGTATCGGGTGCCGCGGCCGTGTCGAGCATTTCGCCTTCGGCTTCCGCATTGGTGCGGATGCCCGAGCCGTTGTAGCGCTCGCGCTGCACATTGCGTGCGTTCGCGACGCGCTCCGCCACGGCCGCGGTGCCTTCCGCCGGCGGCGGCAAGGAAAGATCCTGCGCCGACACGCTGTTCACTTCCACATGGATGTCGATGCGATCGAGCAGCGGACCGGATAGCCGCGCCTGATAATCGCCGCCGCATTTCGGCGCGCGGCCGCAAGCCTGCGCGGGCTCCGAGAGATAACCGCAGCGACAGGGATTCATCGCCGCCACCAGCTGGAAGCGCGCGGGATAACGCACATGCGCATTGGCGCGCGCCACAACCGATTCCCCGGTCTCCATGGGTTGCCGCAAGGAATCCAATACACCGCGCTGAAACTCCGGCAGCTCGTCGAGAAATAAAACGCCGAGATGGGCCAGCGACACCTCGCCCGGCTTTACCCGCAAGCCGCCACCGACCAGCGACGCCATCGAGGCGGAGTGATGCGGATTGCGGAACGGGCGGCGGCGAGAGATCGCACCGTCGCGCAGTTCGCCGGCCAGCGATTGCACCATGGAAATCTCCAGCGCCTCGCGCGCATCGAGCGGCGGCAGCAATCCCGGCAATCGCGAAGCCAGCATCGATTTGCCGGCTCCCGGCGGACCGATCATCAGCATGTTGTGGCCACCGGCGGCGGCGATCTCCAGCGCGCGCTTCGCCGTTTCCTGTCCTTTCACATCGCGCAGATCGGCGATTGCGCCTTTTTCCTCAGCGAGCTTGGCGGCGGGCGGGTTGAGCACCTGCACGCCCTTCATGTGATTGACGATGGCGATCAGCGATGGCGCGGCGATGATCTCGATGCCGCCGGCCCACGCTGCTTCCGGCCCGCAGGCAGCCGGGCAAATGAGGCCGCGGCCCGCTTCGGAAGCCGCCAGTGCTGCGGGCAACACACCGGCCACCGGCGTGATCTGCGCGTCGAGCGAAAGTTCGCCCATCGCGGTGTAGTGCGCCAGTTCGCTGGCTGGCAAGACGCCCATCGCGGCCAGCAATCCGAGTGCGATCGGCAGATCGTAATGGCTGCCTTCCTTGGGCAGGTCGGCAGGTGCGAGATTGATGGTGATCTTCTGGTGCGGCAGGGCAAGGCCGATTGCCGAGAGCGCCGCCCGCACGCGTTCGCGGCTTTCCGCCACTGCCTTGTCCGCCAGGCCCACGATGCTGAAGGGGTTGTTGATGCTTGTGTTGCTGGCGACGTGCACCTGCACGTCGACCTCGCGGGCTTCGATGCCCTGAAACGCGACCGTGTAAACGTGCGCGACCATCCTTCCCCCGTAACGTCGCATCTAAGCCGTACGGGGCGCAGGCAGGCAATCTCATCGGTCACGCTTTGTCGCAAGTCGCGTCGCAAAGTTTCGCGCCGGCCGATCGTCGGGAGAATTCAGAGAAATATCGCCGCCGCGATGCCGGCGATGAGGAAGCGCACGAGATAGCCGGCACAATGGGCGCCGACGATCGCCCAGTCCAGTTTCATGAAGAAGCCATTGGTGATCATGAGAACCAGCGGACCCGCCAGCCAGGCGAAGAACGCCACTTCCAGCGCCGGCGACAACGTTGTCGCGTCCGCCAGAACGCAGAGCGCCACCACGGCTGCCGCCGACACAAACCCGAGCGCCGCGGAATAGACGACCGCCGTTCGGTCTTGCCCGCCGACAATGCCGTCGCGCCAGACTTCCGGGTAGCGCATGTAGCGGTCGTGAAACAGTACACCCATGAACAGCCAGTCGCTGAACGTACCCGCAATCCCCGCCAGCAAAACCGCCAGAACCACCATGCCCGACATGACGTCCTCCCCGCTTTGTGAGGCAGTCTACTTCGGCACCACGTCGAAGGCGATGGTGGTGCGCGCGTTGGGCGAATGGAACGGCACGGTGCCGTGCCACATATACGAGGGGAAAAGCACCAGGGTGCCTGGTACAGGCTTCACCGCACGGCGCACGGGATCCTTAAACTTTGGCTCGAAGGCTGGTTCGCCAAACTTGATCCAGCCCTGTTTTTCGGCCATGTCCTCCGCCGCTTCCGGCACGGCAATGTAATACGCCGAGCTGATCCAGCCCTGCGGATGCACATGGTTGGTGTGAAAACCGCAATCGTGGAGCCGCGATGACCATGAACCGGCATAGCGGAAATCCGGCTGACGGCGGCGCAGCAACGGATGATCGGTGTTGTCTTCCATGCGCGCGATATAGGACGCTACCGCTTTGTCGATCTGTGCGCGGAGCTGCTCGACTGGCGCGTGGCCCACGCCGAAGATGTTGTCCAGCGTCTGAGTGCCGCCGCGAAGGGTCTGGTCGATGAACTCACGCCGGTCGAGATGCAGCCGGTCAAGATAGATATTGAGATCGCGGTTGAAGCTTTCCTTATCGGCATAGCCGTCTGGCGGATCGATCTCGAACACCTGTACGAAGCGCTCGTAATCGTTCAGCCATTCCTCGCGCGCATCATCGAGGCTGCGCAGCGCCAGGCCCCACATGGCCAGCCCATGCTGATTGTCTGGCGCGATGGCGATTGCGCGCTCAGCGGCGGAAAGGCCCCTGCCGGGATCGCCCGCGCGGATCAGCGTCTCGGCGAAATTCGTCCAGCAATTGGCGTTTTCCGGTTCGATGCGGACAGCGGTTTCATGCTTTTGAATGGCACCATCGAAATCTCCCATGCGGGCGAGCACAAGCGCCAGTGCGTCGTGCGGAGTGACGTTCTCAGGCAGAAGGACTGCCGCGCGCTCAAATTGCTCGCGCGCCGCCTCCAAATCGCCGCGCTGGAAAAGGAATTTTCCCTTCTGCAGCGGCAACTGGCCGATTTCGGGATAGAGAAAGGCCGCGTCGTCGAACGAGCGCAGGAATTCCTCATTGCGGCCCAGCCGGTACAGCAGCTGGTTGAGGTCATGGTGCGCCAGCATGTTGAGCGGATTGCGCGCCAGCGTGCTCTGGTAAGCCTCAACGGCTTCCTCCAGCCGCCCCAGATACTGCAGCGCGTCTCCGCGATTGTAATCTGCCAGTACCATGTCGGACGCGAGTTCCCGCGCCTTGTCGAATTGTTGCAGCGCTTCGCTGTAGCGGCGTTGCAGTTTGAGCGACATCCCGAGGTTGAAACTGAGCGCCGCGGTCTGGCGCGGGTCGCGGCTGCTTTGGACAATGGCGGGACGCAACAGGGCCTCGGCTTCCTTCGGCCGATTGAGATCGTTCAGCACCGCCGCAAGGGATTGCTTCAGCATCAGCCAGTTGGGCTGAATTCGCAAAGCGCTGCGCAACGCTTTCTCCGCATCTTCGAACTGTCTCAGCGACTGCAGCGACAGACCAAGCCCGAGAAGCGCATCGACGTAGTTGGGCTTCAGGCGGATGGCCTCGCGAAAGCAGTTCGCGGCGTCTTCCTCACGTCCCAGATTGCGCAGGAGATTGCCGAGATTGTTGTGGACCTGGGGCAGGTTTGGGTTTGCCGCAATCGAGCGGCGGTAGAAGGCCTCCGCCTCTTCGGTGCGGTTCTGCGCGCGACGCAATATCCCCATAAGCTGCAGGGCATCGGCCTCTTCGGCGCGCTCAGCCAGCACGTCATCGAGAGCGGCTTCCGCCGCAACGAGTTCGCCGCGATTGAGCAGATCGAGTGCCTGCTGCAGTCGAACGCGGATTTGCGTGTCCGGCGGCGCGGACGTTTGCTCAACAATATCGCTCATGCGGCGAGCTTATCGCGGATCGGCCACGGCGGCGCAAACCATTCAGCCGATGGCGCGCAAGACCTGTTTTTGGAACCAGGCGACGCCCTGTTCGTGCTTGGGCGAAAGGCGGCCCGACTGATAAATGCCCGCATCCAGGTTGCGCTGCACGGCCTCGCAGATATCGAGGTCTTCCTTGGTCGTCACCAGCGAGGCGGCGATCTGCCTTTCGATTTCCGCTTCGTCGGCATCCTCGGTGAACAGGAAAAGGTAATCGAGCCGCGTGCGATCCACGGAGAGGGGCCAGATCCGCTCCATCAGGATGCCATCGGCGTACACGTTGATGCCGAGGCACGGCCATGTCCACGCCCACAAGCCAGCGATCGGCGCATCGTTCTTCGGCGTGGCGCGATAGAACTGCGCGGGCGGCTCGACCTCGACGCCGTAATCCGCCGCGATGGTGGAGTTCAGCATCGGGTGCAGCACCGGGATGTGGTAGCCTTCGAGATAGTTCTCGACATAGGCCTTCCAGTTGCAGCGCATTTCATGGCCGGAGGCGCGCGCGTTCTGGAATCGCTCCGCCGCGATATGCCGCATGCGATTTTCCAGCGGCGCAATCGCGGATTCGAGTGGCGCTGAGTCTGTGTCCATGTTCACGAACACGAAGCCACGCCAGATTTCGCATTTCAGCGGAAACAGCGCGAACTGGCGGGGATCGAATCCTTCCGCTGGGCCGAAATCGCGCGCGCTGGCGAGCCGTCCGTCCAGCGCATACTTCCAGGCATGGTAGCGGCAGACGAATGCGCCGGCGCAATGGCCCGTGCCGTCCTCCACCAGCGGTCCGGCGCGATGGCGGCAGACATTGTGGAATGCGCGCACCGTCCCGTCCTCGCCCCGCACCGCGACAATCGGATAGCCGGCAAAATTGGTGGCGAGATAGTCGCCCGGCCGTGGCAACTGGCTTTCGTGCGCCAATAACTGCCAGGTGCGCGCGAAAATCTCGCGGCGTTCGGTCTCGTAGACCGAAGCGTCCCGGTAGAGACTGGCGGGAAGGGTTTCGACGGCCGGCTGGCGCATGATCCGTTCTAGCGCAACGGCCGCTCTTTGCGAAGACCGGCCTTGAACTCCCCTTGGCGGCGGCCCCATGTTGCGCCATTGGCGCCCGGCTGGTTACCGATGGCGAACAGGGTGACATTGATGGCGATAAGACAGCTCTCGCTCCTCTTGCTGACGGCATTATTTGCCGCAGCCCCCGCCACGGCGCAGACCGGCAGCGATTCATTCCGCGATCGGGACGACGGCGCGAAGGCACATGTCTCCGGCTTTGTCTGCCCGCATCGCATCGGCGACTTCGAGCGCGATGCCGTTGGCGAGTACGATCTGGAAAAGAACCAGGATTTCTGTGCCTATGCGGCCCGCGACGCCGTCTATGGCACGATTACCCTGGCTCCCCTCAGCGGCGGGTTCGATCCGAAAGCAGCGTTCGCGGATGAGTTCCGCGGGCAGGAATCGACCGGCGGCAAGCGGCTCTCCGAATTCACCGTTCACTTGAACGGTTCGCCGTTGCCCATCTACACGCGAACCTATCGCACGGCGCAGGCCGAAGCGCTGGAGTATCGCATCGTGTTCGCGGGCGCGGCGGTGCGGAACTGGGTGGTGCAGGCGACCGTCGAGTACGCGGACCCGCGCGACACGCAGACGGAAGCGGAATTCCTGCGCGCCGTATTTGCGGCGGCCGAGCGTCAGATCGGGAGCCGCTGATGACCGGCGCCGAAGCGAAGCCGTTCCACCTGTCTCGATGAATCCTGGATCGGGCAAGAAGGCTCCTTCCGTAACGGGAAAAGTCATCGCCTTCGACCGCGCCATGGCTGCCTTGAATCCGGATGTCGCGCGATGGTCTTCGCGCCTGCGCCAGATCGCGCGCATGGTGAAGCAAGGGCAGATTGAGGCGGCGATGAAACCGCTGCAGGCGCATCTCGCCAAACACCCGGATGATGTCAACGGCCTCTATCTGGTGGCGGAAATCGCTTGGCGGAAGCAACGCCATGCCGAGGCCGCCCAACTGTTCGCGCGCTGTGTCGAACTTGAACCGCATTCCGCGGCGGCGCGGTTTCGCGGCGCCAATGCTCTCCTTGAATCGGGCCAGCCGCATGCGGCGCTGACCGAGGCGGAGGCGTTGCTAGCGCGCGATCCGCAGAACCCGGTGTTCCACGCGCTGAAAGCAATGGCGCTCGAGCTTGCCGGCGATCATGCCAGCGCGGCATCGGAATGGCGGTCGGTGGTGGAGGGGAATGCGCCGCTGGAATATTCGGTGCGGTACGCCCATACGCTCCGGGCAATTGGACGGCGGGCGGATTCGCAGGCCATCTGCCGCGCGGCATTGGCGGATGATCCGTCATTCGGGCCGGCCTGGTGGGCGCTTGCACAGCTCGGCGCGTCTTGCCTAGGCGAGGGCGACCTTGTGACGATGGAACAACAGGTAGCGCGCGCCGGCCTTGCGCCGGAGAGCCGCGTGCCGCTCCTGTTTGCGCTCGGCAAGGCCTACGGCGATCGCGCGCTCTATGAAAAATCGTTTGCCGCCTACGCCAAAGGAAATGCGCTGCATCGTTCGCGCGTTCGACACGATCCGGCTGTCCTCACGGCGTATGTGGCGCGCAACAAGAGCTTGTTCACGGAAGATTTTTTTCGCGCGCGTGATCGCGCGGGATGCGACAGCCGTGCGCCGATCTTCCTCATCGGCATGTTGCGGGCGGGCTCCACCCTGGTCGAGCAGATTCTTGCCAGCCACTCCCAGATCGAAGGCACGCGCGAATTGTTCAATGTCGCGGCCGTCGTGCAGCAGATGGAGCGCGAATTCGGGCCGCGCCTGCAGAGCAAGTATCCCGACCTGCTTGCTGCGCTCGATCCCGCCCAATTCACGACGATGGGGCAACGCTATCTCGAAAGCGTGCAGCCGTACCGAAGGCTGAAGCAGCCGTTCTTCATCGACAAGATGGGCAATAATTTTTTGCATGTGCCCGCCATTCATCTCATGCTGCCACGCGCGAAGATCGTCGATGTGCGCCGCCACCCGATGGCGTGCGGATTGTCCAACTTCACGCAGTACTATGCCAATGGACAGAACGAGACGTATCGGCTGAGCGATTTCGGCCAGCTCTATCGCGACTACGCTGCACTCATGGCGCATTTTGATTGCGTGCTTCCGGGCCGGGTCCATCGCATCCACTACGAACAACTGGTCGCCGATCCGGAAGGCGAAATACGCCGGCTGCTGGATTACCTCGAATTGCCGTTCGAAGAATCATGCCTCGCGTTCCATGAAAACGCCCGGGCCGTGACCACCGTCAGCTCCGAACAGGTGCGCGCGCCGCTATACCGCGAAGCACTGGACCATTGGCGCCATTACGAACCCTGGCTCGGACCTCTCAGAGCCGCTTTTGGTCCCATCACGGACACCTATCCCGCGTTGCCCCCGCTGGACTGAGGTTTCGCAAACGGGCGGCTCGCGCTCGCGTTTTGGCTCTGGCGCGCCAACCTTTATGCTTGCACGCATGGTGCGCTTCGAAAATGTCGGCATGCGGTACGGCGAGGGCCGCGAGGTGCTTCGGGACGTGACCTTCACGCTCGACCCGGGCTCGTTCACCTTTCTCACCGGACCCTCTGGCGCCGGCAAATCGACCCTGCTGAAGCTCATTTATCTGGCAGAGGCTCCTTCCGGCGGTTCGATCAGCATGTTCGGCGTCGATCTGGCGAAAACCGGCCGCCCCAACTTTCCGGCGCTGCGGCGCCGCATCGGCGTAGTGTTTCAGGATTTCCGGCTGTTCGATCATTTGTCCGCCTTCGATAACGTGGCGATGCCGCTGCGAATCGCGGGCCGGGATGCCGTCAGCTACCGGCGCGACGTCGAGGAGCTGCTGTCCTGGGTCGGTCTCGCCGACAGGCTCACCGCGCTGCCCGCAACCTTGTCCGGCGGCGAGCAACAACGCATCGCCATTGCCCGCGCCGTGGTGGCGCGTCCCGATCTGCTGCTTGCCGACGAACCGACGGGAAATGTGGACCCGGACATGGGCCAACGTCTCATCCGCCTGTTCGAGGAACTCAACAAGCTGGGAACCACCGTGCTGATCGCAACGCATGACCGGAGCCTGATCGAAAGCGCGCGCGCGCGAGAAATGCGCCTGGTGGGCGGCAGGCTCGTGGCGCTGGGGAGCCCCGCGGCATGAAGCCCCGCGCGCTCATCATGCCGCGTGACAAGGGGGCGGGCTCGCTCGATGTGGTGATCGCGGTCATGGCTTTCCTCGCCTCGCTCGCGTTGGGCGCCATGCTGATCGCCGAGCGCGCGGCGGCAACTTGGCAGAGTGGGCTCGCCGGGCGTCTCACCGTGCAGGTGCTTCCGCCCGAGAACTCAGCGATACCGCTGCAAGCGCAGATCGAGGCCGCACTTCGGGTTCTGCGCGGGACATCGGGCATTGCCCATGCCGCCATCGTTCCAGAGCAGGAGACGCTCGATCTGGTAAAACCCTGGCTGGGGTCCGACACGATGGTTCGCGAACTGCCGCTGCCGCGGCTGCTGGACGCGACGGTGGCACCGGGGGCAGAGGTAGACCTTCCGAAACTCCGGCAACGGCTGTCAGCGGCAGCGCCGGATTCGCTGCTCGACGATCATGGACGCTGGCTTGACCGTCTGCGCGGGTTGACGCGCGGCATCATCTGGTCGGCCTATGGCGTTCTGGCGCTGATCGCGCTGGCCACCGCGGCGACAGTTTCATTCGCCACGCGCGCGGGCCTGGAAGCGCACAAGGAAATTGTCGAGCTGCTCCATCAGATGGGCGCGCATTCCACCTTCATCGCGCGCGCCTTCGAATGGCACTACTTTCTCGCAGCACTGGTTGCAGGCGCCATCGGCGCGGCGCTGGCCGCCTGTCTGTATCTGCTGGGCAGCGGTTTGGAGTTGGCCGGCATCGAGGCGGTGCCGTTTCTGCCGCCGTTGACCCTGCACGCGACGGAGCTGGGTTGGCTGCTCATGGTCCCCGTTGCGGCCAGCTGGATCGCCCTGCTGACCGCCAGGCTGTCCATTTTGCGGGTTCTTTCAAGGATTTACTGAGGGTTACGGAGATTGTGCGATTCACCTAAGGTCGCGCCCGCCGAAGGCGCTCGGTGTGGGAGAATTTGGTGGAAAGGCTAGGGAAGTCGCTCGCCTTCATGGGAAGGATCGTGCTGGCGGTATTTCTTGTCTATTGCCTGGGATTTCTCGTTTTCGCCACGACGCTGCCACATCGACCGGCTTCCGTTCCCCGCGCCGACGCCATCGTAACGTTGACAGGCGGGGATTCGCGGCTCGAAACGGCCGTTCACCTGCTCGAGCAGGGAAATGCGCGACGCTTGCTGATCACGGGCGTCCATCCCTCCATCACCAAGCCGGAGATCAAGCAGATCGCCAGCGGCGGACACCGGTTCGACTGTTGCGCGGATCTCGACTTCGCGGCCGAGGACACCCGCGAGAATGCGGCGGAAGCTGCCGGGTGGATGCGCGCGCACAAATTCCGCAGCCTGATTCTCGTCACTGCCAATTATCACATGCCGCGCAGCCTGGCCGAGTTTTCCGCCGACATGCCGAAGGTGAAGCTGGTCCCCTATCCCGTCGAGCCGGAAGGGATCGATTTTGCCCGCTGGTGGCGCAATCCGCATGCGGTGCGGCTGTTGCACGCCGAGTACGCCAAATATCTCGCCAGTCTCGTGCTCGATCGCTTTGTCTCGCGCGACACTGGCGCCGGACATCATCGCAGTTAAGCGAGCGCCGGACATGGTTCTGCTGCGCTCGTCCCTCTTCCTGATCTACTTCATGGCCGCCACCGTGATCATCTACCTCGCGGCGTTTCCGGCGCTTGTTCTGCCGCGGCACTTGATGGTGCATGCGTCGCGCCTGTGGTCGCGAGCGATCTTGTTCGGGCTGAAGCACATCGCGAATCTTGACTACGAAGTCCGCGGAGAAGTTCCGAAAACACCGGTCCTCATTGCCTCAAAGCACATGAGCATGTGGGATACGATGGCGTTGTACCTGCTCGTTTGGGATCCAGCGGTCGTGCTCAAACGGGAGCTGCTGTATGTGCCATTCTACGGCTGGTACATCGCCAAGGCGCGCGTGATCGCCATCGATCGCGGCGCCCATGCCTCCGCGCTCCGGCGCATGGCGGTCGCGGCGAAGAATGCGCTCGCCCATGGAAGGCCCATTCTCATTTTTCCGGAAGGGACGCGGAAAAAGCCCGGTGCCGCGCCCGACTACAAGCCGGGAGTAGCGGGCCTCTACAGCTTGCTTGGCGTGCCATGTGTTCCCGTTGCACTGAATTCGGGCTTGTTCTGGACCGGTCCGATGGGCTTCATCAAGAAACCGGGTCGCGTCGTTGTCGAATTTTTGGAAGCCATTCCTGCCGGGATGAACCGCGCTGATTTTCTGCGCCTCCTGGTGGCGCGGATTGAGACGGCCACGGCGAGACTGGTCGCCGAAGCCCGTCAGGCCCACTGATGCCGCGTTATCGCCTCGTGATTGAATATGACGGCGCGCCCTTCGTCGGCTGGCAGCGGCAGGAGAACGGGCCATCGGTGCAGGCCGCGCTCGAGGAAGCGATTTTTCAGCTCTCCGGCGAGCGGATCACGGTGACGGGCGCCGGCCGAACCGATGCCGGCGTGCATGCGCTCGGGCAGGTCGCGCATTTCGATTTGTCGAAAATATTTTCATCGGACAAAGTCCGGGATGCTCTGAACCATCACCTAAAGCCCGCACCGGTGTCGGTTCTCGATGCCGATCAGGCCACTGGCGATTTTCATGCGCGCTTTTCGGCGACACGCCGATCGTATTTGTATCGTATGCTCTGCCGGCGAAGTCCGCCGGCATTGGAGCGCGGCCGCGCCTGGCATGTCATGCGCGAACTCGACGCCGCCGCCATGCACGAAGCCGCGCAATGCCTTGTCGGAAAGCACGACTTCACCACCTTCCGCGCAGCGGAATGCCAAGCTTTGTCGCCGATGAAAACGCTCGATGTTCTTACGGTACGGCGCGATGGCGACCGCATTTCGATTGACGCCGTGGCGCGTTCTTTCCTGCACAATCAGGTGCGTTCGATGGTGGGATCGTTGAAACTGGTCGGCGAAGGCAAATGGACGCCGGATGATCTGAAGGCGGCGCTGGAAACAAAAGATCGGTCACGTTGCGGGCCGGTTGCGCCCCCGGACGGATTGTATCTTGTCAGGGTCGATTACTAATGCGTTCGCCGCTAATGGCACTTGAAGCGGTCGAAGGGTTCCCGGCAATCGAGGCAGCGGTGCAGCGCCTTGCATGGTGTCGAGCCGAACCGGCTAAGCTCTTCCGTATGCAGAGAGCCGCAGCGGGGGCATTCGGCCGGTGCTTCCCGCAAGGAATGCTTGGCGGCGCCTTTTGCTGGTGGCGCGATGCCGTAGGCGCGAAGCTTTGCGCGGCCCTCCTCGCTGATCCAGTCGGTCGTCCACGGCGGCGACAGCGTGGTTTCGATCTTGATGAGAGACATGCTGGCGCGATCGAGCGCCGCGCGAATGTCCTGCTCGATGGCAATCGTTGCGGGACAGCCGGTGTAGGTCGGTGTGATCACGAGTGTCGTGCCGCGCACTTCGCGCACAATTCCCAGGTCGACGACGGAAACGCATGGAATCTCCGGATCGGGAACATGCGAAAGAATTTCGAGAATGCGATCCTTCAGCGAGAGCTCTGCAATCGCGCTCACCAGGTCGCTCCCGGATAGGCGCGTTGCATAAACTGCATCTCGGTCAGCAGGTGCCCGAGATGCTCCGAGTGATGGCCAGCACGCCCGCCCATGGCGCCGCGCCGGGGCTTCGGCATTTCGAGCGCGGCATCCGACAAAGTTCGTGCGATCCGCGCATCCCATTCCGCGCGCAGCGATGCCGCGCCGTCTTTCGGATCGAACAGTTCGTCCACGAAGCGCCACATCCAGTCGAGGCCTGCGATCATGCGCGAGCGGCTCTCTTCCGTGCCGTCGCCCAGCCGCACCACCCATTCGCTGGCGAATTTCGCATGGTAGGCGATTTCCTTCACCGCCTTGGCGCCGATGGCAGAGAGCCGCGGCTCCGGCGCAGTGGCAATCTCGCGCATCAGCAATTCCTGCCAGTTGGAGAACAGGAATTGCCGCGCGATGGTCTGCGCGAAATCGCCGTTCGGCTGCTCGACGAGCAGACAATTGCGGAAATCGAGTACATCGCGGCGGAAGGCCAGCGCATCGGCATCACGGCCCTCGTCTTCGATCTCGCCGGCAAGATTGAGAAAGTGCGTCGCCTGGCCAAGCAGATCCAGCGCGATGTTGGCGAGCGCGAGATCGACCTCCAGCATCGGCGCATGGCCGCACCATTCCGAGAGCCGCTGTCCGAGAACCAGCGCATCGTCCCCCAGCCGCAGCGCATGATGGAACAAGGTATCGTCGCCCGGCATCAGATGTTCTTCACGCCGTCCGGGATCGTGTAGAAGGTCGGGTGGCGATAAACCTTGTCCGCCGCCGGCTCGAACAGGTCAGTGGTTTCCTTCGGGTCCGAAGCAACAATGGCGGTGGACGGCACCACCCACAGGCTCACCCCTTCCATCCGCCGCGTGTAAACGTCGCGCGCGGCTTCGATGGCCATGCGCGCATCCGCGGCGTGCACGCTGCCCGCATGCTTGTGCGAAAGGCCGTTCTTCGCCCGCACGAACACTTCCCAAAGTGGCCAGTTGGAGTTCATCACTCCGCTGCCATGCGCATGGCGCGCTTGTTGGCATGCACAGCCGCCGCCTCCCGCACCCAGGCGCCGTCTTCCCAGGCCCTTATGCGGGCATGGTTGCGATCCTTCGCGACCGGCCCCTCGCCGCGCACCACCGCGTAGAATTCTTCCCAGTCGATCTCGCCGAAATCGTAGGCGCCGCGCGCTTCATTCCATTTCAGCGCGGCATCGGGGACCCGCAGACCGATGGCTTCCGCTTGTGGCACTGTGGTATCGACAAATCTCTGCCGCAGCTCGTCATTGGTTTCGCGCTTGATGCGCCAGCGCACCGATTGCGCCGTGTTGGGCGATTTGTCGTCCGGCGGGCCGAACATCATCAGCGACGGCCACCACCAGCGGTCCAGCGCATCCTGTGCCATGCGCTTCTGCTCAGGCGTGCCGGCTGCCAGCACGCACATGATCTCGTATCCCTGGCGCTGGTGAAAACTTTCTTCCTTGCAGATGCGCACCATGGCGCGCGCATACGGCCCGTAAGACGTGCGCTGCAGCGGCACCTGATTCATGATCGCCGCGCCGTCCACCAGCCAGCCGATGGCGCCGATGTCGGCCCAGGTGAGCGTCGGGTAGTTGAAGATGGTGGAGTATTTCGCCTTGCCGCTGTGCAGCGCCTCGATCATTTCCTCGCGGGAGGTACCCAGCGTTTCGGCGGCGGCATAAAGATAAAGTCCGTGGCCACCTTCATCCTGCACCTTGGCCAGCAGGATGGCCTTGCGGCGCAGGTTCGGCGCCCGGGTGATCCAGTTGCCTTCGGGAAGCATGCCGACGATTTCGGAATGGGCGTGCTGGGAAATCTGGCGGACTAGCGTCTTGCGATAGGCCTCCGGCATCCAGTCTTTAGGCTCGATGAAATCGTCCGCGGCCACGCGCGCCTCGAAGGCGGCGAGCTTTTCCGGGTCTTCATCCGCCAGCGACAGGCCGGCGGATTTCTGGTTCTTGTCCTTGAGTTCGGTCGTGTACATGGGTTCTCCAACGCTCACCCTATAATATGGAAACGGGCAAGCCGTTAAGCGGGGTCCAGCACCGGCTGGTTCAGGCTGCGGGACAACCCCTGAAATTCCGCGATTTTCCGGCCGTCTGCCGTTGAGACGGTCACCAAATAGACCGCGGAACGGCCGCTGGAAGCCTGCTCGCGCGCTTCGGCAACCAGCCTCTCTCCCGCTTTCGCCGATGCGAGAAACACAATCGAGGCCGCCTGCGCGACCGCGGTCACGTTCCGCGAATTGCAGGCATAGGCAAAGGCGGTATCGGCCAGCGCGAAGATCATCCCGCCATGGGCAATGCCATGACCGTTCAGCATGTCCGCCCGCAGGGTCATGGAGATGCGGGCGTAGCCTTCCCGCGCCTCTTCGATGGCGATCCCCCAGGCCGGTCCGGTACCTTCACGCGACAGCAGATGCTCCGCCACGCGGCGGGCCAGATCGTCTGCGGGAGTGACCGTTCCCATCCGTGCATCCTAGACCTATTGTCCGCCTATGAAGGATCGAAATATCGCGAGAGCCGGAGAGTTTCTCCCGGTCATCGCCGCCGCGGCAACTTTGGCACTGATGCTGCTGTGGGTCGCACAATGGCTGATGCGCGGCTGAGGGGGCGGGGCGGTGGCGTACGAGACCATTCTGTTCGACATCGCGAGCGGTGCGGCGCGGCTGACCTTCAAACGGCCGGACCGGCTCAACAGCTTCACCGTACAGATGCATGGGGAAGTGGCCGATGCGCTGAGTCGGGTGGAAGAAGATGACGGCATTCGCGTGCTGCTGATCACAGGTGCGGGCCGCGGCTTCTGCGCCGGGCAGGATCTGGGCGATCGCACCGTCGCGCCGGGCGGCGAAGGCGTTGACCTCGGCGACTCGTTGGCCAACTATTACAATCCGCTGATCCGCCGCATCGTCGGCCTCAAGATGCCGGTGGTGTGTGCCGTTAACGGTGTGGCGGCCGGCGCCGGCGCGAATATCGCCTTCGCCGCCGACATCGTGCTTGCCGCCAGGAGCGCAAAATTCGTGCAGTCCTTCGCCAATCTCGGGCTGGTGCCGGATTCCGGCGGCACCTGGATCCTGCCGCGGCTGATCGGCCAGGCACGCGCGATGGGGATGGCGCTCACCGGTCAGGCGGTCACTGCGGAGCAGGCGGAAAACTGGGGCATGATCTGGCGCGCCGTCGATGATGCCGATCTGATGACCGAGGCCAACGCGCTGGTCGAGCGCTTCGCGGCCGGCCCAACCCGCGGATACGCCGCCGTGAAACGCGCCATCCGCAACAGCTGGGCGATGACTCTGGAGGAGGAGCTCAATCACGAGCGCGACATGCAGCGCGAACTTGGCCGCTCCGCCGACTATCGCGAAGGCGTCGCCGCCTTCACCGAAAAGCGCAAACCAAATTTCTCTGGACGCTAGAAAAGTATTGACACCGAATGACTTTGGCATCGCACTGGACAGAGATAGCGAACGCGTTAGGTCTGGAGATTCAGAGTCCGGTTGAAGTGGCGCTGTCGGATGGCACGACTCTCCATGCGCCTGTTCTTCTAAAAAACTTTGGTGCCGAAAAGGGAATGATCCTCTTTGAAGGCATCCGCGATGACATTTTTGAACTCAACGAAGTTCTGGTCAGTCTCGGTTACGGTTTTTCTTGTCTAAGCTCTTACCGCGAGAACGAACCCGTCGATTTGGAGGGCGCGAAAGAGGTGTTGGCCGACTGGGAATGGTCCGGTCCCCCAAACCAGCGTCCAGCATGGTTGGCTGATCCACCTCAAGACGAGGACGATAATTAGTGCCTAGGAGCGGCAGATGAAGCCACTGAAATTGATGAGCTATGCCGAAGGGCGATGGCTGGAGCCGGCCGGCGCGCTCAACGACATCGTTTCCGCATCGACGGACGAACTGGTGGCGCAGGTCGGCCAGGGCATCCGCGACTTCGCGGGGATGCTCCATTACGCGCGGAGCGCCGGCGGGCCGGCCCTGCGTGCCATGACGTTTCATCAGCGCGCCGCGATGCTGAAAGCGCTCGCGCAGGCCATCATGGCGCGCAAGGAAGAGCTATACGAGCTCTCCTACGAGACAGGGGCCACCCGCTCTGATAGCTGGATCGACATCGAAGGCGGCGCGGGCACGCTTTTCACCTATGCCTCTAAAGGCCGCCGCGAGCTGCCGGATGACGTCGTCCTTATCGACGGCGCGGTCGAGCCGCTTTCAAAAGGCGGCACCTTTGTCGGCCAGCATGTGCTGACCTCGCTGCAAGGCTGCGCGGTGCACATCAACGCCTTCAATTTTCCGGTGTGGGGCATGCTGGAAAAGCTCGGGCCCACCTTGCTGGCCGGGGTTCCTGCCATCGTGAAACCGGCCACAGCGTCCGCTTATGTGGCGGAAGCCGCGTTCCGCATCATGATCGATGCCGGCGTGCTGCCGGACGGCGCATTGCAGCTGATCGTGGGGCCGACCGGCGACCTGCTCGATCATCTGACCGGCCAGGATGTCGTCTCCTTCACCGGCTCGGCGAAGACGGCGCAGACCTTGCAGCGCCATCCCGTCATCGCGCGCGAGAGCGTGCGCTTCATCGCCGAACGCGACTCGCTGAACGCCGCGGTGTTGGGGCCGGACGCGACGCCGGAGCAGCCGGAGTTCGAGTTGTTCGTGAAGGAAGTCGTCCGCGAGATGACGGCCAAGGCCGGCCAGAAATGCACCGCCATCCGCCGGGCGTTGGTTCCGGCCGCGCTGATCGATGCTGCGCAAGCCGCGTTGCAAGAGAGGCTCGCCAAGGTTGTCGTCGGCGATCCGCGCAATGAGAAAACGCGCATGGGAGCGCTGGTGAGCACGGCGCAGCGTTCGGATGTGCGCGCGCAGATCGAAAAGCTCAAGCGCGAGGCCCGTATCGTTTGCGGCGATCCCAACCGAAACAACGGCCACGGCGCCTTCCTCGAACCCATTCTGCTGCGATGCGATTCGCCGGCAGGCGCAACCGCGGTGCATGAAGTGGAAGCCTTTGGCCCGGTCGCGACCCTGATGCCGTATGACGGCATCGATGACGCCGTGCGGCTGGTGAATCGCGGGCAAGGCTCGCTGGTGATGTCGCTCTTCACCTACGATCCGCACGTTGCGCGCACGATTCTGACCGGCGCCGGCGCTTTCCACGGCCGCCTGCTGATCGTGGACCGCGACTGCGCCAGGGAATCCACCGGCCACGGCTCGCCGTTGCCCATGTTGGTGCATGGCGGGCCGGGCCGCGCCGGCGGCGGCGAAGAGCTCGGCGGTCTGCGCGGCGTGATGCACTACATGCAGCGTACGGCCTTGCAGGGCAGCCCGCGCATGCTGGGCACCGTCACGCATAGCTGGATCAGGGGCGGACCCGAAGAGCGCGATGCGCCGCATCCCTTCCGGCTGAAATTCGGTGAAGTGCAGCCGGGCAAAACTTTCGTCAGCCCGCTGCGGAAGATCACGCTCGAAGACATCGAGCATTTCGCGCACTTCACCGGCGACACCTTTTACGCGCACATGGACGAGGACGCCGCCGCAGCCAATCCGTTCTTCGAGGGCCGCGTGGCGCACGGCTATCTGCTGCTCGCGTTCGCCGCCGGACTGTTTGTCGATCCGGCGCCGGGGCCGGTGCTCGCCAATTACGGCCTCGACAATCTGCGCTTCCTGAAGCCCGTCAACCCCGGCGACAGCATGCGCGTGCAACTCACGGCAAAGTCGAAAATTCCGCGCAAGGACGAATACGGCGAAGTGCGCTGGGCCGTGACCCTCACCAACCAGGACGACGAGATCGTCGCGACCTACGAACTGCTGACGATGAACGCAATTTAACGCCTGCGCGCCATGGCCGCGATGGTGAACAAGGCTCGGCTGGTCACCACCTCCGCCGGAATGGCGGTGGTGCGCGTCAGCGCTTCGGTCTCGAACAGCAGATCGCAGGCGTCCAGAAGCGCCTCCTCGCTCCACCGCGACACCTGCGCTTTGAAGCTCGTCGTGCGCGTGAAATGGATTTGTGGCCAGCCGCGCTTCATCGCGGTCTCCACCGATTCTCCCGCCGCGCTTGCCGCCTTCACCTGCAGCAGACGCTGAAAATGCGACAGCGCCGGCCGCAGGATAGCGGTTGGCGACGCATCCTCCGACCAGAGTCGTTCCAGCGCCAGATCGAGGCGTGGCAGATCGCCCTCGCCGGCCGCGTCGCATGCTTCCTCCGCGCGGATTTCGGACTCGTCGCCCATGACGGCGCGAACATCGGCAAGCTCCACATGCTTCTTGCCATGCATGTAGAGCGCGAGCTTTTCGACTTCACGCCGCGTGATGCCGCGATCCGAACCCAGGCGCGCGGCCGCGTCGTCGAGCGCCTCCGGGGCGATCGTGAGCCCCTCCGTTTTCAAGGCATGGCGAAGGACGGCGGCGATACTCTGCGCAGTATCGGCATAGCACGGGATCGCCGCGGCATTGCCGGCGCCTTCGAACACTTTGCGCAGGCTTGAGCTCTTAGCGAGATCACCGGCTTCTACAATCACCAAAGCATCGCCTTTGGGATCGTCCAAAAATGTGTCGAACACGCCGGCCAGAGAATTGCCGGCGCCGCGCACCCGCACCACGCGGCGGCCACCCAACATGGAAATCGCGGCGGCTTCATCGGCAAGGCGAGCCTTGTCGGCATTCAACGTGGCTTCATCCAGCTCGGTCACGCGAAAAGGATCGCGCAGATCGGACACAATGGTTTTGGCAAGCGCCTCCGCGCGTTCGCGGACAAGGCCCTGATCGGGACCGAAGATGAGCGCCGCGACCACTGTTTTGGGAATGCGTTCGACATAGCGGTCCGCGTCGCCGGATTTGACGATCACGGCGGCGTGCCGGCCTGCCGCGCGAAATAGACCGCGAGGCGCGTCTGAATTTGCCGCGCCAGGTCTTGCGCGGTCCGCACCTGCACGTCCTGCTTCGCCACCAGGGTTGCATAGGGAGACGCGACCACATCGTATGCGGAGAGAGAGGTCGCGCTGCCTCTGGTCAGAGGCTTCTGCGTCTTGCGGTCTATCAGCGCGTAGGACGCGATCAGCGTGTAGTTGTAACGCGTGATCTCGATTTCCTTGATGCCATGCACGGTCTCGTTCTGAATGGCAATCGGCTCCTGGCGATCGGTCAAATCGATTTTGAGATCATAGCTGGCGCCTTGCGGGTCGATTCTGGCGCGAAGAGCATCCACCAAATCGTTGCGCAATTCGTAACCCGCCCTTTCAAGCTCGATCGGCGGCACGTAAACCGAATCGAAGATGATCCGCGCGCCCGGCTTGCCGTTGATCTCGCCGTAGAGCGGATGAAAGCCGCATGCGCTCGTCGCGATTGCGACGAGCGCAGAAAACAGAAAACGGAACCCGGAAATCAGAAGGAACGGGCGTCCTGACTTCTGAATTCTGATTTCCGATTTCTGATTCATGCCACTATGTTCACAATGCGGTCGGGTACCACGATCACGCGCTTCGGCGGCTTGCCCTCAATGGCACGGACAACCGCCTCCAGCGCCAGGGCGGAAGATTCTGCCTCGGCCTTGTCAGCGCCGCGCCCAATTTCCATTGTGCCGCGTAGCTTGCCATTCACCTGCACGGCCATGGTGACGGTGTCGGACCGCACCAGTTTCGGATCGGCTTTCGGCCACAGGGCATCGGCCACGAGCGTGTCGTACCCCAGCGCGCGCCAGCAGCTCTCCGCAAGGTGCGGCATCATTGGGCTGATGAGAAGCACCAACGTCTCGAGCGCCTCGCGGCGGACCGACATTGGCACGGAAGCGTCCATCCCACCGATCGCGTTCACGAATGTGTATATCTGCGCCACCGCGCGATTAAACCGCAAATTCTCGAGATCGTCCGTTACTGCCGCGACGGCGCGGTGCGCGGCGCGCCGCAGCTCCGGCGCGGCGCCTGCCACACCATCCATCTTTGCTTGCTCCTGCGAGAGATCGGCCTCGGTGACAAGCCGCCACACGCGCTGGACGAAGCGGAAGCAACCTTCCGCGCCCTCATCCGTCCACTCGATGTCCCGCTCCGGCGGCGTATCGGAAAGCATGAACCAACGAATGGTATCGGCGCCGAAGCGGTCGATGATCGCTTCCGGCGCGATCACATTCTTCTTCGACTTCGACATTTTCTCGGAATGGCCGGTCGTGACCTCGGCGCCGCTGGCCTTCAGATAGGCCTTGCCATTCCGCTTCTCGATGTCCGACGGCTCGATCCATTCGCCATCGGCACCGCGATAGGTTTCGTGGCAGACCATGCCTTGCGTGAAGAGGCCGGCAAACGGTTCGTCGACATCGGTGTAGCCGAGCCGATGCAGGCCGCGCGTGAAGAAGCGCGCATAGAGCAAGTGCAAAATCGCGTGCTCGATGCCGCCGATGTACTGATCGACCGGCAGCCAGTAGTCCGCCGCTTTCCGGCTCACCGGACGATCGGCGCGCGTGTCGCAGAAGCGCGCGAAGTACCAGGACGAATCCACGAAGGTATCGCAGGTATCCGTCTCGCGTTGCGCTGCGCCGCCGCATTGCGGACAATCCACATGCTTCCACGTAGGATGCGTGTCAAGCGGGTTGCCGGCGCCCTTGAACTGCAGCTCATCTGGCAGCAGCACCGGCAGATCGGCTTCCCGCACCGGCACGAGTCCGCATGCGCCGCAGCGGATCATGGGGATGGGGCAGCCCCACGGCCGCTGTCGCGACACCAGCCAATCGCGCAGGCGATAGTGCACGGTGCGCTCGGCGCTGCCTTGCGCTTCCAGCCGTTTCGCGACTTCCGCTTTCGCGCTTTCGACATCCATGCCGTCGAGGAACCGTGAATTCGCAAGATGGCCGGCGCCGACATACGCCTCTTCGCCAATCTCGAATGATTTCGGATCGGCATTGTCGGGTATCACGACGGGCAAAACCGGCAGCGTGTATTTGCGCGCGAATTCGAGATCGCGCTGGTCGTGGGCCGGGCAGCCGAAGATGGCGCCGGTGCCGTACGCCATCAGCACAAAATTGGCGACATAGACCGGCAGCTCCCACTCCGGATCGAAGGGATGGGTGGCCACAAGCCCGGTGTCGAACCCCATTTTTTCAGCGGTCTCGATTGCGGCTTCCGCGGTGCCGACCCGGCGGCACTCCGCGACAAATGCCGCAAGGTCGGGATGGTCATGCGCCAGCCGCTCCGCCAGCGGATGATCCGGCGACAGCGCAACGAAACTTGCGCCAAACAAGGTGTCCGGCCGCGTCGTAAAAACGTCAACCGTTTCACCGTTCGAAAGATCGAAAGACACGCGCAAACCTTCCGAGCGGCCGATCCAATTCTTCTGCATCAGCCGCACTTTTTCGGGCCAGCGGTCCAGGCGGTCCAAGGCCGCGAGCAGGTCGTCCGCATATTCGGTGATCTTGAAGAACCATTGCGAGAGCTTACGGCGCTCCACCAGAGCGCCCGAGCGCCAGCCGCGGCCTTCGATCACCTGCTCGTTGGCGAGCACCGTGCCATCCACCGGATCCCAGTTCACATCCGCTTCCGCGCGGTAGACGAGCCCTGCTTTGTAGAACTCGATGAACAGGCGCTGCTGATGCTTGTAGTAGTGGGGGTCGCAGGTGGCGAACTCCCGCGTCCAGTCGATGGAAAGGCCCATCTGCTGCAGCTGTCCGCGCATGGTGGCGATGTTGGCGTAGGTCCAATCGCGGGGATTTACGCCTTTCTCCCGCGCCGCATTCTCCGCGGGCAGGCCGAAGGCATCCCATCCCATGGGATGCAGCACATTGTAACCCTGCGCCCGGCGGAAGCGCGACAGCACATCTCCCATCGTATAGTTGCGAACGTGGCCTATGTGGATGCGGCCCGACGGGTAGGGGAACATCTCCAGCACGTAGCATTTGGGGCGCGCTGAATCGTTGGCGGTAACAAAGCATTGCCGCTCTGCCCAAACTTGCTGCCAGTGCTGTTCCGATGCTTTGGCGTCGTATCGCGCCATTTCCGATTTACTCCCATCCCGGCGCCGAAGCCGATGACGAGAGGCTTACAGCGCGTTGCTATTAACTTCCACCGCTGGCGAGCCGAAGCTCGCGCGCGCGGGTGAGAATGGCGTCTTCCAACTTCACCGCGGTCTCCGGATTGACCGCGGCATCTGCCCATCCTTGTGCCGACTGGGATTGACGGAAGACCGAGACCTTCAGGCCATCGGCCCGCAGGCGCCGATCCAGAATATAGACGGTAACCCGCATCCGGTCGTTTGGCGCGTTCGCGGCCGAGTACCAGTCGGTCAGGATGACGCCGCCGAACGGATCGGCCGAGCGCACCGGCATGAAGGAGAGCGTGTCCAGGCTGGCACGCCAGAGATAAGAGTTTACGCCAACCGTGATGCGGCCGTTGGACGACGTGATGGCCGTCGACCCGGCGGAGGCTTGGTCGTCCATGACATCGTCTGAACCACAGGCGGCCAGCCAAAGCGTGGCAAGAAGAATAGTCAGAATCCGCATGTGTTTCCGTGCGCACCCGTAGGACAACGCGGGCGCTTATAGCGGTGGGGGCAAATCGACGCAAATGCTTCAGTCCCCAGAACCACTTAGGCCGCGGAACTCAAACCGCAAGGCCTCCCACCGCTGCCAAACCCGCGAACGCGCCATTGCCAAGTTGCCGCACGTTCTGCTCGTTCAGCCCGCCAAGCGCATAGACCGGAACTTGCGCCTGTCTGGCGATCAGCCGCGCTCGCGCCGAACCAAGGGACTCGCGCCCGGGATGACTCTTGGTGGGGAAAATTGGTGTCAGATAAACGGCATCTGCTCCAAGCTGCCGCGCCGAGATCGAGGCCGCGAGAGAGTGCGCTGCCATCGTGATGAGCCATCTTGGCTGGCGAGCGCGCCAGACATGGGCCTGCCGTGCGTTCGACTGCGAGAAGTGAACACCGTCAGCACCCAGGCCCCGCGCCAGCATCGGATCGTTGGCGATCACCAACCGCAAACCATTGGCGCGGGCAATCGGGCGCAAGGACATGGCCAGCTTCGACCGATGCGAGGCTTGGCGCGCGCGCACCACGATCATGCTCCCTCGGGGCAGCAAACGCGCGGCGCCGAGCGGATCGGGAAGCCGCTCATCGTCGGTCATCAGCACGAGCGCGGGCAGGCACTGGTCACAGCGAGCGTTGAGAACCGAAGCCGCTCTTGCTAACCTGATTCTCGCCAACGTCCGCACGATGTCCTCACCCGCGCATTCTTCACCTGCCGCTGCACTGGCCCGTATTCTGGCGACCGTTGAGACAGTACGCGCCGCTGCGGTTCAACCTGCTTCTTCTACCACGGTGATCGCTGTCTCAAAGACCCACGCGGCGGAGCGGATTATTCCGTTGCTCGAAGAGGGGCATCGTGTTTTCGGCGAAAGTCGCGTGCAGGAAGCCCGGGCAAAATGGCTGCCATTGCGCGAGCGGTTTGGCGGAATCGAACTTCATCTCATCGGGCCGCTGCAGACCAACAAGGTCCGCGAAGCCGTCGGGATATTCGACGTCATCCAGACCCTCGATCGTCAGAAGCTTGCGGAAGCGCTGAAGGCGGAGTTCGTGCGCTGCGGATCTTCCCGCACGATACTCGTTCAGGTGAACACCGGCGAGGAACCGCAAAAGGCGGGGGTCGCACCGCGGAACGCGCTCTCATTCATCGCCTGGTGCCGGGACGAATTGGGCCTTCCCGTGCACGGCCTGATGTGCATCCCGCCGGTGGGTCAGCCGCCGGCGCCGCATTTCGCACTGCTAAAGAAAATCGCCCGCGACTGCGATTTGCCGTTTCTCAGCATGGGCATGAGCGACGATTTCGAAACCGCGATCCGTTTTGGCGCCACGCACGTCCGGATCGGCACGGCGATATTCGGCGCGCGTGAATCCGCCCGTCCTTGAATGCATGGGATTTAGCCCGAATGCGGCCGCGGCTGGGGCAGGGGCTTCGGCATGTAGCGATGCAGCGCGGAGCCTTTCTCCCGCAGCCAGATCTGGGGCTTCTCTGCATTCCCGATCAGATCCTCGACCAGGCGCCAGAAGCGGGGGCCGTGATTCATCTCCCGCATATGGGCGACTTCATGCGCGACCACATAGTCCAGCACAAACGCGGGCGCCAGAATCAGACGCCACGAGAAAGAAAGCGAGCGTTGCGTCGAGCACGATCCCCAGCGGCTCGCGGTATCGCGCACCGTCACGTGCTTGGGCGCAGTGCCCAGTTGCTCGGCATAGTAGAAGGCGCGTGCCTCCAGCACCTTTTTTGCCTCACGTTTGAGGAAATCGAGCACGCGGCGCGCCGTATGCTCGCTCTGCCCGGTGACGCGAATGATGCGGTTACCCTCCTCGCGGTCGATCCACACCGGCGTGCGGCGGCCTTCGCCGCGCCGAATGACGTGTTCCTCGCCGCGATAGAGAATGCGTGCGCCAAGTCCCAGCGGCACCGCCGGCGGCACCTGCTTCAACCGCTCGGCAATCCATTCTGTTTCGCCCCGTGCGAAGTCGATCGCGTGATCGATGGAGCGTTTCGTCGGAGCCACCACGCTGACCTCTCCGGTCGAGGGATGCACCTTGACGATCAGCCGCCGCGCCCGTGGGTTGAGCTTCACCGTCACCGAAACCGGCTTGCCGTCGATGCGCAGCAGCGCGCGCGCAGCCAGCTGCGAGCGTGACGACGAACGTGATGCAGACACCTTGCGCATGGACTTTTCTTTACCCACAGACCCTGCTTCTCTCACACGCGAACGCGACAACTCTGTTATGACCACTCGCCCCCGTTTCCATCTTGCCTTTCCCGTTCGCGATCTCGCCGAGGCGCGCGCGTTTTATGGGCAATTGCTTGGCTGCCAGGAGGGCCGATCCTCGGACGAATGGGTCGATTTCGACTTCTTCGGCCATCAGATCGTGGCCCATTTAAGCCGGTCGGAAGGGGGCGCGGAAGGGCAGAATCGGGTCGACGGCAAAGATATTCCGGTGCGGCATTTTGGCGTGATTTTGGAGATGCCGGAATGGCGGGTTTTGGCGGCCGGGCTAAAAAAAGCCGGCCGGGATTTCCTGGTTGAGCCCGGCGTCCGGTTCGAAGGCCTACCCGGGGAGCAGGCGACCCTTTTTATTCGCGATCCGTCCGGTAACGCCTTGGAATTCAAGGCCTTCGCAGACGAAACGATGGTGTTTGCCCGATGAGGTCCGATCGCCCCGAAGCCATGGTAATCGCCTTGGGCACGCTTTCCGCCGCTCTTTTGCTGGGTGCGCTCGGGTTTCAGTACCTGGGCCGGCTACCGCCCTGCGAGATGTGCCTTTGGCAGCGATGGCCGCATCTCGCCGCCGCCGTTCTGGGACTGGTTGGTGGTTGGGCTGTCAGCCGCCGGGTTGAAGGGCATCAGCTGGCGGCCCCGCTGGTCTTTGTTACTGCCATGCTGGTGGGGCTGTCCGGCGTGATCGGCGCCTATCACGCCGGGGTTGAGTGGCACTGGTGGGCCGGCCCAAGCCAATGCACCGGCTCAGGGTTCAAATACACCGGAAAGCTGGATCTGAACGAGCCGGTGGTGATGTGCGACCGTGCTGCCTGGCGGCTCTTTGGCATCTCCATGGCCGGTTATAACGCGATCATTTCGCTCGGCGCCGCTGCCTTCGCTCTGCTTTTCCTTCTCCGCAACCGGAGACGCGCATGACCGCACGCGGACCGCGCCCGGCTGTTCCAGGAATTACTGCGGAGAAAGACAGCGAAGCAATGATCCGCGTGGATCACGCCGGCGAGTACGGAGCCGTTCGAATCTACGAAGGTCAACTGGCCGTCTTCGATGCACTGAACCGCGATTCCAAAGCCGCCGATGCCATCCGCGCCATGGCGCACCAAGAGCAGCGGCATCTGCAAACCTTCGACCGGCTGGTCAATCAGCGAAAGGTCCGCCCGACGGCACTGGAGCCTGTGTGGCGCGTCGCGGGATTTGCGCTGGGGGCTGTCACCGCCCTGATGGGCGAGAAGGCGGCCATGGCGTGCACCGCGGCTGTCGAGGAGGTGATCGACGAGCACTACGCGTCGCAATTGCCGCGCCTGAACGATGACACCGAACTGCAAAGCACGGTGGAGGAGTTTCGCCGCGATGAAATCGCGCACCGGGAGGAAGCGCTGGCGCAGGGGGCGGAGCAGGCCCCCGGCTACCGCTTCCTCAACGAGGCAATAAAGTCCGGCTGCAGGCTGGCAATCAAGCTTTCCGAACGTATCTGAATTCTAATTGCGAGATGGGGCCAATATGCGCTCGCGGATTTCTTGCGGCGTTACGCCGCTCTCGCGCAAACTGCGCAGGGTGAGCGCGCGGTCTCGCTTGGAAAGCTTTTTCCCGTTGGAATCCAGCACCAGCCTGTGGTGCGCATACTCTGGTTCCGGTAGCCCAAGGACGGCTTGCAGCAGCCGTTGCACATGCGTGGCGGAAAAAAGATCGTTGCCGCGCGTGACCCGCGTGACACCCTGAAAAGCGTCGTCGACAACGACTGACAGATGGTACGATGCCGGCGTTTCTTTACGCGCCACGACGATGTCGCCGAACAACAACGGGTGGACGGCGACGTGCCCAACCTCACCTACCGGCGCGCCGCCCAGTTCTTGGAACGACAGTTGTCCTGCAGTCGCGCTTGCCCTCTGAACATCCAGTCGCATCGCGAACGGCGCACCCGCCCCGATGCGCCTCTTGCCTTCGCCGTCGTTCAGATTCCGGCAGGTGCCGGGATAAACAGGGCCTTCCGGACCGTGCGGCGCTTCCGCTGCACGCGCAATCTCGTAAGCAATTTCCGCCCGCGTGCAGAAACAGGGATAAAGCAGACCTTGGTCCTGCAGACGGCTGAGTGCGGAGCGATAGGCTTCAAAGCGCTCGGATTGCCGAAGGGCGGGTTCAGTCCATTCAAGTCCAAGCCATGCGAGGTCTTCATGGATGGCGCGGGCGAATTCCGGGCGGCAGCGGCTCGCATCGATGTCTTCGATGCGCAAAAGAAAGCACCCACCGCTCTCTCTAGCTGTGTCGTGCGCGGTGATCGCAGCATAGGCGTGGCCCAGATGCAGATATCCGGTTGGACTCGGCGCGAACCGCGTGACAATCATGCGCGTGACGATATCCCACCAGAGCGCGATGGTCTTCGGAAGCAAGACATTGAATGGTCCGCGGTTGCCGCCTTTGCGCGGAGCCGCGACTCATCTTGTCGTGCTCTGCCACGGT
>Ga0213876_10000350_pt1 | contig 39862 bp, 30 predicted proteins | sample BarmaccomBMRX_R9_FD_160113 | JGI IMG/M metagenome (GOLD analysis project Ga0213876, IMG submission 160113) | Root-associated microbial communities from Barbacenia macrantha in rupestrian grasslands, the National Park of Serra do Cipo, Brazil - RX_R9 | ecosystem: Host-associated > Plants > Roots...
GAGCTGAGGTTGCCCACCGGCGTGCCGAGGCTCGGGTGGTTGAAGAGGTTCTGCACGTTGACCGACATCGTCAGGTTGTAGCGGTGCTCCGTGCTGTCGCCGCCGAAGCTGTCGCCGCCGCCCCCGTCGCCGCCGAAGCCTCCGCGCCCGCCGCCGCCGCCGCGACCTCCGCCCCCACGGCCGCCCCCGCCGCCGCCCCGGCCGCCGCCGCCGGCGCCGTTCGGGCGATTCGAGGCCACCTCGCCGAAGCCGATGGTCTTACTCAGGCGCGTGTTGAAGGCGAAGAAGCCGGGGCCGCGCCCGTAGTTGCGCGGGATGATGACCTGGCCGGGCTGCGGGTCAAGGTCGAAGTCGCCGAAGGCCGTCCGCCGCACGCTCGCGCGCGAAAGGTCTGTGGCGAACGCGGGGCGCTCCGTGAAGAGCGTGTCGCCGTTCAGGTCGCGCCCGATGGTGATGTTGAAGGGCCGGCCCGAGTTGACGACGAGCGTCGGGTTGAGCCTCAAGCCCCACGGCAGCGCGTTGACGGAACCGCCGATGAAGAGGCGGTGGCGCTGATCCTGCGTCGAGTTGCCGTACTCGCCCGTCAGGTCGTACTGGTTGACGGGGAAGTTCGAGGAGTAGTCGGTGTCGCTCTTCGCGAAGTTCAAGGAGTAGTTGCCGAAGAGCGTGAACTTGCGGCTGAAGCGGTTGTTGACGTTGACGACGAGCTGGTGCTGGTTGAAGACGCCGCTCGACTCGAACTGGAAGACGTTGCCGAGCGCGGGCAGCGGCCGGATGAGATTGTTCGACGCGTCGCGCAGGGGCCGGTTCGAAGCGTCCACGAGCGGCGCGTTGACGTTGCGCGAGCGCAGCGCGTGGAGCGTGCGCGCGCCGATGTAGCTCACCGAGAGCGTGACGCGGTATGGCAACTGCTGCTCGAAGCTCACGGCCGTCTGCATCGTGTAGGGCGCGCGGATGTCGGGCGCGAACTGCCGGACGGTCTGCCGCACCTGGAAGGCCGTGAGCTGCTCGGGCGTCGGCACGCCCGCGACCGTCGGCGTGTAGGCGCCGTCGGCCGTCGTCTGGCCGAAGGTGGAGAGGTTGAGCAAGGGCGAGGCGAGGTCGGTCACGACGAACTGCTGCTGGCTCGTCCCGTTGAAGCGCGCGGTCTGCAACGCGAGGTTCTCGTTGACGCGCTGGTAGAAGATGCCGAAGCCGCCGCGGACGACCGTGTGCTGCTTGCGCGGGTCGCCCGCAGGCGACCAGGCGAAGGCGACGCGCGGCGCGAAGTCGAGGTCGCCGCCCGCGCGGTTCTGCCGCTCGTAGCGCAGGCCCGCCGAGAGCGTCAGGTTCGGGCGCACGCGCCAGTCGTCCTGCACGAACGGGCTGAAGTCCCAGTAGGTGACCGAAGCCTCCGGGTCGCCGCCCGTGATGGAGAACTGCGTGGGCTCGCCGCCGCGCGCGCGGATCTGCGCCGGCGTGCAGAAGCCCGCGGCGTTGCCGCACGGCTGCCCCTGGAGGAAGAGCGTGCGGCGGTAGCGTTCGAGGCTGGTGATCTGGACGAGCACGGGGCTGCCGTTGGCGTCCGTGACGACGTTGCCCGCGGCGTCGAGCTGCGGGGCCGTGCCGCCCGCGAAGGTGAACGTGCCGGCGAAGTTCTGCCGCGACACGTCGGTGATGCGGTCGGCGCGCACGCGCGCGCCCGCCTTGAGCGCGTGGCCGCCGACCGTCCAGGACGTGTAGTTCTGAATCTCGAAGCGGTTCTGGTCGTTCGAAGAGAGGGCGCTCTGCGCGCCGCCGCCGGTGAAGGATTCGAGGACGCGGATGACGGGCGCGTCCGTGCCGCCGGTCTGCCGCTGCCGGTCGTTCTCGTACTGGAAGCGCGTCTCGTTGATGACCTTCTGGTTGAGGACGGCCGTCTCGGTCAGTTGCACGGTGTGCTGCGTCGTCTCCGCGTCGTAGGCGCGGGTCGGCAGGTTGAAGTCGCCGACGCCCTCGTTCAGGCGATGGCCCCGCTCGAAGGTGTAGCGCGCGACGAGCGTGTTCGTCGGGTTGATCTGGTAGTCGAGGCGCGGGCTGAAGGTCGTCCGCCGGTTGGGCGTGAGGGTCGTCTGGTTGAAGGAGACGGGGTTGAGGCCCGCGTCGAGCACGACGGCGCGCACCACGCTGTTGTCGTCCGTCTCGCTCCGCTCGAAGTCGAGGAAGAAGGAGGCGCGCTTGGCCGAGAGCGGCCCCGAGAAGTTCCCGCCGTAGCGACGCAGCTGGTAGGGGGCGCGCGTCGCGGCGAAGGGCGAGCGCGCGTTGAGAGACTCGTCGTTGAAGTTGAAGAACGCCTGGCCGCGGTATCGGTCGGTGCCGGGCTTGGTGAAGATTTCGATGCGGCCGTAGCCGAGCCGGTCGTACTCGGCCGAGAACGGGTTGCGGTTGATGCGTATCTCGCGGATCGACTCCTTCGGCGGGAGGCGCCCGCCGGTGAAGCCGTCCACGTAAATCTGCGCGCCGTCTTCGGAAGAGCCCGAGCCGGGGCCGGCGAGCGCCTGCAAGGCTTCGGACAGGTCGTCGGGGTCGTCGGGCAGCGCGTCGAGGTCGGCGCCGCGCAGCACCACCGCCCCGGCCTGCGACTCGGCCTCGGTGCCGACGGGCGCCTCGGCCGTGACCGTCACCTCCTCCTGCTCGATGGCGACGGTGAGGATGATGTCGAGCGGGGCCGTGCGGCCCGCCTGCACCTCGACGCCGAGGTTCTCGTAGGCCGCGAAGCCGGACTGGTTGATGCGCACCGTGTAGCGCCCGGGCGGCAGCCCCGCGAAGGAGTAGTTGCCCGCCTCGTCCGTCGTCGCCGTCTTCGCGACGCCCGCGGCGTCGGCCGCCGTCACCGTCGCGCCGATGATGACGCCGCCCAGCTCGTCCTTCACGTTCCCGCGCAGAGTCCCCAACGCCTGCTGCGCCACCACCCCGCAGATGTTAAAGAACAGCACCGCCGCGCACAGGGCCAAGCCCCGCAACGCCCCCCTCCTCAAATGTCTCATCGCCCTCCACCGTACCTTGACTGTTAAGTATGAACTCGGAACGCCGAACGATGAACTGAAAGGCAAAGGGCTTCAGTTCGTCGTTCAGCGTTCAACGTTCCCAGTTCATCGTTTAGCGAGGCGGCTCGCGCGTCGGCCCCTGGCCGTTGCCGATGACGTCGCCGGGCAGGCCCGGGCTGTTGGGGCCGCGCTGGCCGGCGCCGCGCCCGAACGGCTGCATGGCGCGGATCGTCTCGGGCGTGCCCGTGACGAGCGTGATGACGGTCGCGTGCGAGGCGTCGGCGCCCGGCGTGACCGTGACGGAGACGGCGTCGCCCTTCTTCAGCTCGGCCAGGGTGACCGCGGGCAGGCTGTCGAACATCTGCTGGAAGTTGTTGCCGCCGCCGCCCGGCCCGAAGCCGCCGCGACCGCCGCCGCCCTCGCCGCGCCCCTGCCCGTCGCCGCGGCGGCGCTGGCCGCCTTCGCCTTGAGCCTGTCCTTGCGCCTGCCCGCCCTGCTGTTGCTGCTGCTGGCGCTCGGCGCGGCGCTGCTCGCGTTCGGCGCGCTGCTTCGCCAGCGTCTGCTCGAACTCGGGCGTCATGCGGTGCAGAGAGGAGCGCGCGCCGAGCGCGAGCTTGACGCTGCCGCCGTCGTTCGTCTTGACGACCAGCTCGCCCTTCTGCGCATCCACGCTCGCGACCGTGCCGGAGAAGCGCGCGAACGAGCCCGTCAAGACCTCCTCGGCCTTGAAGGTCGAGCCGTCGGCCGTGCGCTCGCCCGTCGCGCGGATGTTCTCGCCGGCCCGCACGTCCGCGAGCGAGCCCGCGATGGCGTCGGCCGGCTTCATCGAGTCGGGCGCGTAATGCAGCACGCGCGCCGCGGAGGCGTCAACCGTCGCGGACTCCTGCCCCTGCCCCTCGCGGCCGCGCGTCTGCACGACGATCAGCTTCTTCGCGGCGTCCACCGAGACGACGCGGCCCTGGAGCCTGCGCCCCGCGTTCTGCCCGCCCGGGCCGCCGGCGCGCGTCATCAGGATGAGGCGCGCGGCCGTCCCGCCCGCCGCCGTGACGCCCGGCGCGAGCAGGCGGTCGCCGACGCGCACCTCCGCGAACGTCACGCGCTGCCCCTGCTTGAGGTCGGTCACGCCCGGCGCCATGCGCGTGTAGGTCGTCTGCTCGGTCGTCGTCAGCGTCACGGTCTCGCCCGTGTCCGCGTGCACCGTGACCGTGTGGGCCGCGGCGTCAACGGCCGTGATGTCGCCGACGAGCCTCTGCGGCGTCTGCGCGCCCGCCCGCCCGAACGTCAGAAGGGAGACGGTTAAGAAGAAGAGGAAAAGCTTTCTCATTTCGTTCACTACCACTTTCAAGTTAAAGCTCAAACGTCGGTCTCTTTGTCGGTCTCGGCGCGGCCCGCGCCGCCCGAGCCGGCCGAGGGCTCCATGTCGCCGAGCGCGGACGTCGTGGCCTCGATGGACTGCGGCCCCGCGCCCTGCGCCGCGGCGTTTGCGGTGCCGGCCGCGTTCGCCTGCCCGCCGCCGGACTCGCCCGGCCGGAAGCCGTCCCGCTCGGCCTCGTGTTTCTCCGTGTGCCCCGTGCCCTGCGCGAAGCGGTCAGCCTCGCCCGCCCTGTCCTGCTCAGCCATCGCCTGTGTCCCCTTTGCGACTCGAAGTTGAAGACGGCCGTTTACCAAGGCCGGTTACAAGAAAAAGCCGAACGCCCGGCGCACGTGCGCCGGGGCCGTAGAACGCTGGGGAAAGTTGTTCAGGGGATGAATGGAATATACCGCACATGCGCGCGGGACGTAAGTCGCCGCGTGTGCGGACGGGAGCGGCTTCTAACTCTTCAGGAACTCTTCCGCGCCTCGCCGGCCACCTGTGCGTGGCCGAGCGCGGCGACGAGCGTGGCGCCGCCGACGATGTTGCCCAGGAGCGTCGGCAGCATCCAAGCGAGGTAGTCGGACAGGCCCGCCCCGCCCGACCAGACGACGTAGAGCGTATCCACCGACCCGGCGACGACGTGCGCGAACTTGCCCAGGGCGACGAGGTAGGTCATCACGATGACGACGAAGAAGCGCGCCGACTCGGACGCCGGCAGCATCCAGACCATCAGGGCGATCAGCCACCCGGCGAAGACGCCCTTCAGGAGCGTGAGCGGCCACGAGCCGACGAACGCCTCGCGCCCGATCTCGGCGAACGTCTCGCGCACGTGCGGCTCGAACAGCTCGGTGCGCGAGATGACGAACGCGAAGACGAGCGCGCCCACGACGTTCGCCAGGAACACGACGCCCCAGAGCCTCAAGACCTGCGCGAGCGTGTGCATGTAAGGTCTTTGCAGGAAGGGGAGGACGGCCGTCAGCGTGTTCTCCGTGAAGAGCTGCTGGCGCCCGAGCACGATGACGAGGAAGCCGACGCTGTAGCCGAGTTTTGCCACGAGCGGCCGCCACTCGGAGTCGGGGAGGTGCGAGCGCAGCAGCCCTTCGGCGACGAGCGAGAAGCCCATCGAGAGCCCGGCGGCCAGGCCGTCCCACGCGAGCGCCGCGGAGGAGCGTTTGAGTTCGTTCTCGCCCTCCTCGCGTATCGCCTCGTAGACGACCTCCGTGCGCGGCGCGCTGCGCCACTCGACCTCTTCCTGCTCCTGCTCCGACAGTTCGGGCTGCCTCGAGTTCTTCTGCTCTTCCATCTTCAACCCCCTTGTATAAAGTAGGCAGTAGGCAGATGGCAGTAGGCAGTTAAGGTATTAGTCCTTCAACTGCCTACTGCCATCTGCCTACTGCCTACTGATCGCCACCCCCCACGGCCCGTCGCCGGCCTTGATGTGGCCCGTGACGGTGTTGGTCGCGGTGTCGATGACGGTGACCTCGTCGGCGCCGGGGGCGCCCGCGTCGTTGCCGCCGCAGGCGGCGTAGACCTTGCGGCCGTCGGGCGTGACGGCGAGGCCCCACGGCCTCTGCCCCGTGGGGACGCGCGCGAGGCGGTTGAGAGTCGTCGTGTCGAAAACGTCCACGGCGTTGCCGCGCCCCGTCGCGACGTAGACGCGGCCGCCGTCCGGCGAGACGACGACGCCCATCGGCTTGACGCCCGCCGCGCTGTTCTCGATGGGCACGGTGCGCAGCACCTTGTGCGCCGAGGCATCGACGACGACCAGCGTCCTTCCTATCTCGGTCGTCACGTAGGCGCGCGAGCCGTCGGGCGAGAAGGCCGCGTCCCGCGGGCGCGAGTCCACGATGAAGGTCGAGGCGACGGTGTCGTTGCCCGTGTCGATGACGGAGATGGTGTTGCTCGTCTCCGAGGTGACGTAGACCCAGCGGCCGTCGGGGCTCGCGCGCACGCCCTCGGGCTCGATGCCGGCGACGAGCGTCGCCAGCGTCTTCCCCGTCTTGATGTCAACGGCCGACGCCGTGCCCGCGTCCTCGTTCGACGCGTAGAGGCGCGAGCCGTCGGGCAGCACCTCCAACTGCTCCGGGTCTGTGCCGACCTCGTAGGTCTTGACGACCTCGCCGCTCCCCGCGTCTATCGCCGCGACGTGGTTCTCACGCGCGTCGTAGTTCTTCCCCGAGGGCGTGCTCGAAGCGACGTAGACGGTGCGGCCGTCGGCGCTCACCCGAACCCCGCGCAGGCGCCCGCCGATGCGCCACGTCTCGACGACGCGGTCGTCCGCCGTGTCGATGACCGTCAACGTCCCGTCCCGCTCGTTCGTCACGTAGGCCAGAGGCCCGCGCGGCCGCGCCGCACAGGCGGCGAAGGCAAAAGGCAAAAGGCAAAAGGCAAAAATCAAAAATGAAGAACAGCTCTTCGCCGGGAGGGCGTCCGGCCTTTTGCCCTTTGCCTTTTGCCCTTTGCCTTTTGCCTTCATTTGAGCGTGTAGAGGTAGCTGGTGATGTCGCGCGCGTCCTGGTCTGAGACGCCGAGGGTGGGCATGGCGGTGAGGCCGTCCACGGCGCGCGGGTCGCGTATCCAGCGCATCATGTTCTCGGGCGAGTTGGTGAGGACGCCGCCGACGTAGGCGCGGCTGGCGACCTGCGAGAGCGGCGGGCCGACGAGCGCGTCCGCGCCGCGCACGCCGGGGATGGTGTGGCACGTCCCGCAGCCGTAGTGCTCGATGGCCGCGCGGCCGCGGGCCGGGTTGCCGCCGCCGGTCATCTCGGCCGCCGCGCGCTCCGCCTCACTCATACCCCCGCCGCACGCCGCACAGAGAAAGAGCAGCGCCGCCGCCGCGAGCAGTTTTAAAGTCTGTAAGTCTCCGCGCATCGTTTCAAACGTCGAACCGTAAACTCTCACGCCCGGCCGCACGCAGCGCCGCCTGCTCGCGGCGGAGGACGGCGCGCTCCGACTCGCGCATCCAGCCGGCGAGCAGCGCCAACCCCGCGACGACGTAGACCAACCCGGCCGGCACCCACATGATGAGCCCGCCCAACTGCTGGTCTTCGAGCGGCGTCAGCCCCCACGACGGCGCCGTTTTCGAGTAGGCCGGGTAGAGCACGCGCCCCGTGAAGGTCAGGAACGCGCCGAGGACGCCGCTGTGCACCGAGGTCGTGAACAGATAGAGCACCGCCGCGCCGTAGCCCATCAGCCCGCGCGGCCCGTGCACGAGCGCCCACCAGAAGAGCAAAGCCGACCCGAGGAAGGAGACGTGCTGGAGCGTGTGCACGAGGTCGCTCTTGAGCGTCGCCTCGAAGAGCGCGGGCACGTGCCACACCCACAGCGCCAGCGCGTGCAACGCCCAGGCCGCCAGGGGTTTCGTCAAAGCCCCCCAGACGCGCCGCCACCAACCGGCCTTCGCCGCCTCGCCGAGGCGCCGCGCCCACGTGGTCGGCACCGCCCACAGGAACGCGACCACCGGCCGCCCCAACACCAGGAGCGGCGCGGCCGCCACCATCAAGACCTCGTGCTGCGTCATGTGCGCCGAGAAGAGCACCCCGCCCAAAGGGTGCAGCGGCGAGACCAGCGCCACGAACAGCGCCGCCCACCCGCCCGCATAGCACCAGGCCTCCCAACGCCGAACCCCGCGCCCGCTCCCCGACTCGCGCCAGAGCCTCCGCACCCCGCGCAGGTACAGCCACCCCGACGCCGCCAGGCACAACCACACCAGAGGGTCTTGCCCCCAGGTGTAAGGCAGGTCGGAGAAGTGATGCGGCTCGCCCCCGTGACCGAGGGCGGTCACGAAGGCAAAAGGCAAAAGGCAAAAGGCAAAAATCAAAAGGGTAAGACGGCGCGGGAAGCGAGACGCCGCGTCTTCACTTGTGCCCTTTGCCTTTTGCCTTTTGCCTTCTGCCTTCATGTCCTCTGGCACGCGCTGTAGACGAAGACGGCGACCCACTGCGCGATGATGACGAGCGCGCTGTGGGCGCTGACGAACATGCCGACGGCCGCCATGAAGCGGCTGCGCGGCAGCACGCCCGCGCCCCCGTCGTCCCACTCGGCGCCGGCCCTCTGCCAGTTGCGCCACGAGAGGAGCCCCGCGCCCGCGGCGACCAGCAGCGCCGCCAGCGAGACCGCGTGCAGAGTCCACACCTGCCCCGACCCGCAGACCCAGAGCACGAGCGCGTAGTTGGCCTGCAACTGCACGAGCGCCGCCAACGGCCCGGCGAGTATGCCCGCCCAGAGCGCGCCCGGCCCCGCGCCCTCCTTGAACTCCCTCGCCGCTTCGCCGTTCACATCCATCGCGGCACCCAGTAGATGACGACGTAGAGCGGCACCCACAGCGCCACGACGAAGTACCAGTAGAGCGCGTTCTCGCTCGCGTCCACGAACCGCTTGCCCTCTATCGGGCCGATGACGAACAGCGCCAGCAGCACTATCGTGTCCAGCAGGTCTGTGACGAGGTGCAGAAGGTGCGCGCCCATGCTGACCCACACGACGGAGCCGTAGGCGTTCTGATCCCAGCGGCAGTTGAGGTAACCGAACTCGACGAAGCGGATGACGGTGGCCGCGAGCGCGAACCCGATCATCACCAGCAGCCAGAGGCGCACGCCGCGCAAGTCCAGCCCCTCCGCCGCCTTCTTCGCCCAGTGGTTCGGGACGCAGCTCAACAGGATGACGACGAGGTTGACCGTGCCCCAGAAGAGCCGCGGGTAGTTGACGCCGGGCGGCCAGTCGGGGACGGGCGTGCGCAGGAAGAAGTAGGTGGCGAAGAGGACGACGAACATCCCGCCCTCCATGAGGATGAGGCTCCACGTGCACCACCACGTCAGCGGCCTGTGGCCGAAGGCGAAGGTCGGCAAGTTCGACACGTCGATGTTCGGTCGCGCGCTCAAGACTCCTGCTCCTGAAGTTTCAGCCAACGCTCGCCGTGCTTCTCCTTCACCTCTTCGGGCGGGCGCTCCTCGGCCAGCCGCTTCTTCTTCGGCCAGAACCAGCCGGTGAGCGTCACGAAGACCGGCAGCATCCCGACGGGCAGCGCCCACGGCGTAAAGATGGTGCCGATGAACATCGCCGTCGTCGCCAGCGCCGCCAGCAGCGGCCAGATGGAGGAGTCGGGGAACTCCGTCTTCAAATCGGGCTCGGCGTCGAGCGCGCGCGTGACGAGCACCTCGCGCACGTCGCTGCGCAGTCCGATGACGACCGGCTGGTCGGCGGGCTGCGTCCAGAGCGTGTCGCGGCTGTCCACGGTCGGCGGGCGCAGGAAGTTGTACGCGGGCGGCGGCGAGGAGGTCGCCCATTCGAGCGTCGCCGCGCCCCAGGGGTTGTCGCCCGCGAGGGCGCCCGCGCGCAGGGAGCGCAGGGCGTTGACGATGAAGAGGAGGACGCCCAGGGTGAGCAGCACGCCGCCCGCGCTCGCCAGCATGTTCAAGTCACCCCAGCCGAGGTTCGGCTGGTACGTGTAGACGCGCCGCGGCATCCCGCGCAGGCCGAGGATGTGCATCGGGAAGAAGGTGAGGTTGAAGCCGACGAACATCACCCAGAAGGTCGCGTGCCCGAGCTTTTCCGAAAGCAGGCGCCCCGTCACCTTCGGGAACCAGTAGTGGAACGCGCCGAAGAGCGGGAAGACCGCGCCGCCGATGAGCACGTAGTGGAAGTGCGCGACGACGAAGTAGGTGTCGTGCACCTGCAAGTCAACCGGCACGGCGCCCTGCATCACGCCCGTCATCCCGCCGATGACGAAGATGAAGAAGAAGCCGAGCACGAACATCATCGGCGACTTGAAGACGGGCCGCCCCCCCCAGAGCGTCGCTATCCAGCAGAAAATCTGTACGCCCGCGGGGATGGCGATCATGATGGTCGCGCCCGTGAAGAAGCTCTCGCCCATCCGCGGCAGCCCCGTGGCAAACATGTGGTGCACCCAGAGGCCGAAGCCGATGAAGCCCGTCGAGACGAGCGCCAGCACGAGCGCCGTGTAGCCGAAGATGGGGCGGCGCGAGAAGGTCGAGAGGATGGTCGAGACGAACCCCGTGCCCGGGATGAAGATGATGTAGACCTCCGGGTGGCCGAAGAACCAGAAGAGGTGCTGCCACAAAATCGGGTCGCCGCCCTCGGCCGGGTTGAAGAAGTGCGTCCCGATGAGCCTGTCCATCATCAGGCACGCGCTCGCCCACGCGATGGTCGGCATCGCGAAGAAGACCATGAAGGCCATCACCAGCACCGACCAGCAGTAGACGGGGACGCGGTTCAGGCTCATCCCCGGCGCGCGCATCTTGAAGAAGGTCGTGATGATCTCGGTCGCGACGCACAGCGCCGACACCTCCGTAAACGTGATCATCTGCGCCCAGAAGTCCACGCGCTTCCCCGCCCCGTACTCCGGCCCCGAGAGCGGGACGTAAGAGAACCAGCCCGCGTCCGGCCCCACGTTCAGGACGAAGGCGACCCAGAGCATGACGCCGCCGAAGAGGTAGACCCAGTAGCTGAAGGCGTTCAGGCGCGGGAAGGCGATGTTGCGCGCCCCGAGCATCAGGGGCAGGACGTAGACCGCGACGGCCTCCATCACGGGGACGGCGAAGAGGAACATCATCGTCGTCCCGTGCATCGTGAAAATCTGGTTGTAGAGGTCGGGGTTGAGGAAGCGGCTCTCGGGGCGGGCGAGCTGCACGCGCATCAGGACGGCCAGGATGCCCGCGAGGATGAAGAAGCCGAAAGCGGTGTAGATGAAGCGGCGGCCGACCGTCTTGTGGTTCGTCGAGGCGAGCCAGCCCCAGAAGCCCGGCCCGTCGCCCCAGGTCTTCGCGAGCGCGCGCCGCTCGTGCTCGTCGGCGATGTCGTCGGCCAGCAGGTCGTCCGTGCGCGCGGCGTCCACGCCCGCCGCGTACGCGCGCAGCGCTTCGATGTCGGTGCGTGCGGCTTCGAGGCTCGCCGCGCGCTCGGCCCTGTCGTCTTCCTTCCGTCCTGGCACTCACACCTCCGCGCTCACTTCAAACTCTGCAAGTAGTCGAGCAGCGCCTGGAGGTCGGCGGGCTCAAGGTTGTTCGGGGGCATGCGGTTGCCGGGCTTGATCTGCTGCGAGTCCACCACCCAGCCCGCGAGGTGCCCGCGCGTGTTCTCCAAAGTCCCCGCGGCCAGCGTCCCGCGCGAGGCGACGTGCGTCAGGTCAGGCCCGACGCGCGAGCCGGCGTCCGTCCCGCGCACCGTGTGGCACATCACGCACGGCGACGAGAGGAAGACCTGACGGCCCTGCTTCTGCGACTCGGTCGAAGGCTCCTGCGCGGCCGCGAGCTGCGCGTCGTACCACGCCTTGAACTTCTCGTACGGCTCGACGACGACCGTAAACGCCATGTGCGCGTGCTGGTGGCCGCAGAACTCCGCGCACTGCCCGCGGTAGACGCCCTCCCGGTCGGCCTTGAGCCACGTCACGTTCTCGTGCCCCGGCACCAGGTCAGTCTTGCCGTGCAGGTTCGGCACCCAGAAGCTGTGGATCACGTCGGTCGAGCTGAGCTTGAAGAGGACGGGGCGGCCGACGGGGATGTGTATCTCGTTGGCGGTCGTCACGGTGTAGGCGGCGGTCGCGTTGTCGTAACTGACCTCCCACCACCACTGGTGACCGACGACCTTCACCGTCAAATGATCCTGCTCGTGCAAAGAGTCGAGCGCGCGCCCCGTCACGTAGCTGCGCACGAGGAAGACGAACAGGATGACGACCGTCAGCGCCACCCCCGTCAGAACGACGTGCGACATCCGCCGCTCGCCCGAAGGCTCCGGCCGCACGTCCGGCACGTCCGCCGCCGCGCCCCCGTACGGGCGGCGCCTGCGCACGAGCGCCGCCATGAGGAACGCCATCACGATTAGAAAGACCGCCCCCGTCACGTAGAACATCATCCACCACAGGCTGATGATGCGCCCCGCCTGCGGCCCCGCCGGAGACAGCGCGGACTGAGAAGGCATGGCGCTGACGCGCAAGGCGAAAGGCAAAAGGCAAAAGGCAAAAATAGAAAATAGAGCCGCGCCCGTTGCGCGCCCCCCCTTGTGCCTTGTGCTTTTTGCCTTTTGCCTTTTGCCTTTCACTTCGGCATCTCCGCCGACTTCGGAATCCCGCCCGACTTGACCGGGGGCTTCTTCTCGGTCGCGGACTCGGGCGGGGGGCCGGACATGTCGTCGCTGCGCGAGGGGGCCACGTCCTTCGCCACCTGGCCGCTCAGGCTGCGGACGTAGGCGGCGATCTTCCAGACCTCGTCGTCGTTGAGCTTGTTGCGGAAAGAGGGCATGCCGTTGGGCCGGCCCTGGACGATGGTCGAAAAAATCTGCGAGGGGTCGGAGCCGTAAATCCAGTGCGCGTCCATCAGCGCCGGCCCGATGCCGCCGCCGCCGTGGAAGTGGCAGCCGACGCAGTTCATCTGCTCGTACAGGCGCTTCCCCTCCGAGACGGCGTAGGCGTTCTCCTCGTAGGCGTTCTGCGTCACCTCGGGCGGCTGCGCCGGGCCGGGCTGGAAGTCGGTCAGGCGCACCGTCTGCACGCGCCCCGAGGGCGGCGGCGAGACGCGGAACCCACGCTCCTCCCTCATGCACGACGCCGACGTGAGCGCCGCCGCGGCGGCCCAGAAGACGATTGCCAGTCTGCGTGCGAGTCTCATCCCTTTCCCTCACCTCACGCCCGCGGAGGCGCTCACGACCTGCGCCGCGGCGGCGCGCGGCACGCCGTAGTCGTCGAGGATGCGCTCGATCTCGGGCCGGCGGCGTTCGAGAAAGCCTTCGAGCTGCTGGCGCAGGTCTTCGTCGCCGCGGCGGACGCCCATCGAGATGTCGTAGACGAAGGGGAGGAAGGGGAGGTCGAACTGCGGCGAGACGGGGACGACTTCGAGCGGCACGCGCTGGCGCGGCGCGAAGTAGCCGGCGAGCGGCCCCCACGCCACCGCCACGTCCACCTCGCCCTTCGCCACCGCCTCGACGATGCGCGCCGGAGGGTTCGGCTGCCTGTAGTCGCCGTAGAGCGTGTAGCCGCGCACGTTGTTGATGACGCCGCGCGCGCTGAGCGCGTGCACCGGCGGCGTGTCCGCCCCGTCGTCGCCGACGAGCTGCACGCCGACCTTCACGTCATGCAGAACCGCGTCGTCGAAGGAGTGGACGTTCAGACCTTTGCCTTTGCGGTAGACGAAGACGTAGGTCGAGCGGTAGTACGGCGCGGTCGTCGCCGCCAGTTCGAAGCTCGAAGGGACGCCCAAGACCACGTCACACGCGCCCGCCTTCAGAGTGTTGCGGAAGAACCCGCGCCGCTGCGCCCACCAGGTGTACTCAAGCCTCTCGTGCAAATCTCCCGCGAGCAGCTCGGCAATCTTGTTCTCGAACCCCTCGCCGCGCTCGTTCGAGAAGGGCAGGTTGTTCGGGTCGGCGCACACGCGCAGCACGCCCGCGGGGCGCTCGAACTTCTGCTGCGACGTTGGCGGTTGAGCTTGCTGCTGTGCGGCCGTCTGCGCTTGAGGTCGCGGGCCGCCGCAACCGCTGAAGACGAAGAGCGCGACGAGCGTCACGAACAATTTCAAATTCGAGATTTGAAATTGCAAATTAATCTCAGGGGAGCGAGAAGACATAGAGCATGCCCCCCTTCGTCGAATAGTCGGGCAGGTCGCCCATCGCGCCGACGTAGCCGAGCGCGGCCGTCGGGTCGCGCGGGTCGAGGCCGCCCGCCACAATCGCGCCCGACCAGCCGCCCACGCCCGACAGAATCGCCACGTACTCCTTCCCGTCCGGCCCCTTGTAAACAACCGGCTGGCCGATGATTCCCGACCCGACCTTGAACTGCCACACGACCTCGCCCGTGCGCGCGTTGACGGCTTTAAAATAGCCGTCCATCGTCCCGTAGAAGACCACGTCGCCCGCCGTCACGACGGCGCCGCTCCAGACGGGGAAGCGCTCGTTGATCTTCCAGACGGCGCGCTGCGCGACCGGGTCCCAGGCGGTGAACTCGCCGCGGTGGCCGTCGCCGGGGCCGGCGTACATCTTGACGTTCGCGCCGACGTAGGGCGTGCCCGCGATGTAGTTGGCCTCGACGCCCTCGAAGTCCATGCAGAGGTTCTGGTGCGGGATGTAGACGAGGCCGGTCTGCGGCGAGAAGGCCGAGGGCTCCCAGTCCTTCGCGCCGGGCGCGGCCGGGCAGATGTCGCGCACGACCTTGCCCGTCCCCGGCTTCTTCTCCTCGACGTGCGCCAGCTCGCCCGTCTTCAAGTCCACGCCCTTCGTCGCCGTCAGGTGCGCGAAAGGCTCGGCCGAGAGCACCTCGCCCGTCGCGCGGTCGATGACGTAGACGTAGCCGTCGCGCTCGGGCCGGACGAGCACCTTGCGCTGCTGGCCGTTGAAGGGAATCTCGACGAGCAGGCTTTCGTTGATGCCGTCCCAGTCGTAGAGGTCATGCGGGCCGACCTGATACGCCCACTTCGCGGCGCCCGTGTCGGCGTCGCGCGCGATGACCGAGCACGTCCACTTGTTATCGCCCGGCCGCGCGTCGGGGTTCCAGGGGCCGGGGTTCCCAGACCCGTAGTAGATGAGGTTCAAGTCTGGGTCATATGAAATCCAACCCCACACCGTCCCGCCGCCGATCTTCCAGGCGTCGGGCGGCCACGTCGAGACGCCGAGGTCTTTGCCCTGATCCTTCGCGTAGAAGGGCTTGAAGTCCGGGCCGATGAGCACGTCGGAGTCGGGGCCGGCGTTGTAAGCCTTCCACACCACCTTGCCGTCGGCGGCGCCGAGCGCCTGTATCCAGCCGCGCACGCCGAACTCGCCGCCGCTGTTTCCGACCAGCACCTTACCCTTGACGACAATCGGGGCCATCGTCACGGTCTCGCCTTTGTTGATGTCGCCGACCTGCGTCTTCCAGACCTCCTTGCCGGTGGCGGCGTCCACGGCGACCGTGTGCGCGTCGAGCGTGTTGTAAAAAATCTTGCCGTCGGCGAAGGCCGCGCCCCGGTTGACGAGGTCGCAGCAGGCGACGCCCTGCGCGGCCGCCGCGGGGTCGGGCTCGTACTTCCACTTCACCGAGCCGGGGTTCTTCAGGTCGAGCGCGTAGAGGATGTTCGGGTAGGGCGTGACGACGTACATCGTGTCGCCGACGACGAGCGGCGCGGCCTCGTGCCCGCGGTTGACGCCGGTCGAGAACGTCCAGGCGACCTTCAAAGCCTTCGCGTTCTCCGCGTTGATCTCGTTGAGGCCGCTGAAGCGCGTGCTCGCGTAGTTCTTCGCGGGCATGAGCCACTGCCCGTCCTCCTGCTCGCCGGCCGACTGCGCGCCGGTCGGGAGCCGCGTCGCCTGCGGGGACTTCGGCTGGGGCGCGGCCGCAGGCCCGCCGTCCTTGTTCGCGTTCGAGCACGCGGCGAACGCGAACCCGACGCAGAAGCAAAGCAGAACTCTCCACGACATACGCATGGCGACACTGCTCCCTCGGACAGGGGAAGAGTTAAAAACTACTTCGGGCGAAATAAGGGGATTTAAGCTCTTGAACGGATTGTACGTTGCTGTCTCGGTTTATGCCGTACGCTGACGTACAACTTTGCGCGGGCAGTCCGACAAAACAGGCGGGTCGAAAAAGGACGGACAGGTGTGAAAGAGGTCAGGCAAAAATAAAGCGGGCGCGACGAACTTTGGGGTTCATCGCGCCCACTCATGGCAACGGTCACTGTCCTCACCCCAGCAACCGTCTAGGCATTTGGATTCACCGCATGCCCGAAGTGGCGAGAATATAAATCTTTCCCGCCCCCAATTGCAATAGCTAATTGAAAAAAATTCTCGCGGCACGATTTGCACGAATTTTCGGACGAAATTCGTGCTTTTCGTCCCCTTCAAACGAGCGCCGAGAGGAGTTCCGGCGGCGCCCCGGAGGCGAACTCGACCCACTCGTTGGTCGCCGGGTGACGGAACGCGAGCCGCGCCGCGTGCAGGCAGAGCCGCGCGTGCGGCTCGCCCGAGTAGAGCACGTCGCCGGCGACGGCGTGCCCCAGGTGCGCGCAGTGTATCCGCAACTGGTTTGTCCGCCCGGTCAAAGGCTCCAACTCGACCAGCGTGCGGCGCGCGCCCCGCTCGACGACGCGCAGGCGCGTTTCGGCCGGCTTGCCCGACTCCAGGACTCGCCACGGCGGCCGCGCCCCTTCGACGCGACCGATTGGAGCCCCGACGGTCAACTCGTCCTCTTCCAAAAGACCGCCGACGACCGCCACGTAACGCTTCTCGACGAGGCGGCGCTGGAAGTGCTGCGTCAGCCGGCTGAGCGCGCCTTGATTCTTCGCGACGACCATCAACCCGGACGTGTCGCGGTCGAGTCTGTGAACAATGCCGGGACGAATCCATTGCGGATTATCCGGACGGAGAGACGGGGGGACGGGGGGACGGGGAGATGTCTGATGAAAGACATCTTCCTCCCCATCCCCCCGTCTCTCCGTCTCCCCCTCCTGTCTTTCAATCCGCAATCGGTTGAGGTGAAAGGCGAGCGCGTTGGCGAGCGTGCCGCGCTTGACGCCGAGCGTCGGGTGGACGAGCACGCCCGAAGGTTTGACGACGACGATGACGTGCTCGTCCTCGTAGACGACTTCGAGCGGCAGCGGCTCCGGCGTCATCGAGTTCGGCACGAAGCCTTCCGACTCGACCTCGACCAACTCGCCCGCACACAGACGCCGCCCCGCGTGCGCCGCCCCGCCGCCGACCCTGCACGCGCCGCGTGCGAGGAGCCCCGCGATGTGCATGCGGCTTACGGCCGTCAGACGCTCGGCCAGGAACTCGTCGAGGCGGCGGCCCGCCCAAACGTCTTCGACGCGGAACCGTTTTATGCCACTCGGCGAGTCTTCGGCGCCCATTCAGTTGCGGAACTCCTGCGAGACCATGATGCCGCGGTAGCCGCCGTCCATGATGCCGATGCCGAGGCGGCCGAAGGCGGGGCGCAGGATGTTGGCGCGGTGGCCGGGCGAGTTCATGAGGCCCGTGTGCGCGACCCGCACGGTCGGCGCGAGCGCGAGGTTCTCGCCCGCCGTGTGGAAGGTGACGCCCGCGCGCGTCATGCGTTGGAAGGGGTCGAGCCCGTCCGGCGAGACGTGCGCGAAGTAGCCGCGCGCGAACATGTCGGCCGAGTGCGCGCGCGCGACCTCGGTCAGCTCAGGGTCGGGCGCGAGTTGGTTGAGGCCCGCGGCCACGCGCTCCTGGTTGACGAGTTCGAGCATCTGCGCTTCGAGGTCGGGGCGCGGGCGGACGCTCTCGACCTTGAACCCTAAGTCAACGCGCTCGTTCGACTCGGGCTTGATGGTCAGGCGGTTAAGCGTCTGCTGGATGGCCCCGTTGAAGACGGGCGCGAGCTGGTCTTCGAGCCGCGCGGTATAAGAGGTGAGCCGGTCGGCGAACGCGCTCTGGCGCGCGGACTCGTGCGCGGCTTCGGGGAGCGGCGCGGCCATCAGCAGCGACGCGAGGATGGCCGCCGAGATGAGCCCGCCCGCCGCGCCCGGGATCATCCCGAGCGTCCGGTTCAAGACGCCGCGGTGCGTCTTCTCCGACACGCGCCCGAGCAGCCACTCCCCGGCGAGCTGTATGACGAGCCCCGCCAGGACAGCCGTCAACAGGAACGCGACCGGCCCGTCCCACGCCTCATCCCAACTCACGCGCGCCCCGATCCAATGCGCCACCGGCTGGTAGAACCTGAGCGCGAACAGGAGCCCTCCGACCCAACGCAGGAGGTCGAGCAGCCCCAGCAGAAGCCCCCTGTGCCAGCCCTGCCACACCCCGAACAGCACGACCAGCACCAGCAGCACGTCAACGACAGTCACGCTCATCCACTCGCTCCCGGGACTCCCACACGTCCGAGCCCACTCGCCGCCTCAACTCTTCGGCCGCGTTCACAACTGCCCTTCAAGCCCTTACCTCGGCGTGTTCGCAGGGCAGGCCGACGACGAGTTCGTAAACTTCGGCGAAGTTACTGATTTTGGTCGGCAGCAGCCACGCCGACTCGCCGTTCCTGAACTGGATTTCGGTTCGCCAGATGAACTTGGCGCCGGTGACGCGGTTCAGCCTGACCCGGTCAACCACCCGGCTCAGCTCGGCCCACGCGAAGCTCCCGCCGTCGTTGCGCACCAACCCCTCGTCCGAAAAATATTTAACCGACCTGACGTGAGCCCTGCGAAACAGCCACGCGACCGCCCCGTAGATCACTAACGGCGCCAGGCCGACCATCAGCGGCGCGGGCCGCGCACCCTTTGACAAGCCGTCGATTAAAACCAGAGAGCCGAGCGGGATCATAAAGAGCCCGAGCAGAATCAGCAGGACGAACTGCCTGTTACTAGTTCTGACCTCCAGCCGCTTCGTCCCGTTCGGCCCCGCTTTCGATTCCACTTCCCCCGCCGCCCCGGCACGTCCGGCGGCCTCGTCTGGCGCCCGGCCCGCCGCGTCAGGCCCTCCGCCCCGATTAAAAATGTAGGCCACCATGTGGTGGTGGTTGGACAGGCTCAACGTCTTCCATTTCTCAAGCGTGTCGAGCTGCTCCCGGGTCGTGATGCGCAGCTCGTCGATGTGGTCGCGGAGAGACTTTATTATCTGTCCGACGTGCTCGGAGCGGAGCAGCAGGAACGTCCCCTCCTCGTCGGGCTGGAGCAGGTCGCGGTTCGACACCGACTCGCGCGGGCGCTTGTCGAAGACCTGTTCGTAGAGACCCCAGTGATCCAGAAATATCTCCTCCTCGCCCCAGGCGCGGCGCAGCGGGCTGCACGACGTGAGCTCTTCGTCGAGCCGCATCATGTCAACCAATTTCAGGCTGTCGGTCTTCACGTCTTCAGAAGTCCTCGGGCGACGAGCGTGCGGCGCGGAGAAAGAAGGGCGCGCCGGGGAGAGAGTAAGTCCGGCGCGCCCTCGTTCGTCAAGTTAAAAGCTCGAACGTCTTCACCCTTCGGCGGGAAGCCCCGCGGCGTTGGGCCAGACGTGCTCCTGCGTGCGGCGGCGCGCGTGGCCGTTGCCGCCTCCTTTACCGTCGGCGCGGCGCGGGCGCGTCATGAGCGCGACCGCCGCGAGGCCGGCCCCGGCGAAGAGCGCGCCCGTCAGGAAGGGGTGGAGCGTGGCCTTCGTATAGACGCTCGACTCGGAGACGTACATCGGGTCGCCGGAGCGCTCCTTCAGCTCGCCCGAGGCTTCGTAGAGGCCGCCGTCGCCGCGCGGGTGCGCGGGCTCTTCCTGCTGCTGCGCGTCGAACATGAAGGTCTCCATGACCTTGTCGCCGAGGCGCGGCGTGTACTTGTCCACGAGCGACAGGGCCTTGCCGCCGAAGCCCGCGAACACGTCGCGCTCGGGCGTCTCGGCGCAGTGGAGGATGGCCTCGGCCACGACCTCGGGCGCGTAGACGGGCGGCGGGACGGCCGGCTCCTTCTCTAAGAAGTTCTTGGCGTGCTTCGTGTAGGGCGTGTCGATGGCCGCCGGCTTGATGAGCGTGACGGAGACGGGCGCGCCCTCCTCCTCAAGCTCCATGCGGAGCGCGTCGGTGAAGCCCTTGACCGCGTGCTTCGAGGAGCTGTAGACGCCTTGCAAAGGGATGGCGCGGTCGCTCACGGTCGAGCCGACGTTGATGAGCGCGCCGCCGCGCTGGCGCAGGATTTCGGCCGCGACGACCGAGCCGTAGACGACGCCCCAGAAGTTCGTCTCGTAGAGGCGGCGCATGTCTTCGAACGGCGTGTCGAGAATCCTCCCGTAGATCGAGACGCCCGCGTTGTTGACCCAGGTGTCGATGCGCCCGAAGCGCGCGAGCGCCTGCTCGGCCGCGCGCCGCACCTCCTCCTCGCGCCCCACGTCGGCCGCGACGTAGACGGCCTCGCCGCCCGCCGCGTTGATCTCCTCGGCCAGTTGCCGCAGCGCGTCCTCGGCGCGCGCGACGAGCACCAACTTCGCCCCGCGCCGCGCCGCCTCGCGCGCTGTCACCAGCCCGATGCCGGACGACGCGCCGGTGATGACCAACACCTGCTCGCTCAACTTCTTCAACTGCACACCCATCGGCTTTCCCCCTTGCTCGAACCCGAACTTGAAAATGTTTCCCTTAACGTCTCCGCGCGAGCGCGCGGTGCTCGACCATGAGGCAGAGGTCTTGCACGACCTTTATCCCTGCGCGCGCGAACGCCTCGGCCGCGCGGTCGTTGCGGATGCCGGACTGGAACCAGACCGACTTCGGTTTCGCGGCGAGGATGTCTTCGACGTGCGGCGGGATGTCCTCGGAGCGGCGGAAGACGTTGACCATGTCGATGGGGCCGGGCACGTCCGCGAGTCTGCGGAAGACCTTCCGCCCGAGTATCTCCGTCACCTCCGGGTAGTAGACGGGGACGGGGACGACTTCGAGCCCCGCGCTCGCGAGATACTGCGGGACGTAGAAGGCCGGCTGGTAAGCCTGCCGCTCGGTCTTGATGCCGAGCACGGCGACGCGCCGCGTCTCCGCGAACAGCTCCCTCAGGCCGTCGTCGGTCGTAATCAAATTTTCGCGCCAGCCGGTTTCGTTCGCGCCGCCCGTCTCACCTTCGACCTGCAAGTTAGAAGCCCTCCTGCCTTCGCGGATGTTCACTTAGGGTACGTGCGCGCCGCCGAAACAGTACGCGGGCCGGGCGCACGTCCCGTCCTTTTCCGCACATTCTATTGCCGCTGCTTTCCGGCCGCAAAGTCGTGCAAGCAAGGTGCCAGATGGAGGTCGGGAGGGGTCGGTTCAAGTCTCTCAACGGGAGACTTGAACGGTGAACCGATTACCCAAGACATTGTCAGTTAACGTACTGATATTGTTTGGGTTTTGAACTAAGTTCGTCGCATTATTTCCCCCAAACAACAAACTTTGTGCTATCATCGCGTCAACTCTTAAACGGCAAACTCATTTGATTTGCGTGGTCGCCCCGCATCCCCACTTCGAGGCACACGTTCGTTCTTTTCCCAAGGGAGGTAGTACATGGTTCAGGCAATCGCGGCTCAGAGAGTAGCCAAAAAACCGAAGCCGAGGCTGAGAGAGTTGGGCGTCTACAGGCTGCCCGACGGCAGGGAGTTCGTCGTCAGCACGATCTACCACGACGGATGCAGCCTCTACACGCCTCGCGCGTGGGAGACGTTCGGCGTCGCAGAGTACTGGGTTGACCGGGAGGGGCATCTGCTCCACCGCGGCGTGCCCAGCGTCTGGACGATGCGGGACTTGAACGACACGGGACGCACGGCCAGCTACCCGCGCCCCGTCCTCCGCTAACCCCACCGACCGCCTCCCCTTCAATAATTTCTCCGACGGCCCGAGGGCTCAGTTATCCAGAGCCCTCAGGCCCAACTCCGCCCGCGCCCTCCGCGCACGCGCGTCCGGCATGTTGCGCACGCGCTCCTTTATCCGCTCGAAGTCGGCGGACGCCTGCCCGCCGCGGGGCGCGGGCAGCAACGCCGCCTCCTCCTCGACCCTGCGCGCGCGCTTCTCCAGGTCGGGGTGGTCGCTGAGCCACTGCGGCAGCCCGCGCCCGCCTTCGCCCTCCAGCCGGCGGAAGAGCAGCGACATGTCGCGCGGGTCGTAGCCGGCGCCCGACATGATCTGCGCGCCGAGGATATCCGCCTGCCGCTCGTAGTCGCGGCTGAACTTCATGAGGTAGAGGCTTGCGCCCGCGTACGCGCCGAGCTGTATGGCCTCGCCCTTCTTCCCGCCGACCAGCTCGCCCAGCAGTGCCACGCCCAGCTCGGCCAGCAGCGCCTTGCTCGCCGAGGCCGTGCCGTGCCTGAGCGCCACGTGGCTGATCTCGTGCGCGAGCACGCCGGCCAGCTCGCCCTCGCTGCGGGCCGTCTCGACCAGCCCGCTGTTGACGTAGACGCGACCGCCCGGCAGCGCGAAGGCGTTCGCGTCGCGGTCTTCGACGACGTGGAACGTGTACCGGAACTGCCGGCGTTGGTACTGCTCGGGGACGTTGGCGACGAGCCTCCGCCCTACGCGCTCGACGTAGGCCGCAACCTCTTCGTCGTGATACGGCTTACTCTGCCGTTCGACTTCACGCGCGGTCTCTTCGCCGAACTTCACGTCGTCGCCCACGCCGAAGAAGTTGCGCGGCGCCTTGACCTTCGTCTGCGCCCAAACGCCCGCGGGCGCGAAGGCGAGCAACGCGGCGGCGATGACTAAGAGCGCGATTCTTTTTGAGAAGAGTTTCCGGGGCATGTGTGTGACCTCACCTGCGATTCTTTGTCGAGCTTCCCCCTTGAGCGGGCTGCGACGAAACAACGCACGTGCCAGCGGCTGGGCGCCGCCCGCGCGGGTCGCCGCGGTGAACTCCTTCACAAAAGCGCTCCGGCCCGCCACACGAAAGCGTGAAGCGCGCCGGACGAGATGGTCTAGGGCTCCCGCGCACACACGTCACATTGAAGGGTGTCGGCGAGTTGAGATTCGGGGAAGTCGCGGCCTATTTGCCTTTTACTTTGCGCATGCCCCGGCGAGCCTTCTCACTCACGCTCCTGTGCCTACTCGTCTTTGCGGGGGGAGGTGCCGCGCACGCGGCGCCCGAAGTTAAAGAGTCGAAGAAGGACTTGAAGAGGGCGGAGGCCGTCCTCTCCAGGCTCCGCCGTCTGGAGGAGTCTTCCGCGGCGGCCGACCCGGAGGCTTTCGTCAAGGCCGCGCGCAGACTCTACCCGGCACTCTTCTCGAAGGTCTCCGCGCTGCGCGAAGGGGATTTGAAGACGGAGCTGACGACGGCCGTCGTCCACTACGAGTCGTCGCTGCGCGCGATGCGACAGGGCGGCGGCGTGCCCGACTGCTCGCGCGAGCCGCGCGAGTCGGACGCGCGTCTCTGTCTTGAAACGCTTGCAGGCGGCCGCGCGGCCTTCCTGCGCGCGAAGGGTTCTTTGCACGCGCGGAGGGCGGAGGCGGAGTTGCTCTACGCGCGCGGCGACCGCACCGACGCGACGCTCGAGACGGTCGCGCGCACACGCGCCGAGCGCGACACAGACCGCGCGCTGGCCGCGGACGCGCTCCGGTCACTTAAAGAACTCGTCGTCGCTTCTTCGTCAGGCGACGACGCGCGGCCCGCGTTCGACGTGGCCGGCAGGCTCGGAGCGGTTGACCGCGTGCTCGCCTCGCTGCCGCGCGACCGCCCGTGCCAACTGCTGCGCGAGGCGCGCGAAGCCCTCCGCGACGGGCTCTACTGGCAAGACAGGGCCGCGCCCGCCCTCGCGCTCGTCGTTGACGCCGGCTCCTTCACCCCGCGCGGCGAACTCCCGCGCCTCGGCCTCCGCGCCGACGACGCCACACACGCCGCGCAAGCGAACCTGCGCGCGGCACTCAAGTTTATTGTTAAGGCCGAAGAAGAGTTGGGAACGATGAAGTAGGAACGCTGACGATGAACTGAAGACTTTTGCCTTACAGTTCATCGTTCAGCGTTCTTACTTCATCGTTCCATTCACGTATGCGGCGAGCGCCTCGCGCCAGTGGCGGAGGGGCGGGAGGCCGAGTTCGGCGGCGGCCGTGCAGCGGAGCGGCGAGTAGCGCGGGCGGCGGGCGGGGCGGCGGACTTCGGATTCGGTGACGGTCTCTATCAAGCGCGCGGCCTCTTCCTCATCCAGCCCGGCGAGGCGCGCGGCCTCGCGCGCGAAATCTTCGTAGGTGCAGACGCCCTCGTTGACGACGTGGTAGAGGCCGTGCCGGCCCGCCCTCAGAATCTCTTCAACCCTTGAAACCAGGTCTTCGACGTAGGTGACGCTCGCCCGGGTGTCTTTGATGGCGCGGACGCGGCGGCCGGCCGCAAGCTCCCTGTGCGCCGTCGAAAGAAAGCTCTCCTTCCCCGCCCCGAAGACCCACGAAGTGCGCACGACGTAGACGCGCGGGTTGGCCCCGAGCGCCGCGCGCTCGCCCGCCTCCTTCGTCTGGCCGTAGACGTTGACGGGGCGCGGCTCGTCGCACTCGCCGTAAGGCTCCCGGGCCTCGCCGTCGAAGACGTAGTTGGTGCTGAAGTGCAGGAACTCTGCGCCGACCGACGCCGCGGCCGCGGCCAGAGCGCGCGGCGCCTCCGTGTTGACGGCACTCGCCGCCGCCGGGTCGCGCTCGCACTCGTCCACGCCGAGCACGGCGCAGTTGACGACGAGCTGCGGGCGCGCCTCTTCGATAAAGCGCCTGACCACGCCCGCGTCCGTCACGTCCAACTCCGCGCGACGCGGCGCGAGCACCGCATGCCCCCGCCCGAAGCGGCGCGCGAGGCACCCGCCGACCAGACCGCCCGAGCCCGTGATGACGACTTTCATGCTGCTAAGAAAGGTGCGCGAGGCGGTTGCGCGCCTTGGCGATCTTGCGGGTGAGGGTGGCGGCCTGCTCGGCGAGCGCGTCGCGGCCGTGGCGCGCTTCGTCGGCCGTCGAGAGCATGAGGTGGTAGAGCCTGTCCTGCCTGAGCCGCTTGATGCCGAACTCGATGGTGATGAGTTCTTCCTTCAGGTAGACGAGCCGCGCGGCCGCGTCCTCGGGCACCTCGTCGCGGGCGGCCGACGCGCAATAAGATTGAAGCTGCTCGTCGTCGAGGAGCGTCGAGAGACTCTCCACGTCGCCGTCGCGGTAGGCGCGGCTGGCCTCGGCCATGATCCGGTGACGGCGGCGCGCCTCCTCCTCGTCGGCCGCGTGGTCGGGGTGGAACATCCGCGCGACCGACCAGAAGAGTTTCCGCAGTCCGCCCTTGCCCGGCGCGGCCGAGGGCGCGGTGCCTTCGAAGTCGGGACGGCCTTCCTCATCCTCTTCATCCGCTTCGAGCCCGGCGAGCCGCGCCTCGGCGCGACGTATCTCGGCCTCGACCTCGGCCAACTCGGCCAGGCGGCCGCCGACCGTCCGCGCGTAACGCTCCTTGAACTCGCGGAACTCCTCCTGCAACGCAGACAGCTCCGCCCGCCGCCCTTCGAGCAGCGCCGCCAGACGCTCCGCCTCGGCCGCCGCGTCCGGCGCCCTCTCGTTCGAAGGAGTGGTTTGAATATGTGCGCTTTGCATGAATGATGAATGATGAGTGATGAATGATGAATAAGAAGCAAGGTGCCTTCATTCACCATTCATCACTCATCACTCTTCACTATAACAGCACACTCCGCCCCTCGTCGCGCGTGGCGGGCAGAGTGCGGCCGGCTCGTGGCGATCAGCGCTTCCGTTTGTGCGTGACTTTCAGGCGGGAGAGGGCCGTCCGGTTCCCTTCAAACCGGGGCGGCCTTCGGGGCGCTTACGGCGTGACGAGTCCTTTCTTGATGTTGCGCTGCCACGCCTCGAAATTCTTCACGCGCCGCTTGGCCTGCTTACGCGTCAGACGCATCTTGTCGGCCACGTAGTTGATGCGCTCCGTGCGGTCGAGCTTCTTGTTGTGCGGGACGCCGGGGGCCGATTGGTATATCTCGTAAGCGCGCTTCCACTCTTCCTTGACATCCTCGGTCGCCTGCTTACCGCGTAACTCTGGCATTGTCTGTTTCGTTCTCCAACGGGGAATTTGGGACTGTGCCCGGGATTATACTTCACTCACTGTTTAATCTACCACACCGGCTTTGTAAAGTTTCATAAGCGCATCTCGCGCCCGTTGCTACTAAGCTTGCAGAGGGTCTTCGGGCCACGCGTGGCGCGGGTAGCGCCGCCCCAGCTCGCGCCGCACCGCGGGGTAGTGGCGCGACCAGAAGCCGGCGAGGTCGGTCGTCACCTGCACGGGGCGCTGGCTCGGCGCGAGCAGTTGCAGCACGAGCGCGACGCGGCCCGCCGCGATGCGCGGCCCCTCGCGCATGCCGAAGAAGTCTTGCAGGCGCGAGGCGACCGAAGGCGTCTGGCCGCGCTCGTAACGCACGCGCGCCTGTCTTCCACGCGCGAGCGCGACGCGCTCCGGTGCCATCTGCGCGAGCAGGCGCGTCTGCCCCGGCGTGAGCCGCCGCCGCAGCGCTCCGACGAGCCCGCCGCCGCGCGCCGCCTCCCTCAACTCCGCGAAGCTGCGGCGGCCTTCGCACAGCCCGGCGAGCGCGACCCGAACGTCTTCGTCATTCAACTCGGGGAGCGCGGCCTCGGGGAACGTGCGCGCCACGAACTCGACGCGCGCGAGGAAGCGTTCGGTCTCTTCCGCGTCCGCGAAGGCTTGCGGGCCGACGTTCAAGGCGGCTTCGGCGAGCGCACGCGTCACCTCCGGGCCTTCGGCGCGCGGCGCGCGCCACTCTTCGACGACGAGTTGCTCGTAGGTCAGACGGCGCAGCAGCTCCACTCGCTCCCCCTGCGCGTTCCAGCGCGCCTCGGTCTTCTCCGCGAGCGCTTCCGGGAAGAGGTCGAGCAGCCAGTCGGGCTCGACTTTGCTCGCGAGCCGCACGACGGTCTTCGCGGCGCGCTTGGGCGTGCGCTGAGCGTCGCCTCTCTCCTCCGCGTCCACGGCGACGAGGAAATCCGCCGCGCGCACAACGCTCTCCGGCGCAAGCTCGGCCGTGCCTCCGCCCGACAGAAGCAGTTCGACCGGCGCGTCGTGTTCACTCGCCTTAGAGCGTCTTCGCGCGACGCGGTCGGGGTAGCCCGCGAGGATCGAGATGAGCAGCGCGGTCTCCTTCTCGTCCGACAGTCCGACACTGCCTTCCGCTTTCGAATCTGAAATGCGGAGCATGCGTCGCAACTGCCTGCTCACGCGCTCGACGGCGCGCACCGCGTTCGGTTCGAGGTCGAGCGCGCGCAACCTTTCCGCGGCGAAGCCCTGCGCCTCCGCCCGCGCGAAGAGGTCGAGGAGTTCGAGCAGGTCTGAGGAGCCGTGTGCGTCTGCAACACGCCTTGCCCGCGGGCCTTCATGGACGTTCGCACGTCCGGCGAAGCTGACGCGGCCGGCGCGTACGTCGCGCTCGCTGATGAGCGCGGCAATTGTGCAAGCCTCGCGCGCGACTCGGCGCGACTCGGCCTCGACGACGAGGCGCGCGAGGCGCGGGTGCAAAGGCAGCCGCAGCATCGAGCGCCCCGACTCCGTCACACGCCCCGCAACGTCAACCGCGCCGAGCCTGCGCAGCAACTCTTCGGCGGCTTCGAGCGATTCCGCCCGCGGCGCCTCGAACCACTCGAACTCCCGCAGGTCTTCGACGCCCGCCGCGCGCAGCTCAAGCACGGGCTCGGCGAGGTCGAGCCTGCGCACCTCCGGCGTCTCGTGCAACGGCCTCGCGCCGAAGTCCTGCGCCGTGTAGAGGCGCAGGCACCGCCCCGCGCGCGTGCGCCCTGCGCGGCCCGCGCGCTGCACGGCGCTCGCGCGGCTCACACGCGAGACCTGAAACTGTGGCAGCCCAGACCACGGCGAGTGCGCCGCCACGCGCGCGAGCCCCGAATCGACGACGGCCGCCACGCCCTCAATCGTCACCGAAGTCTCGGCGACGTTGGTCGAGAGAATCAGCTTGCGCGGCTCCGACGGCCGCACGGCCGCGTCCTGCTCGGCCGCGGGCAGCTCGCCGTGCAGGGGCAGGACGAGCAGGCCGTGCTCGGCGGCGACGCGCGCGCACTCGGCCTGCGCGCGCCTGATCGACGCCGCGCCCGGCAGGAAGACGAGCGCGTGCCCGTCCAAACCTTCCGACGCGAGCCGCCGCACCGCGGCCTCGACCTGAACTTCCAGGGGCCGCTCGTCGTGCCGCGCGAGGTGTTCGACCGCCACGTCGAAGCGCCGGCCCTCCGAACGCAGCACCGCGCAGTCGTCTAAATAATGTGCGACGGGCGCGGCGTCGAGCGTCGCGGACATGGCGACGAGCTTGAGGTCGGGCCTCGAACTCTTCTGAAGTCTGCGGAGCAGCGCGAGCGCGAGGTCGGCCTGCAAATGCCTTTCGTGAAACTCGTCGAGGACGACGCACCCCACGCCCTTCAACTGCGGGTCTGCGAGCAGCCTTCTCGTCAAAACGCCCTCGGTCAGGAAGCGCAGGCGCGTGGCGCGGCCCGCGACCTCCTCGAATCTGATTTGGTAGCCGACCGTCTCTCCCAACTTCTCGCCGCGCTCCTCGGCCACGCGGCGCGCCGCCATGCGCGCCGCCAGACGGCGCGGCTCAAGCACCAGCACGTCGCCGCCGCCCGCGAGCCCCGCGTCGAGCAAGGCGGGCGGCAGTCTCGTGGTCTTCCCGGCCCCCGGCGGCGCTTCGACGACGAGGCTCCGCCCGCGCCGCAACGTCTCGACGGCCGCGGGCAGAATCTCGTCAATCGGCAGGGGCTGCATGAGAGTGTTCGTAACCGAAGCCGCCGCGCTTTGGCAAGCGAGTAGCGCGCCTCATAAGTTTGACAGACAAACGCGACACTTACGCGAGGCGGGCGCGCGAGTATTCGCCTTTTTTCGCGGGGCGCGTTTAGAATTGGGTCAAGAGACCAACAGGCCGAGAACAGATTTAAGGATGGAGGCGACGAAGCTGGCGAGGAGACTGCCCGTCGGGGCCGAGGCGCTGCCGGGCGGCGGCGTGCATTTCCGCGTGTGGGCGCCGCGCAGGCGCAGGGTCGAGGTCGTCTTCGAAGGCGAGAGCACGCCCGAAGCCCTCGCGCTCGGAGAGGAGGAGGGCGGTTACTTCTCCGGCCTCGCCGAAGGTTTAAACGAAGGCGCGCTCTACCGCTTCCGCCTCGACGGCGACGATTACCTCTACCCAGACCCCGCGTCGCGTTTTCAACCCGAAGGGCCGCACCAAGCCTCGCGGATCGTAGACCCGACGACGTTCCGCTGGACTGACGCGGATTGGAAAGGCGCGACGCTCAGGGGGCAGGTCGTCTACGAGCTGCACGTCGGCACCTTCACGCGCGAGGGCACGCTCGCGGCGGCGACGGCTCATTTAAAAGAGCTGGCCGAACTCGGAGTGACGTGCGTCGAGCTGATGCCGGTGGCGGAGTTTCCGGGCCGCTTCGGCTGGGGCTACGACGGCGTCTGCCTCTACGCGCCGACGCACCTCTACGGCGAGCCCGACGACCTGCGCCGGTTCGTGAATGAAGCTCATCGGCACAACATCGCCGTCATCCTCGACGTGGTCTACAACCACCTCGGGCCGGACGGCAACTACCTCGCGCAGTTCTCCGAGCACTACTTCACCGACCGGCACAAGACCGAGTGGGGCGACGGGCTCAACTACGACGGCCGCGACTCGGCGCCCGTCCGCGAGTTCTTCCTCTCGAACGCGCGCTACTGGGTCGAGGAGTTCCACTTCGACGGCCTGCGCCTCGACGCCACGCAGAGCATCAGGGACGACTCACGCGAGCACTTCCTCGCGGCGCTGACGCGCGAGGTGCGCGCCGCCGCCCGCGGCCGCGCAACCATCATCGTCGGCGAGAACGAGCCGCAGGAGACGAAGATGATTCTCGGCTTCGGGCTCGACGGGCTCTGGAACGACGACTTTCACCACACGGCGATGGTCGCGCTGACGGGCAGGAGCGAGGCTTACTACTCCGACTACAAGGGCACGCCGCAGGAGTTCGTCTCGGCGGCCAAGTACGGCTTCCTCTACCAGGGTCAGCGCTACAAGTGGCAGCGCGACCGGCGCGGCACGCCGACCTTCGGGCTGGCGCCGCACGCCTTCGTCAACTTCATACAGAACCACGACCAGGTTGCCAACTCCGCGCGCGGCCTGCGCGCGCACCAACAGACGAGCCCCGGACGGCTGCGCGCGATGACCGCGCTGCTGCTGCTCCTGCCCTCGACGCCGATGCTCTTCATGGGTCAGGAGTTCGGTGCAACGGCTCCGTTCCACTACTTCGCCGACCACGAGCCCGACCTCGCCGGGAAGGTTCGCCGCGGCCGCGCCGAGTTCCTCGCGCAGTTCCGCAGCATCGCGACGCCGGAGACGCGCGAACGTCTTCCAGACCCCGGCGCCCTTGAGACCTTCGAGCGCTGCAAGCTCGACCACGCGGAGCGCGACTCTCATCGGGAAGTGTTTGAGCTGCACCGCGACCTGCTCCGCCTGCGGCGCGCGGACGCGGTCTTCAAAGCGCAGGAGCCGCGCGCGCTCGACGGCGCCGTGCTCGGCCCCGCGGCCTTCGTGCTGCGCTACTTCGGCCGCGACGGGGACGACCGCCTGCTCGTCGTCAACTTCGGCCCCGACCTGAACCTCAACCCCGCGCCCGAGCCCCTGCTCGCGCCGCCCGCGAAGAAGGTCTGGCGGGCCGTCTGGTCGAGCGAGGATTACGCCTACGGCGGGACGGGGACGCCGCGGCTTGAGACGCAGAACAACTGGTACCTCCCCGGCGAGACGGCGGTCGCGCTCGCACCCGCCGACCCCTCGGAGGCCGGCGACCCCGCGCGCGGCGGGGGCGGCCCGAGCGAAGAGGAGGAGGTGCGCAAAGAGTCTCTGCGCGAGTGGGAAGAGGAGGGCTGAGGCTTTAATTTGAAACTTCAAATTTCAAACTCTTAAGGGGTGCTGGGAAGGATGAAGGAACCGGTTCGCAAGTTAACTTTCAGCGAGAAGGACACGCACGACGCGGAGCTGATGCTCGGGCGCGAGTGGCTGGTGACGAACGGGCTGGGCGGCTTCGCCTCGGGGACGCTGGCGGGCGTGCCGACGCGGAGGTATCACGGGCTGCTCATCGCGGCCCTGCCGACGCCGCTCGGGCGGACGGTGATGTTCAACCACCTCTCGGAGTGGCTGCGCCTGCCCGAGGGCGTGCGCCAGCAGATCGGCGGCCAGGAGCGCGCGGCCGGCCAGCTCGAATGGCCCGGCGCGAAGCACCTGTGCGAGTTCCGTCTGGAAGGGGGCTTGCCCGTCTGGCGCTACGAGTTGGACGGCCACGTCGTCGAGAAGCGCGTCCTGTTGGTGCACAGCCAGAACACCGTCCACGTCACCTACAGGCTCGTCGAAGGCGACGGGCCGCTCAGGCTCAAGCTGAGGCCGTCACTTCAGCTCCGCCCGCTCGAAGAGGCCGTCCACCCCGCGGCCGACGAGCCCTACACGATCACCGCCGTCGAAGACCGCCTCGAACTCTGCACCGGGCAGAAGTACCCGCCGCTGCGTCTTAAGATTTACGGCCTGAGCGCGACGTTCGCCCTCGACGGCGGGAAGATTCAGAACGTGCACTACAGGAGTGAGGAGCGGCGCGGCTACGAACACACGGGCGCGCTCTGGAGCCCCGGCTACTTCAGCGTGGACGTGACGAAGGACGCGACGGCGACGCTCGTCGGCTCGACCGAGAGTTGGGAGCTGATCCGCGCGCTCTCGCCCGAGGGCGCGCAGGCCGCGGAGCAGGAGCGGCGCGAACGACTCCTCGCCGCGGCCGCGCCCGCGGCGCAAGCAGGCGTGGCCGCCGAACTCGTCCTCGCCGCCGACCAGTTCGTCATCACGCCCTCGGGCCGCCAGGAGGACGCCGCGCGCGCGCACGCCGCGGGCGAAGAGGTCAGAAGCGTCATCGCCGGCTACCACTGGTTCACCGACTGGGGCCGCGACACGATGATCAGTCTGGAGGGTTTGACCTGCACGACCGGGAGGCACCAGGAGGCCGGTTGGATTCTGCGCACCTTCGGGCAGTACGTGCGCGACGGACTCATCCCGAACATGTTCCCCGACGGCGCGAACGAGGGGCTCTACCACACGGCCGACGCCACGCTCTGGTTCTTCCACGCGCTCGACCGTTATTTGAAGACGACCGCCGACACGGTCACGCTCGAAGTGCTCCTGCCGAAGATGCAGGAGATCGTCCGCCGCCACCTCGAAGGCACGCGCTTCGGCATCCACGTAGACCCCGCGGACGGGCTGCTCGTGCAGGGCGCGGAGGGCTACCAGCTCACCTGGATGGACGCGAAGTGCGACGGCTGGGTCGTCACGCCGCGGCGCGGCAAGGCCGTCGAGATCAACGCGCTCTGGTACAACGCCCTGCGCCTGCTCGAAGGCTGGACGCGCGCGGCGGGCCAGTCGGCGCAGGCCGAGGAGTTGCACGGCCACGCCGAGCGCTGCCGCCGTTCCTTCAACGAGCGCTTCTGGTACGAGGAGGGCGGCCACCTCTTCGACGTGGTCGAGAGTTGGGACTTGAACGGCGAGAACGACCCGGCGTGCCGGCCGAACCAACTGTTCGCCGTCTCGCTCGAACACCCCGTGTTGGAGCGGGCGCGTTGGGAATCGGTCTTGAACGTGGTGCGGGAGAAGCTCCTGACGCCGGTCGGCCTGCGCTCGCTCTCGCCCGACCACCCGGACTTCAAACCGACCTACCACGGCGACCTGAAGACGCGCGACGCGGCCTATCATCAGGGCACGGTCTGGGCCTGGCTCATCGGCCCCTTCACCGACGCCTGGCTCAAAGTCCACCCAGACGACCGCGCCGGCGCGCGCGAGCTGCTCGAAGGTTTCGTGCCGCATTTGGACGAGGCGTGCGTCGGCTCCATCAGCGAAGTCTTCGACGCCGTCCCGCCCTTCACCGCGCGCGGCTGCATCGCGCAGGCGTGGAGCGTGGCGGAGGTTTTAAGGTGCTGGGTGCTGACTTCAAACAGTGATGAATGATGAATCTGGCCGCGTGGTTATATTCATCATTCATCACTCCTCATTCATCATTAAGAACAAGAGGGAAGAATGAAGTTAAAGAGATCGAGCGGGATTCTGCTCCACCCGACGAGCCTGCCGGGGCGCTTCGGCGTGGGCGATTTGGGCGGCGAGGCTTACAGGTTCGTGGACTGGCTCGCGGCGGCCGGGCAGGCGTACTGGCAGATCATGCCGCTCGGGCCGACCGGCTACGGCGACTCGCCCTACTCGGCCTTCTCGGCCTTCGCGGGCAACACCAACCTCGTGAGCCCCGAGAAGCTCGTCGAGGCGGGGCTGCTCGAAGGCTCCGACATACAGGACGCGCCCGACCTCCCCGCCGAGCGCGTCGATTACGGCAAGGTCATCGAGTACAAGCGCGGCCTGCTTGAGAAGGCTTTCGGGAACTTCACCCGCAGGCTCAAAGAGGACGAGGGGCTGCGGCGCGACTACGAGGGCTTTGAAGGATTTGCTTCGACGTGGCTCGACGACTGGGCGCTCTTCGCGGCGCTCAAGGACGAGTACGAGGGCCGTCCGTGGAACACCTGGTCGCCGGGGCTCGCCGGGCGCGAGCCGGCGGCGGTCGGGGCCGCGCGCCAGTCCTTCGCCGAGCGCGTCGAGGCGCACAAGTTCGCGCAGTACGCCTTCTTCCAACAGTGGCTCAAGCTGAAGAAGTACGCGAACGAGCGCGGCGTCCGCGTCGTCGGCGACATGCCCATCTTCGTCGCGCACAACTCGGCCGACGTGTGGTCGAAGCCCGAGCTGTTCAAGCTCAAAGAAGACGGCTCGCCGTCGGTGGTCGCGGGCGTGCCGCCCGACGCCTTCAGCGCGACGGGGCAGCTCTGGGGGAACCCGATTTACGACTGGGAGCGGATGCGCGGGGACGGCTTCGCGTGGTGGGTCGCGCGCGTGCGCGAGACTTTGAAGATCGTGGACGTGGTGCGGCTCGACCACTTCCGCGGCTTCGCGGCCTTCTGGGAGGTGCCGGCCGAGCACGAGACGGCCGAGCACGGCCGCTGGGTCGAGGCGCCCGGCCGCGACGTCTTTCGCGCGATGAAGGACGCGCTCGGCGACGACCTGCCCATCGTCGCCGAAGACCTCGGCACCATCACGCCCGACGTGCACGCCCTGCGCGACGAGCTCCGCTTCCCAGGCATGCGCGTCCTCCAGTTCGCCTTCGGCGGCGACCCGCACGACACGCACCTTCCGCACGAGTACGTCCACAACACCGTCGCCTACACGGGGACGCACGACAACGACACCGTCGTCGGCTGGTTCCGGCAACGCTCGCGCGACGACGCCTCCGAAGGCGAGAGGCGCGAGCGCGCGCTCTGCCTGAAGTACCTCGGCGCGGACGGCCGCGAGATCAACTGGGACTTCATCCGCGCCGCGCAGATGTCGGTCGCCGTCCTCTCCGTCGCGCAGCTTCAGGACGTGCTCGGCCTCGGCTCCGCGGCGCGCATGAACACGCCCGCCAGCACCGAGGGCAACTGGAACTGGCGCTACACGCAAGGGGCGCTCACCGACGAACTCGCGGCCCGACTCCGCGAGATGACGTGGATGTACGGTAGGCTCAACGACTAGGCCCGAGGCCGCTGACGCGGCGGAGCGCTAGTCCTCTTCGCCGTCTTTGTCGCCCTCGCCTTGCGCCCCGTCCGCGGGGGCCTCTTCACCTTGCGTCTCTTCGACCGGCTCGGGGCGGCCGGTCGTGTCATAGTCGAGCGGCTTGAGCAGGTCGGGGGTGACGGGGCGGTGGACGCCGTCGCCCTCCGAGACCTGGCGGCTGCAAGCGCGGCAGAAGCCGTTGTCGAGCGGGACGATGGTGCCCGCGTTGGCGCAGTAGACCGACTCGACCGGAGGCTCTTCGTCGTAGAGGGCGGGCGTCTCGGGGATGGCGGGCGCCGCCTGTTCGGCCCCCTTCGACTCGCCCTCCGGCACGCCCTCGCCGCCCGGCTCCAGGCGGAAGAGCGCGAGCGAGCGCGCCTCGACGCGGTAGCTGCCGCCGCCGCGCGTCGTCTTGCTGCGGGTGCGCCGCCGGCCGAAGCTCTCGCGCGTGTCGAGCAGTTGCTCCCAACTGTCGCCCGCGCGGTGCGCCGGCAGCGTGAAGGAGACGGCGCGGTGGTGCGCGTTCAGAAGCAGCAGCAGCGTGTCGTCGGTCACGCGCCGGCCGCGCTCGTCCACCTCGTCGATGGCGTCGCCCGCGAGGCGCACGGCCAGGCTGCGCGCCTGCTCGTTGCGCCAGTCGTCGTCGCTCATCTCCTGGCCGTCGGGGCGGAACCAGGAGATGTCCTTGCTCTCGGCGCCGCGCACGGCGCGCCCCTGGAAGAACTTCCGGCGGCGCAGGACGGGGTGCTGGTGGAAGATGCGTATGAGCTGGCGCGTGAACTCAAGCAGGTCGCGCCCCTGCTCGTCGGGCTCCCAGTCAACCCACGAGATTTCGTTGTCCTGGCACCAGGCGTTGTTGTTGCCCCCCTGCGTCCGCCCCATCTCGTCGCCCGCGACGAGCATCGGCACGCCCTGCGACAGCAAAAGCGTCGCGAGGAAGTTCCGCTGCTGGCGCGCGCGCATGGCGTTCACCTCGGGGTCGTCGGTCGGGCCTTCGACGCTACAGTTCCAACTGATGTTGTGGTCGTGGCCGTCGCGGTTCCCCTCCTGGTTGGCCTCGTTGTGCTTCTCGTTGTAGCTGACGAGGTCGCGCAGCGTGAACCCGTCGTGCGCGGTCACGAAGTTGATGCTGGCGTAAGGGCGCCGGCCGCTCCGCTCATATAAATCACTGCTTCCCGTCAGACGAAAAGCGAGGTCGTCGAGCTGCCCCGGGTCGCCGCGCCAGAAGCTCCGCACGTTATCCCGATACACGCCGTTCCACTCGGCCCACAGGACTGGGAAGTTACCGACCTGGTAGCCGCCCTCGCCCAAGTCCCAGGGCTCGGCGATGAGCTTCACCTGCGAGAGCACGGGGTCTTGGTGGATGATGTCGAAGAAGGAGCCGAGGCGGTCAACGTCGTGCAGCTCGCGCGCGAGCGCCGAGGCGAGGTCGAAGCGGAAGCCGTCCACGTGCATCTCCAGCGCCCAGTAGCGCAGGGAGTCCATGATGAGTTGCAGCGTGCGCGGGTGCACCATGTTGAGGGTGTTGCCGCAGCCGGTGAAGTCCATGTAGTAGCGCGGCTGGCTGTGGACGAGCCGGTAGTAGGCGGCGTTGTCGATGCCGCGGAAGGCGAGCGTCGGGCCGAAGTGGTTCCCCTCGCCCGTGTGGTTGTAGACGACGTCGAGAATAACTTCGATGCCCTCGCGGTGGAGGGTCTTGACCATCGTCTTGAACTCCGAGACCTGCTGCCCACGCGTCCCCGTCGAGGAGTAGCGCACGTCGGGCGCGAAGAAGCCGACGGAGTTGTAGCCCCAGTAGTTCGTGAGTCCGCGGTCTTGAATGAACTTGTCGGAGACGAACTGGTGGACGGGCATCAGCTCGACCGCGGTCACGCCGAGCGCGTGCAGGTACTCGACGGCGGCCGGGTGCGCGAGCCCCGCGTAGGTGCCGCGCAGCTCCTCGGGCACCTCGGGGTGGCGCATGGTGAAGCCCTTGACGTGCAGCTCGTAGATGAGCGTCCTGTGCCAGGGCGTCCGGGGGCGCGCGTCGTCGCCCCAGCTAAACGCGGGGTCTACGACGACGCACTTGGGGACGAAGGGCGCGCTGTCGCGCTCGTCGAAGGAGAGGTCGGCATCCTCGCTCCCGAGGGTGTAGCCGAAGACCGAGTCGTCCCAGGCGACGGTGCTGGCGATGGCCTTGACGTAGGGGTCTACGAGGAGCTTGTGCGGGTTGAAGCGGTGTCCGGCCTGCGGCTCGTAGGGGCCGTGGACGCGGTAGCCGTAGAGCTGACCGGGCCGCGCCTCGGGCAGGTACGCGTGCCAGACGAGGTCTGTGCGTTCGGTCAGTTGGACGCGCGCCGTCTCGCGCGCGGGGTCTTCGGCGTCGTAGAGACACAGTTCGACCGCCGTCGCGTGCTCGGAGAAGAGCGCGAAGTTGACGCCCGCGCCGTCCCACGTCGCGCCCAGCGGGTAGGGCTGCCCGGGCCAGACTTGCATTCAGTGCTCCTGGAAGAAGTGATGAATGATGAGTGATGCATGATGAATACGGCTTCGTCGTCATATTCATCATGCATCACTCATCATTCTGCATTAACGTAGAGCGCCGCGCCCCAGCCGGCGAGTTCGATTGACTGCTCGCCTTCGACGCGCGCGGGCGGCGCGGGCCGCAAAGCATCGCCGTAGCGTGCGCCGCCGCTCCACAGTGCGAGTCGCCACGCGCCTTCCGCCGGAGGCACGGGCCGGGCTTCGTGTGAGAGGTTGCTGAGGAGGATAGCACGCGCGCCCGTCTCGTCGCCGCGCTCGATTGTGAGCCAGCGTCTGTCTTCGTCGAAGCGGACGCGCGTGCGCGTCTTGTCGCAGTTCGAGAGGGACGCGTGCGCGCGGCGGAGCGCGAGCAGGTCGCGGTAGAAGGCGAGCATGCCGGCGTGTGGCTGCTCGCCCAGGCAGTCCCAGTTGAGCTTCGAGCGGACGAAAGTGATCTCGGACTGCGGGTCGGAGAAGCCGCCGAGGGTCGATTCGGTCTCGCCCTCTTCGCGGACGAAGGAGTCGTACTCCTCCATCCGGCCCACGCGCACGGCGCGCCCCAGCTCCGGGTCTGTGTGGCTCGTGAAGTAGAGAAAGGGCGCGCGCTCCGCCCACTCCTCGCCCATGAAGAGCATCGGCACGTTCGGCGCGCCGCACAGGAGGATCGCCGCCGCGAGCCTCTGCCGCGCCGGCTCGACGAGGCGCGAGAGGCGGTCGCCCCAGTAGCCGTTGGCGATCTGGTCGTGATTCTGGATGCAGACGACGAACTGCTCGCCCGGCCTTTCGACCGACCGCGTGCCGTGGCACCTGCCGCGGAAGACGGACTGCTGACCGCAGTAGACGAAGCCCTCCTCAATCGCCTTCGCCAAATCCCCCACGCGCCCGAAGTCTGCGAAGTAGCCGCGGTCGGCCCTCGTCAAGATTGCATGAAGCGAATGGTGAAAGTCGTCGCTCCACTGCGCGTCGAGCCCCAAGCCCCCTTCCGCCGAAGGCTTGAGGACGCGCACGTCGTTGAGGTCGCTCTCGGCGATGAGGTGGGCCGTGCGCCCGAGGGCGCGGGCCTGCGCGTGGAACTCTTCGGCGAGTTGTCGGAGGAGGTGTCTCTCGGACGTGTCCACGATGGCGTGGACGGCGTCGAGCCGCAGGCCGTCCACGTGGTACTCGGTCAGCCAGTAGAGCGCGTTCTCGACGAAGTAGCGGCGGACGCCCTCCGCGCCCCCGCCGTCGAAGTTGAGCCCCGCGCCCCACGGCGACTTGTGCGCCTCGCTGTAGAGCGGCATGAACTCGCCCGCGTAGTTGCCCTCGGGGCCGAGGTGGTTGTAGACGACATCCAGGATGAAGGCGAGCCCCGCGCGGTGGCACGCGTCGATGAGTTTCTTCAGGCCGTCGGGGCCGCCGTAGGTGGACTGCGGCGCGTAGAGGTGCGCGCCGTCGTAGCCCCAGTTGCGCGCGCCGGGGAACTCTGCGACGGGCATCAACTCGACCGCGGTGATGCCGAGCGACTTCAAGTGTTCGAGCTTCGGAATGATAGATTCAAACGTGCCCTCGGGCGTGAACGTCCCCGTGTGCAGCTCGTAGACGACGTAGTCCTTAAGCTCGATTCCCTTCCAATCCCTGTCCGTCCACTCGAACCCGTCGGGCGCGACGACGCGCGAAGGGCCGTGCACGCCCGCGGGCTGGAAGCGCGAGACGGGGTCGGGCCGCTCGTTCCCGTTCACCACGTAGAAGTAGTCCGCGCCCGCGGCGACTCCGGGCACGCGCGCCTCGAAGGCGCCCCCGCCGACCTCTTCCAGAGGGAACGTGCGCGGCCCTTCGCCCAACACTTTCACCTCAAGGCCCTCGGCCCGCGGCGCCCACACGCGGAAGACGGTGCTCCCGTCCGCCTGCGGCCGCGCGCCGAAGCGCAGCTCCCACGCCGCCGTCTCGACTTCCCTCACCACCGTCGTCATCCCTTCCCCCTTGAACTACTCTCCGACGCGCGCCAGCAGCGCCACCGGCAGCGGCGACAGAATCTCTCCGACCGGCAGCACGCCGTCGCGTGTCTCGAACTCGCGACCCGTGAGCACGTCGCGGAAGCGCACGCCCTCGACGCCTTCGAGGTGGAGCGCCGTGCCGCCCCACACTTCCCGCTTGAGACCGAGTGCGCCTTCGCGCCCGACGCCGAGGCGCGTGAAGAAGCGCGAGGCGACGACCACGCAGGCGTCGCCTTCGAGCGCGCGCGCGAATGAGACGACGTTGTCGGCGCGGCGGCCCGACGCGCTGAGCGGCAGGTACTCGCCGCGCGCGAAAAGTTCCGCGCGCTCGCGCCGGAAGTTGAGCGCGCGCGACGTGACGTACAGCTTGACGCGGCCGTCCTCAGGCTGTTCGAGCAAGCCCCCGACGAACTCCGAAACGTCGCCCCCTCCAACTTCACGCAGCGACGCGAGGAGCCGACGGCGCAGCCCGTAGTCAACCGGCCGGCGGTTGTCGGGGTCAACCAGCGTGAACGCCCAAAGCTCCGTGCCCTGGTAGAAGTCGGGCACGCCGGGCGCCGCCGTCTTCAGCAGCGTCTGCGAGAGCGAGTTGAGGAGCCCCGCGCGCGTCGGGAGTCTCTGGAACTCTTCGAAGTCGCGGATGAAATTGCCGCTGGCCGAAGGGTCGAGGAGCGAAGCGACGAAGTCCGAGACGGCGCGCTCGTACTCCTCGTTCGGGTTGATCCAGCTCGTGTGGAGCTTCGCCTCCTTCAGAGCCTTCTGCATGTACTCCTGCAAGCGGCGCGTGTAGTCCCCGCGGTTCTCATCCGTTAAGCCTGCGAGCGGCCAGGTGCCGACGAGCGTCTGGTAGATTAAATATTCCTCGTTCGCGTCGGGCGCCGCGGCGCCTTCGAGGCTCGCCTTCAGCCCGCGGTTCGACTCGCGCCAGCGGTGGAGCGCGCGGTTCCACTCTTCGGGAATCTCGGAGAGGACGTTGATGCGCGCGCGCGTGTCCTCGCCGCGCTTGGTGTCGTGCGTCGAGGTGGCCGAGAGCGTGTGCG
>Ga0213876_10000351_pt1 | contig 39846 bp, 29 predicted proteins | sample BarmaccomBMRX_R9_FD_160113 | JGI IMG/M metagenome (GOLD analysis project Ga0213876, IMG submission 160113) | Root-associated microbial communities from Barbacenia macrantha in rupestrian grasslands, the National Park of Serra do Cipo, Brazil - RX_R9 | ecosystem: Host-associated > Plants > Roots...
CGCTGAAGCTTCGACTGAGAGAGGGTGACAAACGGATGATTCCCAAACTGGAGATACTCCGCCGCATCACGGAGGCGGGGCTCGTGGCGGTCGTGCGCGCCGAGTCGGGCGAGCAGGCCCGCCGCGTCGCCGACGCGGTGCTGGCGGGCGGCTGCCCCGCCGTCGAGATGACCTTCACCGTGCCCCGCGCGCACAAGGTCATCGAGGAGCTGGCCGCGGCTTACAAACCCTCCGAGCTGATCCTCGGCGCGGGCACCGTCCTCGACCCCGAGACGGCGCGCGTCGCGATCCTCTCGGGTGCGTCTTACGTCGTCTCGCCCTCGCTCAACCCGGAGACGGTGCGCCTGTGCAACCGTTACCAAGTCCCGGTCATGCCCGGCGCGATGACGATAAGGGATGTGATCGAGGCGATGGAGTTGGGCGCGGACGTGGTGAAGCTCTTCCCCGGCGAGGCGTTCGGCCCTTCGATCATCAAGGCCATTAAAGGGCCTCTGCCGCAGGCGCCTCTGATGCCGACGGGCGGCGTCGACCTCTCGAACGTCGCGGAGTGGATCGGGGCGGGCGCGGTGGCTGTCGGCGCGGGCGGGAGTCTGACGGGCGGGGCCAAGTCGGGCGACTTCGACTCGATCACGAAGGCGGCGCGCGCCTTCGTCGAGAAGATCAGGGAGGCCCGCGCGAAGTGAGAAGGGGCCGGGTTTAAGTAACGGGCGGGCGCAGAAACAAAGAGGCTCGGCTTGAGAAGGGTTCAAGCCGAGCCTCTTTGTTCGAAGTGAGGGAGGGGACGGGAAGCTTTGCCTCCCGGGTTAAAATAAAGCCCCCGCGACTCTGGGCAGTCTATTTGGGGACGGGGGCTTTGGCGACCTCACAAGGCAGAAGGGATGCCTTAACGTGCGGGCGCCATCACGGCCGCTCGATTGTTGGGGTAGGCGAGGGCCGAATCCTCTAAATCTCAAAGAGCATTGCCAAGCGAGGGAGGGCGTATGAAGTTAGCCCTCGCTTCAACCAACGGCGGCCCGCGGCCGCCTGCCGGGGTGAAACTCTCTACCGCCGCTTCAGGCCGCGGCCAGTCTCCGTGCGACGGCCGTGCGGCGGACGGTGGCGACCAGGCGCTCCACGTCGAGCGGCTTGTCGAAGAACCCGTCGGCGCCGCGGCGCACGCACTCGCGCCGCATCTCGCCCGAGGGGTCGCTGCTCGCCACGAAGACCTGCGACGCGGGAAGGTGGCCCTTCACGTAGTCGAGGATGCGCAGCCCCGTGTCGGGCGCGTCGAGCGTCGGCGGCAGGTGCAGGTCGAGGATGGCGACGTCCGGCTCGTAGATGGTGGCGCGGCGGATGGCCGACGAGAGGTTGTTCGCCGTCATCACCTCGAACTCGTCGCACAGCGTCCAGAAGAGCTGCTGCGTGATGGCGACGTCGTCGTCAACTATGAGAACTTTCGGCTTCGTCATCTTCTTCTCCCCCGTCACTCACCAAAATGGCTCCGGCGATGTTTTCAAATCTCATCTACGTCCATCACCCTTCCGGCGGATGCCAGGTTTGATTACCTCACCCGCGCATGTCCGTTGCAAAGGCGGTGCCAATGCCGGCCCGAAAACGGTAAACCGCATTTCCCTGATAAAAACGCAGAAATGCCTTCCGCCAAAAATTTTACCTGTCGACACGAGTGGACATCCGCTGAGAACAGAAGTGGGCAGTTCGGGCGGTTAACGGGAAGTAATTACACCACAGAGACACGGAGGCACGGCTTGGAGCGATAAGTCTTCAAGCCGTGCCTCCGTGTCTCTGTGGTGAACCTGAATCCGGCTATTCGGCCCGGCGGCCAAACCACAACTGCCTACTGCCATCTGCCTGCTGCCTACTACACCCCCGTGATGGAAAGCTCGCTGATGAGGCGGTGGAGGTAGGAGCGGCTGATGCCGAGGCGGCGGGCGGCGGCGACGCGGTTGCCCCCTTCGGCCTGGAGCGCCGAGATGACCATGCGGCGGCGGAGCGCGAGCGTCGCGCCTTCGAGCGTCGTCTCGTCGCCGGCCGCGCCGGCCGGGGGGACGGACGTGTGCACCGAGCGCAGCATCTTCTCGGGCAGGAACTCGACGCCGAGCCGCGCCCCCTTCGTCAACACGACGAGCCGCTCCACGAGGTTCTCCAGCTCGCGGACGTTGCCCGGCCAGTCGTACTCCTGCAAGGCTTCGAGGAGCGCGGTGTCTAAGTCGGCCGGCGGGCGGTCGTGCTTCTCCGCGGCCTTGGTGGCGAAGTGCGACGCGAGCAGCGGCACGTCCTCGCGCCTCTCTTTGAGCGCGGGCATGTGGAGCGGCACGACGTTCAGACGGTAGAAGAGGTCTTCGCGGAAGCGCCCTTCGGTGACCTCGCGTTCGAGGTCGCGGTTCGTCGCCGCGATGAGGCGGATGTCCACGCCTACGGGGCGGTTGCTCCCCACCCGCTCGAACGTGCGCTCCTGCAGCACGCGCAGAAGCTTCACCTGCACGGCCTGCTGCAGCTCGCCGATCTCGTCGAGGAAGAGCGTGCCGCCGTTAGCCAGCTCGAAGCGTCCCACCCGGTCTGCCTTCGCGTCGGTGAAGGCGCCTTTGACGTGCCCGAAGAGTTCGGATTCGATGAGCGCCTCGGGGAGCGCGGCGCAACTGACGGCGACGAACGGGCGGTCGCGCCGGACGCTCTCCTCGTGGATGGCGCGCGCGAGGACTTCCTTGCCCGTACCGTTCTCGCCGGTGATGAGCACCGTGGCCGAGGTGTCCGCGACGGCGCGCGCCTGCTTGAGCGTGCGCTCCAGGGCGCCGCTCGTGCCGACGAAGCGGCCGAAGCCGCGGTGCATCTTCAGCTCCGAGCGGAGCTTCAGCACTTCCGTCTCAAGGCAGCGGACGCGCGCCGCCTGCGTGACGATGTGCGAGACCTCCTCCTCGTCGAAGGGCTTCTCGAAGAAGCCGTACGCGCCGCGGCGCACGGCTTCGAGCGCGGCCTGCTTGTTGTCCGTCCCGGTGATGACGACGACGGGAACCGACGGGCGCTCGCCGCGCGCGGCCTCGACGACCGCGAGTCCTTCTTCGATGCCGTCGAGGTCGGGCGGCAGGTGGAGGTCGCAGATGACCACGTCGACGCGCTCGCGCTGGAGGAGCTCGACGGCGTCGGCGCGCGTCTCGGCTTCGAGCACGCGGTGGCGCTCGACGAGCGCCCAGTGGAGCTGCCTGCGCAGCAGGCGGTCGTCGTCCACGACCAGCACCGTCGTCTTCTGTTGCGCCTGTTCGGTCATGGCAAGGGGAGTTCTGGGTATAGGGCAATGCCGCGGCCGGGCGCGCGAGGGGGCTCCCGGCCTAAGCTCGGCTGTCTGGAAAAGCTTAATGGGGCAACTAACGAGTCGGGCCGGCGCGTTATTCGATGGAGGCCGTCACCTTCTCCGGCCGCCTGCGCCCCTCGCCAGATTGGAACAGGCGGGATGGTAGCACGACGCGGAAGCGCGTGCCAGCGCCGGGACTCGACTCGACTTCGAGACGCCCGCCGTGCGACTCGACCACCTCCTTGCAGGTGAAGAGCCCGAGGCCGATGCCCTTGTTCTTCGTCGTCGAGAAGGGGCGGTAGAGCTTCGTCCTGATGAACTCCGCGCTCATCCCGACGCCCGTGTCGGCGACGCTGAAGAAGACGTAGTCGTTGTGGAGGTCGTCGTCAACCTTCCCGGCCTCGACCGTCAGGCGCCCGCCCTTCGCGCCCATCGCTTCGAGCGCGTTGATGACGAGGTTCTCGACGACGTTCTCGATCCGCTCCGGCTCGGCCGTGACGACGAGCGTCTCGGGGAGCCGCGCCACGACCTCGTTGAGCGGGCGCGTCGGCTCGGCGTTGGTGGCGAGCACGCGGCGGATGACGGAGACGAGGTCGGTCGGGCGCCCGGCCAGGCGGTACTCGCCGCTCAGGGAGAGCGCCGGCTCGGACAGGCGCGCGGCCGTGCGCTTCAGCTTCTCGGTCGCCTCGCGCAGGGACTGGATGGCGTCGGCGCGGAACTCCTCGCGGTCGAAATACTTCTCCATGTTCGAGACGAGCATCGAGAGTCCGGCGATGGCGTTCTTCAGGTCGTGCGTGACCATCGCCGAGATGCGCATGAAGGACTGGAACTGGCGCGACTCGGCCTCGCGCGCGATCATCTCGCGCAGGCGGTCGGCCATCGTGTTGAAGTTCTCGGCCAGCTCGCGCGTCTCGCCGCTGTGGCTGATCTCGATGCGCTGTTCGAGGTCGCCGGCCGCGACGGCCGAGGCCCTCCGCGCCACGATCCCGATGCCGCGCGTCTCGCGCGTCGCGGCAAGCAGGAGCAGCGCGAACCCCGCGAGCGCCGCGAGCGCCGCCAGGCCCCCGCCCACGAGCGCCGCGCTCCGCACCGGCGCCAAAGCCGCGGCGTAGTCCTCGGACGCGGCCACGGAGAGGCTCAGCCCGTCCACCTGTTGGAAGGCCGCGAGCTGCGTCCCGCGCTCGGCCGTGTCGTAGAGGCCGGAGCCCGACCCGCCGGCCTTCATCCGCGCCGCGACCTCCGCGAAGTACGGCATCGTGCCCGAGGCGGTCTGGTGCGTGAAGGCGCCGTTCGTGTGGTAGACGACGTTGTCGGCCGCGTTGTCGAGCGCGACGACGGGGCGCCGCGCGGAGCCCTCCGAAGTGTCCAAAGCCTCGCCCGCCTCGCTGATGACCTCGCCCAGCCTGACCTCGGCCACCACGGCGCCCGCGGGCGCGGCCTCGCCCTCGACGACCGCGGGCGCGTAGACCGGCGCCGTCACGCGCAGGGCCGCGCCGTAAGACTCTTCGCTCAGGGGGGAGCGCAGCACCTCCGGCTTGCGCTCGGCCCAGACGCCCTCCTCGTGGCGCGCGTGGCCGACGACGAGGTCGGTCGTCTGCGCGACGAAGCTCTTGCCGTCGGGCGACCTGTTCAGGCGGAAGACGGCCTGCCGGTTCCCGTCGATGAAGGTGAGGGCCTGTATGTGATTCAGGTTGGGCGCGGCGTAGGCCCGGAAGGCCTCTTCGACGGAGGCGGCGGGCGAAGGGGCGGGGCCGTTCGACGTCTGCGCCCCCGCGGCCGGGGCGTGTTCGAGCGCGTAGCGGCGCACGGCTTCGGAGCGCGCCAGTTCGAGCAGGCGGCCCTCCTGAATCGAGAGGACGCGCGTCACGTCGCGCGCCATGCGCGCCGCGCGCTCGGCCGCGCGCTCGCGCAAAGCGGACTCGACGGCGCCCGCGCCCGCGCGGTACTGAAGCAGACAGACGAACGCCAGCGGCACGAGCGCCAGCGAGACGAAGACGATGATCCGCTTGGTTCTGAGGTTCACGGCCGCCACCATTTTTGAAGGCTTCAGAGCAGGGCGGCCAGTATAGCGGCAAGCGGCTCGGTTGGAAACCTTCAGGATTGATTCATTGGTTCATCGGGTCATTGATTGAATTGGGAGATGAATCAATGACCCGATGAACCAATGAATCAATCTCCGTTGACGACGGCGTCGGCTTCGACCTCGACGAGCCAGTCGGGGTCGATGAAGCGCGAGACCTGCATGACGGTGTTGGCGGGGCGCACGTCCCGGAAGAACTCGCCGTGGACGCGCGCGACCCGCTCCCAGTCCTCGATGCGCGTGAGCAGGATGCGCGTGCGCACCACGTCGGAGAGACTCGCGCCCAACTGTTCGAGGGCTCGCGCGACGATCTCGAAGCAGCGGCGCGCCTGCGCGGCGGCGTCGCCCGGCGCGCAGGTCTCCCCCGCGGCGTCGAGCGGCGCCGTGCCCGCGACCGAGATGAAACTCCCCGCCCGCACCGCCCGCGAGATGCCGATGATTGGCTCGTAAGGCGAGCCGCTCGAAACACGCTGACGTGAGTAAGACATAATTCCTCCGACGTGCGTATCGCGCCTGAGCAATTAACCACAGAGACACGGAGACACAGCTTTGAAGACAACAGCTCAACCAGCTGTGCCTCTGTGTCTCTGTGGTGAAGTTCTCCTGCGTTATTCCGCGAGCTTCGCGTCCAACGTGATCTCGGCGTTGAAGAGGCGCGAGACGGGGCAGCCGGCCTTGGCGTTGTTGGCGGCCGTCTCGAAGGCGGCCTGGTCTGCGCCGGGCACGCGCGCCGTCACGTCGAGGTGGACTTTAGTAATGCTGAACCCGGCGTCCGTCTTCTCAAGCCGCACGGCCGCGGTCGTGTTGATGGAGTCGGCCGTGAAGCCCGCGTCGTTCAACTGCTTCGAGAGCGCCATCGAGAAGCAGCCGGCGTGCGCGGCCGCGAGCAGCTCTTCGGGGTTCGTCCCCTTCCCGTCCTCGAAGCGCGTGCTGAAACTGTACTGCGCGCCGTCGAGCACGCCGCTCTCGGTCGAGACCGTCCCCTTGCCATCCCTGATGCCACCCTGCCACACGGCGGAACCTGTTCGCTTCATCCTTCCTCTTCTCCTTCTGCTTTCGTTTTGAATTTAAGAGCTATCGAGACCTTCTCAGGCGCGCACGCGCCCCCACTCTTCGAGCAGGGGCGCGAGTCGCGCGATCACCTTTTCGTGCGCGGCGCCGTTCGAGGCGACGAGGCCGTTGCGGTTGAGCACGTCGGGCGTGTTGTATCGCATCGGGCCGCCGAACACGTCGGTCATCAGCCCGCCCGCCTCGGCCAGCACGGCCTCGGGCGCGCACGTGTCCCACTGCTTCGTCTTCGGCGAGAGGTGTATGTAGAGGTCGGCCTGCCTCTCGACCAGCAGCCCGACCTTGATGCCGACCGAGTGGCTCCGCACCTCAGCGCGGACGCCGAGCGCGGAGACGACCGACTCCATCCGCGGCCCACGGTGCGAGCGGCTCTCGGCCAGGCGCATCCGGCTCAACTCAGATTCACTGGTGACGCCCAGCCGCTCGACCTTCAGACTCCGGTCGGCCTCCGAGGTCGGGCGCACGACCCACGCGCCGTGCCCGCGCGCGGCCCAGTAGAGCACGTCGGTCGCGGGCGCGTAGAGGATGCCGAGCGCGGCGCGGCCCTCGACGGCCAGGCCGATCTGCACGCAGAAGTCGCCGGTGCCGGCGATGAAGCCCTTCGTGCCGTCGATGGGGTCGATCATCCACGCGCGCTCGCGCCCGATGCGGCGGCCGGTGTCCACGGACTCTTCGGCGAGGATGCCGTCCTCGGGGAACTGCTCGCGGAGCGCGCGCACGATCAGTTCGTTGACGACGCGGTCAGCCTGCGTCACGGGCTCGTCGAACTCCTCCTTGTGCTCGACGCGCAGTGGCTTCCCGTAATAGACGAGCGCCGCCTCGCCCGCGCGCCGCGCCAGCTCGACGCCGACGCGCAGCTCCCGCTCGAACTCACCCCTTGTCACTTCCACTTTAAATTTAGTGATGAGTGATGAGTGATGAGTGATGAATATGGCTTCGTCGTCATATTCATCATTCATCACTCATCACTCATCACTTCTCCCTTCCCCTCGCGGCGGATGACTTCGAGAGTTGTATCAATGTCTTTGCGCGTCGTGCGGTAGTTGGTGATTGAGGCGCGGAGGGCGAAGCGTCCGCGCAGGACTGCGTTCGAGACGTAGGCCTCGCCGCCGCGCTGGACGCGTTGCATGACGCGCTCGTTCAGGTTGTCGAGCCGCGCGTTCGTCTCTTCCCTGCGCCCCTCGTCTTCGAGTTCGCGGCGCGCGGCCTCGGGCACGTAGCGGAAGCAGCAGATGCCGAGCGTGACCGGCGCCAGCAGCTCGAAGTCTGCGGAGGCTCCGACGCGCTCGGCCATGTACTCGGCCACGCGGCAGTCACCTTCGATGGCCGCCGCTATCCTCTCCGCGCCGTAGTACGAAAGCGTCGCCCAGACCTTGAGCGCGCGAAAAGGTCGCGACAGCTCGGTGCCGTAGTCCCAGAAGGCGAACGCCTCCGCCTCCTCGCGCTCGAAGACCTTGATGTAGCCCTCCTCCGTCCCCGCGAACGCCGCGCGCGCGCGCTCCGGCTCGCGGAAGAGCAGGCAGCCGCAGCCGAGCGGCGTGTAGAGCCACTTGTGCGGGTCTAGCGAGACCGAGTCGGCCTCTTCGATTCCGTCGAAGAGCGCTCGCTTCGAGCGCGCGCTCGCGGCGAGCGCGCCGTACGCGCCGTCCACGTGGAACCAGAGCGAGTGCTCGCGCGCGACCGTCGCCACCTCCTTTAAAGGATCGACCGCGCCGGTCGAGACCGTGCCCGCGCTCGCCACGACGCAGAAGGGGCGCAGGCCGTTCTGCCTGTCGGCTTCGACGCGCTCGCGCAAGGCGCGCACGTCTACGCGGAACCTCTCGTCCGAAGGCACCGGGCGCACCTGCTCGCGCCCGAGGCCGAGGATGTCCGCCGCCTTCGGGATTGAAAGATGAATCTGGTCTGAGGCGTAAAGGGTCGCGGGCGCGCCCTCGCCCCACAAACCTTTGCGCGAGGCGTCGCGCGCCTGACTCCGGTGCGCGACGAAGAGGGCGTTGAGGTTCGCCATCGACCCGCCGCTCGTCAACAGCCCGCCGCAAGTCTCGTTGACGCCTTCGCCCCTGAACCCGATCAACTCGGCGAGCCAGCGGACGGCCGTCTGCTCCACCCGCGTCGGCCCCGGGGCCGAGCGCCACGAAGTGACGTTCGAGTTGAGCGCCGCCGCCGCGAGTGACGCGAACGCCCCGACGGGCGTCGCGGGCGAGGCGACGTAGCCGAACATCCGCGGGTGCCCGTTCTGCCGGCTCTGCCTGAAGACCTCCGCGCACGCCTGAGTCAACGCTTCAAGCCCGACCCCTTCCGTCGGCAACCTTCCGCCGAAGAGCCCCGCCAGCCTCTCCGCCGAAGTTTCGGGGAAGACCGGCAGCGCCTCCGGCGCGCTCAGGTGTTCGAGCGCGAGCCGGCCGAAACGCTGTCCCAGCTCCTCCAACTCCTCCGGCGGCAGGTCGAGCGTCGTGGCGCGCCCGCCGCCCTCTTGTCTGTCGTCGCTCATGGGTGTGCCCCAACCCTAACACACAGCCTCCCCCGAGTTGAAGCTGTGCTAAACTCGCGCGCGAACTTAACCGCACAAGACGAGGGGGACTTGAAGAGGCTTATGACTCTGGCCGGCCACGCCACGACCGAAGGCACGACGACGTACCGCGAACGCTTCCGCGACTCCGCGGCCGAAGGGCACTTCCGCTTCGAGCAGAATCTCTGGCTCTCCTCCGTCGGCGTCGGCACGTACCTCGGCGACCCGGACGAAGAGACCGACAACGCTTATACTGAAGCCATCACGCGCGCCGTCGAGCTGGGCGTGAACGTCATCGACACCGCGGCCAACTACCGCTTCCAACGCAGCGAGCGCTCCGTCGGCGAGGCTCTAAGGAACTTGAAGGCCGCCGGGTTCGGACGTGAAGAACTCGTCGTCTGCACGAAGGGCGGCTATTTGCCCTTCGACACGCACCCGCCCGCGGGCCAGTCAGGCGTGCGCGCCTACGTCGAGGAGACCTTCGTCAAACCCGGCGTCATTCAACTCTCAGACATCGCGGCCGGGAGCCACTGCATGACTCCTCGCTACCTCGCGCACCAGGTCGCGCAGTCGCTCCGCAACATGGGCCTCGGGACGGTAGACGTCTACTACGTCCACAACCCCGAGACGCAGCTTCAGGTCGTCGCGCAGGACGAGTTCTACACGCGCCTCCGCGACGCCTTCGAGCAGTTGGAGCGCGAGCGCGCGGAAGGGCGCCTGCGCTTCTACGGCGTCGCGACCTGGAACGGCTTCCGCGCACAGCAAGGTCAGCGAGGCTATCATTCGCTCGAACGCATCTGGCAGACGGCGCGCGAGGCCGGCGGCGACAATCACGGCTTCCGCTTCGTCCAGCTCCCCTTCAACCTCGCCATGCCCGAGGCGCTCGTCGCGGAGAATCACACGCACGAGGGCGCGCAGGTCTCCCTGCTCGAAGCGGCGAAGGCGCTCGGCGTGACGGTCGTCGCCAGCGCCTCCATCAAGCAGGGCCAGGTCGCGCGCGGCCTGCCCGAGCGCATCCGCGGGCCGCTCGGCTCGCTCGCGACCGACGCGCAGACGGCCATCCAGTTCACGCGCTCCACGCCCGGCGTCACCACGGCGCTCGTCGGCATGAGCAGCCGCGCGCACGTCGAAGAGAACCTGCAACTCGCGCGCGTCCCGCCCGCCTCGGCCGAAGACTACGGCCGACTGTTCACAGGCAGTAGGCAGTAGGCAGATGGCAGTAGGCAGTACGCCCCGCGTTAAGGACGTTGAAGATTAAGACGGATTTTCGACAGCAGTGTTCTTAACTGCCCACTGCCATCTGCCTACTGCCTACTGTCTCTCCGAAGGAGAGACATATGAGTGAGATGAAGACGTTCGCGGAGTTCTGGCCCTTCTACGTGCGCGAGCACAGCCGGCCGGGGACGCGCGCGCTGCACCTGGCGGGGACTCTGACGGGGACGGCGCTCTTAGTCGGGCTGGCGGCGACGGGGCGCTGGCGCTGGCTGCCCCTCGCGCTCGTGCCCGGCTACGCCGCCGCGTGGGTCGGACACTTCTTCGTCGAGCACAACCGCCCGGCCACCTTCAAGCACCCGCTCTGGTCGCTCGCGGGCGACTACAAGATGGTCGCATGCATGCTGACCGGCCGCATGAACGCCGAGGTCGAGCGCGCGCACGACGCCCGCGCCGAGGCCGTCGCCGCGGAGTGAGGCGCGTCACCTCAGCTCTGCGCTCAGACTGTACCCGGCCCGCCCCTCGCCCTTCGCGTAGACGCGTATCAGGTAGCTCCCCGCCGCCGGCAGCAGGTAGTCGTCTTTCGTCGCGCGCTTGAGGAGCGCGCGCGTCCCGCCGGCCTCCTGCGCGAGCAGGTCGAAGAACGCGACCGCCTTGTACTGCGGCTTGACCTCGACGCTCAACCTCTGCCCCGCCAGCGCCTCGAACTTGTAGACGAAAGCGACGCGTTCGAAGACCTCGCCGTTCTCCGCGTAGGGCTTGCCCGGCTCGAAGGACAGGGGCTTCGGCGTCGTCTTGAACAGCTCGACGGGTGCGCGCTCGCCCGGCTTCGCCTCGCCGTTCGCGGGGACGGGGCGGCTCAGTTGTTCGTAGATGTTGACGATGGTGTCCAGGCGCTCGCGCGCCTCCGCGTCGTCGGGGCGGAGGCGCAGGACTTGGCGGTAGTCGCCGAGCGCGTACTTGTAGAGCGAGGGCGCGCCCGCCTTCCAGAAGAAGTCTGCGCGCGCAGAGAGCGCCTCGGCCGCCGCGCGCCGCTCGGCCTCGCCCGCGCCGCGCTCGTTCGCCTTCGACACCGCCTCGCGTATCTTCTCGTCGAAGTCGGAGTAGTCCCAGCCGACGACCTCGACCTCCTTGAAGTCGCCCGGCGGCGTCTGCGCGAAGGCCGCGAGCGCGGCGGCGAGCGTCAGGGCGAGTGATAACAATCCTCTCAAGACGAATCTCCTTCCAGTCACGCGAGCCATTCGAGTCCGTGAGGCAGCTGCGCGTTGGCGAATTCGAGATGAATGACTCTGCGGCGGCGCGGGAGTTGTGGGGCGGGCGAGGAGTGGAGCAGCAGCGGCCTCATCAGCACGGCGCCGCCGCGCCCGACGACGCAGGTCACGGGAGGGACGGAGGCGCGCCAGCGCGCGATGTCGTCGGCGCCCAGCCTTCCCGAAAGGTGTGAGCCGGGCAGCACCTTGAGCGGGCCGTTCGACTCGTCGCAGTCGTCGAGGTGCAGGCGCACGGCGAGCACGCCTTCGAGCAAGGGCGCGGGCGGCTGCACGTGCTGGACTCCGGCCTTCAACGTCCACGGCCCGAACCCTTCCGCCCCCACGCGCCCGCGCACAGCGATTGTCAGGTCTTGATGCCACGCGACCTTCCACGGCGCGGCCGGCGTCTTGTCGAAGAGCACGCCGCGCACGACGAAAGCTCCGGGGCCGAGGACGGCCTCGACCAGCGCGCGCACCGCGGCGGAGTTCGCCAACGCGCGCGCCGCCGGCAAGACCGCGAGCAGGTTGCGTATGGCGTAGACGCCGCCGCGCCGCAGAACGCCTTCGCCGTGTGCGACCCGTTCGAGGCCAGCTTCGAAAGCCTTGAGCGCGCCCTCGTCCAGCACGCCTTCGACGACCGCGAACCCGTCGCGCCGCACCTTCTCGCTCAAGCCCTCTTGCGCAGCCGCCTTCAACCGGCCGCCTCGCTCGTGTCGGGCGCGGGCGCAGCGTCCCCCGCTTCGGCCGCCTCGGCGGCCGCGCGCTGCTGGCTCTTCTGGTAGAAGTAAGAGACGGCCAGCAGGATCACGCCGAGCACGATGAAGGAGACGATGCGGTACGCGCGGTCGAGCGCCGAGAGGTCGAGGAAGAAGACCTTGAGCGTCGTCAGCCCTAACAGCCCGAGCGCCATCAGGCGCAGCAGGCGCACGCGCCGCAGACGCCCGGCCAACAGCAGCCCCGCCCCGTACAAGCCCCAGATGAGCGACAGGGACAACTGCTTCGCCAGCTCAAGGTCGCGCAGGCGCGCGGCGTCCTGCTCGCCCGCCATGCGCGAGCGGAAGTAGCCCGCCGCCTCCAGGCTCAGCCCCGCGAGCGCGAGCACGTTGACGACGACCGTGACGTACCGAAGCACCTGTTCACCCTCTTCGTGCTCCGGCAGAGCGCGCGCGTACTCGTGCGCGACGAGCCACAGCGCCGCGACCAGCAGCGCGAAGGCCGCGGTCGTCTGGTTGAAGACCAGCGCGTGCCAGGGCGCGGCGTAGTAGGGCACGACCCAGACCAGGACTTCGGCGACCGAGAGCCCCGTGAGGAACAGCCCGCCGTAACGCCAGAGCGGCGCGCGCCGCCGCGACCCGTACAGGAACAGGCACGCGCCGTAGAGCGCCCACACGACCGCGAGCGAGAAGGCCTTCCACTCGTCGACGACGCCCGCGTCCGCCCCGGCCGGCGCCATGCGTTCGAAGTAGCCGAGCGCCTCCGCGCTCAGCGCTAAGAGCGCGAGGCCGTGCGCGGCGACGAACATCGCCGGGGCCGACATGCGCTCCTCCTCAGGGCTCGTGTCGCGCGCGAGCATGTGCGCGACCGCGGCGTAGGCCGCGACGAGCAGCGCGAAGGCCATGAAGGTGTGGTTGGCGAGCGGCGCGTGCCAGACCGCGTTGTAGTAGTGCAGGTCGAGCGTGAGCGCCTTCACCGTCGCCCCGACGAGCAGCACCAGCCCCGCGTAACGCGCCGCGCGCAGCATGCGCCGCGCGCCGTACGCGAAGAGCCCAGCGCCCCAGACAGACCACAGCGCCGTCAGACAGAACTGCCGCGCGCCCTCCGCGCGCTCGCGCGCGAGCCCCTCGGTCAGAACCTTCTGACGCCCGAAGTAGTCGCTCACGTCCAGGGTCAGAAGCGTCACCGCCAGCCCGTTGGCCGCCAGCGTGTAGAGCGCGACGGCCGCCAAGCGCTCCGCCTCGTCGAACTCGCCGCGCTCTTCGTCCGTACCATCGCCTGCGACCACCCAACCTCGGTAGAGCCACGCGGCGCCCGCGAGCGCGGAGACGAGCGCGAGGCAGGACAGCGCGCGCGCGTTCAGCAGAGGCACGAAGCGGTCGCCGCCCGCCGAGAGCGCCTGCGCGTCGAAGCCGAAACGCATCGCGTCGAAGCCGAGCCAGTGCGCGAAGGCCACGGCGAAGACCGCGAAGCCCGCGCGCCGCGCCGCCGGCTCGCCCGCGCGCAGGCCCGCCCAGGTCAACATCAGCCCCTCGACGGCCCAGACAATCGTCACCCATTGCAGTTCGAGCTGAATCGCCACGGCCGCCGTCAGGAAGGTCACGGCCGCCGCGACGTACGCGTAGGCGAGCAGGCGGTCGTCGCTGCTGCGCGTGCGCGCGGCGTAGAAGAGTCCGCCGAAGAAGAACGAGACGAGCAGGGCCTGCGCCGCGGGCGCCGCGTTGGCGTAAGACGCGTCCGTCCACATCGCGTAGCAGAAGCCGAAGTAGGCGGTCGCGTTCGCGCCGAGCAGCGCCACGTCGAACCAGCGCGAGCGGCGGCGCGGCAGGACGTTGTGGAAGAGCGCGAGCAGAGAGTAGACGACGAAGAAGAGGCTGACGAAGAGGAGCGTCGTCCAGAGCTTGCCGCGGTCGTAGAACTTGAACGCCCAGCCGAGCGTCATCAGAGCGGTCGCGACGAACGAGAGGAAGTCGAGCACGCGCCAGCGTTTGAAGTAGGCGACGGCAAGCACGCCCGCGTCGAGCAGCGAGACGTACGTGAAGAGCGCGACCTGATTGTCCTGCCCCGTCGAGAGGAGAATGGGCGTCAGGAAGCCGCCGACCAGCCCGAGTATCGCTATCGGCAGCGCGTTGTGACGCACCGAGAGGAGGACGGCGACGGCCGTCACCGTCGTCATCAGGAGGAACGCCAGAGGCTGCGAGAGCAACTGGTAGAAGTCGTAGGCCGCGTAGACGGAGAGATAAAGGATGAGGACGCCGCCGCCCGAGAGCACGTACGCGTACGGCCGCAGCCCCTTGCGGCGCAGGTGCTCGGCCACGCCGAGCAGGCCGAGGCCGGCGAGCGCGCCGAGCGTGACGCGGATGGCCGGGCTGATCCAGTCGCGGTCGAAGGCGTACTTGAGCGCGAAGGCCGCGGCGAACGCGACGAGGATGATGCCCGCCCAGCTGAAGACGCTCCCGCCGATGAGCGACTCGATATCGCGCGGCTTCGCGGGAGGCGGCGCGGGTTTCGACTCGACGCGAGGCCGCCCCCCGACGCCCGCTCCGTTACCGGTGTCCGGGCGGCGACCCGCCTCCGCTCGCGCCTGCGTCTGCCCCGCGCCCGGCGGCGGCCCGGCCTGCGTCGTAGAGCCGGGCGTCCGCGCGGGCTCGCGCGGCGGCGCGGCGGGGCGAGGCGGCGGCGGGGGCGGCGCGGGCGAGTTGCCGCGCGCCTCCTCGCGCTCGTCCTTGAGCGAGCTGTAGAGCGGGCGGCGCAGCATCGGCTCGATGCCCATCCGCCGCTCGATGGCGTAGAGGCGCGACGTCTGCGACTGCACCAAACGCTCAAGGTGTTCGAGGCGCGCGGCCAGTTGCTCCAGCAACTCTCGCGAGGTCTCGTCTGAGGTCTGCTCGTCGGCCATAAGCCCTCCGGGGTGGGTCAATGATAGAGCAGCGGGGGGAAAAGCAGTAGGCAGTAGGCAGATGGCAGTAGGCAGTCGCCCCGCGTGTCGGACGTTGAGATATTAATGCGGACGTTTGGACAATGGCGATTTCAACTGCCTACTGCCATCTGCCTGCTGCCTACTGATTCACCGTCAGGAAGCGTTCGACGAAGGCGCGCAGCTCTTCGAGCGAGGAGTCGGCGACGACGCGGTAGACGCGGGTGCGGAGGCCTTCGGGGATTTGGCGCGCGGTGAGCGCGTCGGTGATGACGTGCGCGCTTGAGCGCAGGCCGCGCTCCCAGCCCGGCTCGCGCGCGTCGCGCAGGTCGAGCGCGTCCGCCTCGACCCCGGCGGCGACGAGGAAGACCCGCGCCCACTCAAGGAACATCGGCCAGCGCGAGACGACCGAGACGAGCGCGTCGCGCGGCGGCACCTTCTCGCCCGCGAGCACCTCGGGGATCGAGCGCGTGTGCAGGAAGATGGGCGAGACTTCGGGCGGCAGCACGCGCCGCACCTCCTCGGCCTTGCTGTAGAGCGCGACGACCGTCCCGCCCGTCAGACGCTCGGGCAGCGCGCACTCCTCGTAGCCGCAGCCCTCGACGCGGAACGAGGTCGCGTCGGCGATCTCGGCCATGAGGATTTCGCGCAACCCCTCGTCCGGCTCGACGACGAGGAAGTGGTCGGGCGGCTCAAGGCTCAGCCAGTGGCGGAGCCGCGCCTGCACGTCGGCGAGCGTGTGCCCCTGCCCACGCGCGAGCGTGAGGAAGGCGTTGATGAGCCGGTCGAGTTCGAGGCTCGAATCGAGCGGCGACTCCGAAGGGTTGTCGCCGAGTTGGCGGACGTAGACGCCGCTCCCTTTCCGCACCTCAAGCCAGCCGGCGTGTTCGAGGTCGCGGAAGGCCGCGCTCACCGTGTTCGAGTGGATGCGGAAGCGGCGCGCGAGCTCGCGCGTCGAGGGCAGGCGCTGCCCCGGCTTCAGGTCGCCGCTCACCACGCCGAACATGATCTGCCGGACGAGCTGTTCGCGCAGGGGCACGCTGCTGTTCTTCGAGAGCCAAAGGCGCATACGCAGAGTTCAAAGTTTAAAGTCCGCAGTCGAAAGTTGGAAGCTTTTTCTTCGCCCCCTCATAGCTGTGTGACTTTCGGGCCGACCTTCGTTACAGCTGCGGCGACCGCGAAGGTCACGAAGACTTGCGGGCTCTGTAGCCGGGTCGGGTGCGGAGGGCGACGCCTTTGCGGGCGGTGCGGACGCGTATCTTGCGGTACTTGCCGTCGCGGGCGTTGTTGGTGGGGTAGTAGCCGAGGCTGTACTGCGTGCGCAGCTCGTCGGCTATCTGCTGGAAGGAGCGGCGGAGTAGCTGTGGGTTGTCGGCGGGCACGAGCCGGCCGCCCGTCGTCCGCGCCATCTCGCCCAGGTAGTCGTCGGCCGTGCGGTAGAGGATGTCGAGCATCCGCGCGATGGACTCGTCGCTCGCCTCTTCGCGCGTGCGCGGCTGGCCCGTCGTGCCAGCGCCGGGGCCGTCGCCGGGCCGTCGCGCGGTCGCGTCCGGCCCGCGGCTGGGGTCGCGGTTGCGTTCGTCCTCGTCTGGGCGTCGCCCGCCGCGCGGGTCGATGACGACCGAACCCGGGGGCATCCCCGGGATGCGGCCGAGCACGCCGCCGAGGTCGACGGGGCCGCTGCCGCCGCGGGCCTGAGAGCGCGCGAGCGCCTCGGTCTCGGCGCGCGTGTCGAAGCGGACGGGGTAGACGATGACGTCCGCCTCTTCGACCGCGCGGCGGTTGTCTTCGTAGGTGCGCCGGTCGCTGTGGTAGTCCACGCCGTCGGTGAGCATGATGACGGCCTTACGCCCTTTGAGGCGGCGGAGCGCGCGGTACGCACGGTCGAAGGCGTCGTAGAGCTTCGTGCCCTTGCCCGGCCGCGTCGAGCGGATGGCCGAGGCGAGCGCGGCCCGGTCTGAGGTGAAGTCGGAGAGGTCGCGTATCTCGTCGTCGAAGGAGATGACCTTGACGCGGTCGCCCTCGCGCAACTGCTCGGTGAAGGAGACGGCCGCCTCCTGCACCTGCCGGAGTTTCTCGATTGAGGCGCTGGCGCTCGTGTCGATCAAGAGGACGACGCTGAAGGGCTCGGTGACGGTGGCGAAGAAGGCGACCTTCTGCTCGACGTTGTCCTCGGAGACGTTGAACTCTTCGGCCTTGAGGTCTGGGATGTAGCGCCCGCCGTTGTCGCTCGCGATGACGGGCACGGTGACGAGGTTCGTCTCGACCGTGACCTTGTCGCCGTCGTCAACCTCTTGGTCTTCTTCCGACTCCGTCGTCTGGGGCTTGGGCGTCTCGGCGGGCTTCGCCTCGGGCGTCGGCTCCTGCTTCTTCTTCGTCTCGACGCCGGGGAGCCTGCGCCCGGCCTGTGCGGAGACAGTAGGCAGATGGCAGTAGGCAGATGGCAGTAAGCCACAAGCAAAAGCGAGGACGAGAATCACGAGAGCTCTCGTCCTCAGCTTCTGCCTACTGCCTACTGCCATCTGCCTACTGTTTGCCATCCGCGGCTGTGATGCTAACAGGCGGCCGCGCGGATGGACAGGCGGCGCCTTTTTTTAGCGCGGGCGTTTGCGCGACGTGCCGGTCAGGTTCTCGAAGACGCTGACGACACGCGCGGCCGCGCGCCCGGCCGTCTCGGCGACGGAGTTGAGCAGGCCCTCGGGGTTACCTTTTACCTCCCCCTTTCTTGCCGCCGCCTTTCTTCGCGCCGCCCTTGCCACCGCCGCGCGCGGTGCCGCCGCCGGCCGGAGAGCCCTTGCCTCCGCCCTTCTTGGCGGCCCCGCCCTTCTTAGCGGCTCCGCCTTTCTTCGCAGCACCACCTTTATAAGCGCCACCCTTAGCGGCTCCACCTTTGGCTCCGCCCTTCGCGCCGCCTTTAGACGCGCCGCCCTTCTTCGCGCCGCCCTTGGCCGCGCCCGCGCCTTTGGTCGAGCCCTTCGCGCCGGCGCCGGGCTTGCCGCCTCCGCCGCCCTTGCCGGTGCTCTTCGCGCCGCCCTTGCCCGTGGACTTGGCGCCGCCCTTGCCCGCCGCGCCGCCGCCCTGCGCGCCGGCCTTCGCAGCACCTTTGCCGCCGCCTTTCGTCGAGGCGCCCTTCTTTGCCCCGCCCTTCTCAGAACCCGCGGCCGCGCTGCCCCTGGCTACTGTCCCACCCTTCGCAGCGCCGCCGCCGCCCTTCTTCGCGGCCCCGCCTTTGGCAGCGCCACCACCGCCGCCGCCGCCTTTGGCTCCGCCGCCACGACCGGTCTTGCTGGCGCCGGCCCCCGAGCCACTCTTCGAAGTCCCGCCGCCCGTCAGGCCGCCGCCGGCACCGGCCGACCCGCCGCCAGTGGCGCCGCCTTCTTCGCCCGCGCCCTCTTCAGGCCCCGGCGTGCCTCCCTCCGTGACGCCCGCGCCCATCCCCGTCGTGCGGCCGATGGCCGCGCCGCCGTGCGTGCCGCCGCCTTCGCCGCCCGGGTACTCTTCGGCGCCGCCGCCGGGTGACTCTTCGGCACCGCCGGCCGGACTCTCTTCACCGCCACCGAGTGGGCTCTCTTCACCGCCGCCGAGCGGACTCTCTTCTACGCCGCCGGCCGGGTTGTCTCTGTCGTCTCTTTCACTAGACATCTGTCGTTCTACTCCTTTGGTGAGAAGTCTCCGAGCCCCGCCGGACGGGCGGGGCCGTGTCTTTGCGTTTAAGTGCGACGCAAGATAAGTATGAAACGAAAGACTGTGGTCACGTTTGCGGCGGAGCATATCACAACTTCACACGGCGCGAACCAATACTTTCTCGCGCCGCCGAAATTTCTTTCGTCGTCATCGTTTCTATGAGCGCTAACGGACGAACGTAAGCCGAAACGGCGTTTGCCCGCGCGCGCCGCATGCCTTCACAATGAAGTCGAAGGGGAATATCTTGTAGAGACTGATGGAGGCTTTCTCTTCAGCGGTCGCCGTCCTGACGGCGATGATTACGCCCGCGGTGCTCATCTCGGCCTGCGGCGCGCTGATCCTCTCGACCTCGACGCGGCTGGGTCGCGTCGTGGATCGCGTGCGCATGCTCATCGAGCGCTTCGAGGAGACGATGAAGATGCAGGAGGGGGAGGGCGTCGAACTCTTCGAGGAGCGCCGACTGTTCCTCTTCAACCAGCTCGACAAGCTCACCACCCGCACGCGCCTGCTCCAGAGGTGCATGCGCGTCTTCTACGTCTCGCTCGGCGTCTTCGTCGCCACCAGCGTCGCCATCGGCATCGTCGCGGCCGCCGGCCACCAGTCATACGCGTGGTTCCCGGTCGTGCTCGGGCTCGCGGGCGCCTGCGGCCTCTTCTACGGCAGCGTCCTCCTCATCCGCGAGTCCTTCCTCGCGCAGGAGGCCCTGAACGCCGAGATGGACTTCATCTGGAAGCTCGGGCGGGCGCTGGCCCCGCCCGACCTGCGCCAGACGCGCAGCCCGCACTTCAACCCGCTCACGCTCCGCCGCAAGCTCTGAAAGTCCGCCCGCCGGGCAGAAAGATATTTACGCGGCCGCCCGCCCCCGCATATAATCCGCGCCCTGTCAGCTCCCTTTTTGCAGGCGGGCGTTTCTCTACTCAACCCCCGCCGCCTACGCACCAACCCGTGCCTTTGCGCCCCGCCCGCGACGCGGTGCGCCCAGGGCCTCAGACGGAATCGAAAAGAAGAGGAAGCCATGAGACATCGCTCCGCCCCAGACGTTCGCATGCTCCTGCCGGCACTCGTCCTGGCGACCGTGCTCGGCCTGCTCGTCACGCCCCTGGCGTTCAGGCGCCGCCCGTCCGCCTCGCCTTCCGAAGGCACAACCGCCGCGGCCCGCCCGCCGCGCGCCGAACAGACGGCGCGCGAAGCGTTCGGCCGCGTCCCGCTCGGCTTCGAGGCCAACCGCGGCCAGACCGAAGGCTCCGTAGACTTCCTCGCGCGCGGCGCGGGCTACGCGCTCTTCCTGAAGTCGTCGGAAGCCGTCTTCGTCTTGCGGGGTAAAGACTCCGAGACGCTTGACGAAGACCGCGCCGACCGCCTGTTAACAACCAACTCACCCGGCCGGAAGGAGAATCCGCCATCGAAGGTGCTGCGCATGCGGCTCGTCGGCGCGCGCGAGGGCGCGGCGGCCGCGGGCGAGAACGAGTTGGAGGGCAAGGCCAACTACCTCCTCGGTCAAGACCCCGCAGGCTGGCGCACCGATGTCGCCACCTACGGTCGCGTCCTCTACGAAGGCGTCTACGAGGGCGTCGACCTCGTCTACTACGGCAACCAGCGGCAGTTGGAGTACGACTTCCGCGTCGCGCCCGGCGCCGACCCGCGCGCCGTCGCGCTGAAGTTTGAAGGCGCGGACAAGGTTGAAGTGAGCGACGCGGGCGACCTTCTTTTAAAGGTCGACGGCCAGACCGTGCGCCAGCCCGCTCCCGTCGTCTATCAGGAGGCGGCCGGCGCGCGGCGCGAGGTCGCGGGCGGCTATGAGGTCGGCGCGGACGGCCGCGTGCGCTTCCGCTTAGGCGAGTACGACGCGGGGCTCCCGCTCGTCATCGACCCCGTCATCGTCTACTCGACCTACCTCGGCGGCAGCGGGGCCGACCAGGCCTGGAGCGTCGCCGTCGATTCCGCGGGGAGCGCTTACCTCGCGGGCTTCACCTTCTCGACCAACTTCCCCACCGCGAACCCCATCCAGGCCGCGAACGCCGGCGCCGCGGGCACGCAGGACGCCTACGTCGCCAAGCTCAACCCGGCCGGCAACGCGCTCGTCTACTCGACCTACCTCGGCGGCACCGCCACCGAGCAGGCGCGCGCCATCGCGGTTGACTCTTCGGGCAACGCCTACGTCGCCGGCTTCGCCGGCCCGGGCTTCCCCGTCGTCAACGCCATCCAAGGCGCGTTCGGCGGCAACGCGCAGGACGTGTTCGTCTCGAAGCTCAACGCCGCCGGCTCGGCCCTCGTCTACTCGACCTACCTCGGCGGCGATGGCGGGCTTGAGTTCGGCGAGGGCCTCGCGGTGGACTCTTCGGGGAACGCCTACGTGACGGGCAACACCAACTCGACCAACTTCCCCGTCGCCAACGCCCTCCAGGCGACGCAGGGCGGCTCGGTTGACGCCTTCCTGACGAAGATCAATGCGGCGGGCACGGCCTTCGTCTACTCGACCTACCTCGGCGGCACCACCGGCGTCGCCTCGGAAATCGGCAGGGGCGTCGCGGCCGACTCCGCCGGCAACGCCTACGTCGTGGGCAGCACGGACTCGACCAACTTCCCCGTGGTCAACCCCATCCAGGCGGCCAACGCCGGGGGCGCGACCGACGGCTTCCTGACGAAGGTCAACGCGGCCGGGAGCGCCATCGTCTACTCGACCTACCTCGGCGGCTCGGCGCAGGACGACGCGGCGGCGGTCGCCGTTGACTCCGCGGGCCAGGCCCACGTCACCGGCACCACCTTCTCGACCAACTTCCCCATCGCGAACGCCTTCCAGCCCATCAACAACAACTCGCAGGGCATCTCGCAAGAGGTCTTCATCACGAAGGTCAACGCGGCGGGCAACGCCTTCGTCTACTCGACCTACCTCGGCGGCACGGGCGGCGAGGTGGGCGAGGACATCAAGCTCGACTCTTCGGGCAACGTCTACGTCACCGGCGGCACCGGCAGCTTCAACAACTTCCCGACGGCCAACGCCGTCCAGTGCCAGCGCTTCGGCAACGGCGACCCGTTCGTCACCAAGCTCAACGCGGCGGGCACGGCGCTCGTCTACTCGACCTACTACGGCGGCAGCGGCAACGGCAGCGGCGAGATCGCGCGCGGCCTCGCGGTGGACTCCGCCGGCAACGCCTACGTCGCCGGCAACACCTCCTCGGTTGACTTCCCCGCCGTCAACCCCGCGCAGGGCGCGTTCGCGGGCGGCACGGGGCTGGCGGGCGACGCCTTCCTCTTCAAGCTCTCGGACACGACGGGCGGGCCGCCCTCGTCGCTCAACTTCACGCAGACGACCGTGCCCGTGCAGGAGGACGTGACCTCGGTCACGCTCACCGTCCAGCGCACGGGCGACACCTCGGGCGCGGTGACGGTTGACTACTCGACGATGCCGCCGACGGCCGCCGCGGCCTCCGAGCGCTCCGACTACACGACCGCGCTCGGCACTCTGCGGTTCGCCGCGGGCGAGACGACGAAGACCTTCGAGGTGCTCGTCAACGAGGACTCGTTCGCCGAGGGGCAGGAGAACATCACCGTCGTCCTCCAGAACCCGACGGGCGGCGCGACGCTCTCCTGCGCGGCCGCGGTCGCCACCGTCCAGATCACTGACGACGTGACCGAGCCTTCGACGAACGTGATTGACGACCCGACGATTTTCGTCGGCCAGCACTACCACGACTTCCTCAACCGGCAGGCCGACGCGACGGGGCTCAACTTCTGGACTTCGCAGATTACGAACTGCGGCGCCGACGCCGGCTGCGTCGACCGCGCGCGGACGGCCGTCTCGCAGGCGTTCTTCCTCTCCATCGAGTACCAGAACACGGCCTACTACGTCTTCCGCGTCTACAAGGCTTCGTTCCCGGACTCGGCGGCGCGGCCGCGCGGGATGCCGCGCTACCGCGAGTTCCTGCGCGACCAGCGCGAGGTGGGGCGCGGCGTCGTGGTGAACTCGCCCGGGTGGGAGGCCGTGCTCGAAGCGAACAAGGAGGAGTTCGCGCGCCAGTGGGTGCAGCGCCCGGAGTTCCTCGCGCAGTTCCCGGTGAGCATGAACAGCGACGAGTTCATCGACAAGCTCGCGGCCAACCTGGGCGTGGCCCCCCTGGCGCCCTTCGAGCGCACCATCGCCCGGGAGAGCTTCGACCAGACGGTCCATGGGCGGGCCAGGACGCTACGCAACGTCGTCGATCTGAACTCGGCCTACAACCGGCAGTTCAACGCCGGCTTCGTCTTCTCGCAGTACGTCGGCTACCTGCGGCGCAACCCGAACGACGCGCCGGAGCCCACGCTCGACTACGCGGGGTTCGACTTCTGGCTCAACAAGCTCAACTCGTTCACCCTCCCCGGCGAGGACGTGAGCTTCCCGCAGACGGCGCAGCAGCGCGCCCAGCGCGCGGAGATGGTGCGCGCCTTCATCCTCTCCGCCGAGTACCGACAGCGCTTCGGGCAGCAGTAGCCCGCGAGCCATGACGGTCAGAGCCGCCCGCGGTAGCGGGTGGCCCTTTGCAGGACGGATGCTCCGTGTTACAAAGGGCCACCCGCTACCGCGGGCGGTTCTGACCCGGTTTCAACCAAAGTCATAGGCCAGCAGTTCCACCCGCCTTTTCGCAGCCGCCGAAGGAAAGCCGGATGCCGAAGCTCAGAGGAGTCCGCTGGTGGATGATGGGGCTGGTCATGCTCGGCTCCATCCTCAACTACCTGACGCGCAGCACGCTCGCGGTCGCCGCGCCCGCCGTGCTCAAAGACCTCAACATCAGCCAGCAGGAGTACTCCTGGATCGTCGGGGCCTTTCAGGGCGCGATCATGTTGCAGCCCATCTGCGGCTACGTGCTCGACGTGCTCGGCCTGAAAAAAGGCTTCGCCATCTTCGCAGTCCTCTGGTCGCTCATCAGCATGTCGCACGGGCTGGCTCACAGTTGGCAGGCCCTGGCGGGACTGCGCGGACTTCTGGGCTTAGCCGAAGGCTCCGCCAACCCCGCGGGGATGAAGGCAACGGCCGAGTGGTTCCCGGCGAAGGAGCGCGGGCTTGCGGGCGGCGTCTACAACATCGGCGCTTCGTTCGGCTCGATGCTCGCGCCGCCGCTCGTGGCTTGGGCCGTCCTGACTTACAACTGGCAGTCGGCGTTCGTCATCACGGGCGGGCTGGGCTTCGTCTGGGTCGCCCTGTGGCTCCTGCTCTACCAGTCGCCGGACACGCACAAAGGACTCTCCGCGGAGGAGCGGGAGTACATCGCCGCGGGGCAGGAGCGTTTCCTGCAAGGCGACGGGACGCGCCCCTCGGTCACGCACATCCTGAGGCGGCGCAACTTCTGGGGCATCGCGCTGCCGCGCTTCCTCGCAGACCCGACGTGGGGCACGCTCACCTTCTGGCTGCCCCTGTATTTGAGCAGCGTCCGCCACATGGACTTGAAGCAGATCGCCCTGACGGCGTGGCTGCCCTTCCTCGCCGCCGACCTGGGCTGCCTCTTCGGCGGGCTGGTCAGCATGCGACTTCAGAAGGCGGGCGTCGGACTCATCAACGCGCGCCGCTTTGCGTTCACGCTCGGCGCTTTTCTGATGCTGGGCGTCGGGTTCGTCGGCTTCGTCGAGAGCCCCTACGCGGCCATCGCGCTGCTGAGCCTCGCGGGCTTCGCGCACCAGACCCTGTCGGTGACGGTCATCACGATGGCGTCCGACCTCTTCAAGAAGAACGAGGTGGCGACGGTCGCCGGGATGGCCGGCACGTTCGGCAACGCCGGCCTGCTCATCTTCTCCCTGCTCATCGGCTCCCTGGTCGCGACCATCGGCTATACGCCCTTCTTCGTCTGCCTCGGCGTGCTCGACCTCGTCGGCGCGCTCGTCCTCTGGACGGTCGTGCGGGAACGCCGCGGCGAGGGCGTCGATGATTCAGACGGGCTTGTGAACCTGCAAGGCTCACGAGAGACGGTCGTATAAAGCAGGATGGATTTAACCACAGAGACACAGAGACACAGCTTGAAGTTAATAATCCAACAAGCTGTGTCTCTGTGTCTCTGTGGTTAATACCTTGTAACTTACCTCCGAACGTGCGGGTAAACTGAATGTCAGAAGCGAAGGCGAACATCCGTAACCCGATCCTGCCGGGCTTCAACCCAGACCCTTCGGTCGTCCGCGTAGGCCGTGATTACTACGTCGCCACTTCGACCTTCGAGTGGTTCCCCGGCGTGCAGATACACCACTCGCGCGACCTCGTCCACTGGCGGCTGCTGACGCGCCCGCTCAAGCGCGCGAGCCAGCTCGACATGCTCGGCGACCCCGACTCGTGCGGCATCTGGGCGCCGTGCCTGACGTACGACCGCGGCCTCTTCTACCTCGTCTACACGGACGTGAAACGCTACGGCCGCACGACGACGGGCGGCGCCGCGGGCGCGAGTTTGCGCGACCTGCACAACTACCTCGTCACCAGCCCAAACGTTGAAGGTGACTGGTCAGACCCGGTCTATCTCAACAGCAGCGGCTTCGACCCTTCGCTCTTTCACGACACGGACGGCCGCAAGTACCTGCTCAACATGCTCTGGGATCACCGGCCCGGGCGCAATCGTTTCGCGGGGATAGTCATGCAGGAGTATTCGGCGGAAGAGGAGAAGCTCGTCGGCCCACGTCGGGTCATTTTCGAGGGCACGCCGCTCGGCCTGACCGAAGGCCCGCACCTCTACAAGCGCGAAGACTTCTACTACCTCCTCACGGCCGAGGGCGGGACAGGCTGGGGCCACGCCGTCACCCTCGCGCGCTCGCGCGACCCGTGGGGGCCTTACGAGCTTCACCCCGACAGACACATTCTCACTTCGCGCCACCGCCCCGACATCGAGCTGCAACGCGCCGGCCACGGCGACCTCGTCGAGACGCAGGACGGCGAGACGTACATGGTGCACCTCTGCGGGCGCCCCCTGCGCAACCGCGGGCGCTGCACGCTCGGGCGCGAGACGGCGATACAGAAGATGAAGTGGTGCGAAGACGGATGGCTGCGGACGGCGGACGGCGCGGGGCTTCCTTACTCCGAAGCGGAAGCGCCGAGCTTGCCGCCTCATCCGTTCCCCGCGCCGCCCGCGCGCGAAGAGTTCGACTCGCCACAGCTTCCGATAGATTTCCAGTGGCTGCGCTCGCCCTACCCCGAAGAGTTGTTCAGCCTCACGGCGCGGCCAGGCCACCTGCGCCTCTACGGACGAGAGACGCCGGGAAGCACTTTCCGACAGGCGCTCGTCGCGCGCCGCCAGCAGTCTCACTGCTACAGCGCCGCGACCTCTTTGGAGTTCGAGCCGGAACACTATCAGCAGATGGCCGGCCTCATCTGCTACTACAACGGCTCCAAGTTTCACTACCTCTACGTCTCGGACGACGAAGAGCTGGGCAAGCACGTCCGCGTCATGTCGGCGCTGCCCGACCAGCTCCAGACCGACGCCTTCACGACGCCCATCCCCATCCCCGCCAACGTCCCCGTCCGGCTTCGCGTCGAGGTCGACTACGAACGCCTCCGCTTCGCTTACCGCCTGGACGGTCAGGACTGGGACTGGCTCCCAGAGCAGTTCGACGCCAGCATCCTCTCCGACGAGGCCGCCGCGCCCGGCAGCCCCAACTTCACGGGCGCCTTCGTCGGCATGTGCTGCCAGGACACGGCCGGCACCGCCCGCCCGGCGGACTTCGACTACTTCGAATACGTCGAGCGAGATTTTCGTCCCGACCCGACCGCCTGACATTTTCACCCCAACCCCGTGCCTCAATCCGGCCTCAAGTTTTCCTCAACCGGCCGGGCTTAAATTTATTGTTGTCGCCTCGAACTAAATCCGCATCCGGGTTCGCCTGCGGCCGAAGACCGGAAGCCACGCTACCCGTCTGCCCGCTTGAAAAAAGGAGAAGCGCCATGCGTACGTCGAACAGAGACTCCAGGCTTAACAAACCGTCTGTTCTGGTCTTGATACTTCTATTGTGTTCCCTGTGCGCCGCCACGGCGTCGGCCCAGGAGCCTCCTCTGGTTTACGACAAAGAGAACACGGGCGCCAGCTTCCCGAAACCCGTCTTCCCGCCCAACGACCAGCTCCCGAGCACTCGACCTTTGCCAGACCCTTTCGCGTTCTTCGACGGGAGCCCCCGCGACAACTCTTTCGCGAGCTGGGAGCGGCGGCGCAACGAGATTAAGGCCGCCATCGAGAAGTATGAGATCGGCCCGAAGCCGGATAAATCCGACCTCACCATCAACGCGGTCTACACGCCCGGCAGTAACGGCGGCGTCCTCGTCGTGGACGTCCTCAGGAACAGCAACCTCCGAACGCTCAGGCTCACCTCGACCATCAACCTTCCGTCGGGCACGCCGCCCGCGGCCGGTTGGCCGGCGATCATACGCATGGCGCTCGCCCCGGGCACGGGCGCGAACTCGCTGGGCATCGCGACGATAGACTACGTCCACGACGACGTGACGCAGTACGCGGCGGGACAGCAGATCACGCACGCCGCCGACCCGTACTTCCTCATGTACCCGGAGTACAACGCGGGGCCGTGTCCGCCCGCGCCCGCCCCTTGCGGGACTCAGGTGGGACAGTACAGCGCCTGGGCCTGGGGCGTGAGCCGTCTGATCGACGGCATGGAGATCGCCTCGAAGCAGCTCGTGAACCCGCTCCCCATCGACCTCAAACACCTCGGTGTCAACGGGTGCTCCTACGCCGGCAAGATGGCGCTCTTCGCGGGCGCGTTCGACGAGCGGATCGCGGCCACCTTCGCGCAGGAGTCGGGCGGCGGCGGTGCCCCGGCCTGGCGCGTCTCGGAAGGTCTCGAACCCGACGGCACCGTGGAGAAGACGAGTAACACGGACGGCTCATGGTTCATCACGGGCATGAAGTCGGACTTCGGGCACGCCAACACTTTCAAGCTGCCGCACGACCACCACGAGCTGCTGGCGATGGTGGCGCCGAGGGCCTTGCTGGTCTCGGGCAATACGGACTTCACCTGGCTGTCCAACCGGGCCAACTACGTCTCCTCGAGGGCGGCGCAGGAGGTCTATAAGACCTTCGGCATCGGAGACAGGTTCGGCTTCTACATCGACGGCGCGCACGGCCACTGCGCGGTGCCGGGCAGCCAGCAGCCGACGATAGACGCCTTCTGGAAAAAGTTCCTGCTCGGCCAGAACGGAGACTGGGACGCCCACGTCTTCCCGCAGACCGAAGCATTCCTGTCGGTCGACGTCGCCCCCTGGATTCCGTGGCGGGCGCCGATGCTGTCGCTCCCGTCCGACCTCAACGCGGAGGCCACGGGGCCGGACGGCGCCTTCGTCAACTTCACGGGGTCGGCGCGCGACGACGTGGACGGCGACGTGCCTTTGACCTTCAGCCCGCCGCCGGGCAGCCTCTTCCCGCTCGGCGCGACGAACGTCACGGCCGCGGCGACCGACGCCGACGGCAACAGCGCGTCCGGCGCTTTCATGGTGACGGTGCGCGACACGACCGCGCCTGCCTTCGGAAGCCTGACCGCCTCGCCAAACGTCATCAAGCCGCACAACCACCAGATGGTTCCGGTGACGCTGACGGCCAACGTCTCCGACGCGGCCGATCCGTCTCCCGCCACGCGCATCGTCTCCGTCACAAGCAGCGAGCCGGTGAGCGGCACCGGCGGCGGCGACCAGTCGCCCGACTGGGAGGTGACCGGCCCGCTGACGCTCAACCTGCGCGCCGAGTCTTCCAACCTCGGCACGGGCCGCGTCTACACCATCACGGTCGAGAGCCGCGACGCCTCCGGCAACGCGAGCACGAGGACGGTCATGGTTTCTGTTCCCCGCAAGTGACTATTCACCGACGGAATTTAACCACAGAGACACAGAGGCACAGCTTGAAGTCTATAACTCATCAAGCTGTGCCTCTGTGTCTCTGTGGTTAATCCCGCGTCCAGCGGTTATCAACCAAGCGCCAGAGGCCGCGCGGGTTGTCGTCGCGGAGTTCGAGGGGCAGCGCGTCCTGAGGGAAGTTCTGGTAGCAGACTGGGCGCGCGAAGCGCTTGATGGCGGCCGTGCCGACCGAGGTCGTGCGCGCGTCGGTCGTCGCCGGGTAGGGGCCGCCGTGCTGCATCGCGGCCGAGACTTCGACGCCCGTCGGGAAGCCGTTGAAGACGAGGCGGCCGGCCTTCTGCTCCAACGCGCGGACGAGCCAGGCGTACTCACGCAGGTCTTCGGCCGTGCCGTGAATCGTCGCCGTCAGCGCGCCCTCCAAGCCCTCGGCCACGCGCCGCAGCTCTTCGACGCCCTGACAGCCGACGACGAGAGTCGAAGGGCCGAAGACCTCTTCGCCGAGTTCGTGGTTGTCGAGGAAGGTCTCGGCGTCGGTCGAGAAGACGTAGGCCGCGGCCTGTGTCCTTGAAGCGTCGGCCCCGGCGCCGCCCGCGCCTAGTTTCGCCAGACGCCGCAGCCTCTCCACCCCTTCGCCGTAACCGCGCAGGATGCCCGGGTTCAGCATCGTGCCCGGCGGCGCCGCGGCGAACAGCTCGTCCGTCCTGTCGAGGAACTGCTCGAACGTCTCGCCCCGCACGGCGACGACGAGGCCGGGGTTGGTGCAGAACTGACCCGTGCCGAGCGTGACGGACTGCCTTAAGCCTTCGGCGAACTCCGCGCCGCGTTCACGCAGGGCACCGGGCAGGACGAAGACCGGGTTGACGCTCCCCATCTCCGCGTAGACCGGAATCGGCTCGGGCCTTTGCGCCGCCGCGTCGAAGAGCGCGCGGCCGACGCGGAGCGAACCCGTGAACCCGACGGCCTTCGTCCGCGGGTGTTCGACGAGGGCCAGGCTCAACTCCGGACTCCGCCCCTGCAGGAGCGAGAAGACGCCCGCGGGCATCAACGACTCTTCCGCCGCCGCGACGACGGCGCGCGCGACCAGCTCCGACGTGCCCGGGTGGGCCGGGTGCCCCTTCACCACGACGGGACACCCCGCCGCGAGCGCGGAGGCCGTGTCGCCGCCCGCGACCGAGAAGGCGAGCGGGAAGTTGCTCGCGCCGAAGACGGCGACGGGGCCTAGGGGGACGAGCATGCGCCGCAGGTCTGGCTTCGGCAGCGGCTTGCGCTCGGGCGCCGCGCGGTCGATGACGGCCTCGACCCAGGAGCCCTCGCGCACGACCTCGGCGAACATCCGCAACTGCGCGGTCGTCCGCCCGCGCTCGCCCTTCAGCCTCTCTACGGGCAGCGCCGTCTCCGCCCGCGCGAGTTCGACCAACTCGTCGCCGAGCGCCTCGACGTGCCGCGCGATGGATTCGAGGAAGAGGGCGACCTCGTCCGCGCCCTTCCGTCGGTAAACGTCGAAGGCGTGCGCCGCCTCCTCCAACGCGCGCGCGACCGTCGCGCGCGAAGCCTCGAAAACTTCCGGCCCGAACTCGCGCCCCTCCGAAGGGTCGAAGGCGCGGAAGCTCTCGCCGCCGTCTTCGAAGACCGGCGCGCCCCCGACGATGCTCCTGCCGTGTAGCTCCATCGCTGTCGAACCTAACTCCCCGACGGCGGCAGGAGCAGCTTGTTCATGAGCAGCGTCTGCGTGTCGACGCCCGGGTTGGTCTGGTTACAGTCTATCGTCCCGCCGCAGCAGTTCTCCTGGTACTGCCACAGCAGCACTTCGCACGGCATGGTCACGGCCGGGATGATGATGGAGTCGTCCCAGTCCGGCTGGTCGCAGCCGCTGTAGTAGTACCGCGCGATCCAGGCCCCGTTGCAGGTCGCCCCCTGCGCGTTCGCGGCCGAGACGTTCTCCCACGTCTGTGTGTCGAAGTGAGTCCCGTAGACGCAAGGGAGAATGGTGACGGCGTTGTCGGTCTGGCTCTGGCTGTAGCTGACGAGCGTCTTCGCCCAACCCAGATAGTATTCGAGCGACAGCGAAGGACTCCCGGCGGAGGGGTTGCCCTCCACGTCGAGGAAGAGGAGGAACTGGCCGCCTTGCGCGGCGAGGTAAGCCTGGCCGAACGTGTCGAGGAAGTCTGAGACGTTGGCCTCGGCGTCCGAGACGCCCTGCGACTCACTCCCGTTGACGTGCGTGGTCTGCCGCGCGACGGGGAGCAGGCGGATGTTGTGACTCGCAAGGATGGGGCTCTCGGTGCCGTGCCGGTACTCGACTTCGCCCCCGGTGGTCGGGCTGGTGAAGTAGCGCCCCCAGTACGTGGGGGCCTGTCCGAACTGCTGCGTGGCGGTGCTGATGAGCTGGTCGGTGACGGGTGAAGAGCTGTCCGCGCCGGGGTTACCTTTCGCCATGTCTCTCCTCCTGGGGAAGTATTGGGAAATGCCGCGGGGATTGTCTCTCAAAGACAATCATGCCTCAAGCTTTTTCGCCGCGCTCACTACGCGACGGTGTTGACGAGCGTGCCGATTGGTTCTATATCGATTCGCACGCGGTCGCCCGCGCGCAGGGTGAAGTCGTCGGGCGGGACGATGCCCGTGCCCGTCAGGAGGAAGCATCCGGCGGGGAAGGAGTTGTCGCGGAAGAGGAACTCGACGAGCGACTCCGGCTCGCGCTTGAGCTGTGCGAGCGTCGTCGCGCCCGTGAAGACGTTCGCGCCTTCGCGGACTATCTCCATCTTGATTTCGGTCGAGGCGGGCGGCATCTCTTCGCTGACGAGCACGCACGGGCCGAGCGCGCAGCAGCGGTCGTAGACTTTGGCCTGCGGCAGGTAGAGCGGGTTCTCGCCCTCTATGTCGCGCGAGCTCATGTCGTTGCCGATGGTGTAGCCGACGACGCGGCCGTGGCGCGTGACGGCGAGGGCAAGTTCCGGCTCGGGCACGTTCCAGCGCGAGTCCCGGCGGACGCGCACCGTCTGCCCGGGCCCCGCGACGCGGTGCGGCGTCGCCTTGAAGAATAGCTCCGGCCGCTCGGCCGTGTAGACGCGTTCGTAGAAGTCGCCGCCGCCCGCGTCCTTCGACTCCTCGATGCGCGCCTCGCGGCTGCGGTAGTAGGTGACGCCCGCCGCCCAAACCTCCTGGCTCACAAGAGGGGCCAGAACCCTCTCGGCGAAATCATCCCCGACCGTGGGCAGCTCCGACTCTTCCAGCAGCGACCTCAAATAGAGGAACAGGTCGTCGCGGTTGAGCAGCTCGTCCCACGCGTCTTCACAAAGGTACGCGCCATTCTCGTCTTCGACGACGGCGCCATCTTCGACGCGGTAAAGTTTGACGGTCATCATTCACCCTCATTCTCTAACGCCCGCATGCCGGCTTCGATGACGCGGACGATGCGTTCCACGTCGTAGACGCCGCCGCCCCAGGGGCCGCCGCTCGCGTTCTGCAGGGCCGCCCAGAGGCGCGTGTCGGCGGGCAGCGCGGGGTCGGCCCGTAAGTCCGCGCGCGGCGCGCGGCGCGCGAGTTCTTCGTCCGCGGGTTCGTAGACGCCCGGCGCGCTCTCGCGCACGAGGTCGATGCTGCCTTCGAGTTTCAAAGTGTCAACGACGACGCGAACCACGTCGCCGTCAACCAACTTCCCGACGGGGCCGCCAGCGAGCGCCTCCGGCCCGACGTGCCCGATGCAGGGGCCGCTCGAGACGCCCGAGAAGCGCGCGTCCGTAATCAGCGCGACCGAGTTCGCATAAGGCATGTACTTGAGCGCCGAAGTTATCTGGTAGACCTCCTCCATCCCCGCGCCGAGCGGGCCGCGGCAGATGAGGACGATGACCTCGCCGGCCTTGATGCGGTCTTCGCCGCGGCTCTTAATGGCGGCGATGGTCGCGCGCTCGCTGGTGAAGACGCGCGCCGGCCCGGTCAGACGATACACGCCTTCGGAGTCGACCGACGCGCGGTCAATCGCGGTGCTCTTGACGATGGCGCCCTGCGGCGCGAGGTTCCCACGGATATAAGAGATGGTGCTCGTCAGGCCGCGGGCGCGGGCGCGCGCGGGCGGCATGATGACATCTTCCGGGTCTATGCCTTCGACCTCTTCAAGGTGCGCGCGGAAGACTCGGCGGCGTTCCGACGAAGCCCAGTCGTCGAGAACCTCATCCAGAGTCTTCCCCGTGGCCGTCAGGACGCTCCCGTCAATCAACCCAAGCTCGCGCAGGTGCGACAACACTTCCGGCACCCCGCCCGCGAGGAAGACGCGCACAGTCGGGTGCGGCCCGTTCGGCAGAGCGTCCACCAGCCGCGGCACGCGCCGGTTGACCTCCATCCAGTCTTCGACCGTCGGCACCCTCAACCCCGCCGCGTGCGCCACCGCCGGCACGTGCAGCAGCAGGTTGGTCGAGCCGCCGAACGCCGCGTGCGCGGCCAGGGCGTTGCGCACGGACGCGTCGGTCAGGATGTCGCGCACGCCTATCTCAAGCTCCCTCTGCCGCAGCACCGCGCGCGCCGACCTGCGCGCCGCGTCGAGCCACACCGGCTGCCCCGAGGGCGCGAGCGCGCTGTGCGGGACTGAAAGCCCGAGCGCCTCCGAGACGACCTGTGAGGTGGCGGCCGTCCCCAGGAACTGACAGCCGCCGCCCGGCGACGCGCACGCGCGGCAGCCGATGTCCGCGGCCTCTTCGAGCGTGAGCTGCCGGTTGGCGAAGCGCGCGCCGATGGTCTGCGCGCGCCCCGCGTCCTCTCCGTCCGACGCGGGTAGAGTCACGCCGCCGGGCACAAGCACCACGGGCAGGTCGGGCGAGCCGGCGAGCGCCATCAGCATCGCCGGCAGCCCCTTGTCGCACGTCGCCACGCCGACGACGGCCTGCCGCCGCGGCAGAGAGCGAATCAGACGGCGTAAGACTATGGCCGCGTCGTTGCGGTAAGGCAGGCTGTCGAGCATCCCTTCCGTCCCCTGCGAACGCCCGTCGCAAGGGTCTGTGCAGTAGCCGGCGAAGGGGATGCAGCCCTTCTCGCGTAGCTCAAGGGCGGCGGCCTGCATCAACAGGCCCACCTCGTAATGACCTGTGTGATAGCCGAGCGCCAGGGGGCTTCCGTCGGGCAGACGAATCCCGCCCTGTGTGCTCAGGATGAGGACTTCGGGGCGGCGCAGCTCCGAAGGGCTCCAGCCCATCCCCACGTCCTGCGTCCAGCCGAAGAGGTCGCCGCTCGGCCGCTCCATCAAATCCTCTTCGGTCAGCGGCAGGTGCCCCGCCGGCCCCCGCTTCGCAGAGACCACGCGATACACGTCCGCAGAGTCCGACTCGAACACGCTCCCTTCTACTTCAGACATCTCGGCAGGCGACCTCCAAAGGCTAGGACTGGACGAAGATTAAAACACAGAGCCACGGACTTCTTAAGAATTTCAAATTTCGAATTTCAAATTTGAAATTCCGAGGGTGTAATATCCGGTCTCAACCCAGGAGACACGGCATGCTTACACGTAGAGACCTGCTCGCGGCGCTCGCGGCCGGCGCAGTCCTGCCCGCGGCGGCGAGGGCGCAGGAGCGTCGGGCGCAACCCACGAAGACGCCGCGCCTGCGCTTCTCGGTCGTCGGCATCAACCACGGGCACATCCACGGGCAGATTGGCGCCGTGACGAGGGGCGGCGGCCAGCTCGTCTCCTTCTACGCCAAAGAGCCCGACCTCGCCGCCGACTTCGCCAGGCGCTACCCGCAGTGCCGACAGGCGCGCGAAGAGCGGGAGATTCTCGAAGACGACTCGACCCGGCTCGTCCTGAGCGCGGCCATCCCCGAAGAGCGCGCGCCGCTCGGCGTCCGCGTGATGCGACACGGCAAGGACTACATGTCGGACAAGCCGGGCATCACCACGCTCGAACAGCTCGCCGAGGTCAGGCGCGTGCAGAAGGAGACGCGCCGCATCTACTCCATCATGTACAGCGAGCGCTTTGAGAGCGAGGCGACCGTCAGGGCCGGCGAGCTGGTCAGGGCCGGCGCCGTCGGCCGCGTCATCCAGACCGTGGGCCTCGGGCCGCACCGCGTCAACAACGGCCGGCGCGACCCCTGGTTCTACGAACTCAAACGCTTCGGCGGCATCCTCTGCGACATCGGGTCGCACCAGGCCGACCAGTTCCTCTTCTTCACCGGCTCGACCCGCGCCGAGGTCGTCGCCTCGCAGACGGGGAACGTCGCGCACCCGCAGCACCCCGGGTTCGAGGACTTCGGCGACATGATGCTGCGCGGCGACGGCGGGACGGGCTACGTCCGCGTGGACTGGTTCACGCCCGACGGGCTGAGCACGTGGGGCGACGGCCGCCTGACCATCCTCGGCACCGACGGCTACATCGAGCTGCGCAAGAACGTGGACATCGCGGGACGCCCCGGCGGCGACCACCTCTTCCTCGTGGACGGCAAAGAGACTCGCCACGTCGACTGTCGAGACGTACACCTCCCCTACGGCGAGCAGCTCGTCGACGACATCCTCCACCGCACCGAGACGGCGATGACGCAGGAGCACTGCTTCCTCGCCACGGAGCTTGCGCTCAGGGCGCAGAAGCAGGCGCAGCGGTTAGGCCGCGGAAAGGCCGAGCGGACATGAGGGTTCTCTTCATCGGCGGGACGGGCTTCATCAGCGCGGCGGTCAGCCGTCTCGCGGTCGCCGAGGGGTTCGAGCTGTACCTGCTCAACCGGGGGCTGCGGGGCTTGCCGCCCGAGGGCGCGCACGCGTTGACCGCGGACATCAACCACACGGAGGAGGTGCGCGCGGCGCTGCGCGGCCTACGGTTCGACGCGGTCGTCAACTGGATCGCCTACGCGCCCGAAGACGTGGAGCGCGACCTCGCGCTCTTCAAAGGTCGGGTCGGGCAGTACGTCTTCATCAGCTCGGCGGCCGCCTACCAGAAGCCGCCCGCGCGCTACCTCATCACGGAAGAGACGCCGCTCGAAAACCCCTTCTGGGACTACGCGCGCGGGAAGATTGCGTGTGAGGAGAGGCTGCTGCGTGCCCACGCCGACGAAGATTTCCCGGCGACGATAGTCCGGCCGTCGCACACGTACGAGACGAACTTCCCCGTCGCCGTCGGCGGCGGCGGCACCTACACGCTCGCGGACAGGATGAGGAAGGGGCTGCCCATCATCGTCCACGGCGACGGCACTTCCCTTTGGACTCTGACGCACTCGGAGGACTTCGCTCGCGGCTTCCTCGGGCTGCTCGGCAAAACGGAGGCGCTGGGCCAGGCCTTCCACATCACCTCGGACGAGGTGCAGACGTGGGGGCAGATTTATCGAACCATCGCCGACGCCCTGGGCGTCGAGGCGAACGTCGTCCACGTCCCTTCGGACTTCATCACGCGCGTGGTGCCGCGCCTGTCGGGGACTCTGCACGGCGACAAGAAGTGGAGCGCCGTCTTCGACAACACGAAGGTCAAGAGGTTCGTCCCCGGCTTCCGCGCGGCCGTCCCCTTCCGCGAAGGCATCCGTCGGACGCTTGAGTGGTTCGAGGCGGACGAGCGCCGGCGGCGCGTGGACGAGTCTTTGAACGACGAGATGAATTTGATTGTCAGTTCTTATAGCAGTTGGACGTGATTTAGAGTTTTTCACCGCAGAGACACAGAGGCACAGCTTGAAGACTTATATCTTTAAAGCTGTGTCTCTGTGTCTCTGCGGTGAAATCCCTTAACCTCAACCCGGGTCAGCGTGACTTCTGCGCAACCTTCTGCAACTGCTCGCAGCTCTTCTTGAGCTGGCCGCTCAACTGGATGATGGCCTCGAGGTCGCTGCGCGCACGGGTCGACCAGTGCGCGTCGACCACGTTGACGCTCTGAAAGCCCGGGTTGTGGGCGAAGCTGACGACCAACTTGTTGAGCGTGGTGAGCGACGGCTTGAACTGCTCCGGCCCGATCTCGTCCGGAAGCTTGGGGCGGTCTTCCGCGCCCTCCGGAAGGAGCAGGTTCTCTTTGAGCCGCCCGGCCCGTTTCCTGATCTCGGACACCGACTGCCCGACTGCCTTGAAGTCCAGCTCTTTGCCGGACGCGACCACCTGCGCGAGCGTGCGGTTGATGAGCTGAATGCGCTCGAAGTCTTCGCTGAGCTGTTCGAACGACGGCCGGCGGGGGGGCTGCGGGGTGGGGCTGGTCGACGCCATCGCCTCCATGTCCCGCATCAGGAGGTCGCGCTCCAGCGAGCGCTGCAATTCGCGCTGCGTCGAGTCGGAACGTCTCGACTGGCCTGAACAGAGGGACGCGCCCCCGCACGCGAATGCGAGCGCCGCCAAGACCTTTAGCGCGGGACTAAACCTGAACCTCATGGCTGCCCCTCCCTGTCGGTTGTTGCGCGAAGCTTACAGCCAAAGGTAGAGCTTATCAAGGCTTTCAAGGCGCGCGGCGAAAGCTTTCGGGCGGGCCGAGGTAGCTGCTGCGCACGCCGCCCGTGTTGACGACGAGCTTCTCCAGGACGAGTCCGGGGTCTACGACCCAGAACTTGAGCACGTGCGGGCCGGGCCGCGAGACGGCGTGCTTCGACGTGACGACGCGCACAGAGTCTTTGACCGAGCGCTCCCAGACGGCCTGCGTCTCGTTGGCGTGGACGTTGACGATTTGAGGAACTTCGTCGTCGAACGAGACGGCGTAGCGCAGCCCCTCGCCGGGCAGGAACTTCAAAGTCGGCGCGAGGTACGCGTCCAACATGACCGGCCCGGAGCTGAAGAGGTAGACACGATATTCGAGTCTCATGCCCTGGGCCGAAGGCTTCTGTTCGGGCATCGTCACAGGGAACGGCGTGAGGCCCGAGAGCGTGCGGCCGAAGTCCGGGATGAGCTGCCAACGCGTCCCCTCGGGCGCGAAGGCGCGCGCGTAGTGCTCGGCCTCGATTGAGACGTAGCCGTCCGCCTCGACGAACCCCTCGACCTCTTCGCGCTCCACCCCCGCGGGATTCGAGACCGGAACGGCCACCGACACACTCCGCCCGTCCGGCCCCCTGACCGTAACCGTGCCGCGGCTCTCCCCCTTCGGAACCTGACTCCAGACGGCGCTGACCCAGACCCTCTCGTCCCGCGTCAGCGTGCCCCTCCTATAGCTCACGTGCAGCCACGGCTCGCTCGCCTCGATTGTGAACTCGCACGGCGCACGGCCGCGTCTGAAGATTTCGAAGTAGCGCGGCCGTTCGTAAGGGCTGAGCGCGGGCAGGACGGCCTCGCGCGGACTCTCGGGCCAGCTCGCCTCGGAACCTTCTATCGCCACGCCCAGCTCCGCGGGCGCGGGCACCTGTATCTCCTGCACGGCGGGCATGGCGTTGCGAACGGGCTGCTGCCAGTAGGTGTAGCCGATGTGCGTCTGATCCATCAGGTGGCTCCACTTGCCGCCCGCCAGGGTCTCGTTGTAGTAACGCGCCAGACGCTCGTCCTCGCGGAACAGCTCGCGCGCGCTCGGCCAAGTCGTTGGTCGAGGCGCGCCCCTGCACCGCGTAGAGGCGGTTCCTGCCGACCGTCACGTACAGCTCGTTCACCACCGCGCACGCCTTCACGGGGTAGAGCACGAGTTGGAAGAACGCGTCCCGCCTCTCCAACGGCATCAGCTCATAAAGTCGCTCGGCCTCGCGCGCGAGAAGCCGGTACTCGTCCGAGACCTTCTCCGCCTCGCGGTAGTTGGAGAGGCTGTAGGTGTTCGGCTCCAACAGCTCGGGCTTGCGGCGGCCGTTGTACTTCGTGTACTTCGAGATTATGTCGGCTATCTCGGCCGCGTGCTCGGTGCCGAACTCGCGCGCGGCCCATAGTCGCGTGTAGTCGCCGAGGCGCTCGGCGGGCCAGGCTTCCGGATTCCGCGCGTAGGTGAGGAAGAACTCCGCCGGGAACTCCAGCGGCTTGATGTCGCCGACGTTGGCGATCCAGATGCGGTTCGCGCCGCGGCGGTAGGCGAGGTGCATCTGCTCCCAGACCTTCGTGATGGGGATCGTGTTGAGCCACTTGTAGGAGCGCGGGCCGCCGACGTAGTCGAAGTGGTAGTAGACGCCCGCGCCGCCCCTTCGCTTCTGCTCTTCCGCCGTCGGGAGTCTGCGGAGGTTGCCCCAGTTGTCGTCGCACCAGAGCAGCGTCACGTCGTCGGGCACGCGCATCCCGCGCTCGTAATACTCCTGCACCTCCTTGTAGAGCGCCCACAGTTGGGGGATTGAAGAGAGGTCTGGGTTCTGCTCCGCGGCGAGAATCCGGCGCTGGTCGGAGACGATCCGTTCGAGCAACGCGACGTTGGCGGATTCCGACATCGGCAGGTCGCCGTCGCCGCGCATCCCGAGCGTGATGATGCTCTCGTAACTGCGGTTCCGCCTGATGCCCTCGGCCCAGAACGCTCGGAGCACGTCGCCGTTGGCCGCGTAGTCCCAGGGGCCGCGGCCGTAGCGCTTCCACTCCTGCTGCGCGCGCAGCATCGGCTCGTGGTGCGAGGTGCCCATCACGACGCCGTACTCGTCCGCGAGCTTCGCGTTCGAGGGGTCGTCGTCGTTGAAGGCGCTGCCCCACATCGCCGGCCAGAGGTAGTTCGCGCGCAGGCGCAGGAGCAGCTCGAAGACCTTCGCGTAGAACTCGTGGTTGTAGCCGCCGAACTTCTCGCGCACCCAACCCGTCAGCGCGGGCGCCTCGTCGTTGATGAAGATGCCGCGGTACTTCACGGCCGGCTCGTCCTGCACGTAGCGGCCCGCGCGGACGAAGAGCCGCGTATGCGATTCGACGGGCACGTCCGCCCACCAGTACCAAGGCGAGACGCCGATCTGTTCCGACAGCTCGTAGAGTCCGTAGATCGTCCCGCGCCTGTCGCTGCCGGCGATGACGAGCGCACGCCGGACGCCGGGCCACGGCCGCTCCAAGACCTGCGTGACTCCCGCCTCCCAGCGCCCGCGCAGGGAGGACGCGTCGAGCTTACCCGTTCGCACGAGCTCGTCTATCAAACGGCTCTGGCCGAGCGTGCCGACGATGACCAAGTCCGGCTCACGCGCGCTCTCGTCCGTGAGCAGGCGCGGCTCGACCTTCGTCACGCGCTTGATGTCCGCCTGCAGGTCGCGCGCGGCGCGGATGACGCCGGGGTAGTCCTTCGAGTCGAGAAGGATGGGCGCGGCGACGCCTTCGTCGAAGAGCACGAACGCGCCGGGCTTGGCCTCGAACTCCACGTAACGCGTCTGCCCGAGCGCACGCGCCGCTGGCGCAAAGGCGAGCGCGCACAACACAGAGACACAGAGGCACAGCAGATTTGAAATTCGAGATTTCAAATTTGAGATTCTGAAAGCCGTGTCTCTGTGTTGAAGGCTCACACCAAATCGGCGGCCAGGCCGTTACCT
>Ga0213876_10000352_pt1 | contig 39701 bp, 44 predicted proteins | sample BarmaccomBMRX_R9_FD_160113 | JGI IMG/M metagenome (GOLD analysis project Ga0213876, IMG submission 160113) | Root-associated microbial communities from Barbacenia macrantha in rupestrian grasslands, the National Park of Serra do Cipo, Brazil - RX_R9 | ecosystem: Host-associated > Plants > Roots...
GCGCCTTCTCCCGGCGGTAGGCGTCCACGGCGTCGAGGCGCACGCCGTAGTTCACCGTCAGACTCTCCAGCAGCTTCCACTCGTCCTGCAGGTAGAAGCTGGCCTGCGTCTGGGTCTTGGCCGAATTGTCCGCGATCGTCAGCGGAACCTCGCTGAGCTGCGCGCCCGCGGCGTCGGTCGGCAGCGCCAGGGCGCTCGTGTGGCTCGCCGCCCGGTCCGCCTGAAGGATCACCCCGGTCCGCAGCGTGTGGCGCGCGGCGACCTCGAACACCCCCTCGGCCTGCAGGCCGCCGGCGAGGTCCGATTTTCGCGCCGCCTGGGCGATCCCGTTGAACAGCAGGTCGCCCAGCGGGTCCGGACTGAAGGTCAGGGTCGAATAGCGGGTGAACCCGGAGATCTGGATCGTGCTCGCGTCGGTGCTGTGCTGGAAGCTGACGATCCCGAACTGGGTGTTCTCCCGCTGGCTCTCGTTCAGGGCCTCGCTCGCAAAGGCGGACTGGCCCAGCACGGTGAGGCCGAGGCCGCCCGGATCGTCGGCGTTCAGGCCGCGCCGGTTGGGGATCTGGAACCGCTGGTCCGAGGTCCCGAGGATCATCGACACCCGGTTCTGCGCGTCCAGGATGTGGTCGAGGTAGGCGAAGCCCTGGAGCTGGTCGGTCCGATCGTGCAACGGACGGGTCGTGTTCTCCGGCGCTTCCACGCCCAGGTCGTTGCGAAGATAGCTGCCGGAGACGAAGACGTTCGTCGCCCCGCTTGTCCCGCCGTACGCGAGGCTGGGTTCGATCTCCCCGTGCGCGCCGCCGTAAAGCGAGACCTCGCCCCCGGGCCGCACGCCGCTCTTGGTGGTGATGTTGACGACCCCGGCGGTGCGTAGCCCATACTGGGCCGGCAGGGCGCCGGTGATCAGCTCGGTGCTGTCGGCCAGGCGGGGACTCAGCGCCTGGCCGAACACCGAAAGCCCCTCGGGCAGGATCACGTTGTTCAGCCGGTACTGCAGGTTCCCGTGGTCGCCGCGGATATGCAGCTGGCCGAAGCTGTCCTGGACCGCGCCCGGCGCCTGCAGAAGCACCTGGTTCAGGCCGACGTTCTCCCCGCCGGGCAGCCGCTCCACCAACTGGCGCGGGAGCGCGTAGGTGCTGGCGCCGAGGTCGGGCTCGACGCTCGCACGCGCCGCATCCAGCTTTCGCGCCGTCACCACCACCTCCTGCACCGTGTCCGGCTCGGCCGCCGGCTCGTCGGCGAGCGCGGCCGCCGGCAGGGCGGCGAGGCCAAGAGCGGCTGATGTGCGGCGCAGGAGCTTCGATCGTAGCAACGCCGCCTCGGCTTTCACGGATGAGAGGCGCTCACCTCGCATACGCCGGCGGCCGAACCCATGGCTGCCGTTCCCGACCTCGTCGGGAAAACTTCCCGATCCGCATTCGGGCTTTGCGCGGGAGGCCGGCCGGGTGCAGGAAGCCCGTCCATGTCGCTGCGGCTCAGGATCGTGGTCGCCATCGTCCTCGCGCTCTTGCTGGGCTCGGGCGTGGGGCTGGCGCTGGCCGGCTGGCACGCGCGCCAGTGGCTGCGCGGAGAGCTCGTGAGCGCCCAGGCGAGCGCCGACCTCGCCGTGCGCCGCGACTTCGCCGGCCTTGCGGGCTCGAACGCGCCGGCCCGCGACCTCGCCGACCTCATCGCCACGTTCGACGGCGACCGCCACCTCCAGGCCGTGCTCGTGGGCCCTGGAGGCCATGTCCTGGCCGTCTCGCGCCCCGAGCTCGCGGCGCCGCCGCCGGCATGGTTTTGCGCCCTCCTGCGCCAAAAGCTCGCCCCCGCCCGGCTGCCCAGCCCCGCCGCCCGCGCCGTCGTCGAGCTGCGGCCGGTGGACGCCAACGACATGGCGGTGGTCTGGTCTGAGTTTCTCGACCTCGCCCTCGCCCTGCCGCTCGCCTGCGTCGCCGGCGCCGGCCTCGTGTGGCTGGTGGTGGGCCGGGCGCTGCGCCCCCTGGAGGCGGTGGGCGCGGTGCTGCCGAGGATCGGGGCCGGCGATTACGACGCTCGGGCGCCGGAGCAGGGGCCGCCGGAGCTCGTCCGCCTCGGGCGCGGCGTCAACGAGATGGCTGGGCGGCTTTCAGTCATGCGGGCGCACAACCAGGCCCTGGAGGCCCAGATTCTCACCCTCCAGGACGAGGAGCGGGCCGACATCGCCCGCGACCTCCACGACGAGATCGGCCCCCACCTCTTCGCCGCCAACATCGACGCCGCCATGGCCGAGAGCCTGATGGCCGATGGTCGGACCGAGGCGGCCCTCTCCCAGGTTCGCGCGATCCAGGGCGCCATCGGCCACATCCAGCGGCGGGTGCGGGACATCCTGGCGCGGCTGCGCCCGGCCAGCCTCGTGGAGCTCGGCCTCTCGGCGGCGGTGGGAGACCTCGTCCAGTTCTGGCGCGCTCGCCGGCCCGAGACCGATTTCACCCTTCGCCTCTGCGACGACGCGGGCCTGCCGGAGGGCGCCGAGGAGGCTGCCTACCGGCTGGTGCAGGAAGGCCTGAGCAACGCCGTCCGTCACGGCGCCCCGCGCGCGGTCTTCGTCACCCTGAAGCGCACCGGCGCGGCCCTGGAGGTCGAGGTGGCGGACGACGGCGCCGGGACGGCCGAGCCCGGCGCCGGGCTCGGGCTCAAGGGCATGCGCGAGCGGGTCGCCGCCGCCGGCGGAAGGCTCACGGCCGGCCCCCACGACGGCGGCGGTTGGCGGGTGCGCGCCGTCCTCCCTCTCGCCCGCCGGGACGCGGCGGCGTGAGGGTTCTCGTCGTCGACGATCACGCCATCGTCCGCGACGGCTTGGAGCGGCTGCTCACCGCCGACGGCGGCCACGAGGTCACCCAGGCCGCGACCGGCCGCGAGGCGCTGGCCCGCGCCCGCGCCGGGCGACCCGAACTGATCGTCCTCGACCTCAACCTGCCGGGCCTTGGCGGCCTGGAGCTGCTGCGCCGCCTCGCTCGGCTCACGGACGCCAGGATCCTTGTCCTCTCCATGCACGCCGAGCCGCTCTACGCCCGCCGCGCCCTGGAGGCCGGCGCCGCCGGCTACTCAGCAAGAACGCCAGCCCCGCCGAGCTCATGGCCGCGGTGCGCAAGGTCGCCGCGGGGGGCCGCTTCGTGGAGGCCGAGATCGCCCAGGCCATCGCGATCGGCCAGGGCGCCGAGAGCCTCGATGCGCTGAGCCCGCGCGAGCTGGAGATCATGCGCCTGCTGGCCGGCGGCGCCAGCCTCGCCGAGATCGCCGACGCGCTCGGCGTGGGCTACAAGACCGTCGCCAACACCCTCACCCTGACGAAATCCAAGCTCGGCGTCGCCCGCTCTGCCGACCTCGTGCGCCTGGCGATCGAGACGGGGATCACATAGCCGCCTTTTCCCACGCCGCCCCGGTACTGGGCCGGGGCCTTCGTGCTGGCGCTCAGGAGCCGGCCGCCGGCCCGAAGCAGGTAACTTGGTCCGATGTCGCCGATATGGCGCCATGGTTGCGGCGCTTAAGGGATGCGCCGCGGCGCCACCCCATTTGCGGAACGCGCCAACGAGGCGATGTTGCGGTGGATGTCTCTATCGTAATGTTTCGGCAAACCATATTGGCGCATCTTCCGCCCGGTCGCGGCGGCGTTTTTCGAGAACGACGGAGGGGCCCGACGCCCTCCAGCAACCGTCGGGCCTCTACCGCGACCTATCGGAGCGGCCATTGGAAGGGCAAGCCGGCTTGTCTCTCGCCGGCTCGAAACATTGATCTTCGAATATTATCACCGGCGGAAGACGCGGAGGATGCCGGCCTGTTGGACTGGGCATGAGGGATGGACGACGCCGTCAGAGCTATAATTGGCCTGTCGATCCTGTTCGTGGCGGGGGTCGTCGGTCTTCTGCCGGCGGGAATCGCCGCCGGCAAGGGCCGCGGCTTCCTGACTTGGTGGCTGTTCGGCACGCTTCTCCTCGTCGTCGCCCTGCCGCTGGCTCTTTCGCTCAAGCCTCGGGAGAGTGGGCCCTAAATATGCAGGCCTTCAGTGGATCCAGCCCTTAAGCGCGCCTGCGATTACGATGAGACCGAAGGCGGCCCGGTAGATCACCAGCGGCCAAGTCGAGAAGCGCTCTAAGAGACGCATCAAACCCCAAATGGCGACGAAGGCCGAGATGCTGGACACGATCAGACCGACGCCCAGCACGGCCCAACCATGGGAGGGGAGACCGACCTTGTGCAGCTCCCAAAGCTCATGGGCCCCTGCCGCCGCGATTGCGGGGATTCCTAGCAGGAAGGAGACCCGAGCGGCGTCCTCTCGCCGGAAGCCAAGGAACAGGGCTCCGGTCAGCGTCGAGCCCGATCGCGAAACGCCGGGAATCAAGGCGCCGACTTGAGCGATCCCGATCAATATGGCGTCCCAGTAGCTTAACTCGTCGCCCCTGCGGCTGTGTTTGGCCACGACCTCGCCCAATCCCATCAGCAACGCCAAGCCGATGCAGGCGATTCCGATGACGAGGGGCGTGCGTAGCGGTGAGCCGCAGCGGTTCAGGGTTTGGGAAAGTGCTCCGCCGACGATGAGGATCGGGATGGTGGCAAGGATGACCGCCAGACCCAGGCGGAACTCAGGCGTGGACCAGGTCCTAGCGACCAACGAGCGCGTGAAACCGAAGCCGACCGCGAGCAAATCGCGGCTGAAATACGAAAGCACGGCCGCCAGGGCCGCCAGTTGCATGGCGGCGGAGAAGGCCGAGCCAGGGTCGGGCCAGCCCAGAAAGGCCGGGACCGCGCGCATGTGGGCCGACGACGAGATCGGCAGTAGCTCACTGATCCCCTGAACGACGCCAAGGAAGGCCACTTTGCCATAGCCGAGGGTGACGAAGGTGGTGTCCACCCCGCCCATGCAATGGCCGACGGCTGGCGAGGTTAAATGCAACGTCAACCCTCCTAAGCGGCACGTGGTTTCCGCCGGGTCGCTCCAACTTGTCCTAGTCGGAGCCGACGATGATCCGAAAAGTGGACGGGTTAGGGCGCTCTGCGTCAGGGATTGTAGAAGCCCTCGATGTATTGGAACAAGTCGCACCGGGCCGCGGTGTAGACCCGGTGACGGACCCGCTCGGTCTGAGGGTATGCAGTGCTGGCGCTCGCGGTCTTCGTCGCGCTCGGCGTGATTGGAACGCTCGCCTTCGCCATTCCGGCCACCCGCGCCGTCATCGGCGACGCGCTAACGGGTCGGTCAGTCCTCAGCCTGGCCCGCTCATAGCGTCTTGCATCATCTGGAACGCGAGATCACCAACCCCGATGATCAGGGCGACGAGAAGGACGATGAACACCATATTAGCGATCGAGCGATGGGACTGGGTGGCCATCATGGCTCCTGGGATGGCGTCGCACCGCTAGCGCCTCGACACGCTCAGGTCAAAGGCGGATCCGCGGTTCGCGGACCGGGAGGGGCTTAGCCAGTCCTGCTGATCGGCTGGCGCGTTGACCGTGTGGTGAAGCTCAACGGTTAGCCCGTTGTTGACCTCGATCAGCCGGTGAATTTCGTCGGTCAGTTGCAGCACGGCCTCGGTGTCCTAAAAGGTCTGGAGCGCCTGCTTGTCCGAGGCCTTCGCTAGGACCTGCTGGCCGACCGTTGAAGCCGACGTGCTCGTCGGCGACCAGAGCGGCGTGATCGGCCTTGTGGCGCGCGAGTTGGAGTGAGGAACGTGAGCCAGGGTCATTCCCATGTCTTCTATCCAGAGTTCGCCGGAGGCGTGATGACCCGCGGGGCCATGAGCCTCGTGGCGCGACACTAGCCGGAGTAGGTCGAGCCCTTGAAGTTGGCGGCCATCATTGTCCTCGCGCTGATGCCCTTCGCGGGGATCGCGCTGCTGCTGTGGAAGGGGCCACGCAGCAGCTTTGCGACCGCCAACCGAGAGGCCGCGAGACGCCGTGAAGCCAAGGCGGCCGAGGAGGACAGGTTACGACGCCAGATCGCGAAGCGGGACAAAACGCTTCGCGCCCAGCAGGGACAACTCTTGGGGGCCAAAGAGGCCGACGCGGGAGCCGAACCGCAGCTCAAAAAGGGTCTTGGGTCGATAGATGAAGCGGCCGGTCCAAGCCTATTCTCCCGGGCTAACGGCTCTGACTAGCGTTCCTTCCGGGTCTTGCGTCTCCTCGTCGAGCTAGCGGGCGCAGTCTTCAGGCGGCGCGCATTGCGCTCGGAAGCGCTCGATCCCGACGGCGGGATGATCCCGACGCGCGGGGGCAAGAGGTTCTACTCCGAGCCGTTCCTCGTCCCGGCCCACAAACTGAGGCGCCGATGCGATGCGATCATCAGCGCGCAGGCTGCTGCTTGCCGACGATCCGGCCTTCCGCGGCTTGACCATCCCGGCAAACGGCGCAAGCTCGTCATCCTTGACCGGCCCGGGCGCACGCCGCGATCCACGCGAGCCCGAAGGTCGCGAAGACGATTCCCTAGCTCATGCGTTCGTCAGGTTGCTCGAGCCCCGCCCGGCACGTGACGTTGCGAGTTCGGCGCGAGTTGACAGGTAAGTTCATTGCCCTTGCCAGCCGATTCCGTGGCGAAGGCAGCCCACAAAACTCGGGCGACCGCCGCGAAACGGCCATTTCCTCTCGGGAAACGGACCAACATTCCAGCCGCCCCAAACGCCCCTTGGCCACCGTATTGGGCGATCCCATTTGCAACTGTTGGTTAATTCAATCGGCGTTTTATGGGAAAAATACGACGGAACGTGGCATCTTTATAAAAAATACCTTGACCTAAGGTTGTCTCCGGACTCAGCTTGGCACGCCCGATGGTCAGGGCTGTTCGAGTCGGAGGCGCCCCTCTCATGAAAACTCCCCGCCAGATCACTCGGGCTGCGGTCGGCCTCCAGCCACGTCTACCACGAGACCTGCACCGACGTGGCCACCCGCGGCCTGATCCGCGACCTAGCCGACGACCCCGTCGCCGCCCTGACGGTGCTCGTGGCGCAGCTGTTCAAACAGCTCGCCCTGCGCGCCCTGGGCGGCCTCGACAACAGCGCGCTTCAGATCTCCGCCACGGCCTACGGCCGCATCGGGGCTCCGGCGCTCGCAGCGCTGGACGGTGAGGTGAAGGTGCGGCTGGAGGCCCGGCGCGAGGCCTACAAGGCCTCGGGCCTGCGGCCGATCCCGTGGGTGGAAACCCTGCCTCACGGCGAGAAGGTGGCCTTGCTGGCCGAGCTGACCGCGATCTCGCTGGACCTGCGGGAGGCGCGCACCTCATCGCTCCGGCACGCCGCCCGGGCCGAGGCGGCCGAGATCGCCGCCCTCTGCGATGCGGACATCTCGGCCCATTGGACGCCGGACGCGGCCTACCTCGGCGTCCACTCTAAGAAGCAGTTGATGGGGCTGCTCGAGGAGATGGGCGTCGAGGACGACCGGGCGAAGAGCCTGAAGAAGGGCGACCTGGTCACCTTCGTCGCCGAGGCGGCGGCCGAGCGGCAGTGGGCGCCGACGGCCCTGGCCTGGGACCGGCCCCTGGCCGAGGTCGAGGCTGATGAGGGGGACGAGGCCGAGCCGGTCGATGCGGCCTCCTCTGCGCGGGAGCCGGCGGCCCAACTCGCCGCCTGATCATCCCTATCCCTGTCTTACGCGACCGCTCGCCTCTGGGCGGGCGGTCGCCCTTTCTGGAGGCCAAGATGGCCGACTACTATCTTCAATTTTCCTGTGAGCTCGACGTTGGCGCCGAGAACGCACGAGGCGCGCTCGCGCTCTACCAGACGATGGCGGACGAACTCGAAGCCGAAGAGGGCGTCGGGATTGGGTTCGAGGTCGAGGCCTCGGACGGCCATCCCGCCAGCCTCTGGATCCACGACGACGGCGGCTGCGGCGAGCCGGAGCAGGTGATCGCCTTCGTCCTGCGCTGCGCCGAGGCCTTCGATCTCAAGGGCCGCTGGGGCTTTTGCTGGGCACTGACGTGCTCACGGCCGCGTCTGGACGCCTTCGGCGGCGGCGCCCAGGTGTTCGATCTTGGCACCCGCAAGAGCCTGGATTGGGTGGACTGCGCCAACTGGCTCGCCCTGCAGCTTCAGGCCGATCCGGCCGAGGACGCCCCGGGCGGCTAGCCGGCACCGGCCTCAGCGATCGTCGGCAAGAACGTCGGCTCGCCACCGGCGCACCAGCCCCTCGAACGCGGGCCGGAAGTCATAGGCGCTAGGATAGACCTTGTTGCGGGCGACGAAGCCGAACAGCGTGACCAGGTCCTCGCGCAGGGCGTCGTCCAGGCCCCACGCTTCGGTCAGGTCGAAGCCGCCCAGCTCGCCGGCGTTCCACCAGGCGAGGAGGAAGTTGGCGGCGTAGCGCGCCTGATGGGTGTCGGCGTGGGCAACGTCCAGGAGGCGCTCCAGCGCGGCCCGCGGCCGCGGGCATCATCGTCGTCACTTCGCCCATCGTCGTCTTCCCTTCAGGGTTGGATCAGCTGGCGGACCGTCGCCAGTGGCAGGAACAGCCGCAGCGGGCGGGACGCCAGCGGCTGGAATCCGTAGCTCTCGTAGAGCGCCTTGCGGCGGGCAACCTGGCCGGCGTCGCCGTCATCGAGCACGTCCAGGATCACTACGGCGATGCCGATCGCCTCCGCCGCCTGGGCGATGCGGGTGAGCGCATCCACCAGGAGATCCCCGCCATAGCCCAGGCCCTGGCGCCGTGCGTCCACCCCGATCATCGAGATGAAGGCGGCCGGTATGGCGCCGTGGCCCGGCCGGGTGCGTGCATACTTCGTCGGCAGCTCCGCGTAGTCGATCGAATGGGCGTTCAGCGCGTAGAAGCCGATCAGCGCGCCGGTCCCATCGGTCATCACATAGAGGCGAAGGTTGTCGGCGCGGGCGAGCTTGTTCGCCGTCTTCTTCAGGAAGTTGTCGACCGCCTCGACGCCGCAGCCAAAGCTCGACCGATCGTGCCGCTCGGGGTCGAAGGCCTCGATCCGAACGTCGGCTGGCGGCGCGGGCTTCACCGCGACTCGACGGTCTTCCGGTGACGCTCGGCCGCCGCCCTCAGCCGCTCCGTCGGCGCCGGCGGCGCATCGAGCGCGGCGAAGAACGCCGCGTGGTCGACGGGTTGGAGCACCGTGCGCTCGTGCGCCGCGATCGTCTCGAGCGCCGACCGATAGGCCGCGTTCATGGTGAAGACGGAATCATCGACGCCTGACAGCGCCGCCGCCCGCTGGATGGCCTGCTTGATGCGGGGTTTGATGCGGAAGTTCATCCGCTCGGTGCTGGATTCGTCGACCGCTCCGGCGCGGTCCGATAATGCCGACATGGACGTTGCTCCTTGAGCGTTCATGTACGTGCCTGAGACGTACAAGTCAAGGCTTCGGGTCTGGCTGGCCGGCCGATCCCGGCGCTGACCCGGGTCATTAGGGAAAAGGAAAGGGTCGGACGGGCGAGCCCGTCGGGTCTGGAGGGAGGAGCCCTCCGCGGCGGGCGACCGGGATCCCGTCATGAACGCTCTGCTTCCCCTGTTCGCTGCCGCCGGCGACGCGACCGACCACAAGGCCGCGAACCTTCTGGCCGCCGCCCGCGCCCTGACGCCGCACCTGAACCGCTCGCGAAACCTCGACCGCAAACTGGTCGCCGGCGTGATGACCACCACCTTCGGCGGCTCGGACGCAGCGGGCGCCTGGCTCTGGCGGGACGCCTATGACGCGATCGAGGCGGCCCTGGTGCTGCAGCTGCGGCGCCTCAGCCCGCAGATCGGCCGGCTGGAGGACGCGCCGGCTGATATCGTCGCCCTGCTCGCCAACCTCTCGGCGCTGAGCCTGACCCATACCCGCCGCTCCGAGGAGCAGGTGGCGATGGACCAGTTCTCCACCCCGCCCGAACTCGGCGCCCTGGCGGTCCTGGCCGCCCAGGTCCGACCGGGCGACCAGGTGCTGGAGCCCTCGGGCGGCGTGGGCCTGCTGGCCATCCTGGCCGAGGCCTGCGGCGGGACGCTGACGCTCAACGAGCGGGCCGCCGGCCGCGCGGCCTTGCTGGAGGGCCTGTTTCCCCTGGCGGCCCGCTCCCAGCACGACGCGGCGCATCTCGCGAACCTGCTGACGACCTCGGGCGCATTCCACGTCGCCCTCGTCAACCCGCCATTCCAGCACCTCATGCCTCACCTGGAGGCGGCGCTGGACTGCCTGGCCGACGGCGGGCGTCTTTCGGCGATTGTGCCAACCCGGCTTTTCGAGGACGGGCCGGCGATGCGCGCGCTGGCGGGGCGTGGATGCATCGTGCTGCGCCTCGCCTTCCCCGCACGCGCTTACGCCAAGCACGGAACGTCGGTCGAGACCGGCCTGCTGGTGGTCGACCGCGCCGGCGAGGCCGCGCCGGCGCCGGCGGTGATCTGGGCCGAGACGCTCGCCGACGCCGCCAAGGCGACCGCGGCCCTCGTCGCGCGGCCGACCGCCCAGTCGCGGCAGTTTCGGACGGTCAGCCCGGTCGCCCTGCTGGTCCCCAAGGCCCGCGCGCTGGCGACGCCCGCAGGGCGGCTCGCCTTCCTCGCCGACACCGCGCCGGTCGCCTACGAGACCTGCGCCTGGCTGGGCGAAGGCCATGATGTCGGCCTCTACCAGGCCTATCGCCTCGCTCGCGTCCGCTTCGCGAAGAGCGCGCCGCACCCCTCCCGGCTCGTGGAATCCGGCCCGATGGCCTCGGTCTCACCGCCGGCGCCGACCTACCGGCCGGTGCTGCCGGCGAAGGTGGCGAACGACGACTTGGTCTCGGACGCCCAGCTCGAGACGGTGATCTATGCCGGCGAGGCGCACAGCGAAGTGCTGCCCGGCTCGTGGGTCCTCGGCGAAGCGCCGCACCAGGTCGTCCTCGTCAAGGACGACCACGATGGCGCCGTGCGCTTCCGCAAGGGCTTCTTCCTCGGGGACGGGACCGGCTGTGGCAAGGGCCGGGAGATCGCCGGCGTGATCGCCGACAATCTGGCCCAGGGCCGCACCCGCGCGGTCTGGCTGTCGAAGAACGACGCCCTGCTCGAAGATGCCCGCCGCGACTGGACCGCCATCGGCGGATCGACGTCGGACATCACCCCGCAGTCGGCCTGGAAACAGGCCGACGCCATCCGCATGGACCGAGGCATCCTCTACACCACCTACGCCACCCTGCGGCAGCCGGCCCGGGGCGACCGGCCCTCCCGCCTCGACCAGATCGTCAACTGGCTCGGGGCGGAGTCCGACCGTGTGATCGTGTTCGACGAGGCCCACGCCATGGCCAACGCCGCCGGCGGCGGCAAGGGCGCGCGCGGCGCCAAGAAAGCCTCGCAGCAAGGCATGGCCGGCCTCGCCCTGCAGAACCGTCTGCCGAACGCCCGCATCCTCTACGTCTCGGCCACCGGCGCGACCACGCCCGAGAATCTCGCCTATGCCGCGCGCCTGGGCCTCTGGGGCGGGCCGGAAGCGCCCTTCCCCACCCGCGAGGCCTTCATGGACGCGGTCGAGACTGGCGGGGTGGCGGTGATGGAGCTGATCGCGCGCGAGCTGAAGGCCATGGGCCTCTACATCGCCCGCTCGCTCTCCTTCGATGGCGTCGAGTATGACGCGCTGCGTCATCCGCTCACAGAAGACGACGTCGCCATTTGGGACGCCTGGGCTGACGCGTACCAGCTGATCCACAGCAACCTGCGCGCCGCGCTGGAGGCCGTCGGCGTCACCGAGGACGGCAAGGCCAAGTCCGGTCAGGCCGCCTCGGCGGTGATGTCGGCGTTTGAGGGCGCGAAGCTGCGCTTCTTCGGCCACCTGCTGTCGGGCCTGAAGGCCCCCTCCCTTGTGGCCTCGATCCGGCAGGACCTCACCGCGGGCCGCTCCGCCGTTGTCCAGGTGGTCTCGACCAATGAGGCGGTGATGGAGCGCCGCCTCGCCGAGATCCCGCCGGAGGAGTGGAACAACTTGGCCGTCGATCTGACCCCGAAGGACCAGGTCCTCGACTACCTGATGGGCGCCTTCCCAGTCATGGCGCTCAGCGCCGTCGAGGACGAGGACGGCAACGTCACCATGGTCCCGGTGACCGACGAGGACGGCCGCCCCGTGGTCAGCCAAGAGGCGCTGCGGCTGCGCGACGAGCTGGTCACCCATCTCGCCTGCCTGCCGGCGGTTCCGGGCGTGCTGGACGCGGTGCTCGAGGCCCTGGGGACCGAGCAGGTGGCCGAGATCACCGGCCGATCGCGGCGGGTCATCACGCGCAACGGCCGCCGCGTGGTGGAGCGGCGCAGCGCTTCGGCGGCCAAGGCCGAGACCGACGCTTTCATGTCGGGCAAGAAGCGCGTGCTCGTCTTCTCCGACGCCGGCGGCACGGGCCGTAGCTACCACGCGGACCTTTCGGCCCAGAACCAGCAGCGCCGTGTCCACTACCTGGTCGAGCCCGGCTGGCGCGCGGACGCCGCCATCCAGGGCCTCGGGCGCTCGCACCGGACCAATCAGGCTTGCGCGCCTCTGTTCCGGCCGGTCACGACCGACATCCACGGCGAGAAGCGGTTCCTGTCCACCATCGCCCGCCGGCTCGACAGCCTCGGCGCCCTGACCCGCGGCGAGCGGGAATGGCCTGTTCCGAGCCGAGGACAACCTGGAAAGCCCCTGGGCGCACCGCGCGCTACTGGCGTTCTACGCCGCCCTGCATTTCGGCAGTGTCAAAGCCATGGACCGGGAAACCTTCGAGGCCAAGACCGGCTTGCGCCTGCTCGACGGTCTTGGGGACCTCAAAGGCCCCGACGACCTGCCGCCGATGAACACCTTCCTCAATCGGCTGCTGGCCTTGCGGATCGCCGATCAGAACGCCCTGTTTGCGGCGTTCGATGCGATCCTCACCTCAATCCTGGAGCGGGCGGCCCAGTCCGGATTGCTGGATCGCGGCATGGAAGACATCGTCGCCGACGATCTGGTGATCCTGGACGAGGAGGTGGTTCGTCAGGACGCGGTGACGGGCGCGCAGACCAAGCTGCTGCGGTTCCAGGTCCGCACCTGGCGCACCCTGATCAAGCCTGACGCGGCTTTGGCGGGTCTCGATCCGGACGGCGTGACCTACGCGGTGAATCGCAAATCCGGCCGCGCAGCCCTCGTGGTCCACGGCCTCACGACCACGGACGACGACGACCGGCTGGTCCCCGCCGTGCGCTTGATCCGAGCGGAGAAGCGCACGATCGCCTCCCTCAAGGGCTTCGAGGAATCGGCCTGGGAGGGGACCGACGTGGCAAGCTGGCGCGCCGCCTGGGATCGGGAGCTGGCCGACGCCGACCCCTGGATCACCCGCGACCTGGCGCTGGTCTCGGGCCTTTTGCTGCCGATCTGGACGCACCTGCCCGACAAGGGCGCCGCCGTGCGCCGCCTGAGGGCGCCGGACGGGCGCCGCTGGCTCGGACGCCTGCTCGATCCGGGGCAGGTCCCGGCGCTGAAGGTGGCCCTCGGCCTTTCGGACGTCGCCAGCGCCTATGGCGACCCCGACCAGGTCACCGGTCTCGTGCTGAAGGATGGATCGTCCATCTGCCTGGCGGGCGGCCTCTGGCTGCGCCGCGCCAAGGTCATGGACCGCCACCGCATCGAGGTGGTCGGCGCCGCCTCACAGCGCTCGGCCTTCACCGCCCTCGGCTGCTTCACCGAAATCATCGCCTACACCGCGCGGGTGTTCGTGCCGGTCGACCGGCCGGAGGTTCTAGCCGCGGTCCTGGACAAGTGGCCGCTGCAGTCGGTGCTGCCGAAGGCGGCGGCGTAGGTCCAAGGAGCCTCGACTGCCAGACCGAAGCGAGCCGTCGGCCCGTCCGGCCGGCGGCTCGTGGCATGCGAATGGCCGCGAGCGTGGCGGGTTGGGGCCGAGCGCCAAGGGCAAAGGCAGGGGGCTTGGGGGCGCTCGCTCCGAGCGATTTTGGAGGATCCCCATGACCGACAGCACCCCATCGTTCGACTTTTCGGACTTTCTCGTCCGCCAGGCGGCGTATGAGCAGCGCGCCGCCGCGTTGCACGCCACCAACAAGGCGGCGCTGTTTGCGGTGCTCACGGCTGCCGGCGTCACCCTGGTCACCGTCAGCTTCGACGGGTCCGGCGACAGCGGCCAGATCGAAGACATCGACATCCGCGCCGGCGAGGCCGAGGCGCCACCGCCCGCCGCCACAGTCGAAATCCTGCGGACCACGCTTTTCGACGACACGATCGCGAAGTTGGAGCAGCCGGTTCGCGAAGCCATCGAGACCCTGGTCTATGACTTCCTGGAGGAAACCCACGGCGGGTGGGAGAACAACGCGGGGGCCTTCGGCCAAGTCGTGTTCGCCGTCGCGGGCGGGACGATCACGCTCGAATACAACGAGCGGATCGAGGACTCCGAGTACTACGAGCACACATTCTGAGGGGGCGGCGATGGGACACTGCTATCACCACGCCCTCTCCAGCGTCAGCAAATGGGGCGGGACGGCCGAGGACTTCCTGCCGCTGCACCAGTGGTTCGACGAGTCCAAGGCGATCACCGCGGACTTCCGGCATCGGGCGCTGCGTCACCATGCCGAGGGCGTCTTCATGCTGGAGCGGTTCTTTGGCGCGACCATCACGCTGTCGACCGGCCGGGTCGTGCCCGTGCGGCTGATCGGCGAACAGCACGTCCTCGAGGACCTCGGCTTCATCCCGAGCTTCGCGGACTGGGTGCGCTGCGTCCGGGCCGAACCTTGGATGGGCCGGGCCCAGCCGATCCATAAGCTGGTCGATCCCTTCGCTGCCCAGGCGGCTTGATCAGGCCAGGCGAGGTCCTGGTGCGTCGATGGGCACGGGGCCGATGGAACGGGAGAAAGGGGCGGTTTGGGCGGACCTTGGAAAAGGAGAAAGCCCATGGCCGACCGTGTCGACGCCACCATCACCCATCGGCGGGCCCGTGCCCGCCGGTCACCTTGAGGACCTGCTTGACGCCATAGAAGGCGAGCGCCTGCGCCGGGACTGGGAGGAACCCTTCCAGGACCGCGGCGACCTGCTCGCCTACCTTGAGGACGGCGCCTAAGGCGTCACCTTCTATGGCCGGGAGGTGGCCGGCGGCGAATTCGACGATCCGCAGGCGTTTTGCCAAGAGGTCGGCCTCAGCTATGTCCTGACCTATGACGGCTACGGCAGCGAGTGGGGGCCGGCGCGGCGGATTTGGCGGCCGGGCGACGCAGGCGACGGGGTGACCTGCTCGCTCAACGCGGACGGTGGCTATGCCTGCGTGACCGTCGACGACATCCGCCATCTCCAGCCGGCCGATCTGGAGGCGATCCTGCAGCATCTTATGCTGTTCGACGACCCCCATGTCCCGCCGCTCGAGCTCCCGGATGACCTCGGTCAGCCCTGACCGTCGCGGCCCTTCCGCACCCTGCGACAGGCAGAGGCCCCACCCGGTCCGCCGGGTGGGGCTTTTGCGTCAGGCCTCGTCTGGCGCCGGCTCGCGGCGGTCCAGCGCCATCAGGGTCTGACCCGGCCGGGCCACCACGACCTTGGAGAAGAACCGCTCGACGCCGTCCTTGTCGATGAAGCGATCGTGGCGGATCTCGCCTTGGACCAGGACCTTGGCGCCCACGGGCAGGCCCTTGTCGGCGAGCCACTTCACCGTCGCGGGGGCCCAGATCTCGATCTGATGCCAGGTCGGGTAGTCCTTCCGCTCGCCGCCCTTTCGGGTCGTGCGGCTGGTGCAGACCCGCACCGTGGCGACCTGCTTGCCGCCCTGGGTGGTGCGGATCTCCGCAGCGGCGCCGGTGAAGCCGATCAGTTGGACTTGGTTGAGCATCGTCGTTCTCCTGCTGGCCCGGCTCACCCCGGGCGGCCTTGCGGTCCTTGCCGCGATCACGCGACCGCCAGGGGCGAGGCGCGGCGCGGGGGGTGAAGCCTGGCCAGGCTGGAAACCGGTCTGCAGCGCCGCGAAGACCGGAGGCTCCGGCCCGGCCGCCTCGTTCGAGGTCGGCTTCGCGCCCCGCGCGCCTCACCCAAGTGTCGCTGGGTGATCGCCAAGAGGACCGTCTCGCCGCCGTCGGCCGCGGCCAGAGGAAGGTCGGTGCTCAGTTCCGAACATAGGCTTCTCGACACCCGCTAGGGACGCTTCCGCCAGGGGCGGCCGCTTCCTACGGCGCTGTTGCATCCGCCAGGTCGCGCGGGAGGAGGAGGAAGGGGCCGGCTGGGCGAGCCGGTTGATCGCCTCGCTCGGCGAGGCCGAGGCCTATCCGGCTGATCTCCAGCAGCTCGTCACCAACCTGCGTCTGTTCGACGTCGACACCGCTGGCGCGGCGCGCTTGGCCGCGGCGCGCGCCACGGAGCCGGCCGAGGCCTGGGTCGAGCAGGTGATTCGGTGGACCTGGAGCCAGTTGGAGTCGGAGGGTGCGTCGTGAGGCGACCCTCGACGCCATCCGATATGCTCTCGGAAACCGAGACCGCGCGCCGCCGGCGCGAGATCGCCAATCCGGTTCTCGGCTTGCCGGCCGCCCGCGCTCTGGCCGAGCTCGATCCGCGCGCGCGCACGGCGCTGGCCGAGATCCTCGCCGGGCTGGCGATGGACGCGGCGGGGCGGGCGCAGCGGAGCTGGACCCAGAACAAGGGGATCATGGCCGCCTACTGGAAGGCGGTCAGCGTCTACCCCCGGCACATCCACCGGGTCCTGGTCGCTGCCGGCCGCGAGGGGTGCCGCGGTCGTGTTGGTCGTGAGGTCTGCGCGGCGTCGTCCCAGCGTGGCGCGTCACCCCGCTCGTCAACGGCGGGCGCCGTTCCCGTCCGCACCGTCGGGGCGCCCGTGACAACCGGGGCCCCGACGCGACCCGAGCCGCCGTCGCCGCTCGCAGGGAGCGGCCAGGGCAAAGGAGCACGCGGATGTGCAAGGTCTTGAACAAGCGGGTGGCGGGCGTCCCCGAGGGCGCGGTCTACATCGGGCGCGGCAGTCCGTGGGGCAATCCGTTCCGGATCGGACCGGACGGCGACCGGGCGGCGGTGATCGTCAAACACGAGGCCTGGCTGCGTGGGCAGCATCACCTGCTGCGGGCGATGCCGAGCCTGCGCGGCAAGGACCTGGTGTGCTTCTGCGCCCCGGCGGCCTGCCACGGCGACCTGTTGCTACGCCTCGCCAACGGTTCGCGTGAGGCGATGATCGCTTGGTGGCGCGGCGGCTGAGCGGCCGCCCGCCTCGTCGGAAAGGAAGGAGGAAGGGGCCCGCCGGGCGAGCCGGACGGGGGAATAGGCCCGCGTCCGGCGTTGGAGCCGGCCATGCTCTATCCCTTCCCGCCCCGCTGCGGATCCGTCTCGCCCTGGGGTGCGATCCAGACCGTCACGCCGCTCGGGCCCGATGCGGTCGCAGTCACGACCGCCTCGCATGGCGGCCTGTGCGTCTCGTCGGACGCGCTGGCGCGCATGCCTGCGGCGATCCGGCAGACCGGCTACAGCGCCAACGGCTGGTTCGAGGAGGACTGCGACTGGGCCCTCCCCTATCTGGCGCTCGGCCTCGACACCTTCGAGCCTGAGCCCGCGCGTGGCCCGGCGCTGCGCGCGGCGGCGATCCGCACGGTCCGCGCCTGGCATCCAGGTCACCTCGCCCTGCTCGGTCTGACCGACGAGGCCGGGGAGCCAGGCCATGGATGAGCAGGGCGACCTCTTCGCGCCCGGCCTGGCCGAGGCGCTCGCGCCGGCGGTGATTGCGCCCGCGGCCGATCCCTGCGCCGAGCTGCGTGACCGCTTCGCCGCCTTCGGTGCGGCCGGGCTGGACGAGGGCGACACCCTCGCCCTGGTCCTGAGCCGCTGTCTGCGGCCGGGCCTAAACCCCGTCGGGGCCGCCGACGCCTTGCTGCGGCGGTTTGGCGGCGTGGGGCGCATCTTCGGCGCCACCGAGCCCGAGCTTGCCCGGGTGATCGGCCGGGATGCGGCGTGCGAGCTCACCTTGCTACATGCTCTCCTCTTGCGGGTGCTCAAGCATCCCTTGCGCCAGCGCACGGTGCTGGGCAGCACCGAAGCGGTGAAGACCTACCTGCGCGCCCGGCTCGCCGCCTTGCCGCGGGAGGTGTTTCACGTCCTCTTCCTCGACCGGAAAAACCAGCTGATCGCCGATGAGCGGCTAGGCGTGGGGACCGTCGACCACGCGCCGGTCTATCCGCGGGAGGTGGCCCGGCGGGCGCTGGAACTCTCAGCGAGCGCGATCCTGCTTGCGCACAACCATCCGTCCGGCGATCCCACGCCTTCGCGGGCCGACATCGACATGACCAAGCAGGTGGCCGAGGCGGTCAAGGTCCTGCAGATCGTCGTGTACGACCACTTCATCGTTGCGGGTGACCAGGTGGTGAGCCTGAAGGCCCTGGGGCTGATGTGAGCGGATAGAAGGGCTGCGCGTTGGTCGCTCGATCATGGCGCCGGACCCGCAAAGTCAACGGCGGCTTCGCCGTTCTCCTCCGCCGGGCGCCGGCTCCGGTGACTGTGCGGGGACCCCCGGCGTCACGACTTGCTGACCCGCTCGCGGTGAGCGGCGGTAGCCAGGAGCTCTGACATGCCCGTCCCGACGTCGACTGATCCCATCTTCGTCTTCGGATCCAACCTCGCCGGCCGCCACGGCAAGGGCGCTGCCTTGTGGGCGCGGCAGCACCGCGGCGCCATCTACGGGCGGGGGGTTGGCCCGCAGGGACAGGCCTACGCCATTCCGACGAAGGATCGCCAGCTTGGCGTCCTCCCGCTGGACGTGATCCGCGCCCACGTCGAGGCGTTCCTCGACTACACCCGGCGTCGGCCGGGCCTCGGCTTCCAGCTCACGCCGATCGGCTGTGGCTTGGCTGGGTACAGCCCCGAACAGATCGCCCCGATGTTCGAGGGCGCGCCGCCGAACGTGGCGCTGCCGGATGTCTTCCGCGCGGTCCTGGCGTCCAGATCGCCTGGTCGTTGAGAGCTTTCGGACCATTGGCGGGGCGGTCGAGTAGCCACTGATGCCGGTGCTGCCGTCGATTGTTGACCGGTCGGGGTTCAGCCCGCGGCCGACCCGAGGGAGCAGAAAGGAAGGGCGGGGCCCGGTGCGCTCGATCAGGGGCGCGTCTGGAGGAGCACCGCCATGTCCCCGTCCACTATGCCGGCCCTCAGCTGGTCCGATGATCGCGTCACGACTCTTTCCAAGCTTTGGCTGGACGGACTGTCGGCGTCACAGATCGCCAAGCAGCTCGGCGGCGTCACCCGCAACGCCGTCATCGGCAAGATCCACCGCCTGGGCCTGAGCGGCCGCGGGGCGCCCTCCAAGCCTGAACGGGCGCCGCGGGTGTCGGCGCCCCGTGCCGCCCGTCTTGCACGGCCCGCCACGCCGGCGAGTACCTCCCGCCGGGCGCTGATCCCCCGTCCGGTCCCGCACCTTGTCGCCGCGCCCGACGAGCCGGGCCTGGTCGCCAATCTCGTCCATCTAGGCGCCCACGCCTGCAAGTGGCCGATCGGCGACCCCAAGAGCCCGGACTTCACCTTCCGCGGCCGCCGCACGGACGGCCGCTACTGCGCCGCCCACGAGGCCCTGGGCGTGCGCGCGGGAACCGCCTGGCGATCCGACCGCGACCCTATCGTGCGGCGCGCCCTGGCGGGCCTGGTCTGAGCGGGGCGTTGGCCATGACGCCCTCCCCTCTCCTGCGCTTCGCACGCGAGGGGCCCGTGGAGGCGGCGCCCGAGCCTCGCCCCCTGGCGGGCTGCGCCATGAAGGTCCCGCCGTTCGGCGACCTCGCGGCGTGGCTGGCCGAACTCGACCGCCAAAGCGGCCTGATGCGCCCCCGCAGCCGGCTCTACGAGCGGTTCGACCGCACCGCCCGGACCCTGACCCCCGGGCGCATCCGCGCGTCCCGAGACGCCCGCGCCGTGGCGGAGCTGGTCCGCCGCCTGCGGGCGGCGCGCGATCCCGTCGGTCATGACCTTCATGGCCTGGACCGGGTGTGGTCCCGGGCCGAACTCGGAATCCTCATCACCGAGGCGGTCAACCGCGATCGCCAACTCGCCATGGGTCGGGTGCTTCCTCGGCTGAAGGGACCGCGCCTGGACCCGCGCCGGCTGCCGGGCGACCGCCTCGAGCACCTGATCCAGCACCATCGCGACCTCGAGGTGGTGGAAGCGCTGCGCGCCGAGCGTCGGCGGTGCGAGGCGGCCGGAGGCGGTCATGCGGCCCGATGATCCCTCCTGGCCCCTGACCCGCGACGCGGATTTCCGCTTCTATGTCGGCGTCCACCATCCGCGGCTGGCCTGGCCGCTGACTTTGCGCGGCTTTCGGGTGTGCGTTTCGGCGAACGTGCTGCGAGACCGGGCGTGCGACGTGCCGTTTCTGGGTTGCGACGAACCCTGGATGCTGGATTCCGGGGCCTTCACCCAGGTGACGCTGCGCGGCGGCTTCGACCAGTCGCCGCAGGCCTACGCGGCGATGATTCGCCGGTATGCCCGAACCGGCCTGATCGCGGCGTCCACGCAGGACTACATGTGCGAGCGCCCCGCCTTGAAGGCGACCGGGCTGACGGTGGCGCAGCACCAGGCGCTCACCATCGACCGGTTCGATGCGATTCTCGACGCCGGCCCGGGCGTCGTCCACCTGCTGCCGGTGCCGCAAGGCCGATCCGTCGACGATTACCGCCGCCACCTCGAGGCTTACGGCGACCGCATCGGCCACGGCGCCTGGGTGGGTGTGGGCTCGCTCTGCAAGCGCCAGGGCGACCCTTCGGTGATCGCCGCCATCCTGGGCGGCATCCTCCTCGATCGGCCGGACCTGCGGCTGCACGGGTTCGGCTGCAAGCGGACCTCGCTGCTCGATCCTGACGTTCGGCGCCTGCTGGCGAGCGCCGACAGCATGGCCTGGTCCTATGCGGCCCGGTTCGAAGGCCGTGACCAGAACGCCTGGGACGAGGCCGGCCGGTTCGCGCTCAGCGTTGGGGGCTGCCCAGAGGCGGTCGAGCACCTGGCGGCGCTGGCCGACTGGCGCCGGGCCGTTCCGAGGATCGCTGAAGGGACGTCCATGCGGGTTGGGGTCGCCCTCTGGCTCCAGCGACCTCGCCACCATCCGTCGGTCCCCACAAGGGACGCTGGCGCTCAAAGCCCTTGTGGGGACCGCCGCCTGTCGGCGCGGGGCGGTCACGAGCCGACGGGCTCGAACCCCACCCCACAAAGGGACTTTCCCATGCAGCTTTACCCTTCTCCCCTCTCTTCCGATCGCCTGACGGCCTATGAGGCCCAGGCCCTTCAACTCGAGGACACCCGAACCCATCCGCCGGAGGCGGCGCTTCACCAGCTCGGCATGAGCCTCATGACGGAACTGCTCGACATCGTCGGCGAGTCCGCCCTGGAGGACTTCCATGTGATGATCGGCGAGGCCCTGATCGGCGCCTTCCACTCCGTGGCCCAGCGCATCGAGCGCGATGCGGACAAGGCCCGCGATCAGCTGGCTGGCCTGGTACGGGATTTCGACGGCTCGGAGGTGCTCGACACCGAGATCCAGGAGGTCACCCTAAAAGCTCGCACGGCCGATGTCGCCACCCTGGCGATGGAGATCGTCCGCGACGCGGCGTCGGCCACCTACACGACCACGACCGGCGAGGTGTGGAGCCCCTGGAAGGGGTCGGTGAAGGCCACCCGCACCACGGCGGCCCAGATCGAAGCCCGCGACGCCCTGCGGGCGGCCAAGGCCCGCAAGCACCAAGCGACCGATCCGGGCGCGACCGTAGTGGCGTTCCGCGCGGCCCCGCAGGCCGATACGGCCGAGGACGCCGGGCGCATCTTCGACGCGCTGAACTGGGCGCGCGAACAGTGGCCGGACATGGCGCTGGCGACCTCCGGCGCCAAGGGCGCCGAGAAGCTTGCCATCAAGTGGGCGCGCCAGAAGGGTGTCACCTTGGTCCTGGCCAAGGCCGACTTCGACCGGCATGGCCGGGCGGCCCCGTTCCGGGCCAACGACGAGATGCTGGCGCTCGATCCGGTCTGTGTCCTGACCCTGGCCAACTCGATCAACGGCGATCGGGCTGCGGGCCTGAAGCCCTTCGGACCTGCGTTGAATCTGGCGCAGAAGGCGGCTGAGCGAGGTCTGCGTCATCTTGCGGTCAAGGCGCGGGCCTGATCCCGCCGGTGCGGCGGCCGCAAGGTCGCCGCATCTTTCTTGTCGGCAAGCCGCGAGTGAGGACGTGGGCGGAGCCGGCAGGGCCTCGATGGCTGGCCAATGGTCCCCAGGTCTGGCCGGGCGGGCTTAGCGCGATCTCTGAAGGCGAACCTGGGCCGGGGCCGACCGGGCTCAAGGCGACCTCGCCAAAGGGCGAGGCGTCGGCGCCGGACCCTCCGGCCTTCCTTCGCTGCGCTCCCGTGCAGGCCGGTTTCCACCGCCGCCGACCCTGAGCCCCCCCGTCTCCCCGTCCCGGACGGTCGCATGATCGCGGGATGAGCCCGCCGGTCGAGCGATGGAGACGAAGATGGCGAGCATGGCGATGGCGAAGGCGGTTCTGGAACACGCCCACCAATTCTACGACGTGGACAACTGGTATGTGGTCGCCGAGTGCTGGGACGACTGGTCTGTGCTCGAGGAGCTGGACCAGCACGAAGAGAAGACCCAGGTTCCCTTCACCCTCGAGGTCGCGGCGATCGCCCATTTCGGGGCGCTGATCGGGGGCCGGCGAGCAGTCACCTGAGATCCGATCGGGCGGCCGCACTGGCGGCCGCCCTCTTCTTCTGGCGGAACACCCGTCGAACGGAATGCAAGTGGTTGTGGATGCAACCGTTGGGTACGCGATTTCTTGGGGTTGGTGATTCGTTCTTTCGCTGAGGTCGTCGCCTTGTCGGAAGATGCGAACAGGATGATTAACCATGTAGCGAAGACGAACGGCGAGTTCCGTTTCACATGTCGGCCAACATGCTCATAAGTCGCGCGATTTTCGACGACTAGGTTCCGCCCGAGGAGGCCGTTTTCGCCGCCCTCGCGCGCGCGGAAGACCGGGTGAGTCGACTGGACGAGCGCGTCCGCAGCTGCGGTTTCAGCGAGGGCTGGGCCACCCGAGCGGAAGTCCGAGCCGTGCTGGCGGCCATGGCGGCGGACGGCGCCCTCGTTCATCCCGAGGACCTGATCCTGCACGACCTTGGGACCGACGCCCGGCCGCCTGAGGCATCGGTCGCCAAGGCGCGCCAGCTGCTCCACGCGCGGCGCAAGGCGCATCGCGGCGGTCCGGAGCTCCTAAGCTGGGGCGGCGTCGCTTGGCTCGCAGGCTTCGTCCGCCAGGCGCCGCCGCCGGGCGCGCGACCGACGACGCGACTCGATGGGACTCGCACGGCGGCTCACGGCTACGCTGCCGTAGCGACCTACTTCGAGGTCTTGTCCAAGGGCGACTCAGATTCGCCGCGCGCCGGCGTCGAAGATTGCCTCGGCGTTCTTGACCTCGCCGGCGCACCGCCGCTGTTGCTGGCGGCGGCGCTGGCCGAGGCTTGGCGCCTGGTCGATCCCCTCCCCCGCCAACGACCGCTCGGCCTCCTCGCGGCCGGGCTTTGGTTGAAGGCGGCCGGCCGGTTCACCGCCGGGCTGTTTCCGCTGGAGGTCGCGCTCCGCCGTCGGCCGATGCCAGGCCGACTCGCCTGGGCGACGATCGACGAGCGGTTGGCGTTCTGGCTGGGCCAGTTCGGACTCGCGGCGGACCTCGAGCTTGAGGAACTGACGCGGCTGGGACACCAGAAGACGCGGATCGAACGCAAGGCCGCCGGCGGGCGCCGCAACAATCGCGGGCCCGATCTCGCGCGGCTGGCCGTCGAGACCCCGGTTCTGACGACAGAGGCGATCGCCCGCGCGCTGTCGATCACGCCGCAAGCCAGCTTGCAGCTTGTGCGGCGCATGGACGGCGTGCTCCATGAGGTCACCGGTCGCTCGCGCTATCGGGTCTGGCGCTTGTAGTCGCCAGTGATCGCCTCAGGGCCCTGTTGCGCCCGAACCTCCTGCGAGCTCATCCGAGAGCGGGATAGGTGCGGGATGGTGTCCCCAGGCGAGCGGGTGCGGGCCGAACGGTGACTGAGCAGGCGGGCGGCCGGGGCCACTCGGGAGAACAACGCGCCCCGAGTCTGGGGCGCGAGACGGATCTGTGTCTCGCCTTGGACGGAGGCTTGTCGATCTTGGCCGGCAAATGGTCGCCATGAGCGGGCGCGGGCTCAGGTCTGCCCGGTGCTTTTGGCCCTACCGGTAGCCGTGATTGGTAGGGCTGGTGCTGGCGGGAGCGTGGCATAGCTTCCCTCAGCCTCGAAGGTAGGACGCCGCTGGCTTGCGGGTTCTCCTCCGTTTCGGTCCTTTGCGCATCGAACTTGCTGTCTTCCGCAGGCGGGGAGCGCTGGGTCGGCGGACGGTCCTTTGCGATCCATCACGCAAATCTAGGCCGGGTCGCTCGGGGTTGAAGCCGACCTCGCTTTCGCGAGGCGGCCGGGCCGGACCCTCCGGTCTTCCTGCGTGCAGACCGGTTTCCAGCCCGTCCGGGCTTCATCCCCTCGCTTGGCCCCGTCCTTTCCGGTCGCGTGATCGCGGCAGGGACCGCGAGCCGCCCGGGCTCCTCCGGGCGGAAGACGGAGAAAGATGATGCTGAACCAAGTCCAACTGATCGGTTTCACGGGCGCTGAGCAGGAAGTCCGCACCACCCTAGGCGGCAAGAAGGTCGCCACGCTTCGGGTCTGCACCAGCCGCTACACCAAGAAGAACGGCGAGCGGAAGGACTACCCGACCTGGCACCAGGTGGAGATCTGGAACCCGGCGACGGTGAACTGGCTGGCCTCCAAGGGGCTGGCGAAGGGCGCCAAGGTGTACGTCCAGGGCGAGATCCGCCACGACCGCTTCAGCGACAAGGATGGCGTCGAGCGCTTCTTCTCTAAGGTGGTCATCGCCATGCCCGGCCACGAGCTGAAGTCGCTGGACCGGCCCGAGCACAACCCGACCGACGAGGACTGAATCCCTCCCCTCCCCGCCCGGTACTCCCGGGCGGGGCCGCAGGGAGCGTAGACCTGGAAAGGTTATTGCAGTTGTGCCGCAACCGGAACCCTTACCAATTCATTAATTCCATAAATCCAAAGCGTTAGAGACGTTAGATTCTAGGTTATAGAGTTAAGCGCCTCGTTCGTCTGCTAAGGGTCTGATATGGCGGGTGAAATCTATCCACAGCGTTCCCCATGTATCGGGCGCGCGTTCCTGATAGATCGACAGCTCTGTTCCTGAAGTGCCGTGCTTCGGTTCCTCAAGTGTCGTCAGCCGTTCCGGATGTGTCGAAACTCCGCCGAAGGCCTGACGTTCCGGGGGCGCCGCTCGCGGGTTTGAATCAAATCCCTTTGGGGCGCCGCGAAGAAGGTTCAATTCCACACGGGGATTTGAGGGTTGCAGAAGCCTGCGCCGCTGCGGAGCCGGGAGTCCCACGGCGCGCACGTCACATCGGGAACAGCGGTGCCCTAGTAGCTCTTGAGCTGGTGGCGGTTCTTTTCGTGGTAGCGCCGGACATAGCCGATAAAGGCGCTCTGATAGCGATCCGGCGTGCGTTGCTCGTCCGTGTGGATCCATGTCTTGAATTCCGCATGGAGGGAGTGAAAGTCCCATCCTCGGTAGTGTTCGCGCAGGTGTGCCAGGGTCTCATCAGTGAGGTATCCCGCGGGCTCCGCACCTGCGCGGGTGCGAATGCGGTCTGGCGTCGCTGGGAGGGCCACCGAGCGGTCGGGTGCGCAGCGCGGCTTGGCCGGCGCCGATCGCTCCGCCCGGCGGACGATATGCAGCAGCGGCTCGGACGACGTGGCGGCTTGGGCTAACGCGAGGTCGTAGCCGGGCAGCGCGTTCTCTCGCACGATGGCGGCGATCTCGAATTTGAAGCGTCGATATTGACCCTCAGCGCCGGATTTGTCGAACAAGGTCGGCAGGGCGATGGAGAAGCCGGCCTCCCCTGCCCCGCCAGCGTGCTTCCGGGCGACGCGATAGAGCCACCGCTCGCGGCCGCCGGTGATGTCGAAGTAGGCGCGGTCGATCGACAGTACGCCGCCTGCCATGAGGACGCCTTCGTAGAGCCAGTTGGAGAGGGCGAGTGAGACGCCGCGCGAGCGCTCGGTCCGTTCATCGACGATCTGGCTCCAGCTGTCGAGCCAGGAGAAGGTCGCCTCTCGCCGATGCTCGGCGCGGATGTTGGTCTTGATGGTGGTTGACTGGAGCCGGTCGAGGGCTGCGCCTAGCAAAGCATAAGACCGCCCGCTGACCGGCCGGCCGATGCTCCGCAGGATGTCATAGGGCATAACCCGCAGCACACGAGGAATTTCGTTCGCGCGGCGCTCCTTCATATCGTTGAGGACGCTAGCGCAATAGATCAGCACGTCAGCATCCCAGATGGTGGCCATCCCGTAGTTCGGATTGGCGGAGACGTGGACCCACGTCTTCCCATCCGGTGACGTGTAGTCGATGGGCTTGAGGCGCTTGGATTTGGAGAGGCTAAAAAAAGGCCGTTCCATCATTTCGCGCTGATCGCGGAGATCGAGGTCGGCCAGGTACGGCAGGAACAGGTCGATCTGATTGTTGTCCTGGTCGCGCCGTTCCGTCATCTCGCTTCCAACCTTGGACGGGCTGGTGACTAGGACCGTCCACCCCTTCCGTGTTTCCCCAGGGAAACACCTCGCCCTTCGGCGCACAGACCCTGAAGTGTTTCCCCGGGGAAACGCCTAGGGCGCGACGCCCTTCCCCTTTGCCTTCAGTGCGGCCAGCGCGTCGGCAACCATAGCCACGATCTCGGCGTCGCTCGCTCCGGACCCCGCGTAAATACGCACAGTCGCGCCGTTCCGATTCGCCGAAAGAACCGATACCGCTAGCCGACCATGCGCTGAGTCGGCGCGAAACAGCGACTCTCCCTCCGAAGCCGGTTCCTGCAGGGCGGCGTAGAGGCGCCGCGTGACTTCGCCAGAGGGAAGCCCGGCCTCTCCCCGTTTGCGCCGCTCGGCTTGTTCCGCTCGGATCGCGGCGGCTTCCGCCTTGGCTCTCCTGACAGACTTTGGATCGTCCTTTGTCGGAGCGTTCAATCTCTGAGCCAGCGCGTAACACACCTTGAGCTGGATATCGGCCGGGCTGGCAAAAGCCTCGACAGCCCAATCCGGGAGAGCTGCGACCGTCAGCATCTTCGAGAGCCAGCCCTTGGAGAGGTTCAGGCGCTCCGCCATTTGATTCTGTCGGTCGTTGTAGTAGGTCTTCAACGCCTCCCGATAGTTTCGCGCGCGCTCGAAATCGGAGACATCGCGTCGCGCACGATTTTCCAAGTCAGCAAGGCGGAAAGCGCTTTCGTCATCCAGGCTCTGCACTTGGGCGAGCAGCATCGTGTCAGGATAGTTGTTCGCGCGAAGCCAGCTGATGCTCCAGTGGCGACGCGTGCCGGCGATCAGTTCGTATTCGTGGGTGGGGTCGTCGGAAAGGCGGCGCACGACCACAGGCACCTTTTGCCCGCCTTCGGCCAGGATCGAGTCGATGAGATCGCGACAGCTCTCTTCAGTCAGACTAGCCTGATGCCGTGCGTTGCCTGGCCAGATCCGCACACGGGCCGGATCGAGCAGCAGCTGCGTAACCTGTTTGACCTCGCCGGCGGCGATGCGAGCTAGCGCGGATTCCCGCGCGAGCAAGGTCGTGGCCGCTATGCGTTGCGGCGGCTGAGGCGGCGAATCGGAAGAGGGGAGGGGGGGCGCCTCCGCAGCAGGTGCGTCAGACACCGGGTCGCTCAGTAAGGAGGTCAGGTATTCAGCTTGACGTTTGGACATTGGGGGCCCCTAAACCGCGAGCTGAAGGGCGACCGAGTGCGGGGCTTCCCCTCGACCCCAACGCCTACGGACGAGCTGCTCGATCTGCGAAAGCGCCTCGTCAAGGTTGGACCGACAGCGTTTGTGAGTCTTGGGCGTGCCAATGGGCTTGTCGAGTTCATAGACGCTCATCATCCGCAGAGCGGCATGGCTGATCTCGGCTGACTCCAAGATGGCGACCGGTAGCAAGGAGGCGCCAAAGGCCTGCTCCATGACCCGCTGCACCATGTCATGACTGGGATCGTTGGCGTCGAACTTGGAGCAAATGAGCCGACAGAAGTCGTATTCGACGGCAATGCCGGCGGCCGTCAGTTGCGCAATGACCTGGTCCATCATGGACAGGAATTGCACCGTTGAGCAGAAATCTGGCGTGGTCGCGGCTAACGGCACGAGTAACGCGTTCGCGGCCTGCATGACGGCGAGGGAGATTGTGCCGAGGGCCGGCGGCGGATCCAGCAGCACCACATCGTAGTCCAGCGCTAGCTGGAAAAGGCCCTCGCGCAGCTTCCGAAAGCGCGAGGCCAATCCGCCCCCGCCGGCGCTGCCCGCCGCCGCGAGTTCATACTCGACATCGAACATCTGCAGATTGGACGGGATCAAGTCGACGTTCGGCCATGCCGTCTTCTTGACCGCATAGCGAAGGTCGTCCTGGGTGGGTTCAATCGACAGATAGGGGTAAAGCGTCTCCTCCCGCCGAATCGCGAAGTGTGGATTGAAGCCGAAGAGCGTGGTAGTGGTGGCTTGGCTGTCGCAATCGACGACCAGCACCCGGTAGCCGCCAATAGCGAGGTAATGCGCCAGGTGGGTGGTGACCGTCGACTTCCCGACTCCTCCTTTGAAGTTCTGGACCGTAATGATTGCCGGCGGGTCACCCGAGGCACGGCGCGGCGAGGCGCCCAGCACTTCACGCATATTGAGCAGCGCCGGAATGCTGTAGCCCAGCCGTCGTCCGGCGTCGCTTTCGGGCGGCGATGGCAAGCGGCCGTCCTGTTCGGCCATCCGGATGCGATTGGTGGAGCACCCCAGCAGCTCAGCGGCTTCGGCGATTCCGATCCGAACGTTCAACTCCTTGATGTTCCCCGGCAGGAACGCCGTGCGGCGTAAGCGCTCGACCATCTGTTCGCCGGATTGGGCCAATTGGCCAATCCGCTCTGCGTCGCCCAAGGTTGCATTCATTGTCGCCGCTCCCCGCGAGAAAACATGTCAACAGCCTTGGGTGAATCGGCCTGAATGAAAAGCGCCGCCCGAACCCATCGCGACGTTCAATCACGCTAAGTCGGTTAACAAATCCCTAACCACATGCCTCTGCCGCAGTCGCCGTCGGGTGAGCCAGGTCAAAGCGCAACGAGCTCGGCGGCGAGGCCGCCGAGGCCGATCGCCTCAAGTTCGGGACTGAGCGGGTAGCGGTCCTGGCCGGCGTTGACCAAGAAGCGACGGTTTGGCTGAAGGTCTTCGCAGGCGATGTGGAATCCACGCTCAGGCCGTCCGGTCGCGCCGCGCTTGATCTCGATCGCCCACAATCCCGCTTTTGGGAGCTCGAGCACGAGGTCGATCTCGGCGCCGGCCGCCGTCCTGTAGAAGCTCACCCGCGTGCCCTGCGGCGCGGCCGCGATGAGATTCTCGATGACGAAGCCTTCCCAGCTCGCGCCGACAACGGGGTGCCCCGACAAACCATTATAGTCACCAATCCCCAGGAGCGCATGTACGAGGCCGCTGTCGCGGACGAACACCTTGGGCGACTTGACGAGGCGTTTGCCAAGATTGCCATGGAACGGCTGTAGGCGGCGCACCAGGAGGAGATCGGCTAGCAAGTCGATGTAGCGGGTCACGGTAGGGGCGCTGACCTGGAGCGAGGCAGCGAGGCGCGCGGCGTTCAAGAGCGTGCCTTGGCTGTGGGCCAGCATGGTCCAGAGTCGATCCAGCGTTTCGGCTGGGATGCGCGGACCGAACTGAGGCACGTCACGCTCAAGATAGGTGCGGATGAAGGCCTTGCGCCAGGCGAGGCTTTCGGCGTCATCTTGAGCGAGGTAGCTGTCGGGGAAACCGCCGCGAACCCACAGCCGATCCAGGTCGTGGCGGTCCTTGACGACTTCCAGGACGTCAAACGGGCCCATGTCCACATAGGCGATCCGGCCGGCCAGCGTCTCGCCGGATTGCCGCAACAAGTCGATGGAGGCGGACCCGAGAATCAGGAAGCGCCCGGTGCGGCGCCCTTGCCGACGTCCCTGGTCGATCACGCCGCGCAGCTCTTGGAAAAGCTCTGGCACGCGATGGATCTCATCCAGGATCACGAGGCGGTCGGCGTAGGCGCTGAGGAAGAGGGCAGGGGACGTCAGCTTGTCACGATCTTCGCGCGACTCGAGGTCGAGATAGAGGGACGGTGCCGAGTCCGCGATCGCCAACGCCAGGGTGGTCTTACCTACCTGTCGCGGTCCGATGAGGGCGACCGCAGCCTGGTGCGCGAGGGCTTGCTTCACTTTTCCAAGAGTGCGACGAGGAATCATTCTCGCAAAATGAACACCAAATGTTAGTTTTGCAAGCATCGAATGGGCACCGGATCTTGCGATCGTTACGTCTTGGGCAGCATAGGACGCCCACTTGCGGCTCCCCGAAGCGATAGTTTATATATGGCTTTCTACAATTGTATTGCGCGCCATGCCCCGGAACCTGTCCGCCCCATTCTTTAGCGCCACCCCGGTTTTCCGCCGGCAAGACTACGCGCGCGCGGTCGGCCGTCGAACCGAGGACAAGACCGTCACCGCCATGCTGGCCCAGCACGTGCGCGCCGGCAACATCAAGCGCCTGGCCCGAGGTCTTTACGCATCTGTCCCGAAGCACGCGGACCCGAAGACCTGGTGGGTCGACCGGCTCCTGGTCGCCTCGCGCCTGCGGCCCGACGGCGTGATCGGCTACCATTCGGCCCTTGAGGCGCACGGCTACGCCCATACGGCGGAGTTCGACGTGCAGGTGATCTCCTCGGGCGAGCCGGGCGCCTTCGCGACCGCCGACTTCACCTGCCGGTTTGTACGGCCCGCGGCGCCGCTTGGCCCTGACAGTCTCACAACGGTCGACCGCGTCGGCCAGCACGTCCCCGTCACCACCTTGGAGCGGACGGTCGCCGACCTGTTCGACCGGCCCGACCTGGCCGGCGGGGCCGAGGAACTGATCAACAGCCTTGACCTCGTGGTCCGCCTGGACGCCGAGGCGCTGGCCCGTCACCTGGCCGCGAACGGCAACGCCACGGCGGCCGGCGCGGCCGGCTGGTGGCTCGAACGTCGCCGCGAGGCGCTGCGTGTGCCGGAGGGCGCGCTTGAGGCCATCCACGCGCTGGCGCCGCGCCAGACGCGCTACGCGCTGGGCGCAACGGCGGGGGAGGGGCGTGCGGCCGCGGGCTGGAATGTCGTTCTGCCCGCCGTCGTCGCTAACGCCGGCTTCGAGGGCGCCTGATGGCGGCGCCATCGGCCGAAACCCTCCAGCGGCTCGCCGGCGAAACCGGCCTCCCGGCGCCGACGCTGGAGAAGGTTCTCCGCCTGCTGGACCTGCTCCAGGCGATCGCCGCCGACCCCGTGTTGAGTTCGCGCGTGGCGCTGAAGGGCGGGACGGCGCTGAACGTCTTCCAGCTGACCCTCGACCGGCTCTCGGTCGACATCGACCTGAACTATGTCGGCGCCCTGGCGCGCGCGGAGATGGAGGCCGACCGACCGGCCGTCGAGGCCGCCTTGTCGGCCATTCTCGCGGCCGGCGGCTACCAGGTGCGCCGGCTACCGGAAGAGCACGCCGGCGGCAAGTGGGTCGCGCGCTTTACGTCGGCCCTGGGCGGTGGCGCGACCCTTGAGGTCGACCTCAACTTCATGGCGCGCGGACCCCTGTTCGGTGTCGTGGCCGCCGATTCGCGCCCGCTCGGCGGGATCGTCGCCACCGGCGTGCCGGTGTTGGATGTGCACGAAGTCATCGCCGGCAAGCTGGTCGCGCTCCTGAACCGCCGCGCAGCCCGCGACCTGTTCGATGCACGGCGCATACTGGCCACCTCCGGCCTGGACTGGGGTCTGATCCGCGTGGGGGTGCTGGCCTGGGGCGCAGCGGGCCGGCGCGACTGGCGCACCGCCGGCCTCGCCGATATTGGCGGCGATCCGCGGGACTTGAAGCAGAAGCTCGCTATCTGTCTGCCCAGCGGCTACTTCGATGCTGCCGGCGGCGCCGAAGCGTGGATTGGCGAGGCTATTGCGGAGTGTCGCCAAGGGTTGGCGTCGCTCTTCGAACGAACCGCTGGCGAGGCCGCCTTCCTCGACCGGCTGCTCGACGTCGGCGACATCGATCCATCTGGGCTGGATGTCTCCGAGGCGGTGAAGAGGCACATCGCCGCCATGCCCATGTTGGCCTGGAAAGCGCAGAATATCCGGGCTCACAAGGCCAAGACGGCCGGCTGAACACGCTTTAATGCCCCTGCGAGGGCAGCGCCGGCGCATCTGAACCGGACCGTCTTCAGCCCGCGGGGTCGCATGTTAACGAGGACCATTAAACTCCATAAAGAACCCGGTAAATTCCTCAGCGAAGGCGCTATGCGCTGGGCGCGAGGGCAGGGGAGGGGCGCGCAGCCGCCGGGGTGGAACGTGGTGTTGCCGGCGGTCGCCGCCGACGCTGGTTTCGAGGGCACGTGAGCCGGGTCATCGTCGCTCGACGCAGCACGTGTTCGACCGCCCGGCACTATTCGGCCGCCGGCCAGACGTAGCGACTGAAGACGACTTCATCGCCGTCCAGCGTCACCTCCAGGACTTCATTGATGAGGCCGTCTTCGCCGCCGATCTCGCCGAGCACGGCGGCAAACAGCGCGCGCTGTCGGCCTGGCGGCGCCTGCGGCACGAGGATCACCAGGCCGGCATGAACCGGCTGCGCCCGATAGAGACGCCGGAAATCCGCAGCGTTGTTGGTCACGAACACAAAGTCGCCCTCGACGATCCGGGGGATCAGATCGTGGTCTTTCGTTGAGGCCAGGCCCAGGAAGTTGACGTGATGGGCCTCGTGGCCCGCGCCATGCGCGACGGCCGCCAGCGATGGATGCAGGCATTCGTCGATCAGGAACCTCACGTTCGCCCAGGCTCGCGCGCCTCGGCGTCTCCGAACGGGTCAGCCGGCAAGCGCCGACGGCTCGTCGACTTCAAGGTGAAGCCGAAGTCCGACAGCCGTTTGGGCCGGCCTCGCCGGGGATGGGCGGCGGCCCAGAGCTTGGCGAGTTCGAGCTTGCGCCGATCGAGCTTCGGGTACCCTGAGAGGATTTCATCGACGTCGGCGCCAGCGTCCAGCATGGCCGCGATCGCGTAGGCGGGGATGCGGGTCCCCCTGAACACGGGCTCGCCCCCGAGGGTTTCCTTGTCAACGTGAATCAGCCGCTCGGCCTCGTCGAGGTCGCGCACGCGGGCGGAGACCTCGCGCCGGGCTGCGCCGACGTCGACGAAGAGAAGATCGTCGGCTTTAAGGAGTTTCGCGTCCGGCCTGGCCGCGACCTCGCGAAACAGGCCTTGGCGACGTTCTAGGGGCAGCCGGCCAGCCAGGCCGTACTCGAGTCGCAGGCAGAGAAGGTGGTTGCGGGTAAGGTAGCGTCGGACGGCGCGCTTGCCTGCCGTCGGGGGCTTCGTGACCTCGACGATGCGCTTGTCGATGACGTTGTTGACCGCCTTCAGCGCCAGACCGCTGACGGCGGCCGCCTCAGCGGGCGTATAGAGGCGCGCGGGCTCTGGCATAATCTTTCTCCACAGGGTGAATAATAATCACTCGGACACGACTTGCCAACCGTCCCGCTCTTACGGCTGCTCGGCGCCAGACAGCCCACAAAAGCCGGGCATGAGCCCCAAAGGCGCCCAACGCCCCGACGAGCCTTCGGCTCGATCAGACGCGGCGGGGGACTTTCGGAGTGCAGCTCAAACGTCGGCGAGGCATCGGTCTCGCCATCCTCGGTCTCGCGGTCGCGCCGCCAGCGCTTGCCGCCGTCCTTGTAGCGACACCGCAGCCGGCCGTCCTCTGGAACCAGACCGACAGCGAGCCGAGGGGCCTCTATGTGCGCGTTCCGGCCCAGCCGCAGGTGGGGCGGATCATTGCGTTTCACGCGCCGGCGGCCGCCTTTCCCTATGCCGACGGACGGATGGCCTATCTGCACGAGGTGCCGATCCTGAAGCAGGTTGCGGCGGGGCCTGGCGACGCTGTCTGCACGCGCGGGAATGTCCTGATCATCAACGGATGGCGGCGTGCGCCGGTGCTGGCGCAAGACCCGCGCGGGCGGCCGCTGCCGCACTGGGACGGCTGTCGCGCGCTCGGGCCTGGTGAGTTCTTCGTCTTCTCCGATCGCATCCCGAACAGCTTCGACAGCCGCTACTACGGCCCCGTCGCCAGCGCTCAGATCCTTGGCGTGTTCGCGCTCCTCAGCGCGCCACAGCCCCCTCGTGGAGCTACCTGATGGACCCGGCCGCACTCGCCGGACTATGCGCACTGCTGGCCCACGGCGGGGCCGTCTCCGGCGCCCTCCCGGCCGGCGTCAGCTGCCCCGTCGAAGCTGCGACGCCAGCCCACGCCGGCCCGCCTTCGTCGGCGCCGGCAAGGGCTCCGATCGGCGTCGACGTTTCCTCTTCAGAGGCGCGCGAGGCCATCGCAAGGGTCGCGTATGCGGAGGCCGGGAACCAAGGCGACAGCGGCCTGGCCGCCGTCGTCTATACGATCCTGAACCGCCTCGCGGATGGTCGTTGGGGGTCCAGCGTCGACGCCGTCCTGAACGCCCCGCATCAGTTCGAGCCGGTGATGCGGGCGGGGGGCAGTTGGCGCAATCTTCGTCCGATTACAGACGCGCAGCAGGCTCGGATCGACACCATCCTGAACCTTGCGCTGGACGGCCGCCTGCCTGACCTGACCAACGGCGCCCGCTACTTCCAGAACCCGCAGATCGTCGCCCAGCGCGCCCGCGCCGGCGACGTCTCGGCGCGGCTGGTGAACTTCGGCGGGGCGGCGCCGTCCGCGGTCATCGGGGCGCACAGCTTCTACCAGGAGGCCGGTAGGGCAGGGGACCGGAGCGGCATTCGGCCGGGGCGCACGGCGGCAGCGCATGGGCCGTCAGATGTGATTCTGAGCCGCGCCGGCGGGGCGATCTTCGTCGGCGACAACCTGGCCTATTCCGACGCGGGGAACGGCGGAGCGGCCGCCGCGACGGATCCGATGGCGCGGCCGGCCGACAGCGTGGCGGAAGGCGACCCAGAGCGCGCGATCTTCGTCAGCTCCGACCGCCGCGCCGGCGGCGATCCGCGCTAGCCCGCCCTTCGCCAGGATGCATCCAGGTCCGCATAATCGGGGTCGATCTCGCTGGGTACGAGGTCCTCGCCATGGGCGTCGGCCAGGGCGGACTCGGCCATGGCGTCGAAGTCCGGCAGCGACTCGCCGGTCGCCGCGAGCGCCTCTTCCGGGCCTTCGTCGAGGGCGCCGCCGGGACGCAGGGGCAGGGGCGCGTCGCCGAGAAGTTCGCGCACGGTCAGGCGGTCGCGAACGTGGTCGACACGGCGGTCGATGATGTCGACCAGCCGCTCCAGCAGCTCCGACCGGCCCTCGATCATCATCTCGTCCGCGGCCTCGGCGAGGAGCGCGCCGCCGATGATGATCTTGCCGCGGGTCTCGCGTTTGCGCTGGCCGATGGACCAGAGCGCCTCGAGCCGCTCGACCCGCGCCTTGAGGACGTGGAAGCGCTGCTCGTCGTCGATCTCGTCGAGCGGGATGGTGTGGCGTCGGTTGTGGACGCCCACCCGGCCAACGTCCCTCATCGCCGCTTCCAGTTCGTCCAGGCGGGCTCTGAGGGCCGCCTCCTCGCACTGGCGGGTGGTGAGCTGCCGAGCCTGTGCGCGGGCCTCCCAGAGCTCGCGGCGGCGCTGCTTCTGGGCTTCCGAGCGCGGGCGGTACTTCGAGGGCCTGCTGTTGCGACGGCGTTTGTCGACCATGGAGGTTACGCGGTCTCTTTCTGGCAAAAAAGAACGTGATGTGCGCTTGCTGACAGAATCGGCCAACTTGGGCGTTCGTAGGGCAACCAGGTCGTTTGTGGACAATGGCGCAGTTACGGGTCGGTTGGGCTACGCCCACCGACCCTGCGGCCGGGCTCCGCCCGGCGAGGTCAGCCCCCTTATCGGCCTGCGGCGGCCGGGGGTCTGAGCCAAGGGCCAGGGCCCTTAGCGATCCGACCGCATTGCGGTCAGTTAAGTGAGAGTGGCGTGGCCCAGTATCGATTGGCGGTTCAGACCATCCAGCGTTCCCAGGGCCGATCGGCGGTTGCCGCCGCGGTCTACCGTTCGGGCGAGCGGCTCGTCGACGAGCGCCTGGCTATGGAGTTCGATTTCGGGGCCAAGGAGGACATCGAATACACGGCCATCATGGCCCCGGCCGGGGCGCCGATGGCGCTGCAGAAGCGCCAGGCGCTGTGGAATGCCGCGGAGAAGGCCGAGGGGCGCAAGGACGCCGTTCCGGCCCGCGAAGTGCTCCTGTCGCTGCCGCATGAGCTGGACCTGACCCAGCGCAAGGCGCTCGTCCGGGACTTCGTCGCCCAGCACATCACAGCGCGCGGCATGGTCGCCGACATCGCGCTGCATCGGCCGGGAAAGCAGGGCGATGAGCGGAATTTCCACGCCCACATCCTGGTGACCACGAGGGCGATCGGGCCGGCGGGTTTCGGGCGCAAGCCGGCCGAGTGGTGGAGCCGTGCGATGGTCCGCCAATGGCGGGCGGGGTGGGCGGAGATTCAGAACCAGCATCTGCGCCGGCATCTGGGTCCCGATGCGCCGCAGGTCTCCCATCGGAGCCTCGCCGAGCAGGGTGTTGATCGTACGCCGACGGTCCACATGGGGCCGAGCGCGACGGCGCTGGAACGCAAGAATATCGCGTCGGAGCTGGGCGAGCAGAACCGGGATGTGCGGGCGCGGAACGCCAAGGCGCGGGAGATACGGCTGGACTATCAGGCGACCGCGGACCGCCTGGCCGAGGCTGCGCCGGTCATCGCCGTGCCGCTGCCGAAGCTGGTGACGGAGACCGAGAAGGTGCTCCGCCGGATGACGACCGAACGCGACGGCTGGGCGGCCGAACGGACGGCCTTGAGCGCGCCGAAGGCGCCCAGCCAGGCCCAGATCGAACGGGAGCTGACCAGGGAGGCGGCGCGCGTTCAGGCCCGCGCCAAGGCGCGGCTGGCTCGTACCGAAACGCGGGTGGAACGCGTCCGGTCAAAGCGCCTGCGGCTGGTGCAATGGATCCGCAATCCGGCGCGGATGATCTGGGCCAAGCACGCCGAGCTCAACGGCATCGCTCGGGCTCGTGCGGAGCTGAAACGGGCCGAGATCGGCCTTCAGGTCCGCCGGGATTGGACGCGCTCTCCCGATGGCCAGAGGTTCGTCGCCGCCCGCCGTCAACCGGCGCTGGACCACGCCGTGGACGTCGGCCGCCGCTGGCGCACGCTGGAGCGAAAGATCAAGCGCGCCGACAAACGGATCGCGGCGGCGACGCGGACCTTGAACGACCTTCGGATCGCCCAGGCGCTGGGCCAGCCGTCGCTCAACGTGCGCGCCCGATCTCCCGACGAAACCCGCTTCATCCGGGACGTGGGGATCCCGGCCCGCGAGGCGCTGATGCGCTTTCCGGCGCCCGCTCGCCAGCAGGCGATCGAGCGGCTGAACAAGACCATCGGCCGCACGATCGGCCGCGGTTTCATCCCCGGTTTTTGAGAGCAAGGACGCCGCCGATGCCGACCGCCAAACGCGCCCCGCTCATCCTGATGGCAGCCGCATTCTCCATCTTGCTGGCGCTCGCGGTCGCGACCGAGCAGGTGGCCGGCGGCTTCCATTTCCCGCGGGAGTTTGGGCGGGGCTGGTTCGATGTCGGGCGGTTACGGATCTATCCGCCCTGGTCGTTTATCGGCTGGTACGGTCGCTATGCGAAGAGCTATCAGCAGGCGTTCGATCTGGCCGCGCTCGAGGCGCTGGCGATCGGCCTGGTCCCGGCGATGATCGGCATCGGCTTGATGCGCCGCGGCCATCGCCAGCCGCGCAAGTTCGGCGCGGGCGCCTGGGCCGACCTGGCGGATGTCGAGCGGGCGAAACTGGTCTCAGGCGGCCGCGAGATCAGCGGGCGCGTGCTCGGACGGTTCGGGGGCCGATACCTCACCTATTCCGGGATCGAGCACGCGATCATCGTCGGCGCGTCACGGAGCGGGAAGGGCGCTGGCCACGTCGTTCCCACCCTCATCGCCTGGCCGCACAGCACCTTCGTCTACGACCGCAAAGGCGAGCTCTGGCACATCACCGCCGACCATCGAAAGCGCTTCAGCCACGTCTTCTATTTCTCGCCGACGGACCCCAACACGGTGCGCTGGAATCCGCTGTTCGAGGTCCGCAAGGGGGCGATGGAGATCGCCGACATCCAGAACGTGGTGGGCATCCTGGTCGACCCCCTGGGGCGCAAGGCGGGCGACCTGAACTTCTGGGACCAGAGCGCCACGGATTTCTTCACGGCGGTGATCCTGCACGTGCTCTACAGCGAGCCGGACGAGAAGAAGAACCTCGCCCAGGTCCGCCGGCTGCTGATCAACATCGAGCCGACCCTGCATGCGATGATGCACACCAGGCATCGCTGGCGTCCGGACTACCAGGCGCGTGACGGGCTCGCGCGCGACGCCGATGGCGAGCCCATCGCCGAGATCCATCCGGAGGTCCTCTTGGGCGCGACCGCGCTCGCCAGCATGGACGACCGGGTCAAGTCCAATGTGCTCGCCACCTGCCGGGCGTCGCTGTCGCTATGGGCCGATCCGCTCGTGGAATACGCCACCAGCTGGTCGGACTTTTCGATCGGGGACCTGGTCTGCTCGGAGGCGCCGGTCTCGTTCTACATCATCACGCCGCAGGCCCACGCCGACCGGTTGGCGTTCCTGGTGCGGGTATTCACCCGCCAGACCATCAACAGCCTGATGGAGAGCGAGCACCACGACAGCCGCGGCCGGCGCAAGCGGCACCGGATGCTCCTCCTTCTCGACGAATTCCCGAAGCTCGGCAGCCTGCCGTTCCTGGAGAACGCCATGGGCGAGATGGCCGGCTACGGCATCACCGCCCACCTCATCTGCCAGAGCTTCAACGACGTGTTCTCCCGGTACGGGGAGAAGACGCCGCTGTTCGACAACATGCACATCACCGCGACCTTCGCGACGTCGGAGCCCAGCAGCATCGAGAAGGTGACCCGGCGCGCCGGCAAGGCGCTGGAGATGCGGGAAAGCTACAGCGATCCCCGCACGCTTTTCGGCCGCGCCCATCGATCGACCTCGCAGTCCGAGCAGCAGCGCTACATCCTCTCGGAGGAGGACGTCCGCGGGCTCGACGACAAGAAGCAGTTCCTGTTTGTCAACAACGCCAAGCCGATCCTGGCCGACAAGATCCGCTACTACGAAGAGCCGTTCTTCAGGGCGAGGGCAGGGGACTATTTCCACGGCGTGCCGGCGGCATACGTCCAACCGCCTGGCGCGGCGGACTTGCCATCGCGCGCGCAGATCGATTGGCGAGGCGTGCGGGCCGTCCAGGGCCCGCCGGAGGCCTTCGCTGGTGTCTCGCCACCCCCGTTCCGCCAACCGGCCTCTGCGGCCGCCTATGGCGCTGCGGCGGAGGACCTGCCGCCCTCAGGTCATTTCGATCCGGGCGAGTACCTCGACCTGCAGCCGGTCTCGGCGCTGCGCCACGGCCACGACGACGACGATTTCAGCCTGGGCTGAGAGCGCCGGCGCCTTCAGACGGAACGGATCCCCTCATGCCGCAGCAGCATCCCGTCGTCACCGACCGGAAGGTCGCCGCCCTTCGCCAGGCGATGGGTCCTGTGATCGCCAGCGCCTTGGCCGACCGGATGGTGGTGGAGGTCATGGTCAACCCGGATGGGAAGATCTGGGTGGACCGGATCGGGGAGGGGAGGTCGTGGACCGGCGAGAGCCTCCCTGCGGCGGACGCGGACC
>Ga0213876_10000353_pt1 | contig 39594 bp, 41 predicted proteins | sample BarmaccomBMRX_R9_FD_160113 | JGI IMG/M metagenome (GOLD analysis project Ga0213876, IMG submission 160113) | Root-associated microbial communities from Barbacenia macrantha in rupestrian grasslands, the National Park of Serra do Cipo, Brazil - RX_R9 | ecosystem: Host-associated > Plants > Roots...
CGCGGCCTCGCCGTCCTACAGCCAGGTCGGCATGCCGCTGCTGATCCAGGGCGCGTCGCTGTTCGGGCTGTGGGTGGTGACGTTCCTGCTGGGCTTCGTGGCGGGAGGTCTGGCGCTTGCGCTGCGCACGCGCACCGTGCTGCCCGCCGCGCTGGCGGCGGGCGTCTTCGTGCTCGATGCCGGCTACGGCGCGGCTGCGATGCGCGATCTGCCGCAGCACGCCCATGTCGGCCTGATCGCCAACGACGCAATCGCGAAGCAGGCTTTCGCCGACGACCGCGGCACCGCGCTGGGCGTCATCGCGGGCTACGCCGCCGCGGCACGCAAGCTCGACGCGCCGCTGATCGTGATGCCCGAGCACACCGCGATCCTGCGCGACGCCTGGCGCGAGGATGCGCGCCGCGTGCTCCAGGATGCTGCCGATGCCCGCAACGCCACGCTGGTGCTCGGCCTGGACGAGCGCAGCGGCAGCACGCGCCGCAACATCGCCTGGGTGTTCCAGCCGCATGGCGCGGGGCCGCTCGCCTACGTGAAGCGCCGCCTGGTGCCGGGGCTGGAGGCCCGGTTCGTGCCGGGCGACGCGCCGCTGGCGCTTCCCGAAAGCCGCATGGTCGAGATCTGCAAGGATATGGACTTCCCGGCGATGCTGCGCAGCGACGCGTACGCGTCGCATCCCCGGCTGGTCGCCGTCCCGGCCTGGGACTTCGAGGCCGACGCTTTTCCGCATGCGCGCCTTGCGATCATGCGCAGCGTCGAAAGCGGCTTCGCGATGGCGCGCGCCTCGCGCAACGGATTGCTGACTTTGAGCGATCCCTACGGCCGCATTGCGGAGAATCAAACCAGCGATGCGGCGCCGGGCTTCGTCGCGCTCACCGGCGATGTCGCAATAGGCGCAGGCGCGCCAACGCTTTACGACCGTATCGGCGACGCATTCGGCTGGGCCTGCGTCGCGCTCTCGGCGGCGCTGTTGCTGCTCGCGCTTTTTCGTCATCGCGTGATACAGTCCCGAGCATGACCAGATCGCCCTACGAGAATCGCGAGCCGAAGCATTTCTGGCGCAGCGCGGTGAGCGACGCCCACCTGCTGACCGCGACCGGGCTCTATGCGAAGAAGTTCGAGCTGCGGCCCAGGGACGGCATCGCGACCGCCGGAAGCTGCTTCGCGCAGCACGTCGCGAACTTCCTGCGCAAGAACGGGTTCTCGGTGCTGGACGTCGAGCCGAAGCCGCCGCTTCTGGACGACGAGAAAGCCAAGGCCTTCGGCTACGGCATCTATTCGGCGCGCTATGGCAATATCTACACCGTGCGCCAGCTTCTGCAGCTCGCGCTCGACGCCGAGCGCGGCTTCGTCGACGAGCGCGACGTGTGGAGCAAGGACGGCCGCTTCTTCGATGCGCTGCGCCCCAATGTCGAGCCCGAGGGCGCCGACACGGTCGAGGAGGTGCTGGACCTGCGCCGCCATCACCTCGCCAAGGTCAAGCACCTGTTCGAGACGATGGACGTCTTCATCTTCACCTTGGGCCTGACCGAGGCCTGGGTGCGGAAGGATACCGGCCGCGTCTATCCCACGGCCCCCGGCACCATCGCGGGCGACTACGATCCCGAGCTCTTCGCCTTCAAGAACTTCAGCTATGACGAGATCGTCGCCGACTTCGAGGAGTTCTTCGAGCTGATGCGGCTGTGGAACCCGCGGCTCAAGGTCATCCTGACCGTCTCGCCGGTTCCCTTGACCGCGACCGCGACCGACGACCACGTGCTGATCGCCACCACCTATTCGAAATCGGTGCTGCGCGCGGTGGCGGGCCACCTGTCGCAGCTCAGCAACCGCATCGACTATTTCCCTTCCTATGAGCTGGTCGCGAGCCCGTGGTCGCGCGGTTTCTTCTACGAGTCCAACATGCGCGCGGTGAACCCGGGCGGCGTCGCCGCGGTGATGCGCGTGTTCTTCGAGCAGCACGGCACGCATGCCGCAGCGGCGGCGCAGACCGAAGCGAAAGCCGAGCGCCGCGAGCGGACGGCGCGCGTGCGCGAGCGCAAGCGCGACGTCGAGGGTGCCGATGCGCGAGACGGCGGCGACAACGCGCGCCGGCGGCAGCGCGTCGACGAGGCGCGGGAGCGCCAGAGCGCCGAGGAAGAGGCGATCTGCGAGGACGTCCTGCTCGAGGCTTTCGCGCCGTGAGCTTTTCGCTGTGCGTCGTCGGCAATTCGCATGTCGCCGCTTTCAAGCTGGCCTGGGACCAGCGCCGCCCCCGGCTTCGCGACGACGTCGAGGCGACGTTCTTCTCCGCGCCCAACCGGCTGATGAAGTTCATGAAGCGCGAGGGCAAGAGCCTGGTGGCGAACGACGGCGAGCTGGCCGAGAAGCTGCGCTATACCTCGGGCGGGCTGGACCGCATCGACTTCGACCGCTACGACGCCTTCCTGGTGGTGGGCGCCGGCTTCGGCATCGACGTGGCCCGGCTGATCCAGGAATGCGGCGTGACCGTGCCGTGGCGCTTCGCGGACGACACCCATCCGCTGTGCTCGCGCCGCCTGCTCGAGACGCTGATCGACACCTATCTCGAGGACAGCATGGCGATCCGCCTGATCGGCCATATCCAGCGCTTCTCGACCGCGCCGATCCTGATCGCGGGCGCGCCCTTCATCTCCGAGCGCGTCGCCGACGACGAGGCGCAGCCCTGGCTCAAGGACGACGCGTTCGTGCAAGCCTTCGTGGCCTGCGCGCGGCGCGCCGCGGAAGCCGTGGCGGCACGGCACAAGATCGAGATCGTCTGGCAGCGGCCCGAGACGATCGCCCGGCCGGGCTTCATGGACGTGACGTTCAACAACGCGCCGGTGCGCTTCCAGATGCGCTCCAAGGGGCCGTCCTTCGACGTGAAGCACGGCAACCTGGACTATGGCGCGATGATGCTGGCCGACGCGCTGACGCGGCTCGACCAGCTCACGAACGGGCGATTGCTCGCGGCATAGCGTCGGCCTGAGATGCAAGCCGCGTGCTTCGAGGCGCGCTCGCGCGCACTGCGGCATGACGGGCTTGGCTCGAAGGCCTATTCCGCCGCCAGCATCGACGGCGTCATCAGCATCTTGCCGCCGTTGAGCTGCATCAGGTACTTGATGCCCTCTTCGGCGATGTCGTCGCCGACCATGCGGTCGCCCTCGGCGTAGAGCTCGGCCATGTCGATATAGGCCGCATAGTTGCCGCGCGTGCGGTCGGTGATGATGCCCGCCTTCAGAAGCGTCTTGATCAGCACACGGAAGATGTTGGTCGATTCCTGCAGCTCCTCGCGGATGCCGGCATCGGTCAAGGCTTCCATGAACGCCTGCTGGCACCACAGCGGATCGAGGCCGCAGGCCTCGTAGATCCACGCCTTCTGGTCGGGGCTGCCCAGGTTGTAGAGCAGCACCTGGAAGACGTCCCAGGCCCAGTCCTCGATCAGCTCGTGCTCGGCCTTGGAGAGCTTGGGGATCGTGCGATCGGCCCAGATCTTCCCGAACTTGTGGTGGAAGGCTTCGTCCGTCATGACCATCTGCATGAGATGCTTCATCAGGGGATCGCGCGTCTCCTTGAAGAACGTCGCGAAGGCGCCCATCGCCAGGCCTTCGACGAGCAGCTGCATGCCGACGAGCTTCTTCCACACCAGCGGCGAGGAGACGAGCTCGTTCAGCAGATTGCCGAGCGCGGGCCCGACCTTGGCGGGCCTGCCCCAGCGCGCCTTGATATAGGCCGAGAAACCGGTGACGTGGCGCGCTTCCTCGCGCGTCTGGTTGGCGGCGTATTCCTGCGCGCCGGGATCGCGCAGGATGTGGCAGAGCGAAGCCGAGAGCGCGAGCGCGCCCTGCTCGCCGTGCAGGATGGAGGACAGCGACCACATCACGTCGAGATTGACGAGCTTGATCTTGCCCTTCTCGTCGAGCTTCTCGCCGATGGCGGTCCGCAGGTCGGCATTCGCCGCCGGATTGACGAGGTATTCGTTTTCCAGGTCGAAGGGCTGGGTGAAGTCGATGTACTTCTTGTCGAGCGGGTCCCAGAAGTGGTCGTGGGTCGCGGAGATGATCTTGTCGAAGGCGGTGGAGCGATCGCCATAGCGGTCGACCTCCAGCATCGCCGGGAAATCGTGCGGATCGACCGCGTTATAGGCAGGATCCTTGGTGATATTGCTGTCCATTCACGCCTCCCGGAGTAGCAGTGCCGCGCAAGGTACGCTCAATCCTTGAAACTTCAAGGAAAATGACGGCAGCGTCACTAAAATTTGCTTGACGATGGCGCGGGCCCTGGAAGCTATGCGGCTAGTCAGCGCAATGGCCCCTCTAGTCAACGCTATTTGCGCTTTAGTCAACGGTATAGTATTCCAGCGGATGCCCCTCAGACGCTCAAAAAATGAAAAAACCCTTGTCCGCCGACGATTGGCTGGCCCTCGAATTCGAAATCTCGACCCTCTTCGACGGAGCGCCCATCGATGAAGAGGACCTTTTCGCAGGACGCGCAACGGAGGTCCGCAAAATCCTGGAGACCGTGCTTTCGCGTTCGAAACACGCGGTCTTATTCGGCGAACGCGGAGTCGGAAAGACTTCGTTGTCGAATATATTTTGGAAGAGATTTGGACGGACGCTTCGCAATTTCATCGTCGCTCGGGTCCAAGCGGGGCCTGGCGATACGTTTTCTACGCTGTGGATACGGGCTCTAGAAGAGCTGCAAGCATCGGGGATCCATGCCGGGCAAGCCGAGAGCGTACAGTTCTCGACGAGTTTCGAAACAATAACACCGTCTCAAGTTCGAAGGGAGCTGCAAAAATGCGGCACCAACGCGCTGCCGATCATCATCATCGATGAGTACAACGAGATAGTGGACGGTGACGCGAAAAGGCTGACGGCAAACCTGATCAAGGAATTCTACGATTTCACCGTGACCAGCACCGTAGTCGTCGTTGGCGTAGCTGAGAATATCTCGGAACTGATAGAAGACCACGCCTCGATCGGGCGTGCACTCGTTCAGGTTCCTTTGAGCCGCATGTCCAACGCAGAACTCAAAGAAATCATCCAAAAACGGGCCGGTCGCACGGTCATGTCGTTTTCAGGCGACGCGACATGGACGATTGTAGCCCTTTCGCGCGGACTGCCGTATTTTACGCAAACGCTTTCGAAATATGCTGCGCTTCACGCCATTGCCGATAGACGCATAGTGGTCATGAACAGCGATGTCGAAGCTTCCATGGATCGATTCATCGAGGAAACTGAAGCGACGTTCAAGGAAGCGTATCGCAACGCCACCCGAAGCAATCAAGACAGCTTCTTTCAACAGTCGTTGTTGGCTTGCGCCTTGGCGGAAACAGATGACGATGGCTTCTTCACCGCCAATGACGTTGTGGAGCCCTACAGTGCCATTATGAAAGGGAAAAAAAGGATCGCGCATTTCGAAAAGCATTTGCGACGCTTCTCGTCCGAAGAAGGGGGGAACATCCTGATCAAGCGAGGAGGCGATCGGCAGCAGACTTTCCGCTTTGCCGACCCCATGATGCAGCCCTATGTCATCATCCGCGGAATTCAGAGCAAGATGATCGATGACACCGCGAAAGCAATGATCCTCAAGCGCGAACAGGGCGAATTTCCTCTCTGACAAGCATGTTTGAGCATCTGCCGCAGCCACGTCTCGTTATGTTATAACAATTCAAATGAGTGATCCCCCCCTCCTCTCCGCCACCGGGCTCTCCTTGCGCGTCGGCGCGGCGGATATCCTGAAAGATGTCGATTTCGCCATCCGGGCGGGTGAGATCGTGACCTTGATCGGGCCCAACGGGTCGGGAAAGACCAGCCTTCTCAAAGCCTTGCTGGGGCTGCTGCCGGCCGGGGGCAGGATCGCCCGCAAGCCCGGCCTGCGCATCGGCTATGTGCCGCAGAACTTCCCGCGCGACCGCAGCCTGCCGCTCACGGCGGGCCGCTTCCTGCGCCTGTTCGCCGCCGATGCGCCGGCGCAGGCCGCGCTCGAACGCGCCGGCATCGCCGCGCTGTCCGGCCGCCAGCTGGTGGCGCTGTCCGGCGGCGAGATGGCGCGCGTGCTGCTGGCCCGCGCCATCGCGACCGGGCCCGAGCTTCTGATCCTCGACGAGCCGCTGGCCGGCGTCGATGTCGCGGGCGAGGCCGCGCTCTATCACCTGATCGCCGAGCTGCGCGGCGAGATCGGCTGCGGCGTGCTGCTGGTCAGCCACGACCTGCACGTCGTCATGGCGCAGGCCGACCGCGTCGTCTGCCTGAACGGGCACGTCTGCTGCGAAGGCAAGGCCGAGCAGGTGGTGCGCGATCCGGCCTTCGCGCAGATGTTCGGGCCGCGCGTCGCGGGCGAGCTGGCGCTCTATGTCCATCGCCACGACCACAGTCACGACCACGACCATGACCATGAGGACCACGCCCTTGGATGACTTCCTGTGGCGCGCGACTTTGGGCGCCGGAATTCTTGGCGCGGCGGCGGGCCCCTTGGGCTCGCTCGTGCTGTGGCGGCGCATGGCCTATCTGGGCGAGTCCATCGGCCATATCGGGTTGCTGGGCGCGGGCGCGGGGCTTCTGCTCGGCATCGATCCGCTGATCGGCGTCACGCTGCTCGCGATCCTCTCCGCGCTGATCATGGCGCGCGCCCGCGACGGGCTGATCCCGGTCGGCACCAGCATCGGCGTGGTGGGCCATGTCGGCCTGGCGCTGGGCTTCGTGCTGCTTTCGAGCATGGAGACGGTGCGCACCGACCTGATCGGCTATCTCTTCGGCGACGTGCTGGCGCTGTCGGGCATCGATGTCGGCGAGATCGCAGCGATCTGCACCGTCATCGCCGTGTTGAGCGCGGTCTTCTGGCGCCGCTGGCTGATGGCGGCGGTCAACGCCGACATCGCCAAGGCCGAAGGCCGCGCCAGCCCGCTCGCCGAGACCGTGTTCCTGGTGCTGGTCGCGGTGCTGGTGGCGCTGGGCCTGCGCGTCGTCGGCGCGCTGCTGATCGTGGCGCTGATCATCATTCCGCCTGCCGCCGCCCGGCCCTTCGCGCGGTCGCCGGAGCAGATGGCCGCACTCGCCGGCCTGATCGGCGCGGCAAGCGCGCCTTTGGGCCTGGCGCTGGCTTACTGGAAGGACATCCCCGCCGGCCCCGCCATCGTCCTGGCCGCGGCCGCCCTGTTCGGCCTGTCCTCGTTGAGCGCGAGGCTCGCGCGATGAGCCACGACCACGCGGCCTGCATGGCGCCGAGCCTGAAAGCGGCGGAGAACCTGGGCGCCAAGCTGACGCCGCTGCGCCGCCGGGTGCTCGAGATCGTGCTCGCCGGCCACACCCCGATGGGCGCCTATGACGTGCTGGCGACGCTCGCCCGCGACGGCGGAAAGCCCGCGCCGCCCACGGTCTATCGCGCGCTCGACTTCCTGCAGGCCCAAGGCCTGGTGCACCGCATCGATTCACGCAACGCCTTCGTCGCCTGCTTCGCGCCGGAGCGCTCCCACCAGAGCCGCTTCTTCCTCTGCCGCGCCTGCGGACGGGCGAGCGAGATCGAGGATGCGGCGCTGGATGCGGCCCTTGCCGCTGCGGCAAAGCGCGCCGGCCTGACCGTCGAGCGCGAAACCATAGAAATCACTGGGGTTTGCGCGGAATGCGCTTCCTCTCATGGCCCGGCTGCGTGATAGACTAACAAAAGAGCTGTTGGGCCCTTCGAATGACGTTCCGCGACCGCCCCCGTTCCGTCTGGGCGCTACCGCTGATCGCGCTTGCGATCGCGCTGGTCGCGCTCGGCAGCGACTGGGCGGGACTGGCGACGGCGCTGCGCGGCGGCCTGTTCGATTCCTATCAGCGCGCGAGCCCCCGTCCCTATGCCGACACGCGTGAGCAGGGCTTCGCGGTCAAGGTGCTGGACACCGGCGATCTGAGCCACGCGGCGCTCGCCAAGACGCTGACCGAGCTGCGCGCGAAAGGCGCGGAGCTGGCGGTGCTGGTGACGCCGCTCGACAGCGCCGATCCGGCCTCGCCCAGGAACCTGGTCGCGGAGATCCCGCCGGGCCCGACCTTCGACGCGACGCGCGAGGCGCTGGAGCACATGCCCTCGCCCGACAAGGCGCTGACCGACGCCTTCGCCAGGATCGCGACCGTCACCGGTTTCGCGCTGGGCGACGGCGGCAACGGCTTCGCCCCGAAGAGCACGCTCGCCGCGGCGGGCGACAAGGACCCCTTCGGCCATGCGCCGGACTTCCCCGCCGCCGACGGGCCGGTCGCAAGCCTTGGCCTGGGCACCGCGGGCAGCGGCGCGCTCAACCTCATCGCCGATCGCGACGGACGGCTGCGCCGCATGCCGCTGGCCTTCCGCCTGAACGGCAAGGCGGTCGCATCGCTCGACGCCGAAGTGCTGCGCGCGGCCGAGAACAGGAAGCGGCTTGCCTTCCGCGCCGGCGACGGCGGCGAGCTTCTGGGCGGCGCTGCGGGAACGAGCGGGCTCGAAGCCTTCCACCGCGACCTGCCCACGGCGCCGGATGGATCGCTGTGGCTCGCCTTCGCCAAGGACGCCGCGGCGCGCGACATCTCGGCCGCGGCGCTGCCCGATCTCACACATACCATCGTCTATGTCGGCCCATCGGCGAAAACGATAGCGACGCCGTTCGGCGCGATGAGCGAGGCGGAGCTGCATGCCGAGGCGATGGAGAACATCCTTCTGGGCCAGGTGCTGCGCCGGCCCGCGGGCGCGGCCAAGGCGGAGCTCGCCTGTCTTCTGCTCCTCGGCATGGCCGCGATCTATCTGCTGGTGCGCTTCAATGTGTGGTGGGGCGGCGCCTTCACCGTGGCCGCGATCGCAAGCGCCGGCGCGATCTCGTGGCACCTGTTCAGCGCCAACCGCGTGCTGTTCGACGCGCTGGGGCCGGGCGTGGGACTGGCGCTGGTCTTCGCCGCGGGCGCCGCGGCGCGGGTGATGGAGGTGGCCGGCGCGCGCGCGCGGCTGCACGACGCGTTCGCGGATTCGCTCGCGGCGCCGTCGATCGAGCGCATCGCGCGCAACCCGTCGCTGCTCAAGCTCGACGGCGAGACGCGCCAGGTGAGCTATCTGGTCTGCGGCGTGCGCGGCTTCACCGAGCTGGCCGCGAGCTTCAAGGACGACCCCGTCGCCTTCACGCGCCTGCTGCGCCAGGTCTTCAGCCCCCTGATGGACACCGTGCTGGCCCATCGCGGCACCATCGAGCGCGTCGGCGCCGAAGGCTTCTCGTGCTTCTGGAACGCGCCGCTGGACGATCCCGAGCACGCCATCCACGCCTGCGAAGCCGCGAGCGCGATGATGGACACCGTCGCCAAGGTCAACGAGATCGTCACCCACGAACGGCGCATCGACGGCACCTCGCTCAGCCCCATCGAGATCGGCGTGGGAATATCGACCGGGCCCGTCATCGCCGGCGGCTTCAGGAGCCATGGACGCACGACCTATGCGGCGGTCGGCGATCCGGCGGTGCTGGCGCAGCGGATCCAGGCGCTGTCGGGCACCTATGGGCCCGCGATCATCGTGAGCGAGGACACGCGCAAGGCGGCCGAGCGCGGCTTCGCGTTCCTGGAGGCCGATTTCGTCGAGATCGGGGCGGCACCCGTCAAGCTCTATGCCCTGCTCGGCAATCCGGTGATGCGCGCCAGCCCCAAGTTCCGCGCGCTCTCGACCTTCCACGACCACATCTTCCAGTCGCTGCGCACCCAGCAATGGGAGAAGACGCGCGAGCTGATCGACCAGTGCCGCAAGCTTTCCGGCGCCAGCCAGAAGCTCTACGACCTGCATTTGTCGCGCATCGCCTGGTACGAAACCCATTCGCCCGGCCCCGATTGGGACGGGGCGTTCCGCGCGGTGTTGAAATAGATGAAGAGCTTGTTCCTGCGGTCCTCGAACACATGAAAGCCGAAGATCATTTCCCGCCCGACTATGCGACCGCGCGCGCGAACTTCCTGAGCGCGGCGCAGGCTTGCGACCTCGGCACCACCTCGCGCTGGCATCCGAACGCGCAGACGCGCAAGGGCAAGCCGCTGTTCCTGGACACCGCCGTCATCGGCGAGCGCGATGCGCGCACAGCGCTGCTGATGATCTCCGCGACGCATGGCGTGGAAGGTTATTTCGGCTCGGGCGTGCAGACCGGCATGCTGCGCGAGAACCTCCTGAAGCCGCCCAAGGGATCGAAGGTCGTCCTGTTGCACGCGCTCAATCCTTACGGCTTCGCCTGGGACCGGCGCGTCAACGAGGACAATGCCGACATCAACCGCAACTTCGTCGATCACAGAAAGCCGCCGAAGAACACGGCTTACGACTCGCTCGCGGAATGGATCGCGCCCAAGGACATCGCCAAAGAGACGATGCGCGCGGCGAATGCGAAGCTGCAGGTCTATTCCGATCGCCACGGCGATTTCGCGCTGCAGGAGGCGATCACCGCCGGCCAGTACGAATATCCCGACGGGCTCTATTTCGGCGGATCGAAGGAGAGCTGGTCGTCGCTGATGCTGCGCGACGTCTTCAAGGAAGAGCTGCGCGACGTGAAGAAGCTGATCGTCGTCGACTTCCACACCGGGCTCGGCGCGCACGGCTATGGCGAGATGATCACCGAGGATCTGCCCGGTTCGCCCGCGTACAAGCGCGCGAAGAAGATGTGGGGCGACCGCGTGTGCTCGAGCGAGGCGGGCGAGTCCGTCTCCGCGCCCCTGACCGGCACGGTCGACAGGGCGGTGGCCAAATGGCTGCCGCGCACCGAGCTCACCTTCGCGGCGCTGGAAGCCGGCACCATCCCGCCGCGCGAGGTGTTCAACGCGCTGCGCAAGGACAACTGGCTGCACCGGTTCGCCGGTGGCAACCACAAGAACGCCGAAGCGATCCGCAAGGAAATCCGCGCCGCCTTCTATCCCGACACGCCGGAATGGAAGCGCAAGGTCTGGAAGGCCGCCAAGGAAGTCGTGAACGCGGCATTGAAAGCATTGAAATGAAGGAAAACGTCATGCGCGAATGGAAACTGGGCGTCGCCGCGGCGGCGCTTCTGCTGGGCGCGGCCGCACCCCAAAGCCACATCGTGCCGCCGGAAGACAACAAGCAGCTCGCCCACGACATCCTGCGCGACATCATCGCGGTGCATTCGGTGCACGAGGTCGGCACCGGCGGCGTCGCCCAGGTGCTGGCGAAATACCTGGCCGATGGCGGCTTCGCGCAGGACGACGTGAAGATCGTGCCCGAGACGCAGTATCCCAAGCAGGTCAACGTCGTCGTGCGCCTGCACGGCAAGGGTAAAGGCAAGCCCGTCATGTGGATCTGCCACATGGACGTGGTCGAGGCCAAGGCGGAAGACTGGACCCTGCCGCCGTTCCAGCTGACCGAGAAGGACGGCTATTTCTACGGCCGCGGCACGTCCGACATGAAGGACGAGGACGCCGCCGTTGCCGCCTCGCTGATCCGCTTGAAGAAAGAGGGCTTCGTGCCCGACCGCGACATCATCGTCGCCTTCACCGCCGACGAGGAGGTGGGCCTGGAGCAGGACGGCCCGGCCTTCCTGCTGCGCGAGCATCGCGATCTGGTCGATGCCGGGCTCGTCATCAATCCCGACGGCGATTCGGGCGAGATCGTGGGCGGCAAGCGCCTCGATTACGGCGTCGAGACCAGCCAGAAGACCTATGTCACCTACGATTTCGAGGTCACCAACAAGGGCGGCCATTCGTCCGAGCCGCGCCCCGACAACGCGATCTACGATCTGTCCAAGGGACTGGTAAGGCTCGCCGCCTTCCAGTTCCCCTACAAGACCAATGCGACGACGCGCCTCTACTTCCAGCGCCGCGCCATGCTCGAGACGGGCAAGATGCGCGCTGACATGCTTAGCCTGGCGAAGCAGCCGATGGACATGAAGGCGGCCGCGCGGCTCGCCAAGAGCGACATCTCGATCAACGCGATCCTGCATTCGACCTGCGTGGCGACGATGCTGAACGCGGGCGTGCAGGAGAACGCGCTGCCGGCGCGCGCCGTCGCGACCGTCCAATGCCGCATCATGCCCGACGAGACGGTTGACGGCGTGCAGGCGGTGCTGCAGAAGGTCGTCGCCGATCCCAAGATCAAGATCACCCACCCCGACATGGTGGTGCAGGCGCCCGAGTCGCCGCCGAGCAAGGCGCTGCTCGGCTCGGTCGAGAAGGTCGTCCATTCGATGTGGCCGGGCGTGCCGGTGATCCCGGCGATGGCGGCGGGCGCGAGCGATTCGATCTTCACCCGCAATGCCGGCATCCCGAGCTATGGCGTCAGCGGCGGCTGGGCCGACGTCAACGATGTGCGCGCGCACGGCCGCGACGAGCGCCGCGAGGTCGGCGCGTTCTACGAATCCGTCGAGTTCACCTACCGGCTGATGAAGGAGCTGGGCGGGAGCTGACGCTACTTCCCGCTCTTCATCAGACCCTGCGCGATCGACAGGTGCTTGCGCAGGGTGGGCAGCTGCTTGGCGGCGAGGTCGCTCGTCGGTCCGCGATGCATGCCGGCCTCCTTGGCGAACTTGTCGATGTCCTTCTTGTGATCGTCGACCATGTAGCTCGCGAACTCGCGGTCGAAGTCGGCCCCCGACATCGACTGGAGCTTGGCCTGCTCGCTCTTGGCCTCGGGCATCACGTCGTCCGGCACGTCGGCGCCCAGGCCGTGCGCGACGTCGGCGACCTGCTGCTTGGCTTTGGTGTGATCCGCGACGAGCGTTCGGCCGAAGTCGCGCATCGCGGCGGTGCCGCCGGAGCGCTGTGCCATCTGGCCCAGCGCGATCTCGGAATTGTCGCCCTTGATCGCGTCGCCGACGAAGTCCTTCGGGCCGTCGCCGCCGGCCGCCATCGCCGGCGACGCCGCGATGGCCGAAAGCACGATAACAAATGCGAATTTCTGCCTCATGGCGTCCTCCGTTTTCCTTGAAAGGAACGGCGGAGGACGCCTTTGGCTGCGTCACTTAGCGAATGATGGACAGGCCGCGCGCGTCGCGCACCACACGTAAGCACCCTTGTCGGTCGTCACCGCGACGTCGCCCTTGTTGTTGATGCCATAGGCGAAGACGTCGCTTGCGCCCTTGACGCCGATGTCGCTGAAGGTCGCCGTGGCGACGTCGTAGAGGAACGCGTGCGTGTGGCCCTGGCGGTCGACCCACTGTCCCGTCGCCACGCCGTTGTCGTTGATCGCCTCCAGCTCGGTCGCCGATGCGTGCGGATGATCCACGACCGTGAGCCTGCGGCCCTGCAGCACGAAGCCGCGCATAGGCGGACGGAAGAAGCCGCCGACCACGACGTTGTGGGCGTTGATGCCGCGTGCCGCGCTCGCCTGATGCACGTCGTGGATGCGCACATCCTCCTTCCACGTCCCGTCATGGCCGCGGAAGGCGATCGCCTGATGCAGGTTGGAGCTCCACCAGAACCCGACGAAGCGGTTCTTGGCGCTCTCGATGCCGTAGGCGGCGCCGAACAGCTGCTGACCCTGGCGCGTGACGCCGACGATGTCGCCGTTCCGCTTGCGCTCGAAGATCGGCTGGGCCGCCGCATCGCCCGAATCCGCGTTCGAGAAGCCGACGATGACGCCCCGATCGTCGATGGCGCGCGCGCTGGTGCCGCCCGTGCCGGCGTCGAAGGTCGTGTACTTTCCGTCGAGCGTGCCGAAGAAGCCGTGCTGGCTGCCCTGGCCGTCGGTATAGGTGCCGGCCACCACGCCGGCGTCGTTGATCCCGTAAGCGGCCGTGCTCGCGGCCCCCGGCACCGGCGGCACCGCAACCACCACGGCCATTGCGGGCACCGCACCCGCGACTGCAAATCCGAACAAGGCAATACGCAACGCAACCATTGGAACCCTCCATGTGAAGGTTCTGACATGGGCAGGACAGGGCTGCCGGTCAAGCGCGATGTCGGTTGGCAACTGGACCGATGCACGGGACCGCGCTAAACACCCGGACGCACGCACCCGTAGCTCAGCTGGATAGAGTGTCGCCCTCCGAAGGCGAAGGTCGCAGGTTCGAATCCTGCCGGGTGCGCCAGTCTTCGGCAGGCCAGTCTTCGGCAGGCCAGTCTTCGCCCCCATTCATCTCCGGTTCAGGCGGCAGAATGCACGCTAGGGATTATTTACCGGGGGATACCATCATGCCGATACCGACTGCGCTGGCCGTATTGGGGCTTTTTCCCACGCTTCGAAAGCTTGCCACCACGCACCGCGTGTCCTTCAAGGCGCGCAAGAAAGTCAAGGTCCCCGCCAAGGTCGACTTCACGACCAAGGACGGCAGGACGGTCAGGTTCAAGGCCCGCAAGACGGTCAAGAAGCGCGTGCCCGTGAGCTTCCGCGCGAAGAACAAGCCGCGATGAGATCCGAGACGGCCGCGCTGCGCGTCGTCGAGAAAAGCCGGAACCTGCGAAAGGGCGCCAAGTATCCGCAGCTGCGGGAGTTGTGGTAGGTCACTGGGCTTGGCGCGAATCGTGGTCGCGCGTTCGACAAAAGCGCCCGCATGAAATCCTATCTCCCCCGCTCCCGCATCAGTCCCAAGCTCGTGCCGGGGCCGTCGGCCATCCATGGCCAGGGCGTCATCGCGGCCGAACCGATCGCGGCCGGCGAGGTGCTGATGGAGTTCGGCGGCGAGATCATCTCTCCGGCCGATTTCGAGACCGAGGTCTATCGCATGCGCTCGATCTGGCAGGTCGGCGACGGCGTCTATCTGGCGCTGCGCGAGGACGATCCGCAACCGAGCCTGGACGAGAACCTCAACCATTCCTGCGACGCCAATTCCTGGCTGGCCGACGAGGTCACCTTGGTCGCGCGCCGCGACATCGAAGCCGGCGAGGAGATCACGCTCGACCACGCCACCTGGAACCATGACGAGGACGACTATGTCTGGGACCAGGACTGCTGCACCTGCGGCGCGCAAGGCTGCCGCAAGACGCTGACGCCCGACGATTGGCGGTTGCCGCAGGTCCAGGCGCGCTACCTGGGCCACTTCCATCCCTTCGTGCAAGCGATGATCGAGCGGCGATGACGGGCATCCATCTCACCTGGGCGGGCCTTGGCCTGGCCGCGCCGGTCACCGTGCTGCACACGGCGATGTTCACGATCTTCTGGACCGGCGTGCTCACCGCCTATACGCCGACCGCGGAATGGGTCGCGGACAAGCTGTTCGCCGCATCGCCCAAGCCCGGCCGGCATCCGGAATCGATGCGCAACCTGGCGCTGGCCATCGCACGGGCCTGGGCGCTCGACGCCTTCCTGCAGGAGATCGTGTTGCGCGGCATCGTGGTCGGCGCCTTGCGCCTGGCGATCGGAAACTGGCCCGCGGTGGCCACGGCGGCGACTCTTGCCTTCGCGGCCCACCTTGTCGCAGGCCCACGCCGTGCCGCGATCGCCGCGCAGCTCTCCGTGCTCTACGGCGTGCTGTTCGTGGCGAGCGAGTTCGATCTGTGGGCGGTGATCCTCGCCCACGGGTTCTACGACACCATCGCGCTCGTGCAGCAGGCGCGGCGCAAGCCCGGTTCACCGTGACGCTCAGTTCACCGTGACGTTCAGTTCACCGTGACGTTCACTGGCGCCGACGGGATGCCGTTGGCGACGACTTCGAGCTTGGCTGCGCCGGTTTCGGTCGCGGCCGGCACGTCGAAATGCGTCGACACGGTCGCGGCGCCCGTGGCCACGCCCATAGAGCTGTGGTCGTGCGTGCGCGCATAGAAGACGTGGCCCGTCGCATTGTTGGTGATGCGCACCAGGGGATAGTTGGTCTGGGTCTCGTCCTCGTCGCCGAAGGAATTGGCCTGGCTCAGGCCGTTGAACTGGGTGCCCGAGATCGCATAGCTCTGCCCGCGCGTCACCGACGACGGCGCGGCCGCGACGGTCGGCGCCCAGGACGGATCGTAGGTTCCCGTCGAGGCGTAGACATGGCTGCCGCCGATCAAGACCTCGCCCGTCGGCAGCACCATCGTGGCGCCGCCGCCGCCGTTGAACGGCGCGCGCGTGAGCGCGGTGCCGTCGAACTCGTAGAGCGAGCCGCTCGACGCCTCGACCAGCACATGGCCGTTGGGCAGGAGCGAGGCATAGGTGTCGCTCGCCTGGTCGCCGTTCGGGAAATCGGGGCCGGCCACCCAATGGCCGTGCTTGTCGCCGGCGCTGGGCGGCATCCACACCGCGGTATGCGCATGGCTTTCGCCGTCGGGGACCGCGCCGGCCGCGAACACGCTGCCGTCGGGACGCAGGATGGCGGGGCCGACCTCGCCCGGCGGGTCGTAGCACTTGTTCTTGGGCGGAACCTCGATGCAGCGGCCGCAGCAGTTCTGCGGGCCGCGCAGGTCGACCGGCGTGTCGCCGGCGCTCACCCACTTGCCCTTCTCGGGCAGGTAGCGCTCGGACTTGGGATGCGCCTTGACGTCGAAGGTGAGGATCGTGCCGTCGGGCAGCAAGGTCCAGCCTTCCTCGGCGTTGAAGTCGTTCTTCTTGGTCGAAGGCAGCTCGGTCCAGGCGAGCGTCGCGGGATCGAGCGCGGCGACGCGCTTCTTGAACTTGTAGCCCAGCAGGAGGCGGCCGTCGGGCAGCACCGAGGACGGCGAGTCGCCGACGTTCTGCCAGCCCTTGGGCGGCGCAAGATTGGTCCAGCTGTTGGCGAGGGGATCGTAGACGGCGCCCATGTTGGTGAAGGCGAAGACGTCGAAATTGTACTCGCCGCCCTGGATCACCAGCCGCCCGTCGGCGAGCACCGCAGAAGCGAAATAGAGCGGCTGATAGCCCGCCGGCAGGTCGGCGACCCGCGCCCAGGTGCCGTTCTGATAGGAGCCCTTGTTGTCCGGCGTCAGCTTCCACCAATCCGCTTCGCCGAAGCCCTGCGCCAGGACCGTGCCGTCGGTCATCTGCAGGGTGATGAGCGCGCCGTCGGGCGGCTGATGCGCCAGCGCCTTGTAGGTCTGCGCCTGGACCGGCGCGGCAGCGAAGGCGAGCGAAAACGCGAGCAAAAACCAACGCAACATGGAACGCTCCTGATCGACGGCGCGGAACGCTAACCCGGCGCTATCGCGTTATCACCTGATAACGGCTCTCAAGTGATAGGCGTCGCCGCCCAGCGCGACCGGCGCTTCGACCAGCGCGGCATCGAAGCGATGCAAGGTCTCGGTCCCGATCCTGGTCGTGGCCAGAGCGACGACCAGTCCGTCGCGCACGATCCCGCGCCGCAAACGCTGCATGCGTCCCGCGCGCCCGCGCGTCATCAGGTTGAGATCGACGACCGGACCGTCCAGCGGCGTGCCGCTGCAGCTTTCGCTGCCTGAGAAGGTCAGCGGCGCGCTCGCGGCGTCGAGCTCGGCCACGCTGTCGGCGAATTCGAGCCGCATGCGGCCGTCGAGGATCGCCAGTATCCGCTCCACGCCCTCGAAGCGCGAGAACGGCCCGGCGTCGCGCACTTCGGCGATGCTGACGCGCCATTCGAAATCGTCGAAGCCGGCGTCTTGCGGCCAGACCGCGACCTCGCGCGTGAGGCCGCCGCCGTTCTTCCACGGCACGGCCGCGCGGTCGGCGGCGCGCAGGATCCTCATAGCGCGAACAGCAGACAGGCGCCGATGATGTCCTTCAGCACCTTGCGCAAGCCGGCCGCGCGCGCCTGGTCGTAGGGCGTGGGCCAATTGTGCGGCATGGGCGTCTCGGGCTCGTCGATATAGCCGCGGCAGGAGAGCTCGAGCTGGATCGCGTGGATGCCCTTCGCCGGCTCGCCGTAATGGCGCGTCGTCCAGCCGCCCTTGAAGCGGCCGTCGACGACATGGCCGAGCTTCGAGATCTCGCAGACCGTCCTGACGACGCGGGTCAGCGCCGCGCCGCAGCTCTTGCCGTCGTTGGTACCGACGTTGAACTGCGGCAGCAGGCCCTCGAACAGGCGCGGGATGCGCGAGCGGATCGAATGGGCGTCGAACAGCACGACCTTGTCGTGGCGCGTGCGCAGGCGGTCGAGCTGCCCGCGGATCGCGGCGTGATAGGGCGCGAAATAGGTTTCGCGGCGGCGCGCGATCTCGGCGTCGTCGGGCGCCTGGCCGTTCCGATACAGCGGCTCGCCGTCGAAATCGGTGGTCGGGCACAGCTCGGTCGTCGCCATCCCCGGATAGAGCGAGGCGCCCGACGGGTCGCGGTTGACGTCGATGACGCTGCGCGAAATCCCCGTGCGCACCGTCGTCGCGCCCAGGTCGCGCGCGAAATCGTAGAGCCTGTCGACCCACCAGTCGGCGTCGCGCCGCGCGAGCCAGGGCGAGACGTAGCGGCCCTCGAGCTCCGCCGGCAGATCGGTGCCGGTATGGGGGAAACTGACGACCAGGGGCGCCGAGCCCGGATGTACTTCCAGCCAATCCATCGGCATAGACTGCGCCGGATGGCGACCGATGATCAACAACGCGGGCAGCAACTCTGGTTCGGGCAGGCGTGGCTTGCGGACGGCTGGGCGCGCGACGTCCGGCTGACCGTGGGCGACGGCAAGCTTGCGCGCATCGAGACCGGCGTTGCGAAAAGCCCGAGCGACGAGGCGCATGCCATAGGCCTGGCCGGCCTGCCCAACCTGCACAGCCATGCCTTCCAGCGCGGCATGGCGGGGCTGGCCGAGACGCGCGGACCCACCGGCGACAGCTTCTGGAGCTGGCGCGAGGTCATGTACCGCTTCGTCGAGCGGCTGGACCCCGACGGGTTCGAAGCCATCGCCGCGATGGCCTATTGCGAGATGCTCGAGAGCGGCTTCACCCGCGTCGGCGAATTCCACTATCTGCATCGCGACAAGGACGGGGCGCCGTTTGCCGACCGCGGCGAGATGGCGGCGCGCATAGCTTCAGCCTGCGCGACGACGGGCATCGGGCTTACTTTGCTGCCGGTGTTCTATGCCCATTCCGGCTTCGGCGGACAGCCGCCCAAGCCCGGCCAGCGCCGCTTCATCCACGCGCCGGACGAATACGCGATGCTGCTGGACGCCAGCCGCCGCGCGGTGGCGCCTTTGGACGACGCCGTGGTCGGAGTGGCGCCGCATTCGCTGCGCGCGGTGACGAAGGACGAGCTGGACGTCGTCACCGCGCATCCCGGCCCGGTTCACATCCATGTCGCCGAGCAGATCAAGGAAGTCGAGGACTGCGTGGCGTGGTCGGGTCTGCGTCCCGTCGAATGGCTGCTGCGGCATGCCGATGTCGACGCGCGCTGGTGCCTGGTGCATGCGACGCACATGACCAAGGCCGAGACGCGCGCGGTGGCAAGCGCGGGCGCGGTGGTGGGTCTGTGCCCGATCACCGAGGCCAATCTGGGCGACGGCGTGTTCCCCGCGCAGTGGTACGACGGCGCCTTCGGCATCGGAACGGATTCGAACGTCTTGATCGACGCGGCCGAAGAGCTGCGCGTGCTGGAATACGGCCAGCGCCTGATCCATCGCGCGCGCAACGTGATGGCGCCGCACGAAGGCGCCTCGACCGGGGCCACGCTCTATCGCGCGGCGCTCGCCGGCGGCGCGCAGGCTTTGGGCGCTGATGCGCGCGCGCTGCATGAAGGCGGCGCCGCCGACATCGTGAGCCTGGATGCGGAGCATCCCGCATTGACCGGCCGCGACGGCGATGCCTTGCTCGACGGCTGGATCTTCGCGGCGCGCGGGGCCACGGTCGATGGCGTGTGGCGGCGCGGGCGCAAGGTGGTCGCGCATGGCCGCCACGTGGCGCGAGACGCCATCGCGGCGCGCTACCGCAAGGCGCTGTCCCTGCTTCTTTCATGACATTTGCGCGTTTGCCTCTGCAGCAGAGGAGAAAACGCCTATGGCTAGAAAATATTCCAAGAGCGCCGGCAAGGACGTCGAGCGCGCCGTGCACAAGGAGAAGCGCGGCAAGCTGAAAAGCGGCAAGGGCGGCAAAGGCGGCACCGTGAAGAGCCGCAAGCAGGCCATCGCCATCGGCCTGTCGGAGGCGCGCGCCAAGGGCAAGAAGGTGCCGAAGAAATCCAAGAAGACCAAGAAGTCCAAGAAGAAGTCGAGCAAGCGCAAGAAGAAAAGCTCTTAAGAGCCATGACCGGCCGCGATGGCCAATCTCGAGCTGACCGTTCACACCGCGCTCGACGAAGTGCGCATGCAGATGCTGGGCACGCAGGTGCTGTTCGGCTTCGGGATGCAGGCCGCGTTCCAGGAGAATTTCGGCACCCTGCCGCCCGTGGTGCGCGGCATGGACGCGGTCGCGCTGTCGCTTCTGGTCGTGTGCCTGGCCTTCCTGATCGCCGGACCGTCGCAGCACCGGCTGGTCGAGCGCGGCGAGGCGACGGTGCGGATCTTCAAGGTGGCGCAACGCTTCGCGGGCGCGGCTCTTCTGCCCTTCGCGCTGGCGCTGGGCCTGGACGTGTTCGTGGTGTTCCAGCGCAGCGCGGGGAATGCGGCGATCGCGGCCGGCATCGCCGCCGCGGGGCTGGCGCTGTTCCTGTGGTATGGGCTGGGCCGCATGCTGCGCCCGCTCGCGACCGATAAGGAGCCGCCGTTGCGCGACGAGCCCACGGCGCTGCACGAGAAGATCGACCAGATGCTGACCGAGGCGCGGGTGATCCTGCCCGGCGCGCAGGCCCTTCTGGGCTTCCAGTTCATCGTCACCATGACCAAGGCCTTCGAGAGACTTTCCGTTCTCGACCGCGACATCCATTTCATCGCGCTGGCCGCGGTGGCGCTGGCGGTGATGCTTCTGCTGACCCCCGCCGCGGTCCACCGCCTGACCTTCGAGGGCCGCGACTCCGAACGCTTCCACAGCATCGGCTCCGCTTTCGTCTCCGCGGCCCTGGCGCCCCTGGCGCTGGGGATCGCCGCGGATTTCTATGTCACGGTCGCGAAGATGACGGCGAACGCGACGCTGGCCGCGACCGGTGCCGGGCTGGCGGCGCTGCTGCTCCTGGCCTTGTGGTTCGCGGTGCCGCTCGCGCTCAGGCGCTAATCGAGCATCTTTTCCAGGGTCGAAAGCTCGTCGGCCTCGCGCGCCGGCTTGTCCCAGCGCAAGCGGTTGATCCGCGGGAAGCGCATCGCCACACCCGACTTGTGCCGCGTCGAGCGCTGCAGGCCCTCGAACGCGACCTCGAACACCAGTCCGAAATCCTTGCTTGCCTTCACCACGCGCACCGGCCCGAAGCGATCGACGGTGTTGTCGCGTACGAACTTGTCGATGCGCTTGAGCTCTTCGTCGGTGAAGCCGAAATAGGCCTTGCCGACCGGGGTCAGCGCGCGGTCGCCGTTGGCATCCTCGCGCCACACCCCGAACGTATAGTCGGAATAATAGCCCGAGCGCTTGCCGTGGCCGCGCTGCGCGTACATCAGGACCGCGTCGATCAGATGCGGATCGCGCTTCCACTTGAACCACGGCCCCTTCGGGCGTCCGGCCTCGTAGATCGAATCCCAGCGCTTGAGCATCAGCCCTTCGGCGAGCGCCGCGTCGCCCTCGGGCGGATGGGCGCGCAGCCTGGCCAATTCCTCCCAGCTCTCGAAAGGCTGCAGCGGCGACAGGTCGATGCGCGGCGACGCGGCCTGACGCACGAAGACCTCGAGCCGCGCGCGGCGTTCGCGGAAGGGAAGCGTGCGCAAGTCCTCTTCGCCGTCGAGCAGCAGGTCGTAGGCGCGGATGCCGGCCGGGTACTTCGCGATCAGCTTGGCGTCGGCGGCCTTGCGGTTGAGGCGCTGCTGCAGGTCGCCGAAGCTCTCGACGTGTCCCTCGCGCAGGATCAGAAGCTCGCCGTCGATCACGCCCTCGAAATTCAGGAAGTCGAGCACGTCGGGGAACGACTTGCCGATGTCGTCGCCGGTGCGGCTGTAGAGGCGCTTTTCGCCGCGCTCGCTTACCGCCTGGACGCGGATGCCGTCCCATTTCCATTCCGCGGCATAGTCGGCGGCGTCGTAGTTGGCGAAGTCCTTCTCCTCGTCGATCGCCTGGGCCAGCATCACCGGGCGGAAGCGCCCCGGCGACTCGGCCGAGGGCTTGTCGCTGCGCCTCTCGAGCCAGGCAAAGAGGTCTTCGTAAGGCGCGTGCTGGCCGTGCCAGACCTCTTCGATGTCGGATACCGCCACGCCGCCCATCTCGGCCAGCGCCTGCTTGGCGAGCCTCGCCGAGACGCCGACGCGCAGGCCTCCCGTCAGCAGCTTGAGCAAGGCCCAGCGCCCGTCGGCGTCGAGCGCGTCGAGCCAGCCTTCGAGCAGCTTCTGCACCTGCGCGCGTGTGGCCGAGGAGAGCGCGTCCACGACCTCGGACAACTCCGGCTCGCGATTGGCGCCGGGCTTCCTGGGCCATACCAGCGCCACCGTCTCGGCCAGGTCGCCGACATAGTCGTAGGACAGCGCGAAGAGCTGCGCATCCATCCGCGACTCCACCGCCTTGCGGATGAAGGCGGGCTTGGCGGCGTCGAACGCGAGCCCGCCCGTCAACGCCGCCAAGGTCCAGCCGCGCTCGGGATCGGGCGTGTCGCGCATGTAGTCGCGCATCAGGACCAGCTTGCCGTTGCGCTGCGGCGTGAAGGCGAGACGGTCGAGCAGGCTCGCGAAGGCGCGCATCAGCCTGCGGCCTCGCCGCGGCTCGCGACCTGGCCTTCACCCTCGTCATCGTCGTAACCGACCAGCGACAGCGCGCGCGCCTTGATGCCGTTCAGCTCCGACCAGCGCAGCAGCGCATCCTCGCCCCCGTGCGTGATCCACACCTCGCCGGGCGCGACCTCCTTGATGGTCGTCGTGAGCTCGTTCCAGTCGGCATGGTCCGAGATCACCAGCGGCAGCTCGACCTGGCGCTGGCGGGCCCGCGCGCGCACGCGCATCCAGCCCGAGGCGAAGGCCGGCAGCGGATCGTTGAAGCGCCTGGACCACTTGTCGTCGATGGCCGAGGGCGGCGCGATCACCACCGCGCCCGCGAAATCCTTCTTCTTGGACTTGTCGACGGTCGCGGGCTCGATCGCGCCGAGCTTGACGCCGAAGCGTTCGTACAGCGCGTTCAATCCCTCGACCGAGCCGTGCACATGGATCGTCCTGTCGTAGCCCGCGGCGCGCAGCAGCATGATCACGCGCTGCGCCTTGCCCAGCGAATAGGCGCCGACCATATGCGTGCGCTCGGGGAACTGGGCCAGCGACTTCGTCAGCCGCGCGATCTCGTCGCCGTCCTCGGGGAAGCAGAACACCGGAATGCCGAAGGTGGCCTCGGTGACGAAGACGTCGCACGGCACGGGCTCGAACGCCGCGCAGGTCGCATCCTTGCGCCGCTTGTAGTCGCCCGAGACCACGACGGTGAAGCCCTTGGCCCGCACCACCGCCTGCGCCGAGCCCAGGATGTGCCCTGCCGGCACGAGCGTGACGTCGACGCCGCTGCGCGACACCGTCTCGCCATAGCGCAGCACTTCGGTCTTCTGCGCGAAATTCTCGCCATAGCGCTCGGCCATGATGGCGAGCGTCTCTTCCGTCGCCAGCACCGTGCCGTGGCCCGAGCGCGCATGGTCGGAATGGCCATGGGTGATGACCGCGCGCGCCACCGGACGAACCGGATCGACGTAGAAATCCCCCGGCTCGCAATAGAGACCGGCAGGCGACGGGCAGAGCACGTTTTCAGGCTTGGGCATCGCCACGAGTTAAGGCCCCCGTCGCCGTCGCATCAATGCCGCGTGCGCTTGGCAGGTTTGACGCGAGCGGGATGCTTGGCCTTGACGGGCTTGACCGGCGCCGCGCCTTTGGCCGCCCCGCTGGTCAGCGCGGCGCAGTTCGCGTCCTTGGCCAGGCCCGGATCGACGAAGGCCAGGATCGCCGCGAAGGGGTTGATCAGGCCGAGCGCAGCGGCGATGCCGCCTTGCGCCAGCGCGCCGGACGCCTTGATGCCGACGCTGGGACGGTCCCACGGCCCGCCGACCGTGATCGGCGCGCGGATACGGCCGATGCGGAATTCCTTGGGCTCGCCCTTCACCTCCAGCGCCATGGTCTCGTCCCGGAGGTTGATGCTGCCTTTGCCGGTGATCTTGACCGGGTCGGTATCGACGACGAGCTGCTCGGACTGGAGGGTGCCGTCGCGGGCGCCGAACTTGACGACGGCGCAGCGCAGGTCGGTGTCGCTCTTGTCGCCCGCGATCAGCAGGCCGACGCCGTTCAGCACGTCGATGCCGGTGAGCTCGGCGAAGGATTTTCGCAACCGGCCGCTGGGCACCACGAAGGTGACCGCGCCCGACGCATGGCTCGCCGCCTTGTGGATGGAGTTGCCCACGGCATGCAGCTTGGCGCGCGCCTCCAGCGTGCCTTCGACCGGCGGCGGCGTCTCCTTCATGAACTGCGCGAGCTGAAGGTTGGTCAGCCGGGCGTCGAGGTCGGTCACCGGCGTCGCCTGCCGCGCGTCGACCTGGATCCTGCCCGAGAGCTTGCCGCGGGCGAAGCCGAAGGTCAGCGGGTTGAAGGTCATCACGCCGTTGTCGAGCAGCAGGTGCATGTGGAAATCGCGCAAGGGGAAGTCCTGCGATTCCACCTTCGCCGCGTCATAGGTGACGTCGGCATTCATCTGGCGCACGCGGTCGACGTTGAGCGGCGTGTCGGGCAGCAGGAAGGCGCTCGCCGCCGGCGCCGCAGGCTTCGCGGGCGGCAGGCCTTTCGCGCTGCTCGCGGCGGGCCTGGCGCCGATGAACGGGCCCAGATCGACGAAGCGCAGGCGCTGCGAGCCGAGCCTGGCCTGCAGATAGGTCGGCGTCTGGCCGGCATTGACCATCATGTCGCCCGCCAGGTCGGACTGGCCGACCACGCCGTGCATCTTCTCGAAACGATAGATTTCGCCGTCGCGGGTCAGCGTCGACTCCAGCCGATAGGGCGGCGACGGCGGCAGCACCAACCCCGTCACGTAATAAAGGTCGGCCATGCTCGCGCCCTCGAACGTGACCTTGGCGCCGAACTGGCCGAAGTGGAACGGGCGCGTGATCGCGCCGTCGGCGGCGATATGGGTGGACCCCGAATGGACGTCGGCCGCGAAGCGATACGGCTTGCTGGAATCGACGTTCAGCAGCGCGCCGCCATGGACGTCGGCGGTGAACTTGTTGCGGTTCAGCGTGCCGTCGCCGGTGAGCTGGAAGGCGCGGTCGCCGGCGCCGCGGGTCTCGTTCGAATTGACGGTGCCCTCGAAATGCATCTTGCGCACCGCGTCGTCGATGGTGACGTGGCCGTCGCTGACGGTGAAGCGCCGGATCGGCGGCAGGTCGAAGCCGTCCTTCGACTTGCCGAGCTCCCAATTGGTGCGGCCGCTCAGGTCGCGCACGACGAGGACGCTGGCCTTGTCGAAGGTCACGTAAGGCAGGATCGTCTTGCCGCGGAACAGCAGCGGCTTCAGCTCGATCGCGATCGCGAAGCGCCCGATATCGGCGGCGAGCTTGTCCTTGCTCACCCAATCGGGATTCCTGACCGTGACGCGGTCGGCGGTGAGGTTCGGCGTCCAGGTGAAGAGATGGACCTTGAGGTCGCCCTCGATCTTCACCTCGCGGCCCAGCCGGTGCGAAAGATAGCGCCCGACCGGCCCGCGCATCGTGTTCCAGTCGAGGAAATAGAGCCAGGCGACAGCGGAGAGGAGCACCACGACGAAAACGGTCGCCGCCCAGCGCCAGAAAAGCGACCACGACCAGCGGGTGCGCTGCCAGCGCGCCTGCGCATGGTCGCGCAAGCGCCGCCAGTGACGCGTGAAGGCGTCTGCGTCGCGCTCCCATATGGAGCGATGACCGGGGTGGTGGTCGGTCGCCAAATGCCCGCGCCTCGAGTGTTTCAAAAAGAAAAACGCTTTGCGCGCCAAGGGGATGCATTCGGAAAGAGCGCGAATTCGGCAACGAAGCTCGCGCTCGCGCGTTTCCATCGCGGAGTCGTTCGGCTTCTTCCATGCTCAACAGGTTTTGGCAGCTTATCCGCGCCGGTTTGGACGCGTTCATCGCCGACGAGGCGCTGACCCGCGGCGCCGCGATCGCATTCTATTTCGTCACCGCCATCGCGCCGCTGCTCTATATCTGCGTGACCATCGCGGGTCTGGTGATGGGCCGCGACGAGGCGCGCGAGGCGATCACCCAGGCGCTCGGCAACATCATGAGTCACGACAGCGTGAAGCTGCTCGAGGCCGCGATCCGCAACGCGCGCGCCACCTCGGGCGGGATCCTGAGCGGCATCGTGGGCGTCGTCGTACTGATCGTCACCGCGTCCGGCGTCTTCGGCGAGATGGAGGACGCGCTGAACGCGATCTGGCGCGTGCCCCCCAAGGGCCCGGTGCTGCCCAGATTGCTGCGCGGACGGGCGCGCTCGCTCGCCCTCGTCGTGGCGCTCGGCGTGCTGCTCGTCTTCTCCATGCTGATCGGCAGCGTCATCTCGGCGCTGAGGCACGTCATCGACGTCGAGACGCCTTTCACTCAGTTCAGCCTGGCGCTGATCAACAACGCGGTGTCGTTCCTGCTGGCGGCGCTGCTGTTCGCCGCGATCTACAAGGTCCTGCCCAACAAGGACCTGCAGTGGCGCGACGTCATCCTCGGCGCCATCGGCACCGCCGCCCTGTTCCAGCTGGGCCAGATCCTGCTCGTCTATTTCCTGGGCAGCACGGCCATCGCGAAACCCTACGGCGCCGCGGGCGGGCTGATCCTGCTTCTGATGTGGGTTTACTACTCGGCGCAGGTCTTCCTGCTCGGGGCCGAGTTCACCAAGGTCTATGCCTGCGCCTTCGGCAGCCAGCAGCATTGCGACGAGCTGGCGATCGACCCGCATGCGACCGAGATCGGCCACCACGCATGAAACGGGCGGCAGACAGGGTCCGCCGCCCGTGAATTCCTGAACTCCTAAACGAACGTCGTCCAGGTCGATTCGTTGTCGATCGCCTGGCCGCCATAGCCGGTGCCCGTGGCGGTGTGGGTGACGACCTGACCGTCCTTGACCGTCTGGCGGTTCAGCGTCTCGACCTCGCCCTTGGAATTGGTCATCGTCAGGCTCTTGTCGACCTCGCCGTTCGAGCGGCTGATCGTGCCGGAAACCTCGGTCGTGTTGCCCTTGGCGTTGGTGATCTCTTTCGTCAGCGAGAAGGTGCCGTCGCCGTTGTCGACCTTCATCTCGTTGATGGTCGAGACCTTGCCGTTGGCATTGGTCTTGGTGATGGTCTTCGAGCCGTCGTCGTTGAGCGTGACGACCAGCTCCTTGGTCTTGGTCGTGCCGTCGGCGAAGGTGACCGTCTTGTCGATCGTCTTCTGGCCGTTCACCTCCTCGAAGGTGCGCTGGAAGGTGCCGTCGCCGTGCTTCGAGCTGTGCACGGTGCCGATCTTGCTGCCGGAGAGATCGTGCGGGGCCTGGGCCGCGCCGCTGGCGGTGAGCATGGAAAAGTTGGAAGTGTGAAGCGTCATGGCGTTCCCCGTGGAAAGCGCGTTTCGTTGCCTGACATGGAGAGCAAGGCTCGGGCCAGGCGCAAAAGCGCCGCTTTCCGCGGCTTTTTCATCCATCCCATCGGCAAAACTTTCCGCAGGGCTGCAGATTCTGTAGGCCGCCTACGGAAAAATTGAATCAATTCGGCCGCCCTGCATAAGGCCTCTGAATACGCGAGAGGTGCGAAACTCGTCCTCTCAGTGGGATGAGGCGCGATGGCGCAACGCGGCACCGGATATGCGAAGAGGTCGGGCGCAACCGAGGCGATCGTCGCCGATGCGGTGATGCGCAGCATGGAGGACGACGACGCGGCCCCGCGTCCCGTCGCCCTCGACCTCGCGCCCCTGATCGCGCCCTATCGCAAGCACGGCCGCCTGTCGCTGCGGGTCGAGCGCCTGCCGCCGCGCGGAAGGCTGACGCGCGGCCACAACAACGGCGACCGCTCCTGGTCGCTGATGTCGGACGAGCTGGACGGGCTCGCCTATCTGCCGCCCAAGGGCGCCGCCGAGTTCTGCACGCTGGGCATCCGCATCGTCAGCCTCGACGGCGGCGACGGCGGGACGCTGGCGCTGATCGATTATCCCGTGTCGTCGACCGGCACCGCCGTGCCGCCGCCGGCCGTGACCCAGAAGCAGGCGGCGTCGAAGGCACGCGTCGCGGGCGACGATGGCGAGCTCGCCCGGCTGCGTGCCGAACTCGCCGACGCCAAGGCCGCGCTGGCCGAGCGCGAAGCGGAGATCGTCGCGGCGCGCGGCCGCTTCGAGCGGGAGCTGCAGGACCAGCTTGCCGCCAGCTCGAAGCTCGCCGCCGACATGCTCGAACGCGAGCGGGCGCAGACGCGTGCCGGACACGCCGCCAAGGATGCCGCCAAGGACGACGCGGCCAAGGCCGATGCGCGCACGGTCAAGCTGCTGGCCGAGGCGGAGGCGCGCGCGGCCAGAGCGGTGGCCGATGCCGACGCGCGCGCGGTCAAGCTGCTGGCCGAGGCGGAGGCGCGCGCGGCGAAGGCGCTGGCCGAAACCGAGGCGACCGCCGCCGAGGCCCTGGCGGAGATTCAGGCGCAGCTCGACCGCGCCAGGACGCGCGGCGCCGCCGAAAGCGCGCGCGAGCGCGGCGACGAAGCCGAGCGCAAGCGCCTGCGCGACGAGGTGCAGCGCCTGAAGAAGGCGCTCGCCGCGCAGGAAGAGGAGCTCGTCCGGTCGCGCGAAACCTGGCAGCGCGACAGCGCGAGCAAGCTCGCCAAGGCCGAGGGCGCCTGGCGCGACCGCGAAAGCCGCGAGCTGGCCGATGCCCGCGCCCAGTGGCAAGAGCGCTCGGAGCGCGCGCTGTCCGAGGCCAAGGCGCAGTTCGAGCGCGCGCAGGGCCGGGCCGAAAACGAAGCCGCGGGACGCGTCCGCGAGCTGGAAGCCGAGGTCGAGCGTCTTCGCGACGCGATCGCCTGCGTCAACAGCGCCATCGCCGATCGCGAAGGCGACATCGCCGATATCCAGGCGCGGCTGGATGCGCAGACCGCGCGCGCCGATACGCTCGGCGCCCATGAAGACGAGATTCGCCGCCTCGAAAGCCAGATCGGCCGTCTCGAAAGCGAGGTCGCCGAAGGCGAGCGCGGGCTCGCGAAAGCCGGCGCCCAGATGGAGCAGGCCACCGCCGATGCGCGCGCGAGGCTGGAGCAAACCCGGCGCGACGCGCAGACGGCGCTGGATCAGAGCCGGCGCGATGCGGGCCAGGTGCTGGAGCAGGCCAAGGCCGACTGGCGCGCCACGTCGGACGCCGCGCTGGCGGCGAAGCTCGCCGAATCGAAGCGCGAAGAGACCCAGCGCCTGCAGACGCTCGAGGCCGAGATCCAGAACCAGAGTCAGGTTCAGCTCGCCCGCAACGCCAAGCGCATCAAGGAGCTGGAGGCCGAGCGCGACCAGTTCCGCGCCCATGCCGAGGCGCTGCTGAAACGCGGCGACAGCGACGACATCAAGCAGCTGCGCCGCGACTTCGGTCACCTCCAAGCGCTGCTCGCCACCCGCGAGCAGGAGATCGCGCAGCTCACGCTGGACAGCGAGCATGCCCGCGAGCGCTGGACCGCCGAGGCGCGGCTGACGATGCAGAAGGCCGAGCACGAGTGGAAGGCCGAGGCCGAAGCGGCCGAGCGCGAGGAGCGCAAGGCGCTGAGCGCGCGGCGCACCATCCGCGACGTGACCCTGGTGGGCGCCGTCTCGGCGCTCGCCGTGATGTTCTATCTCTACGGCTCGCCGATGGACTGGATCGCGCCCACGGCCCCGCCTGCCGCGGTCGCCGCCGCCACCGCCAGGCCCGCGGCGGCGGCGTCCGCCCATATGGTCACGGTCCTCAAATCGGCGAACGTGCGCAGCGGTCCGTCGAAGACCGCCGATATCGTGGCGACCCTGCCCAAGGCCACCGCGCTCGCCTCGCTGGAGCGCCACGGCAACTGGGTCAGGGTGAAGCTCAGCGGTGCGAAGGCATCCGAGGGATGGATCTATGCGACCTATCTCGCCGATGCGCCGCCGGCCCGTCCCTGACGGAGTCCGATGCGCGGCCGTCGATCCGTGACCGCGAGTTCATGCGCGGGCGGGCTTGATTTTCTTGGGCAACGGGCTCATTGGGGCCGAGTTCCCCGGAAGCCCATCCGCCATGTCGACCACAAGCACGCCAGAGCCTGAGGACGCGCTCAAGGGCATCGAGCGGGTCATCGTCTGGATCGGCTCGCCGGCGTCGCTGGCGCTGCATACGGTCGCCTTCGTCGCCTTCTTCGCGGTGTCGATGCTCGGCCTGGTGTCGTGGAGCCTGATGTTCGCGATCCTGACCAACGTGGTGTCGCTGGAGGCGATCTATCTGGCGATCTTCATCCAGATGAGCGTCAACCGGCAGAGCGCGAGCCTGAAGGTCGTCGAGGAGGACGTCGGCGACATCCAGGAGGACATCGAGGAGCTGGGCGAGAACGTCGAAGAGCTGGGGGAGAACGTCGAGGAGCTCGGCGAGAACGTCGAGGACCTGAAGGAAGACGTCGAGGACATCCAGGAAGACATCGGCGACATCGATCGCGGCGACGACGAGGACGACGAGACGCACGAACGTCTTCAGGCCGCGCGGCTGGAAGCTCTCACCAACGACGTGAAGGCGATCCTGAAGACGCTGGAATCGCTCAAAGCCAAGTAGCGCTTGCCCATCGCCTGCTTCGCGCGCAATCTCCCGATTCCATTCAAGGGAGTGAGCCATGGCGAAGAAGAAAGCCAAGAAGAAATCCAAAGCGAAGCCTGCCAAGCGCAAAGCCGCGAAGAAGGCCCGCGCATCGTCGGCGCGCCGCGCGGCCCCCAAGCGCAAGGCCAAGGCCGCGAAGAAGGCGAAGAAGACTGCAAAGCGCGCGGCCGCGAAGCGTCCGGCGAAGAAGGCCAAGCGCGCTGCGAAGCGCGGCGGGTCGCGCCGCGCCGCTCCGAAGGCCGCCGCGGCCATGCCGGCAGAGCCGATGATGGCGCCCGAAGCCGGCGGCGGTGAGGATATGGCCTAGGCCAAGGCGCGTTCCGACCAGCGTGTCTTTCCCGGCGAGCATCGGCGCGACAGCGTCGAGCGAGGGAAGGGAAACCAAGGGGCGCGGGCTTCTCGCCCGCAAGCGCGATGGCTTCCCTTCCCTCGGATCGCTCGCACTGCGAGCGATCCTCGCCGGGAATGACAATGATGGCTACGCGTGGCGTCTCAAGACTTTTCCGGCGCGAAGTTCAGCGCCGCGCCGTTCATGCAATAGCGCAGCCCCGTGGCCGTCGGGCCGTCGGGGAAGACGTGACCGAGGTGCCCGCCGCATCTGGCGCAGTGCACCTCGGTACGCGTCATGAAGTGGCTGTTGTCGACCGAGGTCTCGGTCGCCCCCTCCAGCGCCTTGTCGAAGCTGGGCCAGCCGCAATGGGCGTCGAACTTGGTGTCGGATTCGAAAAGCTTGCCGCCGCAGCCGGCGCAGAGATATTCGCCGGCGCGCTGCTCGGCATTGAGCGCGCTGGAGCCCGGCCGCTCTGTGCCGTGCTGGCGCAGCACCCGATAGGCCTCGGGCGAAAGCGTCTCGCGCCATTCGGCATCGCTCCTGGCGACGGGGAAATCCTTGTCCGTCTTGTTGTCAGCCATCTTGTCAGCCATCCGAGGCCTCCTATTCACTCGCGTTCCTGATCACGCTCGCCAGCGTGTCGCGCATCAGCCCCTTGTTGCCGAAGGCCCAGGTGGCCCCGTAGCCGATGTCGTCGACCCGCCAGCCGTCTTGCGTCGCCGCCAGATGGACCGTGTCGGTCCAGGTGACGGCCTTGTCCTTGGGGTTCTGGCTGCGGTCGTCATAGGTAAGATCGACCTTGCAGGTTTTCAATGTCGCGTCGCAGGCCCCGAGCCTGTACGAGGTCGCGCCCTCGAAGTTCGAGGTGAAGAGGTCGCCCTCGAGCAGCGGCGGCGAACCCTTGTTGGCCTTGGCGAAGGCTTCTTCCGCGCGCGCGCCGTCGGCCAGGAGCTTCTCCAGCGACGGCGAGACGAAGGGGGCATATTTCGCGCGGCCCTTGGCGTCGGGGATGCCGTCGGAGGGATGGAAGGTCGCATAGGCCGCATAGAAGCCCGCGACCGTCCCGGCCATGTCGCTCGCATCGTCGGCGCAAGCGGGCGCGGCGGCGCCAAATAGGGCCGCCGCCAAAGCAAGCGCTTCCGCCGCCGTCGCGCGCATCCTCACGCGCGCGCTTTCAGCAGGTCGCGGATCTCGCGCAGCAAGGTCACGTCCTCGGGCGGCGCGGAAGGCGGCGGCGCCGATGGCCGCGTCACCAGCCGGTTGATCTGGCGCACCAGCAGGAACAGGCAGAAGGCGACGATCAGGAAGCTGAGGATCGCGTTCAGGAAGACGCCGTAGTTGACGGTGATCGCGCCGGCCTTCTGCGCCTCGCCCAGGGTGGCGTAGCTGCCGCCCTTGAGGACGACGAAGAAGTTGGTGAAGTCGATGCCGCCGGTGGCCCAGCCCAGCGGCGGCGTGATGATGTCCTTGACCAGCGAGTTTACGATCGCGGTGAAGGCCGCGCCGATCACCACACCGACGGCGAGATCGACGACGTTGCCGCGCATCGCGAATTCCTTGAATTCCTTGAACATGGCTTCACCTCTCTAATGGGGAAGCCTAGTCACGCGGGCGGACGAGGCGCAAGAACAGAAGGCCCGCGAACGCGCCCATGACCGCGCCCAGGCTGTTGGCGGCCTCGTCCAGCCATTCGGCGTCGCGTCCGGTGAGGCTCTGCAGGATCTCGAGCAGCCCGCCCAGCGCGATCAGCGCCAGGACCGCATAAGCCAGCCTGCGGCCGGTGCCCAGCGCCGTGGCCGCGATCCCGGCGAGCCCGAAATAGGCGATGAAATGGAGAAGCTTGTCCGAGGTCTCGACTTCCAGATGCGGCGGATGCGGGGTCAGCTCGCCCCAGACGACCACGGCCATTGCCGGCCAGAACAGCCACACGGCCAGCCGCCGCGCCAGACTCGCAAGATTTTTCATGCATGCCCCGAAGATCGCGGCGCAAGCTGGCCGACGATTGTGGCGGCCTTTCGTCCGAACGCGTCTTCGAGGATCAGGCGCCGGGAAGCGTCAGCATGAAGCGCGTGCCGAGGCTGTCGGACTGGATGCTCAGATCCGCTTCGATCATCGCGGCGAGCTGGCGGATGAGACGCAGGCCCGTGCCGCCGTCCCGGCGCGCGTCGAACTTCTCGGGCAGGCCGACGCCGTCGTCGCCGATCTCGACGATGACGCGCTTGGCCGCGCTGCGGCCGCAATAGATCGAGATCTCGACCGGGATGCCGGTCGGATGGGCGTGCTTGATCGCGTTCATGATGATCTCGCCGACGATCAGCGCCACGGTCTGCACCTGCTCGGTCTTGACCGGGCAGCGGGTGTCGAGGCGGTGCACGATGCCGACGCGGTTCTCCAGCGCCAGCGACTTGACCAGGGAATGCGAGCTTTCGATCAGATAGTCGCCCAGGTCGATGTCCTCGTCCGGATGCATGGCGACGAGGCGGCGGTGGAGCTGGCCCACCCCGATCAGCTTGCTGGCGACCTCGCGCAGGATGCCCTGGACCTGGTCCCGGCTGTACTCGGCCGGGCCTTTGGCGACGGTCGCGGCCTGGGCCTGGACGAGGTTGGCCAGCAGGGTCAGGTGGTTGGCGACGCGGTGATTGACCTCGTCGCTCAAGGTGGAGTCCGGGCGGGTCTTGGTGACCAGCGAGACGATGTCGGCAGAACTCATGGAAACCTCCAATCGCCCCTAGCCTGGACCATGGAGACTCGAAGGTCAATTAAAAAAGCTAATATTTTCAATGAGTTGCTTTGTAATTGATCCTATTAACGGGTTTATGCGTTTTAGTATGGTTGGCCACACAGTTAGTAGAATGAGTAAGTGACTTATTTTTCGCCTGCGCTATAGTGAGGAAGGCAAGGGAGCTGGGAATGGCCGCGGATCTGACGCGTGGCGAAAGACTTCAAATCATGTTGACCGCCAAGGAGTTGGAAGCGCTGGATACCTGGCGTTTTTCCGTGCGCATGCCCAGCCGCGCCGCGGCCGTGCGCGAATTGTTGAAACGCGGCCTGGCGGCGGAAGGTTTCGAGCACGTGCTGGCGGGCAGCCAGTCGCGCGACTTCGGCGTCACCGGCGATTCCAGCGATTCCCCCACCCGCGACCGCCAGGACTCCGAGGCGGTGCAGACCGACGCGCGGAAAGAGAGCCAGAAGAAGTAGCCTTGCAAATCCCGAGGCGCCCCTTTAAGACGCCCGCTCTTTCGTGAGTGGCCCGGCAGGGCATGCCGTGGCGGCTCTTAACGCGTCCATGGCCGGGCTTGACCCGGCCAACAAGAAAACCGGAGCTGATACGCAAAATGCCCAAGATGAAGACCAAGTCCGGCGCCAAGAAGCGCTTCAAGTTCACCGCCAGCGGCAAGATCAAGACCCATCAGGTCGGCAAGCGCCACCGCTTGATCAACAACTCGCCGGCGCGCACGCGCGACCTGCGCGGCACCGCGGTGCTGTCGGAATCCGAGACCCGGCGCGTGAAGCGCTGGATGCCTTACGGCGGAGGGTTCTGATCCATGTCCCGCGCTCCCCGTTCCGTTCCCAGCCATGCGCGCCGCAAGCGCGTCTTCAAGGCCGTCAAGGGCTTCTATGGCCGCCGCAAGAACACGATCACCTCGGCCAATGCCGCGGCGGATCGTTCGCTGCAGCACAACTACATCGGCCGCAAGGAGAAGAAGCGCAATTTCCGCGCGCTCTGGATCCAGCGCATCAACGCCGGCTGCCGGCTGCACGACATGACCTATAGCCGATTTATCAGCGGGCTCGCCAAAGCCGGCATCGAGATCGACCGCAAGGTCCTCGCCGATCTGGCGGTGCACGAGCCCGAAGCCTTCAAGGCGCTGGTGGATCAGGCCAAGGCGTAACGTTCGCTGAAGTCCACCGGGATCGCACTCTTTCCTGATGGATGACGCACGTGACGAACGAACTTGAAAAGCAGATCCTGGGTAGCGTGAGCGCGGCTTCGGACGAGGCCGCGCTCGAAGCCGTGCGCGTCGGCGCGCTGGGCAAGAAGGGCCAGGTTTCCGAGCTGCTGAAATCGCTGGGCGCGATGTCGCCCGACGAGCGCAAGGTGAGCGGCCCGCTGTTCAACACCTTGCGCGACCGCGTCACGGACGCCATCGCCCGGCGCAAGACCGAGCTGCAGAGCGCGGCGCTGGATGCGCGGCTGGCTTCGGAGCGCATCGACGTCACCCTGCCCGCGCGCATCGAGCCGCAAGGCACGATCCATCCGGTCAGCCAGGTGCTGGACGAGGTCACCGCGATCTTCGCCGACCTGGGCTTCGCGGTCGCCGAAGGCCCCGACATCGAGCTCGACGACTACAACTTCACCAAGCTCAACATCCCGACCGACCATCCGGCGCGGCAGATGCACGACACCTTCTATCTGGCAAAGCAGGCCGACGGGTCGCGGCACGTGCTGCGCACCCACACCTCGCCGGTGCAGGTGCGCACCATGCTCAAGACGAAGCCGCCGATCCGCATCGTCGCGCCCGGCCGCACCTATCGCGTCGATTCCGACGCGACCCATTCGCCGATGTTCCACCAGTACGAGGGCCTCGCCGTCGACGAGGGCATCACGCTCGGCCATCTCAAATGGGTGCTGGAGGAATTCTACAAGGCGTTCTTCGAAGTGCCCAAGATCGAGCTGCGGGCGCGGCCGTCCTATTTCCCCTTCACCGAGCCCAGCGTCGAATGGGATCTGCGCTGCGACCGCTCGGTGCCCGGCAAGATCGTCTTCGGCACCGGCAACGACTGGCTGGAGCTGGCGGGCTCGGGCACGGTCCATCCGCGCGTGCTGGCCATGTGCGGCATCGATCCGGAGAAATATACCGGCTTCGCCTTCGGCGGCGGCCTGGACCGCCTCGCGATGCTGAAATACGGCATCCCGGACATCCGCCCGTTCTTCGAATCCGACCTGCGCTGGCTGAAGCACTACGGCTTCCCGGCCCTGGACGTTCCCACGCTGGACGGAGGGCTCAGCCGATGAAATTCCCCCTGTCCTGGCTCAAGGCGCCGCTCGACACCGACGCCGACGTGACCGCGATCGCAGACAAGCTCACCGCCATCGGCCTCGAGGTCGACGGCATCGAGGATGCCGGCGCGCGGCTCAAGGATTTCGTCGTCGCGCATGTGATCTCGGCCGAGAAGCACCCCAATGCCGACAAGCTGAAGCTCTGCATGGTCGACGACGGCAGCGGCGCGCCCATCCAGGTCGTCTGCGGCGCGCCGAACGCCCATGGCGGCATGAAGGCCGTCTTCGCCAGGCCCGGCACCGTCATTCCGGTGAGCGGCGAGGCGCTGAAGATCGGAACCATCCGCGGGCTGGAATCGCGCGGCATGCTGTGCTCGTCGCGCGAGCTGCTTCTGGGCGACGACCATAGCGGCATCATCGAGCTTGCTCCCGACGCCAGGATCGGCGAGCCGGCCGCCAAGGCGCTGGGCTTGAACGACCCCGTCATCGACGTCGCCATCACGCCCAACCGCGGCGACGCGGCGAGCGTCTACGGCATCGCGCGCGATCTGGCCGCCGCGGGTCTCGGCCGCCTGCGCGAGGGCGATCTCTCGCCGGTGCCGGGCAAGTTCGCGTCGCCGATCGCGACGGCGCTGGACTTCCCCGCGGGCGAGGAGCATGCCGCGCCGATGTTCGCAGGCCGCCTGATCCGCGGCGTGAAGAACGGGCCGTCGCCGCAATGGCTGCAGGATTGGCTGAAAGCCGTTGGCCTGCGCCCCATCTCCGCGCTGGTCGACATCACCAACTTCCTGTCGCTCGACCGCGGCCGGCCGCTGCACGTCTTCGACGCCGCCAAGATCGAAGGCAACCTGCGCGCCCGCTTCGCCGCGGACGGGGAGACGCTGCTCGCGCTGGACGGCAAGACCTATACGCTCGACAGCGGCATGGTGGTGATCGCGGACGACAGGTGCGCGCGCGGCATCGGCGGCGTCATGGGGGGCGAGGCTTCGTCCTGCTCGGACGCGACGACGGACGTGTTCGTGGAATCGGCGCTGTTCGATCCCATCCGCATCGCACGTGCGGGGCGTATCCTGGGGATCGTCTCCGATGCGCGCTATCGCTTCGAGCGCGGCGTCGATCCGGAATTCGTCCTGCCCGGCCTCGAGCTCGCGACCAAGATGATCCTGAAGCTCTGCGGCGGCGAGCCCGGCGAGGTCGTGGTCGCGGGCCGGGTGCCCGAGTGGCGGCGCCAGATCGCCTTCGACGTCCGCCGCGTCAAGTCGCTGGGCGGCGTCGACGTCGAGAAGGGCGAGATCGTCCGTATCCTGAACAATCTCGGCTTCGAGGTTTCGGGCGACATGAAGGTCGCCCCGCCGTCCTGGCGCCCGGACATCGAAGGCCAGGCCGACCTGGTGGAAGAGGTCGTGCGCATCCACGGCCTGGACAAGGTGCCGTCGACGCCGATGCCGCGCAGCGGCGCCGTCGCCAAGGCGACCCTGACGCCGGCGCAGCGCCGGTTGCGCACGGTGCGCCGGCTGCTGGCCGCGCGCGGCTTCAACGAGACGATCAACTTCACCTTCATTCCCCGCGCCCATGCCGCACTGTTCGGCGGCGGCGACGATGCGCGCCAGCTGGAGAACCCCATCGCGGCCGACCTCGACGCGATGCGGCCCTCGCTGCTGCCCTCGCTGCTGGCGGCGGCCGCGCGCAACCAGGCGCGCGGCTTCAACGACCTGATGCTGTTCGAGATCGGGGCGCAGTTCCAATCCGGCCAGCCCGAGGCGCAGGCGAACGTGGCCGCGGGCCTGCGCATCGGCCAGGGCGCGCGGACCTGGACCAAGTCCAGCCATCCCGCCGACGTCTATGACGCCAAGGCCGACATGCTGGCGGCGCTCGAAGCGGCGATGGGCTCTGCAATGACCGCGCCGGTCAAGGCGGGCGCAGCACCCTGGTATCATCCCGGCCGTTCGGGAACGCTGGCGCTGGGCCCCAAGGTGCTGGCCACCTTCGGCGAGCTGCATCCGGGCATCCTGGCCGCTTTCGACATCAAAGGGCCCGCGGCCGCGTTCGAGGTTTTCCTGGACGCGATCCCCGAGCCCAAGGCCAGATCGCGCGCGGCCTTCGCGCCGTCGCCCTACCCCGCCGTCGAGCGCGACTTCGCTTTCGTCATCGATGCAGGCGTTACGGCCGACGACGTGCTGAAGGCCGCCAAGAGCGTCGACCGCCAGCTGATCGAGCGCGCCGAGGTCTTCGACGTCTATGAAGGCAAGGGGGTGGCGGATGGCAAGAAGTCGTTGGCCATCGCCGTGCGCCTGCAGCCCAAGGACAAGACCTTGACCGACGCCGAGATCGAAGCCGTCGCCGCCAAGATCGTCGCCGCGGTGACCAAGGCAACCGGGGCGGCCCTGCGCAGCTAAGCCACAATGCGGCCATCCGGCGGGCGGAGATTCCAAAGCCGCTGGAGGGCCGCATGATCCGCAAATTCGATCTCGTCATCGCGGGCGGGAGCTTCGCAGGCCTCGCCTGCGCCCGCACCGCGGCGCTGCGCGGCCTGAAAGTCGCCGTGCTCGACGCCAAGAAGGAACCGGGCGCGCGCATCCGCACCACCGGCATCGTGGTCAAGGAGGCAAGCGACGATTTCGACCTGCCGGCGCGGCTGATGCGCAAGGTGCGCGGCGTGCGCCTCTACGCGCCCGACGACCGCGCGCTCGACCTGCATGCGCCGGGCTATTTCTTCCAGGCGACGGATACCGCGGGCGTGCTGCGCTGGATGGCGGAGGAAGCCGAGCGCGCCGGCGCCGAGCTGATGTACGGCATGCGCTTCGAGAACGCGCTGGAATACGACGGCGGCGTGTCGCTGCCCGGCCTGCATGCGCGCTTCCTGATCGGCGCCGACGGCGCGCGCTCGCGCGTGGCGGAGCATTTCGGCCTGTCGCGCAACCGACGTTTCCTGACCGGCCTGGAGATCGAATGCGAGGAGCTCGGCGGTTTCGACCAGCGCTTCCTGCATTGCTTCGCCGACAGCGCCATCGCGCCCGGCTATATCGCCTGGGTCGTGCCGGGGCTGGGCGTGACCCAGATCGGGCTGGCCGCGTCCAAGCCGCGCAAGCCGGACCTGAGCGGGCTGCTGCGCCGGCTCAAGGCCTTCTGCGACGTGCGCAGGATCAAGGTCATCGAGCGGCGCAGCGGGCTGATCCCGTCGGGCGGCACGCTCGGGAATCTCGGCACCCGCCGCGTGATGCTGGTCGGCGACGCGGCCGGCATGGTCTCGCCCATGACCGGCGGCGGCATCCACACCGCGCTGCATTTCGGACGCCGCGCGGCGCAGCTGGCGAGCGACTGGCTCGACGACCGCGGGCCGCATCCGGTGGCGGCGCTCAAACGCGAGGCGCCGCGCTATGGCGCCAAGCTTGCGATGCGCCGCATGCTGGACATGGCGCCGTCCAACCTGCTCATCAACACGCTGCTGATGACGGCGCCGATGCGCACGCTCGCCCAGCGGCTCTATTTCCACACCCGCGCCAGCGACGGCATTCCCTTCGAGGATCGCGCCGTCGAGCAGGAGCCGCCCAAGCAGACGGTGACGCTGCATTTGATCTAGCGCGCGGCCTGCACCTGATCTAGCTGTGAGCTTTCAATAGGTTGTCCATCCGGTTCCGGCCGAGGAAGATGAGGTTGCGAGGCTTCAACTTCTTCAGGAGAGGAACCGGATGAACGTGCACAAGAATGCCCGTTTGACGCCGCGCG
>Ga0213876_10000354_pt1 | contig 39484 bp, 38 predicted proteins | sample BarmaccomBMRX_R9_FD_160113 | JGI IMG/M metagenome (GOLD analysis project Ga0213876, IMG submission 160113) | Root-associated microbial communities from Barbacenia macrantha in rupestrian grasslands, the National Park of Serra do Cipo, Brazil - RX_R9 | ecosystem: Host-associated > Plants > Roots...
CGACGAGCGCCTCATGGGGTTCGACGCCGCCGCCGTGATCGAGGTGATCGAGCATATGGAGCCCGACCGCCTCCCGGCCTTCGAGGCGGCGCTGTTCGGCCATGCCCGGCCTGGCGCGATCGTGCTGACGACCCCGAACCGCGACTATAATGCCTGCTTCGAGAGCATGGCGGAGGGCGCGATGCGCCACCCCGACCACCGCTTCGAATGGACCCGCGGCGAGTTCGAGCATTGGGCGCTCGGCGTCGCCTCCGCCCACGGCTACGAGGTCCGCTTCGAGGGGATCGGCGCGGCCGACCCGGCGCGGGGCGCGCCGACCCAGATGGGGGTCTTCACGCGATGCTGATCGAGATCCCCGAATTCGCGCTCGTCCTCCTCGTCGGGGCGTCCGGCACCGGCAAGTCGACCTTCGCGGCCCGGCACTTCCTGCCGACCGAGACGGTCTCGTCGGACCGCGCCCGCGGCTGGGTGGCCGACGACGAGACGGACCAGGCGGCGAGCGGCGACGCGTTCGACATCGTCCACGCCATCGTCGAGAAGCGGCTGAAGGGCCGCCGCCTGACCGTCGTCGACGCGACCAACGTCCAGCCCGAATCGCGCAAGGGCCTCATCGCGCTCGCCCGCAAGTGGCACGCGCTCGTCGTCGCCATCGTCTTCGACCTTCCCGAGCAACTCGCCGTCGAGCGCAACGCGTCGCGCCGGGATCGCGCGTTCGGCGCCGGGCCGGTGCGGCGGCAGATGCAGTCGCTCAAGCGCTCGCTGCGCGGCTTCCAGCGCGAGGGGGTGCGTTACGTGCACCTGCTGCGGACGCCCGCGGACGTCGACGCCGTGACGATCGCCCGCACCCGCCTCTGGGTCGACCGGCGGGATGAGAGCGGGCCGTTCGACATCGTCGGCGACGTGCACGGCTGCGCCGACGAGCTCGAGCGGCTGCTCGCGGACCTCGGCTACGCGGTCCGCTGGGACGGAACGGAGGTCGCGGTGACGCCGCCCGCGGGGCGGAGCGCCATCTTCGTCGGCGACCTCGTCGACCGGGGGCCGCGCTCCCCCGACGTGCTGCGGATCGTCCGCCACATGGTCGAGGCCGGCACCGCGCTCGCCGTCGTCGGCAATCACGACGACAAGCTCAAGCGCCACCTGTCCGGCCGGGCCGTCAAGGCGACCCACGGCCTCGCCGAGACGATCGAGCAATTTTCCGGCGAATCCCCCGCATTCGCGCGCGAGATGCGCGACTGGCTGGACGGCCTCGTCAGCCATTACGTGCTCGACGGCGGCCGGCTCGTCGTCGCCCATGCCGGCCTCAAGGAGGAGATGCAGGGCCGTGCGTCCGGCGCGGTGCGCAGCTTCGCCATGTATGGCGAGACGTCCGGCGAGGTCGACGAGTTCGGCCTCCCGGTGCGCTACGACTGGGCGGCCGATTACAAGGGCAAGGCGAAGGTCGTCTACGGCCACACGCCGGTTCCCGAGGCGAACTGGGTCAACGGCACGATCTGCATCGACACCGGCTGCTGCTTCGGCGGCAAGCTGACGGCGCTGCGCTGGCCGGAGATGGATCTCGTCTCGGTACCCGCCGCGCGCACCTATTACGAGCCGATCCGGCCGCTCCCCGCGCCGGCCTCGTCGGGCGCCGGCGGGATCCACCTGGACATCGCCGACGTGCTCGGCAAGCAGGCGATCGAGACGCGCGACCTCGGCATCGTCACCGTGCGCGAGGAGAATGCCGCCGCCGCGCTCGAGGTGATGAGCCGCTGGGCGGTCGATCCGCGCTGGCTGATCCACCTGCCGCCGACCATGTCGCCGGCCGAGACGAGCCGCGCCGAAGGCTGGCTCGAACGGCCGGAGGAAGCGCTCGCTTATTATGCCGGCCAGGGCGTGCGCGAGGTGGTGGTCGAGGAAAAGCATATGGGCTCGCGCGCCCTCGTCCTGCTCTGCCGCACGATCGAGGCCGCGGTGACGCGCTTCGGCGTCGCCGGCGGCGAGCGCGGCGTCGTCATGACCCGCACGGGCCGCCGCTTCTTCTCCGATCCCGCGGTCGAGGCCGCGGCGCTGCACCGGGTCGACGCGGCGATGGCCGCGGCCGGGCTGTGGGACGAGCTGGCGAGCGACTGGGTGCTCTGGGACACCGAGATCATGCCGTGGAGCCTCAAGGCGCAGGCGCTGGTCGAGCGGCAATATGCCGCGGTCGGCGCCGCCGCCGTGTCGGGACTCGGCGCCCTGGCGGACGCGCTCGCCCGCGCCGCGGCCCGCGGCATCGCCGTCGACGGCCTCGCCGGCCGCACCGGCCGGCGCCTCGCCAACGCCCGCGCCTTCCGCGACGCCTATAATCGCTACGTCGGCCCGTTCGCCGGGATCGACGACCTGCGCATCGCGCCGTTCCACCTGCTCGCCTCCGAGCGGGCGGTGCATGCGGACAAGGACCATGTCTGGCACATGGGCCAGGCCCACCGCCTCGCCGCGGCCGATCCGGCCTTGCTCGTCGCCACCGCCTGGCGCGGCGTCGACCTCGCGAACGCCGAGGCGACGCGCGACGCGGTCGCCTGGTGGGAGGCGCTCACCGGGGCCGGCGGCGAGGGGGTCGTGGTCAAGCCGCGTGCGTTCCTCGCGCGCGGCCGGCGCGGGCTGCTGCAGCCGGCCGTCAAGTGCCGGGGGCGCGAATATCTGCGCATCATCTACGGCCCGGATTACGACGTGCCGGAGAATCTCGAGCGGCTGCGCCGCCGCGGCCTCGGTCAGAAGCGCTCAATGGCGATTCGCGAGTTCGCGCTCGGCCTCGAGGCGCTGCACCGCTTCGTCGAGCGGGCGCCGCTGAGCCGCGTGCACCAGTGCGTCTTCGGGGTGCTGGCGATGGAGAGCGAGCCGGTCGATCCGCGCCTCTGATCCCGCCTTTCGGTGCCGCGCGCGGTAACCAAAGCGCAACGCCCGCCGGGCTAAGGCCGCGGCTCGGGTCAGACCTTCGCGTACCGGGAGCCGGACTTGGCGATCTTCAAATATTCCAACTATCTCGCGACCTCGAAGAGCACCTCCTTCGACCAGCCATTGCAGCCCTCCTCCTTCGCGCCGTGCGGGGGGATCTATCGCTGCACCGGCTGCGGCACCGAGATCGCGTCGGAAGGGATCGGCCTGCTCCCCGACCGCCAGCACCACAAGCACGCGCCCGGCGTGCCGCCCATCCAGTGGCAGCTGACGGTCGCGACGGTCGCGACCCACCCGCAGCCCTATCTGCACGGCGCCGGCTGAGGGGAGGGGAATGGGCTCGCTTTCCTTCCGCCTCGCCAAGGCCCTCCAGAGCGGCCGCGCCGAGCGCCGCCTGACCCGCGAGCGCATCCTCCTCGACCTCCTCAACAAGCGCGCCGCCGCCCGCCAGGCCGGCCTCGCCGACCTCGAGGCGCAATTGCGCGAACAAATCCGCTGGGCGCTCCCGGTCCACGAGGGCGGGAAGGAACGCGAAGCGGACGCGGCCACCGCTCCTCCCCGGAACGGGGAGGGGGACCAGCCGTAGCCGCAGGCGGAGGCTGGGGGAGGGGGCCCCGCTCCGCCGCTCCCATACCTGAAACCGGTGACGCGCGCCCCAGCGGCCGCGACTGCACGGCCCCGCCCATTCGTTGCATTTCCGTACCGCCTCGGGAGACTGGCGACCTCCCGCTTGCGTCAGGGTCGCCACGTCTCGGCGCCTCCGCGCTCCTTCGCGATCTCCGCGTGAACCCATTCTGCCGCTGCGCAGCCGCAACATTGCGAAGTTGAAGACCCATTCAACTTGGCTGCGGCACAAGCCGCCGGTCAGAGTTGTGCGAGCGCGCGGAGCGGGCGCTTGATCGCGCTGACCGCAGCCGGAGCCCCCGGTTCCTGCGCACTCACGCGCGGCACCCGCACGGCAAATGACCGGAAATCGCCCGGCAGCGACCCGGCATTCGCCCGGCAAGCACCCGGCATCCAGGCAGTGACCGTCCGGCAGCGACCCGGTAGCCGCACGGCATCCACCCGACATCGGCGCGGCGGCAGCCCGGTTCCGCGGCGTGTAAAAACCGTCGCAGCGCCCTTCAAATTCGTTGCTCGGGACGCTGGTTCGTGCTATGTTCTATTCAGGCCGATCCTCATGCTCCACCCGTCTCCCTTCCTGCGCGCGGGCCTCGCCGAGTCGCCGCGGACCGCGCCAGCCGGTCGCCGCCTCATCGCCCGCTCGAAGTTTTTTTTCACGAAACTTCGAAACTTCCGCACCTTCCACCGCCTGCTGTGGCCTCTGCGCAACGGCTGGGCAAGGTCTTCATTCCGCTCGGGAAACAGTCGCTTTCCGGTAACCTTCGCGCTGCTAGCGTCCCAGCCAGGCAGGAGAGGGCGCATGGCGGGGCGGCAGGCGGATCGGGTGGGGACGGAGCCGTTCCGGGCGGAGGCGCCGGGGCCTTGCCCGGACTGCGGCGGCGGCCATTGGCTGGTCGGACGCCACATCGCCGAATGCGCGGCCTGCGCGGCGCCGCTGCCCCGGGCCGACGGGGCGCCGGTCGGCCTGCCGCGCCCGCGCCTGCTGCGCCGCGCCGCGTGATCGCCCGCCTCCTGGCCGCGACGGCGGCCGCCGTGCTGCTCGTGCCGACGGCGGCCGCGGCGGGGCCGGTCCAGGACCGCATCTACCCGGCACCCAGGGCGCCGCTGTCGCTCGCCGGGCTCCCTGAGGGGGCGGCGCTCGTCCAGGTGCGCACCGCCGACGGCCTGACCCTCGCCGGCATCGCCCTCCCGGCGCGGGCCGGCATGCCGACCCTGCTCGTCCTCCACGGCAACGGCTCCAGCGCCGCCGACGCCTTGCGGTGGCTCGCGCCGCTGGCGGGGGCCGGCTACGGCATCGTCGCGGCCGAATATCGCGGCTATAGCGGCAATCCCGGCCGGCCCGACGAGGCGGGGCTCGCCCGCGACGCCGACGCCTTCCTCGCGCTCGCCAGGGCGCGGGCGGGGGAGGGGCCGGTCTGGGCGCTCGGCCACAGCCTCGGCGCCGGCGTCGCCATCGGCCTGGCCCGCCGCGCGCCGCTCCAGGCCCTCGTCACCGTCGGCGCCTTCACCCGCCTCAGGGCCATGGCGCCCAAGGCGGTCCGCGCCTTCGTGCCGGACGGCTACGACAATCTCGCCGCCGTGCCCCGGCTCGGCGTCCCGTGGATCCTCGTCCACGGCAACGACGATGCGGTGGTGCCGGTCGGCGAGGCGCGCAGCCTCCACCTCGCCGCCGGCGCGGGGCACCTGCGCGGCGGCACGTTCGTCGTGATGGGCGCCGACCACAGGCCCGACGGCGCGACCCTCCTCGCCCTCGTCGAGGCGGCGCGGGCATGGCTCAGGGACGGCGCCTGGCCGATGGCCGCCATCCCCGCGCAGGCGAAGCTGCTGCCCTTCGGTCAGACGCGGCCGGTCAACCCATGAGCCGCTTGCCGCCGGCTCGTTCGGCCCCTAGGCGGGCGGCATGAAGGGCTCGACCAACCGGCGCCTGCGGCGCCTCCACCGCTCTCTCGGCCTGTTCTTCGCGCCGGCCCTTTTGCTCTTCTCGCTGAGCGGCGCGCTGCAGACCTACCGCTGGCAGGAGCCGAAGGGCTATGGCGGCAACCCGCCCGGCTGGATCGTCTGGATGGCGAGCGTCCACAAGGACCAGGCGCTGCCCCGCGCGGCGAAGGCCGGCGCGCCGGAGGCGGGGCCGCCGCCGGGCGAGAAGGCGAAGGCCGCCGGTCCCGACGCGAAGGGTCCCGCCGCGAGGGGCCCCGAGCGCAAGGGCCCCGGCCGCCGGCAGGGGCTGATGCTGTTCGTCGGGCTGTTCGGGCTGGCGCTGTTCCTCTCGACGCTGCTGGGCATCGCGATCGCGCTCGCCAACGCGGCGGCACGGCGCACCAACCTTCTCGTCCTCGCCGCGGGCGCGATCGTGCCGCTGCTGCTCCTCTTCCTCTGATTAGGGAGGCATCCATGGCCGAAACCGACCCCCGCAACGTCACCGAGAAAGGCAGCGGCGCCGCCCGCGCCGACGACGCCGCCGCCGACGCGCCGGGCGATGTCCGGCCCGGCGAGGACCGCCGCGCGCGCCGCGAGAAGCTGCTCGACGAGGCGGTCGAGGAGACCTTTCCCGCCTCCGACCCCATCTCGCCGGCCTAGGAGAGCCGCGGGGACGGTCAACCGTCCGGGGGCCCGGGAGGGGGACAGTCACCGCCGCCCGAGGGGACAGTCACCGATCCACGGACGTTGTCGTCTAACCGCCGGCGCCTGCGGATCGGTGACTGTCCCCGACCACCACCCGCCCGCCGAAGTCCTCCGCGGCGACCTCGCGGATCTGGCGGGCGATGCCGCGGGTCAGGTCGGCGGGGACGGTGACGCGAAAACCGCGCGCGAGGAGGCCGTCGACGGCCCATTTGACGCAGTAATCGGCGGCGACGCCGATCACCGTCACCGCGTCGACCCGCTGCCTGAGCGCGGCGAAGAAGGCGTCGCGGTCGTAGGAGGGGCCGGACCCGCGGGCATCCTCGACCGTAAGGCCCGGCTCGGCCCACATGTCGAACACGCCCTTCTCGAGCCGGTGGACGGGGATGGCGGGGTCGACCAGGTCCGTAGCGAGGACGTTCGCCCAGCCGTCGCTGCCCTTGACGCAATGGGGCGGGAACTGCTCGGCCTCGGCGGAGCCGGCGTAGACCTCGGGCACATGGGTGTCGAAGGTGAAGAGGACGCCGGCGGTCTCCTCGGGCCTCAGGCCGCGCAGGAACGCCTCGGCGGCCGGGATCAGCGCCTCGGCGCCGGCGACGGCGAGGTCGCCCTCGGCATCCATGAAGTCCCACTGGGTGTCGACGACGACGACGAAGCGCATGCTCTCTCTCCTCCGGCGCCTGGCGTTTACCGCAGCCGCGGCCGCTTGCTAAGAGCTTGGCGATGGACTTCGCCCGCCGCGCCTGGGATCACAGCTTCCCGTTCGATCCGATCGTCCGCACGCTGCTCGACACGGACTTCTACAAGATCCTGATGGCGCAGATGCTCCACGAGAAGCATTTCAACGACTTCGCCACCTTCTCGCTCCTCAACCGCACCACCGGCATCCGTCTCGCCGAGACCATCGACATGGGCGAGCTCAGGGAACAGCTCGACCATGCCCGCACCCTCCGCTTCGAGGCCAACGAGCTGATCTGGCTGAGGGGCCAGACCTTCTACGGGCAGGAGGGGATGTTCACCCCCCATTTCATCGACTTCCTCCGCCGCCTGAAGCTCCCCGATTACGAGCTCTCCGCCGACCCGGAGAGCGGCCAGATCCGCTTCGAGACTCACGGCCGCTGGTGCGAGGCGACGTTCTGGGAAATCCCCTTGCTCTCGATCGTCAACGAGATGCGCTACCGCGCGATCCTCAAGGGCATGAGCCGCTCGCGGCTCGACATCCTCTATGCCCGCGCCAAGGTGAAGCTCTACGCCAAGCTCGAGCGGCTGGCGGGCCTCGAGGGCCTCAACCTCACCGATTTCGGCACCCGCCGCCGCCACTCCTTCCTGTGGCAGGAGCATTGCCTCCTGACCGCGGCCGAGGTGCTGGGAAAGGGGTTCACCGGCACGTCCAACGCCTACCTGGCGATGACCCACGGCCTCGAGGCGAAGGGCACCAACGCCCACGAGCTGCCGATGGGCTTCGCCGCCATCTGTGCGCCGGACGACGACCAATGCCTGAGGGATGCGCAGTACAAGGTGCTGCAGCAATGGCAGAACAGCTATCGCGGCGAGCTGCTCGTCTTCCTCCCCGACACGTTCGGCACCAGCCAGTTCCTCGCGGACGCGCCGCAGTGGGTGGCGAACTGGACCGGCGCCCGCCCCGATTCCAAGGACCCGGCGGCGGCGGGGGAGGAGCTGATCGCCTTCTGGGAAAGCCGCGCCGTCGATCCGGCCAGGAAGCTCATCATCTTCTCCGACGGCATGGACGTCGCACTTCCGGGCGAGGCGCCGGGCCCGCACGACATCCCCGCCGTCCACGCCCGCTTCCACGGCCGTGTGCGCCTCGGCTTCGGCTGGGGGACGATGCTGACCAACGACTTCCTCGGCTGCGACCCGGCCGACGGGGGTTCGCTGAAGCCGATCTCCCTCGTCTGCAAGCTCACCGCCGCCAACGGCCACCCGGCGGTCAAGCTCTCCGACAATTACCGCAAGGCAATGGGTCCGCCGGCCGAGGTCGAACGCTACCGCCGCGTCTTCGGCTCGGCGGGCGTGGCGGACGCGCCGACGCTCGTCTGAGACCCAGGCTCCGCGCGGCTGCCACGAGCCCACATGCCCCCTAGGCGATGGGGGCGACGGTCGCGTAGCATGGACGCGACGGGAGGGGCTCGATGGACAAGGTGCGCGCGCTCGGCTGGGCCTATTGCCTCGGCTTCCTGCTGGTGGTGGCGGTCGGCTACGTGCCGCCCTTCCACGACGCGCAGGGCAATCTCTTCGGCCTGTTCAAGCTCGATCTCTACGACGATTCCCTTCACCTCGCCTCCGGCGCCTGGGCCGGGGTGGCGGCCTATCTCTCGCGCCGCGCCGCGATCTTCTACTTCCGCCTGTTCGGGCCGCTCTACTTCGCCGACGGGGTGCTCGGCTTCCTCACCGGCAGCGGCTATCTCGACGGGGGCATCCTCCTCTACGGGCCGCTCGACCTGCCGCTCCAGACCCGCTTCTTCGCAAACCTGCCGCATCTCGTCATTGGCGGGCTCGCCATCTGGATCGGCTACGGCCTCGCGCGCCGCGGCCGTGGCGGGGACGACGCGGCGCCCGCCGCCGCGGCGTGAAGAAGAGGTGGAAGATCGCGATCGGCGCCGGCGGCGTCCTTGCGACGCTGATCGTCGTCCCGATCCTCTACATCGAGGGCAGTTGCCGCGGTCCGCTGCCCCAGCTCCGCCCGGATGCGCCTTACACTACGCTGCTTCGCGCCGGTCCCGGTCGTCGGGCCGAGGCGGCGACGTGGCTCACCTATCCCGAGTGGCACATCGTCTATTCCGCCGAAAGCTTCGGCCGCTTCCTCCGGGACCGGCCGCCGAGCGCATTTCCCTATTTCCGGCACATCGGGCGCTTCTGGTCGAGCTATTGCGCCTTGAACCGGGTGACGTCCGGCGCCCCCGGCACCGGCGAGGCGAAGCTGACCATCTACACGATCGGCATCAGCTACACGGTCGAGCTCGGTATCAAGGCGGTGTACGAGCGCACGTTCGGACGCCTCTTCGAATGGGCGAGCGGCTGGCACAGCGCCGACGACCTCTACGCCGCCCGCGTCCAGCAGCGTTACGGCACATTCCTGCACGAGACGCCGTGGTACGAATTCCCCTTCGGCCGCGCCTTCTCGGGCCTGTGGCGGACCTCCGAGCCGCGCGAGCATGGCCGGCACTGGGAAAGGCGCTTCGCCCTCAGCCTCGAATATGGCGGCAAGGCCGGCTATGCGAAGCTGATCGGCTGGGCTTCCAACGCCAGCATGGGGGCCGACGAGCGGCGGCTGCGGATGGTGGTGAGGGGCAGCCCCGCCGCCGCGGCGGGCGTCGATCCGCGTATCCGGCCGGTGGCGCGGATCGGCGACGCGCTGACCGTCGTCGACGTCCCCCGCTACGCGCAACTCACCGACATCCTCGGCAAGCTCGCCGCCGCACAGGTGGATCCGGTCGAGATCGCCGGAAATGACGACATCTTCGCGACCGTGCTGTTGCCGCCCGGCACGCGGCAACCGCCCGGGACCGCCGGACTCCTCGCCATGCCGCTCGACGACCGCCCCGGCTGGCGCCGCCTCGGCCTCTCGATGAAGGTTCCCGCTCTCGGCGCAGTCCTGCGCCGCGTTCGCGCGGCGGGGGGCGAGATCGAGCATGTCTACGATTATTAGGGTCGCGCGCGGCCTCGCCCTAGCCGTCCTCGCGCTGGCGATCTGGGCGTTGCTCCTCCTCGCCATGCCGTTCGTCGGTCCTTCGGGACGGCAGGTGGCGGTGGTTGGCGAGCGCGGCGAGGCGCTGAAGGCGATCGCCGCCGCCGGCGGGCGGGTCGTCGAGTTCCGCCGCGGCGCCGTCCTCGCCCGCTCGGACGATCCGCATTTCCCCTGGCGCCTCTATCGCGCCGGCGCGCCGCTCGTCCTCGAAGGGCGGATCGGCGCCGGCTGCTTCAGCCGCTGAAGGCCGGCGCATAGCGCGCGGACCAGCTGTTGCCGAAGAGGCCGTCCGGGTCCCAGCGCCGCCTGGCCGCGAAGAAGGTGCCGATCTCCGGATAGGCGCGTCGCAGCTGCGCCGGCGTGTAGTGGAGCTGGTAGGGGAGGAAGAAGCGCCCGCCCTCCGCGGACGCGAGGTCGATCAGCGCTCCCGTCAGCCCCGCCATCCGCCGGTTCCCGTCGCGGTCGGTCTTCTGGTTGAGGTAGAGGACCACCGAAAAGGCCTCCCGAGGTGCGTAGCTCAAGGCATTGTCCTCGGCGCCGACGGCGCGGATCGAGGCATTGAGGAGGTTGGCGCGATGCGCCCGCAGCACGGCCTTCATGCCGGCGAGGAACGGGAGGAGGCGGCCGCGCGGCACGAAATATTCCTGGAGGATATCGGTCTCCCGCGGCAGCGCGTTGCGCAGGTAAGCGACGGAATCGTGCATCGGGTCGTTGCGCGAGACGAGGCAGGATTCGCCCTGGCCCATCGCCTGGGCGCGGCTCACCGTGCAGGTCTCGAAGCGGTGCTCGAGCCTTTTCTCGGTCCACCATTTGAGGCCCCTGAGGACGTCGCCATGCTTCGAGAGGTTGACGGTGAGGCGGCGCAGCCGCGTCGAGCCGACTTCGCGAAGCGGCGCCCGTTCCAGCCCCTGGTCCTCACGAACGCGCCGGTAGCTGTAGACGAGGGCTTCGTCGAGCAGGGTGCCGGGCGCGGTCGAGAGGTGCGCGTAGGTGAGGGCGATGGCGGGATCGGCCGCGATCTTCGCGAACAGCGCCGGAAAGTCGCGCGTCGCGACGAGCGCGCGATCGGAGCGATAGACGTCGTTGGGGACGATTTCGAGCTCGGCCGAGAGGATCACGCCGAACAGCCCGTAGCCGCCGACCACGTACCGGAAGAGGTCGCCATTCTCGTTCCTCGAAACGGTTACGATGCCGCCGTCGGCCCGCATCAGCCGGATCGCCCGGATCGAGCCCATGATCGCGCCCGCGCGATGGTCCATGCCGTGGGCGTTGACCGAGATCGATCCGCCGACCGTGAAGATGTCCGTCGACTGCATCGACTTGACCGCGAAATGGGGATGGAGCGCTTCCTGGATGCGGTGCCAGGAGGCGCCGGCACCGACGGTGACCGTGCGCCGCGCCGGGTCGAGCCGCACCGCGTCCAGGCCGCGCATGTCGAGGACGAGGCCGCCCTGCCGGAAGGCCTGGCCGCCCATGCTGTGCTTGACCCCCGCGGCGGACACGGTGAGGCCCCGCGCCCGGGCATAAGCGAGTGCGTCGGCGACGTCCTTCTCGCTTTTCACCGCGACGATCCCGGCAACCGGCGTGCGGCTGAGGCAGCTCGCGTCGTTCACCGTGCCGCCGCGCTGGGACCAGGGCGGCTGCGGCGTCGACGCCCGCGGCGCGTGGGCGAGAGGGGCCGGAATCGGCGGCAATACCGTCCCGCAATCCTTCGGTCCCGCCGGATCGGCGGCAAGCGGCGCCAGGAGCAGCACGCCGCCGCCCGCGACGAGGGCGATGACCGACGCGGAAACGAGCAGCGTTCTGCGCTTCAAGGTCGGCGCTCCAGGTCCGACCGCGTGGGACGGCCCGGCCCATGGCCGCCTCCTGCAATGCCTTGTCTTCCCACCAAGCTCCCTCCCGCGGGCGATAGTGGTACAAGGCCTCAGGCCTGCGCAACGATCCTTTCAGCTTCGGCGAACAGCGCCGGGTCCACGGCCGCGCCCGAGGCGGCGGCGTTTTCTGCGAGCTGCTCGGCACGCGAGGCGCCGACGATCGCGGAGGCGACATTGGGTTCGCGCAGCACCCAGGCGAGGGCGAACTGAGCGAGGCTGAGACCCGCCTCGGCGGCGAGCGGCTTCAACCGCTGCACCGCTTCGAGGATGGGCGGCTGGAGCAGCCGGTCCATCCACCCGCCCATCTCCTCGCTGGTCGCACGGCTCCCGCGTGGCGGCGGCGCGCCGGGTGCATATTTGCCGGTCAGCACCCCCTGCGCCAGCGGCGACCAGACGATCTGCGAAATGCCGTTCGCGGCGCAAAGCGGGATGACCTCCGCCTCCGGCAGGCGCCACAGCAGCGAATATTGCGGCTGGCTCGAGACGAACTTCTCAATGTCCGGCAGCGCGAGCGCGGCCCGGATCCTCTCGGCCGGCCATTCCGAGAAGCCGAGCCAGCGGACCTTGCCGGCGCGGACGGCGCCGGTCAGCGCCTCCATCGTCTCCTCGAGCGGGGTCTCCTCGTCGTAGCGGTGGCATTGATAGAGGTCGATATGATCGGTGCGGAGGCGGCGGAGCGAGGCGTCGAGCTGCTTTTCGACCTGGGCGCGCGAGAGGCCGCGGTCGCTCGCGGACATCGGGAAATAGAGCTTGGTGGCGAGTATGTAGCTGTCGCGCGGCCGGTCCTCGAGCACCGTGCCCAGGAATTCCTCGGCCGCGCCGCGACCGTAGACGTTGGCGGTGTCGATGAAGTTGATGCCGAGGTCGAAGGCTTTGTCGACCACGGCGCGCGATTGCTCGGCGTCGATGCCCAGGCCGAAGGTCAGCCACGAGCCGAGCGCGATTTCAGAGACGTGAAGGTCGCTCGATCCCAGCCGCCGGTAGCGCATGTCCGTCCCTCCGCCTGTCCCTGCCCTAAAGCCGCGCGGCCGGGCGAGGTTCCCGTCGGGACGTTCAGCCGCGCGGGCGCAGCCGCGGCGTCAGCTTGCCGACGCGGCCGCGATACGCCTCGTAATCCTTGCCGAACACGCGGAGGAGGTCGCGTTCCTCGAACTCGATCGCGATCAGCATGTAGAGCGACATTCCCCCGGCAAGCAGCAAATGGCCCGTCGTCATCCGCGGAGTCGCCCAGAAGGCGATGAAGAAGCCCGCGTAGAGCGGATGGCGCACGAGCCGGTAGAATAAGGGCTCGCGCAGCACCGGCGGCTCGGCCGGCGCGCGGCGCATATGGTTCCAGATCTGCTTCAGGCCGAACAGCTCGAAATGGCTGAGCAGGAAGGTGCTCAGCAGCACGATCAGCCATCCGAGCCCGAAGAGCGCCCAGAGCAGCATCGCCGCGGGCCCCGCGGGCACGTGCCACACGACACCCGGCAGCGGCCGCCAGAACAGGAAGAGGAGAATGAGCGCGAGGCTCGCGAAGACGACATAGGCGCTGCGCTCGATCGGCCTCGGCACGATCCGCGTCCACGCCGCCTTGAAGCCCTTGCGGGCCATGACGCTGTGCTGGAGGCCGAAGATGGCGATCAGCGCGAGGTCGACCGCCACCGCCGCCGAAGTGCTGCCGAGTAGCGCGGGCGCATCCACTGTGCGCGGCAGCTGCGGCAGGGCGCCGACGAAGGCGACCAGGTAGAGGAAGGTTGCCAAGAACAGGACATAAGCGAGCACGCCGAACAGCAGGTAGATCGAACGCGCCATGTCGATTCCTCCCGGGTGATGGTGCGAGGGCAGGGGCCCTAGCACCATTTCGGTCGCGTTCCGAATCCATGGCCCTTCAGCCGGCGTCGAGCTCCGGCAGGCCGTCCATCGCCGCGTAAAGGCTGTCGAGGTCGGCGCCCTCCAGGGCGTCGAGCAGGCTGTCGAAACTGTCGATGACGAAATAGCAACGCTGGAAGGCGTCGGAGCGGTAGCGGGTGCGCAGCACGCGCGCCAGGTCGAAGCGATGGCGCGCCACCCTCGGGTCGTCGAGCGCGAATCCCGCCTCGCCGAAGCTGGAGGCAAGGCCGGCGCCGTAGATCTTGAGGGCCCCGTCCTCCCGCGCCAGGCCGAACTCGACCGTGTACCAGTAGAGGCGCGACAGCCGGTGGAGGTTGCCGCTCTCGAGCGCCTCCAGCCCATGCACGCCGAGCATCTGCAGCACGTCGGCGACCCGCGGATTCGTCAGCATCGGCACGTGCCCGAACACGTCGTGGAACACGTCCGGCTCTTCGAGATAGTCGAGCTGGGCAGGCGAGCGGATGAAGTTGCCGGCCGGGAACTGGCGGCGGCTGAGGTGCCGGAAGAAGATTTCGTCGGGGAGCAGGCCCGGCACCGCCACCACGGTCCACCCGGTGCGGGGGAAGAGGCGCGCGTTGAGCTCGTCGAAATCGGGGATGCCCGGGTGCGAGAGCCGCAGCACGTCCAGCCCTTCCTCGAACGCGCGCACCGCCCGCCCCGCCAGACGCTGCTGCTGGCGCGCGAACAGGAGGTCCCAGACGCGATGGTCCTCGGCGGTGAAATGATCCCAGTTCTGCGGGATCGTCCAGTCGCCGCGGTCGAGGGCGGCGGGGTCGTCGGCGAAGTCTTTGAACATGATCGTCTCCGGACATGAAAAACCCCGCCCGGAGGGTCCGGACGGGGTGGAAAGCTTGGGCTGGTGAAGGCGCGCGCTAGTTCGATCCCGTCCGGTATCGCGAGGCGTAATAATAGCGGACCGTCGCGGCGGCGGCCGGACGGGCGGGGACGGCAAAGGCGCGCATCGTCTTCATCGCGGGCAAGGTGACCTTTCGAATCGGGGCTGTCAACCTGCGCTTCCCGCCCCGAACGCAGCCTGAACGGCAATGGTTGCACGGCCGCGCGCCGCGGGCCACCATGGCCGGCAGGGGACGGGCGATGGCGACACGGACGCAAGCAGGCGGGGCAGGGGAGGTCTCGATCGGAAGAGCCTTCGCCGGCGCATTCGCGGTCCTCGCAGCCCGGCCGCTCGAGGCGTTCGGCATCGCCCTCGTCCTCAGCGCGGCGCCGATCGAAGCCACCTTCTTCGAATATGACCGTTTGGTCGGTGGCGGCCACAGCGGGCTCGGCCGCGGCCCGTCCCTTCTGGTCCTGGGCTTTGCGGCGATCCTGACCTTCGCCGTGTCGACCCTCGCTCAGGGTGCTTTGGTTGCGGTCGCAGCCGCGCACCGCGAAGGCCGCCGCGCCGGCCTTGGCGAGGCCGTCGAGGCCGGAATTCGCGCGCTGCTGCCAATGATCGGCCTGATCGTCCTCTCCTCTCTTGCCATCGGCTTCGCCAGCCTCGCCCTCCTGGTTCCGGGAGTCCTTCTCTTCGTCGCCTGGGCCGTCGCGCTGCCGGCCCTCGTCCTCGAGCGACTGGGGCCGACCGATGCGCTGGAGCGAAGCCAGGCGCTCACCCGCGGCGCGCGCTGGCGCGTCTTCGGCTTCCTCCTGGTGACCCTCGCCGTGAGCTCGGGGTTGAGCCTGGCGCAGAGCGCGCTCGGCGGCGCCAACGACACCCTCGCCGTCACCGCCGTCACCCTCGCCGTCGGCGCGGCGGTCAGCACGGCCGTGACGGCATTCTCGACCGCCGCGCACACGATGCTCTATTTCGAGCTGCGCGACTGGAAGGAAGGGCTACCGGCGGACCGGCTGGCGGAGATTTTCCGCTAGCGGCGTCGCCCCTGCGCCGGCGGCACGGCGCGGTGCCAGACCTGGGTCTTGCAGACGAGGCCGCCGAAGCGGCAGCCTTCGATCTCGATCTGGTTGGGGCCGGTCTGCACCATCTGGGAGGCGAATTCGTCGCCGAGATCCGGGACGAAGGCCCGGCCCTCCCAGCGGCGGGGGCCGGTGGCGCGATAGCCGCGCAGCAGCTCGAGCCCGACGAGCTGGCGCACGCCGCCCTTGCGCGCGGCATCGTCGCGTGCCTTGGGGCTTGCCCAGACCACCCGCCCGCAGACGGCGGCGCCGCACGGCGCGGTCCGCACGATGACCGAGCCGGCCGGGTTCGACCAGGTGCCGTAGATGCCGCCCGCGGCGCCGTGCGGAATCGCGGCGGCGAGGAAGGCTGCGAGGAGGGGAGCGGTCATGGTGCGGCCCTCGCACTCAATGCAGGGTGGCGGCGGGCGCGGCGTCGCCGCCGGCAGCCGCTTCGAGGCCCTGGCGCCGCCATTCGGCGACGACGCAGCCCGCCTTGTCGTCGCGGACCAGCACCCGGTCGTAGGCGCCGGTGACGACGAGGCGGGTGAAGGATTGCAGCGCTTCGGAGAGGATCGTCGCGCCGGCGATGTCGGGCAAGGTCTCGCCGGCGGTCACAGTATCGACGCGGTACGCCATAAGACTTCCATTTCCTTTCGTACGGCGGAAACAAACGTCGCGCCGCCGCGAAGGTTCGGCCATGAACCATTTTACATGAAGGCGGCCTGACTGGCGGGGACCAAGCCGGGACGCCGCGCGCGGCAGGGTGGCGGTGCCGGTCCGCGCGCGCTAAAGCCCGGCAGGATGCCGAGGGACGAACAGGGGGCGATGGCGCGCGAAAGCGGCGGGGGCGGCGGCAGCGGGACATCCGCGCCGCGGCTCAGCGTGGTGATGCCGGTGCGCGATCTCGAGCGCTATGTCGATGCCGCGGTCGCCAGCATCCTCGGCCAGACCTACCGCGACTTCGAATTCCTGATCCGCGACGACGGCTCGACCGACGGCACGCGCGGGCTCCTGCGCCAGTGGGCGGCCCGCGACCGCCGCATCCGCCTGTTCGAAAGCGACGTCAGCCTCGGGCCGGCCGAGAGCTCGAATTTCGTCGTGCGGCAGGCGAGGGGCGCGCTGGTCGCCCGGATGGACGGCGACGACATCGCCCATCCGGACCGGCTGCGCCGCCAGGTCGAGGCGCTCGACGCCCATGCCGACGCCTGCCTGGTCGGCTCGCTGTTCGAGGGAATCGACGAGGCGGGACGGTCGGTGCGGCCGCGCGACCGCTCGCGGCTGACGGCGCCGACGCCGTTCGCGCCCTTTCCGCACGGGTCGATCATGTTTCGCCGCGAGGCCTTCGATCGCGCGGGAGGGTATCGTACCGATGCCGATTTCTGGGAGGATCTCGACCTCTTCCGCCGTCTCGCCCGGCTCGGCGCGCTGATCGTGCTGCCCGACGCCCTCTACCGCCACCGCTCGTCGCCGCTCAGCACCCGCATTACCTCCTCACGGACCAAGGTCGAGGCCTCGATCGACCGGATGTATCGCCGGACGCTCGGCGGCGCCCATCCGCCCCGCCGCGGGCACCGGATCATGCCCGACGTCTTCGTATCGCTCGGCTCGACCTTGCTCTGGGCGGGCCGCCGTCCGGGCGCGTTGCTGCCGCTGCTGCGCCGCGGTGCGCTCCGCTTCGACCGCCGTTCGCTCGCGATCCTCGCCTGGGCGCTCTGGGCCGAGCTCAGCCCGCGCAGCCTGCGCTACTGCCTCCGCTTCGTCGCCGTCCGCCGCGACCGCCGCGTCGGCCGCGCCGTCCGCGACGACCAGGTCTACCGCTGGACGCCGGTCTGAGCCGAGCGCCCACGCTCCGCCGCCGCCCGCCCTTGCCCCTCGCGCGCGTCCTGCTATATCCGCCGCCTTGCCGTGGCCCGCGGGCGTGGCGGAACTGGTAGACGCGCCGGATTTAGGTTCCGGTATCGCAAGATGTGGGGGTTCGAGTCCCTTCGCCCGCACCAGTTCCCGCCGGCCCGATCTCACGCGGCCCATCTTCACCAGACGAAGGTTAGAGCTTCCGATCATGCAGACTGTCGAGACGTTGAACCAGGGCCTCCGGCGTGCCTACCGGATCACGATTTCCAGGAAGGACATCGACGCCCGCGTCGACGGCGAGCTGAAGCGCGTCGCGCCGCAGATCCGCATGCCCGGCTTCCGTCCCGGCAAGGTCCCGCCGAACCTGGTCAGGAAGATGCACGGCGCCGCGCTCGAGCAGGAGGCGCTGAACAGCGCCGTCCAGCAGGGCGTCCAGCAGCTGATGGACGAGCAGAAGCTGCGCCCCGCCATGCAGCCGTCGGTCGAGCTCGAGGATGCCGGCCCCGGCAAGGACGCGGTCGTCAAGGTCGAACTCGAGACGCTGCCGGAGGTGCCGGAGCCGAAGGTCGACGGCCTGAAGCTCGAGCGGCTCACGGTCGAGCCGACCGATGCAGAGGTGGACGAGGCGCTGGAGCGCCTGGCGAGCGGGCAGAAGGGCTTCGAGCCGGCGCCGAAGGCGCATGCCGCCGCGATCGGCGACCTCGTCGTCATCGACTATGAAGGCAGCGTCGACGGCGAGCCGTTCGAGGGCGGCAAGGGCGACTCGATGCGGGTCGAGCTCGGCTCCGGCCGGCTCATTCCCGGCTTCGAGGACCAGCTGGTCGGCGCCAAGGCCAACGAGCAGCGGACGCTGAGCGTCACGTTTCCCGAGGATTATCCGGTCGCTTACCTGAAGGGGCGCGACGCCAAGTTCGAGGTCACGGTCGGCGAGGTCCAGCAGCCCAGGGCGATGCAGCTGGACGACAGCTTCGCGCAGGCGATGGGCCTCGAGGGCATCGACCAGCTCCGGCAGCTCTTGAGGGGTCAGATCGAGCAGGAGCTGAACGGCCTCACCCGCACCCACATGAAGCGGAAGCTGCTCGACCAGCTCGCCGCGAGCCACGATTTCGAGGTGCCCCCCTCGATGGTCGAGGCCGAGTTCCAGCAGATCTGGCAGCAGCTCGAGCATGAGGCGAGCCATGAGGAGGATCCGGCGGCGGCCCGCGCCGAGATGGAGGCGGAGCGCGACGATTATCGCGCCATCGCCGAGCGCCGCGTGCGGCTCGGCCTGCTCCTCTCCGAGATCGGCCAGCGCGCCGGCGTCCAGGTCTCCGACACCGAGATGAACCAGCTGATCGCCCAGGCGGCGCAGCAATATCGGCCCGAGGATCGGCAGAAGTTCGTCGAATATGTCCGCAACGAGCCGATGGCGGCGGCGCAGCTGCGCGCGCCGCTGTTCGAGGACAAGGTCGTCGACCACCTCTTCGCCAACGCGGAGATCAGCGACCGGACGGTGACCCGGGAGGCGCTCCAGGCGGAGATCGAGTCCGTCGAGACCGGCCATGTCCACGGCCCCGGCTGCGGCCACGACCACGACCACGATCACGCCCCCAAGACGAAGAAGGCGTCCCCGAAGAAGGCCAAGGCTGCGGACGACGCTCCCGTCGAGGACAAGCCGGCGAAGGAGCGCGCCGCGAAGAGGGCGAAGGCCGAGGATGCCGCTCCCGCGCCGGCGGCCGAGGACAAGCCTGCCAAGGCGAAGCCGAAGCAGGACGCCGCGGCGCCTGCGGCCGACAAACCGGCGAAGAAGCCCTCCGCCAAGAAGACCGGCGGCAAGTAACCCCTGCCTCCCCATCCGTCGGATGGGGAAAGGGATCAGCGAAGCTGGTGGAGGGGTACGCGCGCGCCGAAGCGGCCCACGCGAGAAGCCCGGCTATCTTCCCGTACCCCTCCACCACCCTACGGGTGCTCCCCCTCCCCACGAGCGGCGCTCATGGGGAGGCATTGAGGCTTACCGGAACGGCGTCACGCGCTGGAACGGCACGCCCTGCAGCTCGGGCAGCGCCTTGAGCTGGGGTTCGACGGTCGCGAGGTCTCCCACCACGACCAAAGTCGCCTTGTCGAGCGGGAGCTGCTCGCGGGCGAGGCGCTGCATGTCGGCGCCGGAGACGGCGAGGATTCCGGGCACGTAGCTGGTCAGCCAGTCGGCGGGCAGGCCGTGGAAGTCGCGGTTGGAGAGCGAGCCGATGAGGCCGCCGGGGCTGGCGTTCTGGAGCACGAAGGTGCCGGCCAGCCAGGTGCGGATGCCCGTCGCTTCCTCGTCGGGAACGGGCTCGGTCTGGAGCCGCCGGATCTCGCCGAGCACCTCGTGCAGCGCGGGTCCGGTGACGGCGGTGGTGACATCCGCGTCGAAGGCCCAGACCGACTCGCCGGCATTCTGCTGGATGAACGAGCCGGGCGAGTAGGTGTAGCCCTTCACCTCGCGGATATTGTGCGTGATCCGCGACGTGAACGAGCCGCCGAGCAGCGCGTTCGTGACCCGGAACGGGATGTCGGCCGGCGTCCCGGCGACGGGTGCGGGATAGGCGATGCGGATCGTCGACTGCGGCGCTCCGGGCCTGTCGACGAGAAGCACGCGCGGCCCCGCGGCGGGGCTCGGCGGGAGCCGCAGCCGCTCGGGCCCCGGCGCCCAGTCGCCGAACGCCTCGGCGATCGCGGCCTTCACGGCCGCGCTGTCGAAGCGTCCCGCGACGTAGAGGCGCGCGCGCCGGGGCCCGAAATTCTCCTGGTGGAAGCGGCGCAGGTCGTCGACCGTATAGCTCTTCACCTGCTCGTCGGTCGGCATCACCCGGCCATAGGGGTGGGCGTTGCCGTAATAAGCGTTCGCCAGGACCACGTCGGCGATCGTCTGCGGCTGGGACCGGGCAACCGCCAGGCTGCGAAGGTAGGTCTGGCGGACCCGTTCCACCTCCGAGGCGGGGAATTCCGGGCGCCGCCCGACGTCGGCGATCAGTCGAACGGCATCGGCCGCATGCTCCGAGAGGACGTTGAGCCCGATGCTGGTCTCGTGCGTGCCGGCGCCAACCCCGAGGCCGCCGCCCATCGAGGCCGCCGCCGCGGCGATCTCGGCATTCTTCCGCCCCGCCGCGCCTTCGCGCAGCATCTGTCCGACGAACGAGGCCAGGCCCACTTTGTCGCCCTCGTTGAGGCTCCCCGCGTAGACCCTGAGCGAGATCGTCGCCTTGGGCACCTGCCCGTACGGGATCAGGGTCACCTGCATGCCATTGGGCAGGCGGTAGGTTTCGGAGGCGGGAACCGTGAAGGGGCGGGGCGGCCCCGCCTTCGGCATCGTCGGATAGTCGGCGGAACGCTGCGCGGCGAGCGGGGGCGCCAGCAGCGCGGCGGCGGCGAGGGCGGCAAGCGGGCGGCGGATCATTTCGTGGCTCCCGTGGGCTGCGCGGCGGCCTTCGCCGGCTGGACGAGCAGGATCGAGCGGTTGGTCGGGCGGAGATACTCCTTCGCGGTGGCGAGGAGCACGTCGGGCGTCACCTGGTCGAAGCCCGCCTCGAGGCGGTTCACCCAATTGGGGTCGTTCTCCCACATCGCGCCGACGGCGAGCAGGTCGACGAGGCCGAACCGGGTCGACGGATCGGCGAGGTTGTAGAGGCTGGAGCGGATCTTGGTGCGCGCCCGCTGCAGCTCGTCGGCGGAAACGGGGCGCGTCCTGACGTCCTCGATGACGCTGTCCAGCGCGGCCGTGATCTGCTCCCGGCTCTTGGACGGATCGTGGATGAACGCGACCGTCCAGAGCATCGGCCCGCGATAATTGTACATGTTTCCGAGGCCGATGTTGATGCCTCCCTGGACGCCGCCGGTGATCCCGGTGTCGCGAACCAGCTTCTGGAAGAGGCGGCTGTCCTGTCCCTGGACCAGGATCTGGTCGAGAAGCCCCATCGCATACCATTCCCGGGTGCCGCGGTCCGGCATGTGCCATGCCGCGGCGAAGGCGGGGCGGGGCGCGAGCGGGTCGGGCTTGACGCGGAACTTCTCCTGCACCTGGCGGGGCTCGGCGAGCGAGGGCCGCACGATCGCCGCGCCGCGCGGAATGCTCGCGAAATAGCGGGCGATCATCGCCTTCGTCGCCGCATAATCGATGTCGCCCGCGACGACGAGGACGGCGTTGTTGGGCCGGTAATAGCCGGCGAAGAACTGCTTCGCGTCGGCCAGCGTGGCGCCTTCGATGTCCTTCAAATCGCCATAGAAATTATGGCTGTTGTTCCAGTTCACGTTGGCCAGCTGGGGCATGTCGAGCCACGGCCAGCCGCCATAGGGCTGGTTGAGCACGTTGACCTTGACCTCGTTGCCGACCACCCCCTGCTGGTTCTTCAGCGCCGCGTCGTTGAGGTCGAGGCCGCGCATGCGGTCGCCCTCGACCCAGAGCACGCTTTCCAGCGCGTTCGACGGCACCACTTCGTAATAGTTGGTGAAGTCGAAGCGGGTCGAACCGTTGTTGATGCCGCCGTTGTTGTAGATGACCTTGTCGAACGTGCCCTTGGGGGCGTGCAGCGAGCCCTGGAACATCAGATGCTCGAACAGGTGCGCGAAGCCGGTGCGGTCGCGGGGCTCGATGCGGAAGCCGATGCCGTAATAGACGCCGACGGTGGCCGTCGGCACGCTCGGATCGCGCGACAGCACCACCCTGAGCCCGTTGGGGAGGGTGTAATATTGCGTCTCGATATGCAGGCCTGCGGGAGCAGCCCGCACGGGAGCCAAGGGGGGCTTGGCGGCGGCGGCGGACGCCGCCAGCAGCCCGCTCGCCGCCGCCAGGAAAAGCTTGTGCCGCATCGACATCCTCCCGGTTTTTCCAACACGCTATCGGGACTCGGGCGGCCAAGTCAATTTGGTCGGCCGGCGAGGGTGGAGGCGCGTGGCGAAACACCGTAAGACCCCGTTCCGGTAGAGGGGCACGATGGCGCAAGCGGACGGAAAGACGGGAGGGGAGCGGCTGCGGATCGCCGTGCTCCTGCCTTGCTATAACGAGGAGGCGGCGATCGGCCAGACCGTCGCGGCGTTCCGCGCGGCGCTGCCGGAGGCGCGCATCTACGTCTACGACAACAACAGCCGCGACCGCACCCGCGAGGTCGCCGCCGCCGCGGGCGCCATCGTCCGGGCCGAGCGCATGCAGGGCAAGGGCAATGTCGTGCGGCGGATGTTCGCCGACGTCGAGGCGGACGTCTACGTGATGGCCGACGGCGACGCGACCTACGACGCCTCGGCCGCGCCGGAGCTCGTCGCGCGGCTGACGGGCGAGCAGCTCGACATGGTGGTCGGCGCGCGCCGCTCGGAGGTCGAGGCGGCCTATCGGCGCGGCCACCGCTTCGGCAATCGCCTGCTCACCGGCATGCTGGCGCGCATCTTCGGCCGCACCTTCACCGACATTCTCTCCGGCTACCGCGTCTTCTCGCGCCGCTTCGTGAAGAGCTTCCCGGCCCTGTCGCGGGGCTTCGAGACCGAGACCGAGATCAGCGTCCACGCCCTCGAGCTCGCCATGCCGGTCGCGGAGGTCGTCACCGCCTACGGCGCGCGGCCGGAGGGCTCGCACTCCAAGCTCTCGACCTGGCGCGACGGCTGGCGGATCCTGCGGACCATCCTGCACCTGTTCCGCATCGAGCGGCCGGTGCTGTTCTACGGCGGCTTCGCCGGCCTCCTCGCCGCGCTGGCGATCGTCCTCGCCGTCCCCCTCGTCGTGACCTACGCCCAGACCCACCTGGTGCCGCGCTTCCCGACGGCGATCCTCGCCACCGGCCTGATGATCGTCGCGGTGATCAGCTTCGCCGTCGGCCTCATTCTGGACACCGTCGTGCGCGGCCGGCGCGAGATGCGCCGCCTCGCCTATCTCGCCCTCCCCGCCGTCGGGGAATGAGCGCCCGCGTCGGTCGGGCCGGCGCGGGCGCCGGCCTTACCAGCCGTTGTGGCGCAGCCAGCGCAGGCGCCGGCTGAGATTGTCGAGCTCGCGCTGCAGCCAGGCATTGTCGCGGGCGTTGAGCTGGCCCCCGCCGCGGCGCCGCATCTGCCACGCCTGGCGCTTGATGTTGTTGAGCTGCTGCTGCGCGCGCATGCCCTCGCCGCGGTTCAGCGAGCCGTCCGAGATGCCGCGGTTGATGCGGTCCTGGAGGAACTGGATACGCTCCCAGGGCCACCGGGCGCACCGCGCCAGAAGGCGCCCGAATTCCAGCCCGGCTGGGCGGCGGCGGGGGCGAGCGCCACCGGCGCCAGCATCATCGCGCCGGCCATCGCGGCGCCCAAGATTACGCTTTTCATGCTTTGGTTTCCCTCTTGCATCGTCACAGTCCGGGTCCTCGCCCGGCACCTTTCCAACGAGGCGGGCAGGGGACATGTTCCTTTCGAAGCAAGGTCCGTGTCCCAAGGGACGTCGCCACCGCCACGGTCCGCCGCCTTGGACATGGCGTTGCGCCGGTGGTACGAAGCGCCCGTGCCGCGCGGCCTTCGGGGGGAGGCGGCGGCGCGGGTCCGTCCGTGGCGTGCTTCCCACCCGAAGCCCCAGAGGAGCGCCCGCATGGCCAGCCCGGTCAAGTTCGCCCACGTCGTCTACATGACCCGCCGCTACGAGGCGATGATCGCCTGGTACCGGGACGTGTTCGAGGCCGAGATCGTCAATTACGACCCGGCGATCGCCTTCATGACCTATGACGGCGAGCACCACCGCTTCGCCTTCGCCAATCTCGACGTGCTGAAGCCCGACGGCGGCAGTCCCGACGACCGCGGCCAGATCGGGGTCAACCACGTCGCCTACACCTATGCGAGCGTGGCCGACCTGCTCGGCACATACGAGCGCCTCAAGGCGGCGGGCGTGCACCCCTATTGGCCGGTCCATCACGGCACGACCCTGTCGCTTTACTATCGCGATCCCGACGGCAACCGCATCGAATTCCAGGTCGACGCCTGCAGCGCCGAGGCGGGCAAGGCCTTGCTCGCGGCAACCGACAACCCGGTGGGCGTGCTGTACGACCCGGAAGCGCTGGTCGCGCGGTGGAAGGGCGGGGAGGGGGAGGAGACCCTGCTGGTCCAGCCGGTCGGCGCGCCGTCGCCGGTGCCGGCGGCGCACGGGATGACCTGAGGCGCGAGGACGCCGCCGGCGCCCTTGCGAAGGTGACGAAGGTAACGCTACGTCGCGGTGGGCCTGCGCCCAACCGAGTGCCGGAGCGCCGCGACCGTGAAGCCCATGATGGCGGCGCGCCGGGCATCAGCGGGCGCCCTGCATGCGCTGGATGGTGCGGAAGGCGGCAAGGAGCAGCCGGTCGTCATAGACGCGGCGCGTGCCGCGCTGGAGGCCGCCGTAGAAATAGGGCTGCTCGACGCCCTTCATCGCCCGCTCGATGGTGGTGAACAGAACCCCGGTCTGGCCCTCGGCCTGCGCCTCGGCCCAGGCGCGGGCGAAGCCGCTGTCGGGCCCCGCGCGCTTCAGAAGCGCGTAAGCCGACTTGCGGCTCATCCCCGCCGCCTCGGCCGCCCAGGCGACGATGCCCACCCTGCGCAGTGCGGCGATGAAGAGCCGCTGCCGCTCGGGCGTCCAGCCGTCGTGGCGGTTCGAGGCCGAGGGCACCGGCTCAAAGGCGAAGGGATCGTCGGGGGGCGAGTCGCGCATGTCTCGGAATATAACAGAAACAGCGGCCACAGGGTAGTTCTTTTTTCGTTCTGGGCCGCAGGGGGGGATGCCCGTTGGCCCCGGGCCCACGGCCGGCGGCAGGGGAGAGCGGGACTGATCCGTTGCGTCGGCTCTCATCGCGGTGCGGTCGCGAACGCGGTGCAGGGTTCACCCGAAGGACCGAAGGACCCGAAGGGGCTGCGGCCGGCGGGCAAGCCGAGCCCTTGCGATCGCCACGCGTTGAGCGATGTCATCGCTCCTTTTCCAGGGGCGGGGTCGGTCTGGCGCGGCCTGTCCACGGCCCCGGGTGCTTCGGTGCTTCGGTCCTTCGGGTGCAAAGAGCAGCTTGGCCATTCGGCGGAGCGGACGAGGGTAGGGAAAGCGTCTCCCACCGGGGACATGTTCCTTTCGAAGAAAGGTACGTGTCCCCATTCCTCGGAGGGTCGCGCGGTACATTGGGCGGATTGGGGACACGTACCTTTTCCGTCGGGAAAGGAACATGTCCCCTTCAGCGCAGCTGGCTGTCCTTGCTGCCGCGGCGGTTGATGCCGACGGTGGGCGTGCGGGCGTCGCGGCCGGACTGGCAGGCGACGCAGGTCCGCGCGCCCGGCATGGCCTGGCGGCGCTTCAGCGGGATCTCCTCGCCGCACTCGACGCAATGCGTCTCGCCCTCGGCCGACACGGCGGCGGCGAGGCGGGCGCGCGCCGCCAGCACGGCGTCCATCACCGTATCGTCGATCTGATCCTGCACCGCGCCATCGCGCGACCAGCCGCCTGCCATCGGGGGCTCCTGTCTTTGTCCTGTTGCTGAAGGGAGATGGGGTTTGGGGGGCGGTTTTTCTAGTGTTTTGGCGGAGAGCAACGGGGCCGCGCTACGCGTCGAGCCAGTCTAGTTGCGCGCGCGCTCTCTTCGTCCCCGACTTGGAGAACTGTACCGCATCCTCGATCTGCTCGAGGACATACGCAGAGCCGTTCTTCCCTAGCGAGTGGTAACCGGGATGGCCCTTCGCTGCGGCAAACTGTCCCCGTAGGTACCTGTAGAATAGCTCAACGAGCTGGATCTGTTGCTCAGGATAGAGCTTCCCAAACCGATTCTCCGTGAGCATCAAGTCGTATACTCGCGATTCCAACTGTCGGTCATTGATGGCGGTGGTGGGCAGAACGGACGCAAGATACTCCGTACGGGAAGCCAAAATCCGGAGGTGGGCCCATCCGCTAGCCGAGGCCTTCACACAATTTGAGAGGTCCAGCTTCGACACAGTCGCCGAGTCAGCTTCTATGAGATCCTTTACCAGTGTGTACTGAGCTGCCGAGAAGGCGTCGGATTTCACGAAGCCTAGCCGCTCCAGGTGTCCAAGCAGTCTCTCAAGACACACAAAGCCCATTTGCCCGTTGTCCCCGGGCATCTTTCTTTGATCTATAAGGAAAAACAAGATTTCGGAGACTAGAAGATTCGAAGGCCGAACCCACGTGTTATCACAGTAGAAAATGTTAGCAATAAACCCGCTGCTGTCTGAGTAAAACCGATAGTCCTGCCGCATAAGGATACGCAAAACCAAACTCTCTGGGAAATGTGCCATTTCATAGCCCGAAGCGACGTTGGTGATGAGGTCCTCCGGCATATGGCCAGAGTTCATGATGGACATAAACATGTCTAGTGCCTTGCGAACGTTCCTCCCGGCGAGCGCTTCCAGCACCCGAGACACGTTATTTGTGCGTTCAAACAGCTCTAGATAGATGCCCTTCAAGAACTCTCCGGCTCGGCTCTTTGGGTAAGCGATGGTCGCGCCCTTCGGAGTCTTGTACCTAATCATCTCGGGGGCTTGCCGAGCGAGTTCCGCCAGACTCAGCTCAAGGCGACGTTTTACGACATCGATAAATCGCGGCGGACCAATGTGAAAAACTTGGCCAGTTTTGTAGGTATCCAGGGGGCGCTCGTCCTTATGGGCTTCGAACGTGGTATCACGCATTTGTAAGACCACGAGGCAGCGAACTTGCTGCATGAACCACAACGCTAGCTGGAAGGCGGCCAGTTGGTTGGTAGCGTCACGGCGATCCACATTGTCGAAGACGGCTATTAGGATTTCGCCCTTATCGCCCTCGATATAACGGGCTAACGCCCGAGCTAACCGCTCGGGGTCTTGCCGCCACGCTTCGATATCGCGCGCCCGTTCGAGCATACCTCGGCCGGGCTCCGCCGCAGACACCCTAAAGTAGTACGCTTCACGATCGGCGATATCCGACGCAAAGACGCGCTCCTGATCATCAGGATCGCGCAGATTTATCTGTAAACCCTCATCGAGCAAACTTTCTACGAAGGTTTTGTAAACCCACTCCTCAGCGCCTGTAAGATCGTCGGGAGCAAAGTTAAAGTCGATAAAAGCCCAATGCGAGTGCGCAGCCAGAGAATCCGGCTGAAGAAGTTCCTTATATCGCCGTGCAAACAGGCTCTTGCCTGTACCAACGCCTCCGATAATTAGCTGAAGTTCCCCACTCTGGGGCTTAATAGCTGTGAGGCTCTCGAATCGTCTTGAGACATCAGGGGCTCGCTTTTTAGTCGTCTTAACCTCCGTCCGGGTTTTGGACCGGGATAGGCGATCAACCAAGAATGACTCTAGAACCTTGTCATAACTCGTAACTTCGTCAGTGGAGACGTAGGCGTTCTTATAAATTTCTGGATCACTGTTCTGGTCTCGCGACGAGAAATAGCGCCGCAGGATCGGCGAGAGGTCAGCTGCAAACGTGTTGGGTTCAAGCTTAGAACCGATCAGAGTCTGACCACCCTCGTTTGATGAGGGTTTTCTAAATCCGATGAGGCGAACCGCAGCGCTCGCGACGTGTGCAAACCGCTCAAGCTGCTCACGCCCCAAAAGGTTTTGTAAGTCAGTGAGCCTCTTGCTTCCAACGACGAGGTCGGTAACATTGCCCTGCTGATCTGGCTGGCCCTTATCCCATCGGCCGGCAGCGTACTGTTTGCCGTTTGTTGCAAAAACGAAGTTACATGGATTCAGGGACGCTCCAAATGAGCGATTGAGGGCATGGGCGTACAGCGAAGCTTCGTTCCAGCCATCGGACAGCGAGACGGCAGGCGACTTTACCTCGATCGACACCACGGGCAATGAGAGAAGATACACGCAGAAATCAGGGACGTACCCCTTTCGTGTAGAGCTGCCCTTGCCGATATCATGTTGAGCGAGAAATTCTTTGCTCTTGATATTGCTTAGTTCAATTCCAAGATACTCTGCACGCGTGAGGAGGGGCAGGACAATTTGAGTTTCCACATCCCCTTCAGTCCAATTAGGTTCACACGCTGCCAGCAATCCCGTCCCCGCTCCTGATTACCCTCTTCTGGGCCGAACGACCAATGTTAGCGCGCGGGCGGCTCCGGCATGCCCGCCGGAGCGAGTAGCTTCAGTCGATGCGGGACTAAGTCGGTCATGAAATCGGAGTTTAGGCGCTGCCTCCGGCGAACGCTAGACGCCTTCGCCGCTCCGGGAAATCCTGGATGGTCTGAGCAGCCGTCACGGGAGTGAATCCGGTCACGTCGAACGGGCTCGCCTACCGGCCGGGCTGCGCGCTCTCTTCGCGCTGCTCTGGCGGCAGCGAGCTACCGGCGGCGCTACGCTCGGGCGCTTGTCATTGATCCAGGAACGAGCGCATCTTCCGTGAGCGGCTGGGATGCTTCAGCTTGCGCAGCGCCTTGGCCTCGATCTGCCGAATCCGCTCGCGCGTCACCGAGAACTGCTGCCCCACCTCCTCGAGCGTGTGGTCGGTGTTCATGCCGATGCCGAAGCGCATGCGGAGGACGCGTTCTTCGCGGGGGGTTAGGGAGGCGAGCACGCGCGTCACCGTTTCCTTGAGGTTCGCCTGGATCGCGGCGTCGACCGGGATCACCGCGTTCTTGTCCTCGATGAAGTCGCCGAGGTGGCTGTCTTCCTCGTCGCCGATCGGGGTTTCGAGGCTGATCGGTTCCTTGGCGATCTTCATGACCTTGCGGACCTTCTCCAGCGGCATGGAGAGGCGCTCGGCGAGCTCTTCGGGGGTGGGCTCGCGGCCGATTTCGTGGAGGATCTGGCGGCTGGTGCGGACGAGCTTGTTGATCGTCTCGATCATGTGGACCGGGATGCGGATGGTGCGGGCCTGGTCGGCGATCGAGCGGGTGATCGCCTGGCGGATCCACCAGGTCGCGTAGGTCGAGAATTTGTAGCCGCGGCGATACTCGAATTTGTCGACAGCCTTCATCAGGCCGATATTGCCTTCCTGAATGAGATCAAGGAATTGCAGGCCGCGGTTCGTATACTTTTTCGCGATGGAGATGACGAGGCGCAGGTTCGCCTCGACCATTTCCTTCTTGGCGATGCGCGCCTCGCGCTCGGCCTTCTGGACCTGGTTGACGATCCGCCGGAACTCGGCGAGGCTCATGCCGGTCGCGCTCGCGATCTCGGCGATCTCGCCGCGGATGCGCTCGATCGCGGCGCTCTCCTGGGTGCAGAAGGCGTTCCACTTCTTGTCGGTTCCGCAGACGCGCTCGGCCCAGCCTTCGTCGAGCTCGTGGCCCATGTAGCTTTCGAGGAACGACCTGCGCGGCACCTTGTGGCGCTCGGCGAGGCGCAGCATCTGGCCGCCCAAAGCGGTGAGGCGGCGGTTGTAGCTGTAGAGCTGGTCGACGAGATATTCGATCTTGGCGTTGTGGAACTGGACGCTCTCGACCTCGGCGGTGAGCTGTTCGCGCAGGTCCTGGTATTTCTTCTCGTCGCCCTTGGGGAAGTCGCGGCCCGCCGACATCGCGTCCATGCGGCTGCCCTGGAGCTTCGAGAATTTCTTGTAGAGGTCGGTGATCGTCGCGAAGCGCTCGAGCGCCTGCGGCTTCAGCGTCTCCTCCATCTGGGCGAGGGAGAGGGTGTTGTCCTCGTCCTCCTCCTCGAACTGGGGGCGGGCGCGGCGGTCGACCAGGCCTTCCTCCTCGTCGTCCTCCTCCTGGACCGGCGCCTCCTCGACGTCCTCCTCCTCCTTGAAGGAGGGGCCGGCGGTCTTTTCGGAGATGTCGCCGTCGGCGCCCTCGGCCTCGGCGCCCTCGACCTGCTCGGGGGTCGGGCCCTTGGACAGCATCGCGTCGAGGTCGAGGATCTCGCGCAGCTGCATGCGCCCTTCGTTGAGCGCGCTCGACCAGTCGATGATGGCGTTGAACGTGATCGGCGACTCGCACAGGCCCCAGATCATCGTGTCGCGGCCGGCCTCGATGCGCTTGGCGATGGCGATCTCGCCCTCGCGCGAGAGCAGTTCGACCGCGCCCATCTCGCGCAGGTACATGCGCACCGGATCGTCGGTGCGGTCGACCGTCTCCTTCTTCTTCTCGATGACGTAGCGCTCGCCCTCGGCGGTGCCGTCGTCGAGGCCTTCGGACGAGGCGTCGATCTCGGGCTCCGACGCGGCGCCGCCGCCTTCCTCGTCCTCGTCGGCTTCCTCATTCTCGACGACGTTGATGCCGAGCTCGTTCAGCGAGGACATGATGTCCTCGATCTGGTCGGTCGACATCTGATCCTGGGGGAGGGCGTCGTTCAGCTCGTCATAGGTGACGTAGCCGCGCTTCTTGGCGCGGGCGATCAGCTTCTTGACCGAGGCCTCGTTGAGGTCGAGCAGCGGCGCGTCGCCGCCGTCCTTGCCGTCTTCCGCCTCGACCGCATTGTTCGTCTTCGCCATTACCAATCCCGTTATCCCGCCCGATCACCCGGCCGCGCCTTCGATGAGCGCCGCCAGCTGCCGTTCCGCCTCGCCGCGGGCCTGGAGGAGCCGTTGCTGCTCCCTGAAGGCCGCTTCGTCCCCGTCCTCCTTCAACCGCGCCGTCGCCGCGGCCAGGGCCGCTTCGAGCCCGGGACGCGCCGCCAATGTGTCGATGACCAGAACGAGATCGCGTCGGGCGCGTTCCGGCTCGGCATCGCGGCGGGTGAAGGAGAAAGCCAATCCTCTTGCCCGGCGCAGCTTCTCGGCCAGAGAGGCGGCACCGGCGGCCTGCAATATGGTATCCACCGCCGCGGGATCAAGCGCGCCGTGGAGGAGGGCGCCGGAGAGCAAAGCGTCGCGCAGGTCCGCGGTGCCCTTGTCGGGCAGCGGCAGGGCCGCGATCGCCTCGCTGTGGTCGGCAATCACCTCGGGGTGGAGGAGGAGGCCGGCGAGCACGGCGCGCGCGGTCTGCGCGGAAAGGCTGCCGCTGCCGACGCCCTTGGCCGCCGCCGAGACCGGCTGGCGGGGCTGGAAACGGCCCGGGCGGCCCTGCCAGGCGGCGCGGGCCGGCGCCGGCGGCCGCGTCAGGGCGTCGAACCGGGCGAGGAGGTCGGCGCGATACTGGTCGCGGACATCCGGGTCGGCGATGGCCGAGACGTGGTCGAGGAGGCGGCGGCGCAGGCCCGCTTTCGCCTCGGGCGTCGCGAGGGGCTCGGCTTCCGCTTCGTGCTTCCACAGGCGCTGGACCAGCGGCTCGGGCTTGGCGAGCAGCGCCTCGAACGCGGCACGGCCGCCGGCGCGGATGAGGTCGTCCGGGTCCTGGCCGGCGGGGAGGGTGACGAAGGCGAGGCTGCGGCCGGGCGCGATGTGGGGCAGGGCGCGCAGCGCCGCCCGGATCGCCGCCTTCTGGCCGGCGGCGTCGCCGTCGAAGCAGACGAGCGGGCAGGGGGCGAGGCGCCAGAGGAGGGCGAGCTGCATCTCGGTCACCGCCGTGCCGAGCGGCGCCACCGCCTCGGCGATCCCCGCCTGGTCGAGCGCGATGACGTCCATCTGGCCTTCGACGACGACGACGCGGTTCGCCTGGCGGGCGGCGGCGGCCGCCTTGTCGATGTTGAACAGGGTGCGGCCCTTGTCGAACAAAGGCGTGTCGGGCGAATTGAGATATTTGGGCTCGCCGGCGCCGAGGATGCGGGCCGAGAAGGCGATGACGCGGCCGCGCCGGTCGCGTATCGGGAAGGTCAGGCGGCCGCGGAAGCGGTCATAGGGTTCGCGCTCCCCGTCGGGCTGGATCAGCAGGCCCGACTCAACCAGGGCCTCGTTGCCGAACCGCTTGAGCGCCGCCTTGAGCTTGCCGCGCGCGTCGGGGGCGAAGCCGAAGCCGAAGCGGCGGCGGGTCGCCTCCGAGATGCCCCGCTTCTCCAGATAGGCGCGGGCCTCGGCGCCTTCGATGCCGCCCAACTGCTCCTCGAACCACGCCTGGCCGGCGCTCATCACCTCGTGGAGCCCGGCCGCCCGCTCCGCGCGCTCCTGGGCGCGCGGGTCGGCCGCCGGCACTTCCATGCCCGCCGCCTCGGCCAGCTCCTTCACCGCGTCCATGAACGGGAGGCCGCGCTGGTCGGTGAGCCAGCGGATGGCATCGCCGTGGACGCCGCACCCGAAGCAGTGCCAGAAGCCTTTCTCGTCGTTGACGTAGAAGCTCGGCGTCTTCTCGTTGTGGAAGGGGCAGCAGGCCTTGAACTCGCGGCCGGCCTTCTGGAGCTTGAGCGTGCGGCCGACGAGGGCGGACAGCGAGGTGCGGGCGCGGAGCTCGTCGAGGAAGGCGGGGGAGAGGCTCATGCGCTCTTGCCGGGTTCTGCGCGAGCGTCGGCGGGGCGCCCCTCGACTTGGCTCGGGACGAACGAGTCCGGTATACTGCTCCGCGGCTGTTGGAGTTGGTGCCGGCCTCCCACCTCGTTCGTCCCGAGCCCTTCGACGCCGTCTGCGGCGGCGCTCAGGACCGGCTTCACCCCGTGGGGTGAAGTCGAGGGGCGCTCGTGAGGCGGCTTTGCAAAATACCCCACCCGAGCCCAATCGCCCGCGATGAGGCCTTCCCTCTTGGCGCGGGACCAATTCTTCACGCGGCGCTCGAACTCCAAGGCCTCGTATCGGGTGCCGGCCCAGTCGCACCAGACGAGCTCCACCGGCAGGCGCCGCCGCGTCCAGTCGCAGCTCTTCCCCTCGCGGTGCTGCCACAGCCGCTTGTCGAGATCGTCCGTATGGCCCGTAGAGTAGGTGCCGTCGCGGCAGCGGAGGATGTAGACCCAGAACTGCATTGGCCCCGTGCCTGCGCCCCTCGACTTCGCTCGGGACGAACGACTCCTGCGTCTCGCCCACTCGGACTGTTGCGCAGTCCCGCCGCTACGACAACCGCGCCTTCACCAGGGCGCTGGCCTTGGCCATATCGAGCTGCCCGGCGAGGCGTTCCCGCACCGCCGCCATGACGCGGCCCATGTCCTTGACCGAGCTCGCGCCCGTCTCGGCGACGATCGTGTCGATCGCGGCGCCGGCGTCCTCGTCGCTCATCTGGGCGGGCAGGAAGCCCTCGATCACGGCCACCTCGGCCTTCTCCTGCTCGGCGAGCTCCTGCCGGCCGCCCTGCTCGTAGAGCTGGATCGATTCGCGGCGTTGCTTGACCATCTTCTGGAGGACCTCGGTGACCAGCACGTCGTCGTCCGCCGGGGCGGTGCCGGTGCGCAGCTCGATGTCGCGATTCTTGAGCGCCGACTGGATGAGGCGGATGGTACCGGTGCGCGCCTTGTCGCCGCTCTTCATCGACGTGACGAGGGCGGCCTTGATGTCGTCGCGGATCATGTTCGCTCCGGGTGCGGGAAAGCGCTCAGGATAGCCGCTCGCCGTGCCGTTTAATAGATTGACGCTGCGGCGCCCGCCGCCTAGCGGTCGGCGCTTAGCGACATCGCCGCAACCACGAAAGGAGTGCCCGCCACGATGGCCGACGCCAAGCCCACGCCTGCGCCGAACGGAGCGACGGGTGTATTGGTGCTGGCGGACGGGACCGTCGTCTGGGGCCGGGGCTTCGGCGCCGAGGGCGAGGCGGTCGGGGAGGTCTGCTTCAACACCGCGATGACCGGTTACCAGGAGGTGATGACCGACCCCTCCTACGCGAGCCAGATCATCACCTTCACCTTCCCCCACATCGGCAATGTCGGCGCCAATTGGGAGGACGTCGAGGCCGACAATCCCTGGGCGCTCGGCGCGGTGGTGCGGCAGGACGTGACCGAGCCCTCCAGCTTCCGCGCCATCCAGACCTTCGATGCGTGGATGCGGGCGAACGGCCGGATCGGGCTCTCGGGCGTCGACACGCGGGCGCTCACCCGCAAGATCCGGCACGAGGGCGCTCCCAACGGGGTCATCGCGCACCGGGCGGACGGGCAGTTCGACCTCGAGGCGCTGCTCGAGAAGGCGCGGGCGTGGCCGGGGCTGGAAGGGATGGACCTCGCGAAGGAGGTGTCCTGCCGTCAGATGTACCGCTGGTCGGGCGGGCGCTGGAACCTTGGCGAAGGCTATGGCGAAGGGGAGGGGAGCGAGGAGCGCCCCCACGTCGTCGCCATCGATTACGGCTCGAAGCGCAACATCTTCCGCAACCTCGCCGACGCCGGCGCGCGCGTCACCGTGCTCCCGGCCACCGCGAGCTTCGACGAGGTGATGGCGCACCGGCCGGACGGCATCTTCCTCTCCAACGGCCCCGGCGACCCGGCGGCGACGGGCGAATATGCCGTGCCGGTGATCCAGCAGCTGCTGGAGACGGGCAAGCCGCTGTTCGGCATCTGCCTCGGCCACCAGCTGCTCGGCCTCGCCGTCGGCGCCACGACGGTGAAGATGCACCAGGGCCACCGCGGCGCCAACCACCCGGTCAAGCGCCTCGCCGACGGCAAGGTGGAGATCACCAGCATGAACCACGGCTTCGCGGTCGAGACGGAGACGTTGCCGGACAATGCGCGGGCGACGCATATCAGCCTCTTCGACGGCAGCCTCGCGGGCCTGGAGCTGACCGACCGCCCGGCGTTCAGCGTCCAGTATCATCCCGAGGCGAGCCCAGGGCCGCAGGACAGCACGTATCTGTTCGAGAAGTTCGTCAATCGGCTTCGCGGCGAGGCGGAATGAGAAAGGCGCTGCTTCTCCTGGCTCTCGTTCCTGCGGGCGCCGCGACGGCCGGGCCGGTTCCCATCCTGAGGATGGACGGATTCAGCTTCGGCAAGTGGAACGTCCTGTGCAGCGGCTTGCGCCAGGGCTCCGCCGCTTGCGAGGCAACGAGGAAGGTAGGCAATCTATGCCTGCACATGGCCTTCAATTCGAGCTACGCCAACCTGTCGCTGACTGGTGAGTGCGACGCAAGCGGACGTCCCATTGAAACGATCGACATTTCCATGCCGCTTTCCGTCGTTCCGGAGGACCAGCAGATACCCTCGAGCTTGCGGGCCTTCATCAGGGCTCACGGCAACGGCGCCGCCCGCAACGCGATGACCAACCAGTTTGTCGAGGAAGCAGAGGATCTCGCGTTCCTGCTCCACCGCATCACTCGCGAACGGCCGTGAAAGAACTGATCACCTCGGCAGGGGTTAGGCGCCGACCCCCTCTGCTCGGCGGAAGGGCCCGTGGCGGCGAGACGCTTATCGCACTCGCGACCTGCGTGTTGGCTCTTTCCGCCTGCGCCACGGCGCGCATGCATACGGAGGCGGAGCTGGCCGACGTCACCCGTGCGTGCGGGCTCTCCGCGGGCGAGCTGATCCAGGACAATGAGGAGCCGCGCATCCTCTTCCTCATTCGCCCCAACGCGACGCCGCGCGAGCGGGTCTGTGCGATCCGTTGGGCCAAGCGCAACCATCTCCGCCTCGCTTATGTCGAGGGCATCGAGCTGAAGGACAAGTAGGTGGCGGCGGAGAAGCCCAAAGTCGACCTGACGCGGATGACGCTGCCGGGGACGGCGGTTTCGGCGCTGGCGCGCGCCTATCTTCATTGGGAGGCGAAGCGCTACCCGCCGACGATCCGCGACCTGCAATGGGCGGCCCAGTCCCTCGCCAAAGAGGATTGGGCGGGTGCGGCGGCGGCCGTCAACACCCTGCTCGAGGCCGGGCTGCTGGAGCCGAACGGCGAAGGCGAGGGCGATCGCCGCGAGGTGCCGATCACGCCGCTCGGCATCGCCTGGTTCGAGGCCAATTGCGACTATCGGCGCGAGTGCAACGTCTACCGTTACAAGGAGCGCCGGGGCGCCATCGGCTGCTTCGAATATGATCCGCGCCGGCCGCTCGGCCGCCGCCTCCTCGACCCGCTCGTCGCGGGCGCCGCCGTCGCCGGCGCGGCGTTCGCCAGCCTTCTCTTCTGGATGATCCGCTAATGCCGCGCCGTACCGACATTTCCTCGATCCTCATCATCGGCGCGGGGCCGATCGTCATCGGGCAGGCGGCGGAGTTCGACTATTCGGGGACGCAGGCGGCGAAGACGCTGAAGGCCGAAGGCTACCGGATCGTCCTCGTCAATTCGAACCCGGCGACGATCATGACCGATCCGGAGCTGGCCGACGCGACGTATGTCGAGCCGATCACGCCCGAATATGTCGCGAGGATCATCGAGAAGGAGCGGCCGGACGCGGTGCTGCCGACGATGGGCGGGCAGACGGCGCTGAACACGGCGCTGGCGCTGTTCAAGGACGGCACGCTGGAGAAATATGGCGTGCGCATGATCGGCGCCGACGCCGAGGCCATCGAGAAAGCTGAAGACCGACTCAAGTTTCGGGAGGCGATGAGCCGGATCGGGCTGGAGAGCCCGGCTTCCGAGATCGCCCACAGCATCGAGGAGGCGATGCGGGCGCTCGACGTCGTCGGGCTCCCGGCGATCATCCGGCCGAGCTTCACCCTCGGCGGCACCGGCGGCGGCGTCGCCTACAACCGCGAGGAATTCGTCGAGATCGTCACCGGCGGGCTCGACGCCTCGCCGACGACCGAGGTGCTGATCGAGGAATCGGTGCTCGGCTGGAAGGAATATGAGATGGAGGTGGTCCGCGACCGCGCGGACAATGCGATCATCATCTGCTCGATCGAGAATGTCGACCCGATGGGGGTCCATACCGGCGACTCGATCACAGTCGCGCCGGCGCTGACGCTGACCGACAAGGAATATCAGGTGATGCGCAACGCCAGCATCGCCTGTCTGCGGGAAATCGGCGTCGAAACAGGCGGTTCGAACGTTCAGTTCGCAGTCAATCCCAGGAATGGCCGGCTCGTCGTCATCGAGATGAACCCACGCGTCAGCCGCTCCTCGGCGCTCGCGTCCAAAGCGACCGGCTTCCCGATCGCCAAGGTCGCGGCGAAGCTGGCGGTCGGCTACACTTTGGACGAGATCCAGAACGACATCACCGGCGTCACCCCGGCCTCGTTCGAGCCGACCATCGACTATGTGGTCACGAAGATCCCGCGCTTCGCCTTCGAGAAATTCAAGGGATCGGAGGCCCTGCTGTCGACGGCGATGAAGTCGGTCGGCGAGGCGATGGCGATCGGCCGCTCGATCCACGAGAGCCTCCAGAAGGCGCTGAGGAGCCTCGAGACGGGGCTGACCGGCCTCGACGGCGTCAAGGCGCTGTACGGCGCGCCGCGCGCCGAGATCGAGGCGGCGCTGGCGCGGGCGACGCCCGACCGGCTGCTCGTCGCCGCCCAGGCGCTGCGCGAGGGCCTCACCGTCGCGGACGTCAACGCCATCACCCATTACGATCCCTGGTTCCTCGAGCGGATCGCCGAGATCGTCGCCGCGGAGCGCGAGGTCGAGGAGAACGGGCTGCCCACCGACGCCGCCGGCATGCGGCGATTGAAGGCGATGGGCTTTTGCGACAAGCGGCTCGCGGAGCTGGCGGTCCGCTCGGCCCACCTCAAGGACCGGGTGCTCGGCAAGGTCGCGGCGCGGACCCACGGCCTCATCCATGACGCGGTGAAGGCGCTTGCCGGCGCCACCACCGAGGAGGAGGTGCGCTCGCTCCGCCACAAGCTCGGCGTGCGGCCGGTGTTCAAGCGCATCGACACCTGCGCCGCCGAGTTCGAGGCGAAGACGCCCTACATGTATTCGACCTACGAGGCGCCTTCATTCGGCGCGCCGGAGGACGAGGCGCAGCCGTCCGACCGCCGCAAGGTGGTGATCCTCGGCGGCGGCCCGAACCGGATCGGCCAGGGCATCGAGTTCGATTATTGCTGCTGCCACGCCTGCTACGCGCTCGATGAAGCCGGCTTCGAGACGATCATGGTCAATTGCAATCCGGAGACGGTGTCGACCGACTACGACACGTCGGACCGCCTCTATTTCGAGCCGCTCACCGTCGAGGATGTGCTCGAGATCCTCCACGCCGAGCAGTCGCGGGGCGAGCTGGTCGGCGTTATCGTCCAGTTCGGCGGCCAGACGCCGCTCAAGCTCGCCGCCGCGCTGGAGAAAGCGGGCATCCCCATCCTCGGCACCTCGCCCGACGCGATCGACCTGGCCGAGGACCGGGAGCGCTTCGCCGCCCTGGTGAACCGGCTCGGTCTCAGGCAGCCCGACAACGGCATCGCCCGTTCGCGCGAGGAGGCGATCGCGGTCGCCGACCGCATCGGCTATCCGGTGCTGACGCGGCCCTCCTACGTGCTCGGCGGGCGGGCGATGGAGATCGTCGACGGCCCCGCCCAGCTCGACGATTATATCGTCACCGCGGTGCAGGTCTCCGGCGACAGCCCGGTCCTCATCGATCAATATCTGCGCGACGCGATTGAGGTCGACGTCGACGCCATTTCCGACGGCAGCGACGTCGTCATCGCAGGCGTCATGCAGCATATCGAGGAGGCGGGCGTGCACTCGGGCGACAGCGCCTGCTCGCTCCCGCCCTACAGCCTGCCTGGGGAGATCGTGGCCGAGATCGAGCGGCAGGCGCGGGCGCTGGCGCTGGCGCTCGGCGTGGTGGGTCTGATGAACGTCCAGTTCGCCGTGAAGGACGTGCACGTCTATCTGATCGAGGTCAACCCGCGCGCCAGCCGGACCGTGCCCTTCGTCGCGAAGGCGATCGGCACGCCCATCGCCAAGATCGCGGCGCGGGTGATGGCCGGCGAGCCGCTGATCCATTTCCTGCCCTTGCACCGCGACGTCCCGCATATCGCCGTCAAGGAGGCGGTGTTCCCGTTCGCACGCTTCCCCGGGGTCGACCCGGTGCTGTCGCCGGAAATGAAGTCCACCGGAGAAGTCATGGGAATTGCTGGAGACTTTGCCCATGCCTTCATGAAGTCGCAGATCGGCGCCGGCACCTTCGTGCCCGAGGGCGGGACCTTGTTCGTGTCGGTGAAGGACAGCGACAAGCCGCTGATCGTGCCGCCGGTCAGGGCCATGCGCGAGCTCGGCTTCCACGTCATCGCCACGTCCGGAACGGCCGATTACCTCGCCGCGCAGGGCATCGAGGTGGAGCGGGTCAACAAGGTGGCGCAGGGGCGGCCGCACATCGTCGACCGGATCAAGGACGGCGACGTCGACATCGTCTTCAACACCACGGAAGGGTGGCAGAGCCATAAGGACTCCGCCTCCATCCGCGCCTCCGCCCTGATGGCGAAGGTGCCCTATTTCACCACCGCCGCCTCGAGCGCGGCGGTGACCCGCGCGATCGCGGCGCTGAGGGAGCACAATCTTGAAGTCCGCTCCCTTCAGGACTATTATTCCGCCTCCAGAGCATGACCCTCACAAATTGTATGTGATGCGGGGTGGCTT
>Ga0213876_10000355_pt1 | contig 39376 bp, 32 predicted proteins | sample BarmaccomBMRX_R9_FD_160113 | JGI IMG/M metagenome (GOLD analysis project Ga0213876, IMG submission 160113) | Root-associated microbial communities from Barbacenia macrantha in rupestrian grasslands, the National Park of Serra do Cipo, Brazil - RX_R9 | ecosystem: Host-associated > Plants > Roots...
CAGAGGCGATGGTCGCGGGGCTCGCGGCGGGCGTGGCCGCCTTCGCGGGCGTGGCCGCGGGGCTCGCCGCGGCGGCGGGCGTCGGCGAGGCCGCCGGCATCTCCACCGCCTCCGACTCCTGGTGGTAGACGGCGACCCACTTGCCGCCGCGGTTGATCCAGGCCGAAGAGGCGTGCGCCGGCTTGCCCGACGTGGGCTTCCCGCCGAAGCTGCTCTTCTCGGACGCGGTGTAGGTGAGCACGGCGAGGTCGGCGTCCACCTTGACCATGCGGAAGTCGGAGAGCGTGTACTCGGTCAGATCGTACTTCTTCATGTCTTCCATCATCTGCGCCTTGGTCTGGGCGCCGCCCTCCTCGACGATGACGAAGTCGTCGGCCAGCATGCCCGAGAAGGCGTCCCAGTTCTTCGCCTTGATGGCGTCCCAGATCGCGCGCTCCTTGGCTTCGAGGTCGGCCTGCGTCGGGCCGGCCGCGGGCGTCGGGGTCGCGGCGGCCGTGTTGGCGTTGGCGTTCGCGTTGGCGTTCGCGTTCCCCGCCCCCGTGTTCGTGTTGGTGTCGGTGGTGCAGGCTGACGCCGCGAGGGCCAGCGCGGCCAGCAGGAGCAATCTCTTCATGGCAGGAACTCCGCCGAAAGGGTGGTAGAACGAAGGGTTCTTACGCCAATCCCGGCGGAGAGTCAAGGGAATAGTAGACGGTAGACAGTAGTCAGTAGGCTCCGCTTGAAGATGTCGAAGATGACGGGCGTAGGGTTCGAGCGAGGAAGTTTCTTCTACTGTCTACTATCTACTTCTTTCATCCTTCCCCCTCCGTCCTTCTTCCCCAGGCGCAGTCGCCAGGGCATGAGGACGGATTCGAGGATGACTTTGCGGGACATCTTCGACTGGCCCTCGCGGCGGTCGGTGAAGGTGATGGGCACCTCGGCGATGGCGAGGCCGGCGCGGCTCGCGCGGTAGGTGGCCTCGACGAGGAAGGCGTAGCCCTCGCCCGCCGCGCGCCCTTCGAGCAGCGCGCGCAGCGCCCGGCGCGTGTAGCAGCGGAAGCCGCTCGTCGCGTCGCGCACGCGCAAGCCCGTGATGCGCGCCACGTACGCGTTGGCGAAGCGGCTCAAGAGCCGCCGGCGCACCGGCCAGTTCAACACCCCGCCGCCCTCGCAGTAGCGCGAGCCGATGACGACGTCCGCGGTGCGGCTCGCCTCGACGAGCGCCGGGATGCGCCGCGGGTCGTGCGAGAAGTCCGCGTCGAGCTGCACGAGCCGCGCGTAGCCGCCCTCCAAGGCCCTCCGGTAGCCGTCCACGAGGCTGCGCCCGTAGCCGCGCGCCCCCTCGCGCCTGAGCACGGAGAAGCGCGGGTCGCGGCCGAACAACTCTTCGGCGCGGTCGGCCGTCCCGTCCGGCGACGCGTCGTCGAGCAGGCACACGTCCGCGCCGGGCGCGACCGCGAACAGCTCCGCCAGGAGCCGCGCGACGTTCTCGCGCTCGTTGTAGGTCGGGACGACGATGAGCGTGCGTTCCGTGTTCATCCTGAATGATGAGTGATGAGTGATGAGTGATGAATGGAAAGCAACTTGTCTTCCATTCATCACTCATCACTCATCACTTCCTTTCACTCTTTCACCCGGTACAGGTAGATCGAGCCGCCGAAGATTTTCTCGGGCGTGCGGCGGCGGTATTCGTCGAAGTAGTTGACGCGCTCGTACTCGTTCAGCCCCCAGCCCTCCTCGAACTCCTGCGGCACCGTCGAGCCGTTCAAAAGGCTCGCGCCGATGGCGACGTAACGCGTCTCCTCGACCGCCTCGCCCGGCGGCACGAAGACGGCCGTCTGCTCGATGCCGTAAAGCCCCAACAACTGCCAGCCCAGGATCGCCCCGCCGACGCGCGTCTCGCCGCGGCCGCGCAAGTATAGCGCGAGGTCGCGCACGTCGTCTCCCCACTCGACGTTCGAATCCGACAGGTACCACCAGTGCGGCGCCCCCGACGCGAGTTGGTTGAGGTAGGTCATGTGATCCGGGTAGGCGCGCGCGGCCTCGAAGGCGACCCAGCCGAAGGAGAGGACGGCGAGGGCCGCGGCGAGCGCGCGGCGGCGCGGCTCGGCGCGGCGCAGGAGGTCGTCGAGCATCGCGCCCGCGAGCATGAAGAAGAAGGGGTAGGCCGGCAGGTAGTAGCGCACGCCGATGTTGATGGTCGAGAACATCAGCAGCGCGGTGAAGAACGCGGGCGGCAGGAGCAGCACGAGCAGCCGCCCCTCGCGCGCGCGCCTCAGCCGCAGCCCCCCCCAGACGAATCCGGCGAGCGTGAGCAGGAGGACGGGCAGCGGCGTCTTCAGCGCGAAGGCCACGGGGAAGTAGTACCACCAGCCGTGCTGGCTGTAGTCGCCCAGAAGCCCCGCCGGGTGGCCGAGCTTCGCGTGACCGAGCTGCCAACCCACGCCCTTCACGAAGTCCGGCGGGAAGACGATTTGAAGAAGGTGGTAGCCCGTCCCGAGCGCCGCGCGCAGAGCGCCTTGCCCCACGTCAAACGCGACGACCGAGCGCGCGAGCGCGTCCTCGAAAGGCTCGGGCGGCGCGTGGTGGAAGAGGTAGCCGGCGTTGACGGCCAGCACCGCCGCGACCGCAACGGCAATCGCCTGCGCCGCCACGCGCGCGCGGCTCAAACCCTTGCGCGGCGCGAACACGAAGAGCGCCGCGCAGACGACGCAGAGCACCGGCCCGAGCGCGACCATCGAGAACTTCGTCACCGCCGCGAAGCCCGCCGCGGCGCCCACGCCCGCCGCCCGGCCCACGTCCGGCGTCTTCAAATAACCTCGAAGCGCGAACGCGAAGACGAGGAGCGCGAGCGCCGAAGGCACGTCGGTCTGCACGACGCGCCCGTGCGCGAGGACGGTCGGCTCTAAGGTGAAGAGCGCGACGGCGAAGAGGGCTGCGCGCGCGCCCCAGTGGCGTCGGGTGAAGACGAAGACGAGCGCGCCCAAGCACAGCGTCAGCACGACGGCCGGCACGCGCGCCCAGAAGCAGAGGTAGTCCAGGCGCCACGCGTTCACCCGCCAGAACTCATCGAACTTGCCGAGGAAGTATCCGTAGTCGTGCGCGCCTTCCTCTATCGCCGGAGCCTCCGCGCCCAGCGCGACGAGCGGCGCGGCCCCCAAAATTTTCGCCACCGGTGGGTGCTCGTTCACGGGGCGGTAGTCGCCCGCGGTCAGGTGGTAGAAGCCCGCGGGGATCAAGACCCACTCGTCCACCGTGATGCTCTTCTGCCGGATGACCGAGAGCATCTGCGCCCCCATCAGCGCGAGCAGCGCGACGCAGAGCAAGCCCGCGCGCCGGCTCAAAAAGGCAGGAGGATGAAGAGGAGGCCCGACCGCCTCCCCTTCATCCTCCTGCCTCCGGCCTTCGGCCTTCATTCTTCTGCCCGCGGCCCTAGCCTTCCACGGGGCGCGGGCCGGGGTCGAGGCCGCGCACGCTCGACTGGTTGATGACGCGGACGTGCAGGTCGCCCCCGACGTGCACCTGGCACGAGAGGCGCACGTTCTCGGCGAGGCCCGTCTCCAACGCGAGGCGGTTGCGCTCGGCCTCCTGCATCTCGCCCGGGTCGCCGTCCAAGACCTCGACGCGGCAGGTCGTGCACTTCGCGTTCCCGCCGCAGCGGTGCAGAATGTCCACGCCGCCGTCCTCGATGACGAGCACGAGCTTGCGCCCCGCCTCCGCCTCCAACTCCCGCGTCCCCTCCGCGGTCTCCGCTGTTACCTTGGGCATCTCCTTGTGGCTCCTCTGGTGTGTGAGTCGTCAAAAGCGACGGCGCGGCCCGCGCGCCGTGGGGCGTGCCGGGTTGTCCTTCGGAAAAGACTCGACAAGCCTCCGGCCCGCGGGCCGCGCCTTAGTTTGCGACCTTCAGTCCCTTCGGACTTAGGCCGTGAACGACGAGCCGCAGCCGCAGCCGCCCGTCGCGTTCGGGTTCTTGAAGGTGAAGCCCGAGCCCATCACGTTCGTCACGTAGTCGATCTCGACGCCGTTCAGGTACTGCGCGCTGAACATGTCAACGAACATGCGGACGCCGTTCGACTCGATGACGTGGTCGTTCGGCTTCGACTCCTCCTCGATGTTGAGGCTGTACTGGAAGCCCGAGCAGCCGCCCGGCACCACCCGCACGCGGAGGCCCGCCGTCTGGGGCAAGCCCTCCTCGCCCGCCATGAACTTCCTGATCTCCTCGGCGGCCGGCTCGGTGACGCCGAGCACCATCGTCGGAATCTGTGTCTCTGTTGCTGCCATTGTCTATCTCTCCTTAATGATTACTTCTGAGTTGTGATTCTTAGCTGTCGGCTCTTACGCCTTCTTACCCAGGACGACGAGTTCGGGCTTCATCGCCTCGATGGAAATCTGCCGGGCGACCTCCTCGGCCACGCGGCGGAACGCCTGCGACTGCGGCGAGTCGGGGTCGCCGACGACGATGGGCACGCCCGCGTCGCCGCCCTCGCGCACCTCCTGGCCGAGCGGCACCTCGCCGAGGTAAGGCACACCGTACTCTTCGGAAAGCCTCCGGCCGCCGCCCTCGCCGAAGATGTTGTAGCGCGTGCCGGTGTCGGGCGCGACGAAGTAGCTCATGTTCTCGACGACGCCGAGCACGGGCACGTTCACCGTCTCGAACATGCGCAGCGCCCTCCGCACGTCCGCGAGCGCCACCTCCTGCGGCGTCGTCACCAGCACCGCGCCCTGCACGGGCACGAGCTGCGCCAGGCTTAGTTGCACGTCGCCCGTCCCCGGCGGCATGTCTACGATCAGATAATCAAGCTCGCCCCACTCCACGTCCTGCAAGAACTGCCGGACGAGCCCGTGCAAAATCGGCCCGCGCACGATCATCGGCTCGTCGCCCGGCTTTAAGACGGCCATCGACATCAGGCGCACGCCGTGCGCCTCAATCGGCACGAGCTTGTTGACGTTGACCGAGGGGCGCTCGCGCGACGCGCCGAGCATCAAAGGCACGTTCGGCCCGTACACGTCGGCGTCCAACAACCCCACCCGCGCCCCGTCGCGCGCCAAGCTCACGGCGAGGTTGACGGCCACCGTCGATTTGCCCACGCCGCCCTTGCCCGAGCTGACCGCCACGATGTTGCGCACGCCCGGCACCGTCAGCTTCTCGCCCAGGCCACGCCCCTTCGGAACCTCCGCGTCCATCGTCACGCTCACCGACGTGACGCCGGGAAGCTGGGCGACCACGGCGCGCGACTGCTCCTGCAACTGCTCGCGCACGGGGCACGCGGGGGTGGTGAGCACGACGCGGAAGCTCACCGCGCCGCCCTCGATCTTCAAATCTTTAATGAACCCGAGGCGCACAATGTCCTTGTGCAAATCAGGGTCTTTCACCTGCGCCAGCGCCCCGTAAACGTCTGCCTCTGTCACTTGTGCCATTTAGATTCCGAGTGACGAGTGATGAGTGATGAGTGATGAATTAGGAGCCATCTTTAATTCATCATTCATCACTCATCACTCGTCATTTCCCTTTCGGTCTCATAACCCTGTACGCGCAGCGCGAGGCGCCGCCGGCGATGCGCGACTCGCGGAAGACTTCCGTCCCCAGCAGCTCGCGGTAGACGACCAGCTCCTGGTCGCAGAGCTGCCGGTACTCGCGGGCCAGCTCGGCCTGCGGGCAGTTCCACTCGGTCAGCAGATAGGAGCCGTCGTTCAGCCGCTCGGCCTCCGCCTCGTAGCCGGTCTCGCGCAACAGCTCCGTCAGGCGCCTGATGCGCGCGTCAAAATTCAACCCTTCGAGCTGCGGCTTGAGTTCGGAGACCATCTCGGTCGCGCAGCCGCAGAAGACCGTGTTGAGCCCGCGCTCGCCCCAGACCTCGCCGATCTGCCTGAGCACGGACTTGGCGAAGAGGTCGTAGCGCCTCGGGAAAAGCTCCTCGGCCTTCGGCGTCAGGCGGAAGACGTGCGCGGGCCGTCCGCGGTCGCCGCGCGCCGCCGCGTGCTCGACGTAGCCCTCGCGCTCCAGCACGTCGAGGTGCTTGCGCACGCACTGCTTCGTCAGGCCGAGCGCCTCGGCCAGCTCGTCGGCGCTCACGCCGCCGCGCGCGCGCAGCTGCTGCACGATCTCCTCGCGCGACGCCCCGAGCCCGATTTTCAGAGTGGCTACCACGAGACTTTCATGCTACTTTTGGGGCGTCATTTTGTCAACCGAGCGGTTGCTAAAACACCTATGACCAACGACCACACCGGGCGCTTCTCGACGCGCGTCGCCGACTACGTCAAATACAGGCCCCACTACCCGCCCGCCGTCCTGCGCCTGCTCGCAGAGGAGTGCGGGCTCGATTCGACTTCGGTCGTGGCCGACGTGGGCTCGGGGACGGGCATCCTTTCGGAGCTGTTCCTCAAGAACGGCAACCGCGTCTACGGCGTCGAGCCGAACCGCGAGATGCGCGAGGCGGGCGAGAGGCAGTTGGCCTCTTACCCCAACTTCGTCAGCGTGGACGGCCGCGCCGAGGCGACGACGCTCGAAGACGCGAGCGCCGACTTCGTCACCGCCGGACAAGCCTTCCACTGGTTCGACCCGCCACGCGCGCGGCGCGAGTTCATGCGCGTCCTGCGGCCCGGCGGCTGGGTCGTCCTCGTCTGGAACGACCGGCGCACCGCGGGCACGCCCTTCCTCGAAGAGTACGAACGTCTGCTCCTCGAGTACGGCACCGACTACAAGGAGCTGAGCGTCAAGTACGCCGAGGAGTCGATGCTCGCCGCCCTCTATGGTTCAAGCGAGATGCGCGCGCAGACCTTCGACAACGAGCAGGTCTTCGACTTCGACGGCCTGCGCGGCCGTCACGCCTCATCCTCCTACGTGCCGCAGCCCGGCCATCCCGACTTCGACCCGATGATGCGCGAACTCGAAGCCCTCTTTCGACGCCACGAGCGCGACGGCCGCGTCGTCGTCCCCTACGACACGAAGGTCTTCTACGGAAGGCTATAAGGCGTGAACCGTGAACCGTGACAAGTGAGAACTGCATTTCTCTTGTCACGGTTCACGGTTTACGGTTCACGCTTGCCTTTTGATAGCATAGCCCTGGTCTTCCCTTTGAAACTGTCCGTCGTTCGTCCGTCCCCTTTGAGCCCCATGCCGAACACACCCACAGCCTCCGAGAAGGGCCGCGCGGGCGCGCGGGCCGCCCTGCTCGCACTCTGCGCGCTGCTCGCGTGCGCGCCCCGCGCACACGCGCAGAGGGGCGCCGCAGCGAAGCCCGCGGCGAAGCCTCAGACGAAGCCGGCGCAGGCGAAGGAGACGCCGGCCGCCTCCGCAAAGAGTCGCGCGGGCGCGCGCGTGCCTCTGGAGACGCTGTTGCAGATCGTGCAGGCGGAGGACGAGCGGCGCTGGGAGGATTCGGACTTGGGGAAGCTGCTCGCGGACTCCAACGCGGCGGTGCGCGCGCGCGCGGCGCTCGCGGCCGGGCGCATCGGCGACGAGGGCGCGGTCGCGCCGCTCTCGAACCTGCTCAACTCAGACCGCGACGAGGCGGTGCGCGCGACGGCGGCCTTCGCGCTCGGCGAGATTGAATCCGAGTCGGGCGCCGCGGCGCTCACGGAGGCTTTGCGCCTCTCGAAATCGACGGAGCTGCGCGCGCGCTGCGTCGAGGCGCTCGGCAAGATCGCCGCCGCGCTCCCGGAGGCGCGCGCCGACGCGAGGAAGCGAATCGGTGACACCATCAACACGGCGCTCGCCGCCGAGCAGAGGCTTTCGAAGTCGAACCGCACGCTCGTCCTGCTGGGCCTGACGGCGGAGCTGCGCGCGCGCCCCGAGAACGGCGCGCGCACGGTCGCGCTCTTCCTCGCCTCGACGGACGGGCGCGTGCGCGCCGACGCGGCCAACGCGCTGGCGCGCATGCGCGCGAAGGAGTCGCTCGAACGTCTGCGCGTGATGCTGGCGACGGACGCCGACCCGGTGGCGCGCGCCAACGCCGCGCGCGCGCTCGGCGCGGCCGAGGACGCCGCCGCCTTCGAAGTGCTCGCGCAGCACGCGGGGACGGACGCGGACGAGCGCGTGCGGGTGAGCGCCGTCCGCGCGCTCGCGCAGATCAAGGAGCCGCGCGCCGCCGACCCGCTCGTGCGCCGCGGCGGCGAGCTGTTCGCCGCCTACAAGTCCGCGCGCGTGGGCGGCGCCGTGAACCCGCCCGAAGTGAACGAGCTTTTGGAAGTGGCGACCGCGATGGGGCGCGTGCTCGCGAACTCGAACGACGAGCGCGCGCTGACGCTGCTCCGCGCGGCGCGCGAGGCCGGCGTGGTCGCGCCCGAGGTCGAGACGGCGCTGGCGCGCATCGCGCCGACGCAGTACCTGCGCGACAAGGCGGTCGCGGACTTCGTCGCGCAAGCCTCGCGGCGCGGCGCGGCGGGCGTGACCTGGCAGAAGGTCTCGGCGCTGGCGCAGGGGCTGGGCGAGCTGGCCGGCGTGACGAGCGCGCAGGTCGGCAACAGCGTCGTCAGCCTTCAGGCCGACGCGCAGATCGCCCTGCGCGCGCTCGTGCAGAGCCCTTCCACGCCGCCCTCGGCGCTGCCCGACCTTCTGCGCTCGCTCGCGGCCTTCAAGCCGGTTGACCTCGACGCGGTCGCGCGCGCGGCGCTCTCCAACCCGGACGTGATCGCGCGCGCCACGGCCGCAGACATCCTCTCGGAACTGCCGCCCGAGCCCGACACCGCGCGCGCTCTCGCCGACGCGCTGCCGCGCGCGCTGCAAGACGAGACGGACGACGCGGCGCTCTCCGTCCTGGGCGCGCTCGCGAAGCAGCAGGGGGCGGAGGTCGAGCCGGCCGTCAAGTCGGCGCTTGAGGCGACGACCGACTACCTCGTGCGGCGCCGCGCGGCCGACATCCTGCGCGAGCGCGCGGGCGGCCCCGCGAACGAGCGCCGGGTCGAGACCGTCAACACGCGCAACCACCGAGAGGACTACGAGCGGGCGCTGGCGCGCATCGGCAAGACCGTGCGCGCCGTGATTATGACGGACAAGGGGGCGTTCACGATGGAGCTGCTGCCCGAAGAAGCCCCGCTCACGGTCGATAACTTCGTGGGGCTCGCGCGTCGGAACTACTTCAACAACGTCCTCTTCCACCGCGTCGTGCCCAACTTCGTCGTGCAGGGCGGCGACCCGCGCGGCGACGGCAACGGCGGCCCCGGCTACCAGATACGCTGCGAGATCAACGAGGTGCCGTACAACCGCGGCGCGGTCGGCATGGCGCTCTCGGGCAAGGACACGGGCGGCTCGCAGTGGTTCGTCACGCACTCGCCGCAGCCGCACCTTGACGGCGGCTACACGGTCTTCGGCCGCGTCGTCGAGGGGATGGACGTGGTTGACCGCATCGTGCGCGGCGATCGCATCCGCTCCGTCACCATCACCGAGCGCGGACGTTGAAAGACATCGAGGCGGAAGGCTGTCGATGAAACAAGGCGGAGCAGTAACAATTCTTCCGGGTCGTTTGGCGGCGCTCACGCTGCTGTCACTCGCCCTGCTCTGCGCGGCGCTCGCGCGGCAAGGCGGCGCGAACAGGCAGGCGAAGAACGAACTGCCGCGCACGCTCTACCGCATCAATTTCGATTTGGACTTCGACGCGCGCACGTACACGGGGCGCGAGCGCGTGCGCTGGGTGAACCTCGACGACCGCCCGGCGTCGGTCGTCTACTTCCACCTCTACCCGAACCTGCGCGCGGAGGACGAGCGCGCGGGCGCGCAGGCCGACGCGGCCGCGCCCGAAGAGCCGCGACTCCTGGTGACCGCGGTGCGCGCGGGCGAAGGCGGCCAGCTGCTCCCCTTCACGGCGGATGACGCCGACGCGGTGACGCTGCGCGTCCAGCTCCGCGAGGCGGTCGCGCCCGGCACGGCCGCCGAGATCGAGCTCGCCTTCAAAGGCACCGTCCCCGAGATCGACCCCGACGAGACGAGCCTCACGGCGCACGTCGTCCAGCAGGTCGGCGCGGCCATGCGCGACACGCGCGAGATACGGCGCGCGCGCGACACCAACTTCGTCTCGCGCGGCGTGATGATGCTCGCCGGCTTCCACCCCGTCCTCGCCGCGCGCGAGGGCGACGACTGGCAGCGCAAGGTCGAGCCGAGCGTCGGCGAGACCTTCTTCACCGACGTGGCCGACTACGAGGTCGAGGTCGAGACCGCCGAGGGCGTCAACCTCTTCGCCTCCTGCGGGCAGGGGCCGGAGCCAGGCCCGGGGCACAAACCCCAGTTCGCCTTCGCGGGCGAAGACCTGCGCGGCTTCGCGCTCGTGGCGGGCCGCACTTTGCGCGCGGAGGAGCGCGAGGCGGGCGGCGTCCGCGTGCGCTCCGTCTACACGCCCGAGCACGAGAAGGTCGGGCGGCGCGTCCTCAACGTTGCGGCCGACGCGGCGCGCACGTTCGCGGCGCGCTTCGGCCCGCTGCCCCTCAAGAGCGTCACGGTGACGGAGGCGCCGCTCGTCGCCGGCTTCGGCAGTGCGGAGTTCTCCGGGCTCGCCGTCATCGCCGGCGCCTTCTACGTGGACTTCGACTCGCCCGCGATGCGCGCGCTGCCCGAGCTGGTGCGCGAGCAGCGCGCGAGCGTCGAGGATAATCTTGAGTTCGCCGCGGCGCAGGGCGTGGCGCGGCAGTGGTGGGGCGGCGCGGTCGGCAGCGACCCCGCGCGCGAGCCCGTGCTGCACGAGGCGCTCTCGCAGTTCTCGGCGCTGCTCTACGTGCAGGACGTGCGCGGCGCGGAGAGCGCGCAGCAGGTGCAGGACGACCAGCTCCGCGGCGTCTACCAGGTCTACCGCACCTTCGGCGGCGAGGACGTGACGGCCGACCGCCCCGCGCGCGAGTACCGCAACTCCTTCCAGTACGCCGCGGTCGTCGCCGGCAAGGGCGCGCTCATGTTCGTCGAGCTGCGCAGGCTTCTAGGCGAGGAGCGCTTCTTCAAAGCGCTGCGCGGCTACTACGAGGCGAACCGTTTAGAAGTGGCGGAGACCGAAGACCTCCGCGCCGCCTTCGCGGCGGTCGCCGAACTCCCGCAGCGCCGCGCGCTCACGCGCACCTTCAACCGCTGGCTCTCCGAGCGCCACGGCGACGAAGACATCGCCCCGCCCAACCCGCAGCTCCTCGCCGCCCTCGGCTTCACCCCCGAGCAGCAGCAGGCCGCCCGCGACCGCAACGCCTTCTCACGCCTCGGCCGCTTCTTCTGGCGCCAGATGACGCGCATCCGCTGATTGCTAACTCCGCTTGCCCGCCGAGGCTTACGCCCGCAGAGAGAGCCCCGTGCTGCCCTCGCCGATGACCTCGGCCGCGAGTAACTCGTCGATGGCGGCGCCGATGTGCGAGTCGAGGTTCGTCCCCGTGCGGCCGAAGCCGAAGAGGGAGCGGGCGGCATTCGTCAGCGCCCTGCGTTCGACGCCGTCGCCCGCCCGCAGCACCAGCAGGACGGCGGCCCGGTACTCTTCCGGCGAGATGCGCTCCGGCGGAATCTTCGTGCCCGCGCGCGAACGCACCGCGACCGCCCCCGCCTCGTCGGTTCGATAGACGAAGTCTCCACGCAGGCCGATGCGCCCCTGCCGCGCGCCCTCTTCGGCGACGGCGCGGACGCGCGCCAGCATCTTTGAACTCACCTGCTCGTACCCCCACAGCGCGACGACGCGGGCCGCCAGGTCTCTGATGTGCAGCGGCGCTTCCACACGAGCGGCGTCTTCAATCGCGCGGCCGATGAACGCCGCGGGCGCGGCGTGGAAGTCTTGACCGGCGTAGAGGGGCGGCGTCTCGGCGAAGACGTAAGGCTCCGCGGCGGGCGTGGTGTGCGCCGCCGTGCTTTGCGCCGGAGCATTATTCGAGCCTTCTTCCTGAGCCAGCCGCGCCTCCTCCTGTTCGAGCGCGGCGAGCCGCTCGCGTGCCTCCGCCTCGGCCGCACGGTCTTCGCGCGCCTTGCGCCGCGTCTCCTCGACGAGTCCGAGCAGCCGCTCGATCTGCCCGGCGCGGTCTTTGAACCAGTCGGTTGACCACAGCCTGTGAATCGTCCAGCCGCGCGCTTCGAGCACCTGCTGGCGGAGGCGGTCGCGGTCGCGCGCGGTCTCGGACGAGTGGTAGGCCGCCCCGTCGCACTCGATGCCGCAGAGGTAGCGGCCGGGCATCTCCTCGTCGCGCACGCCGAAATCTATCCGGTAGCCCGCGACGCCGACCTGCGGCTGGAGTGTCAGGCCGCGCCGCGTCAGCTCCGTGAAGACCTCGCGCTCGAAGGGCGATTCGGTCTCGGCGGCGGCGGAGGCTGTCGTGGAGTCGAGCCGCCCGCGCTCGGCGTAGAGGAGGAAGCTGCGCAGCAACTGCGGCCCCTGCGAGGCGGCGTGCGCCGGGTTGATCTCGTCGCCCTTCATCGAGGAGAAGACGCGCATGCCCTGCCGCGCGCGCGTCGTCAGGACGTTCAACCTGCGCCAGCCGTTCTCGCCGTTCAGCGGGCCGAAGTTGTAGCGGAGCACGCCCGCGGCGTCCTTCGCGTACGTGACGCTGAGGAAGATGACGTCGCGCTCGTCGCCCTGTATGTTCTCAAGGTTCTTGACGAAGAAGGGCTCGCGCCGCGCGCGCGCGAAGAACCATTCGACGCTCGGGTCTTGCCGCCGCCGGACTTCGAGCTCGTCCTGCACCGCGAGCTGCTGGCGCAGGTTGAAGGTGCCGACTCCGAGCGACAGTTCCGGCCCGCCGCGCCCCTTGCCCGCCGCCTGTTCTTTGGCGAAGCGCATGACGGCGTCGGCCACGCGGCGGGCCTCCTTCAGGTTCAGCCCCTTGCCCTCGTAGACGCCGTCGGCCACGTACTCGAACGAGAGCCCCGCGTGCTGGCTGTCGGTCTCCACGCTGGGGAAGGTGTAGAGGTCTGAGTCGTAGAAGCTGACGTTCGAGAAGTTGATGAGCGACTCGTGTGCGCTGCGGTAGTGCCACTTCAGGCGCGTCATCGGCGCGCCTGAGCCGGCGAACTCTTCGAGGATGCTCTCGCTATCCTCGAACAGGGGCGTCCCGTCATCTCCCACAGGCGCGGCCACCGTGCCGCTCATCACGGAGAAGAAGTTCGTGGGCGGGAGCTGCTTCGGGTCGCCGACGACCACGAGCTGCCGGCCGCGCGCGATGGCCCCGACCGCGTCCTCCGCGGGCAGTTGGCTCGCCTCGTCGAAGATGACGAGGTCGAATCCCTGCGCCTTGCCGTCGAGCAACTGCGCCGCCGTGAGTGGGCTCATCAGGAAGACGGGCTTGATGGCGCGGATCGCCGCGTAAGACCTTTGGAAGGTCGTCCGCAAAGGGCTCAAGCCCCTCTGCCGCGTGAGCTGCGGGCGGAGGAAGCGGAGGCCCTCGACGGCCTCCGGCGTGCGCAAGCTCGCCTGCACGCGGTCGCGCAGACGCCGCACGAGTTCCGCGCGATTCTCGACCAGCACCCTCTCGTCGAGCGCGCGAAACTCCGCGACGCGCTGCTCGTGCGTGAGCGTGTTGAAGCGCAGCAGCGGCTCGCGCCGCTGCACGACTTCGCCGAGCCAGCGTTGCAGGAAGGCGCGGCGGAACGCTGCCGCGAGGTCGGGGAACGCGACCTCGCCGCGCATGCCGGCGTCGAGCAGCTCCGCGGCCAGCCCCGCCGCGACCTTCGCACGCGCCTGCTCGAACGCGGCCCAACGCGGCGCGAGGTGCAGGTTCTGGAAGAGCGCCTCGACGCGCCCCCCGATCTCTTCTAGCGGCGCATCTCTCAAGTAGTCGCCCGGCCAGCCGACGTGAGCGCGCAGCTCGTCCAAAAGCTTCTGCGCTCCGTCCGACTCGTCGCGCAGGCGTTCGACGACGGACACATCAGGGTGCGGGCGCGAGGCGACGGCGAGCACCTGTTCGCGCAGTCCGCTCGCGACGCACGCGCCGCGGAACTCGACGACCCATTTGATGTACGTGTCGAGGGCGTCCCAGTCGGACGCCTCTCCCTGCCAGAGCGCGCCGAAGAGGTCGCGCGCCCGAGCATCTTCGGCCGCGAGGCGCTCGCGCTCGCGGCGCAGCGCCTCGACCTTGCGCATGTCCGCGGCCTGCCCGAGCAGCGTCGCCTGGTAAGAAGGAAGGCGGTAGCCGAGCCAGCGCCCCCTGACCGCGCGGAAGCGTCCGCTCAGGAAGTTGAGGAAGCGCAACGGGCTCTGCTCCTTCGCCTCGACGAACTCGATCTCTCCCGCGTGCTCTTCGTCCAGGACGCGCGCGTCGAACTTGGCCTCGACCTCTTCGCGCAGAGCCCTCAGCGCGCGGCCTCGGGCGACGGCCTCGACCGCCGCGCGCGGCGGGGAGTTCCAAGCTTCACTCTGAAGCACCGCGAGCGGCGCGCCGGGGGAGCGTGCCATCAGGGCGGCGACGGACGCGGCGGCGCGCACCTCGGCGAAGGTGCTGATCGGCGGCAGGCTGAAGTCGGCCTGTGCCCGCGCCGCCAACTCCAAGACCCGTGCGAGGCGGGCGCGTAAAGAGTCGAGCAGCTCGCGCGCGTCGTCCAGGTCTTGCTCCGAATAGAAGGCGCGCGTCGTGTCGCGCCACGGGTGGGCGGAAGGATTCCCGACCGGCTGCGCGGCTTCGGCCAGGTCGCGCAGGTCTCTTTCGGCCCCCTCCAGCTCCTCGCGCGTCACGGCTTCGACCCCGCGCGCGAGCCTGAGCTTCGGCGCGGCGAGAACCCTTTCCAGCTCGCCGTAGGCTTGATACGGCGAGCTGCCGAGCGCGCCGAAAGGCTCGTGCAAGGCGCGCGCGTAGGCGGTCAGCTCGTCGCGCACGGCACCGATGCGCGCGGTCGCAGACTCTTCGACGCGCGGCCGCTGGAGCGAGGCGTCGAGCGCGGAGGCGAGCTCCTGCATCACGGCGCGCTTGTTCGCCTTCGTCGAGTGCAGCTCAAGGCAGAACTCGCCGAGGCCCGCCTCGACCAGGCGGCCGTGGACGACTTCGAGCGCGGCCATCTTCTCGGCGACGAAGAGCACCGACTTGCCCTCGGAGAGCGCCTGCGCGATGAGGTTGGTGATCGTCTGCGACTTGCCCGTGCCCGGCGGGCCTTCGAGCACGAGGTCGTGTCGGCGCGAGACGGCGAGGATCGCGCGGAGCTGGCTCGAATCGGCGTTGACGACCTGCGCCGTGCGTTCGGGCGGGAACTCCATGTCCAGCTCAGCTGCGCGGACTTCATCCGGCAGAGCGCGCAGGCTGCTGCCGCTGCGCAGGATGATCTGGCGGACGAGCGGGTGCGCGCCGAAGGCGTCGGCGTTCACTTCGAGGTCTTTGTACATGACGAACTTCTGGAACGAGAAGAAGGAGAGGGCGATGTCCGTCTTCACGTGCCACCCGTCCTGCCCTCTGACCGCCTCGGCCGTCTCGGCGAAGAGCTGTTGCAGGTCGTACTGCTCGGGCAGGTTCGTGAGGTCGGGGAGTTCAGGCAGCGTGATGCCGAAGGAGCGCCGCAGGTGCTCGGCCAGCGCGGGGTTGACGAGTGGGTCGTCGTCGGTCGCGCCGAGGGTGTAGCCGGCGCGCGCGCTCTTGCGCTGCAAAGAGACGGGCAGCAGCACCAGGGGCGCGCGGAACACCTCCTGCGACGCCGTGGACTCCTTGTAATGCAGCATCCCGAGCGCGAGGAAGAGCGTGTTGACGCCCTGCTCTTCGAGGCTCACCTGCGCCTGGTCGGCGATGCGCCGGAGCGACTTGTCGAGGTCTTCCGCGGTCGCGGCTGTTTGCAGAAACTCGTCCGTGTGCCGCGCGTCCAGTTCGGCGGTCACGTAGGGGATGAAGTCGGGCGACGGGCCGTAGTCTTCTGAACCTTCATCGGCGACGGCGTCGGGAGTCGTCGCGGGCGCGGCGGTCGGGGGTTGCGTCTCCTCTGCCTTCGGCGGCGCGGGCAGGAAGCGCATCTGCCCCTCGCGCAGGTACAGGAGGCGGAACACCTCCGCCGGCTGCTCGTCCATGACGGCGACGGTCGTGACCTTGTTCGGCTTGAAGTTGAGGGCGCGGTTGCGCTTGCTCACGTCGAGGAGTTTTCTCTTCCAGTTGCCGATGGTCGCCGCGACCCGCTCTTCCTCCCGGCCCCGGGGCGTTTCGGCGGCTCCGGCCGGACTGCCCGACACTTTCGACTCGTCTGCGCTCATGAAATTCTTTTACCGTCCCCTTTTAAAATCTTCTGGCGGACTTCCATTCGTCCGCCGTCCTCCACAGGCGCCTCGACCCCGGAAGCTTCGGGAGACTCGTCACGATCAACTCGTGCGTCTCGGCAGGCTTTTCGGAGTTGGCCGCCGAATACAGCAGCTCGACGCGCTTCGGGCCGATGCCGTTCTCGGCATACATCTCGATGATCGGCCGGGCCGCGTCGTAACTGAGAAGCCAGGGCTGCCCCAACCCGCCCAGCGCGTCGTGCAGTCTCCGGTGCTCCGCGCCGTCGAAGTAGAAGCGGTAGAGCTTGTCGGCCTTGTAATAGAAGGGCGGGTCGAAGTAGTAGAGGACTTCGCCCGTTTCGAACTTCCGCGCCTTGACGCGGCGCAGGGTGTGCCGCCAGTCGCCGTGGTTGACGAAGAGCACGCGGCCGGAGAGTGCCGCCGCCTGCTCGATGCGCCGCGTAAGCGTTTCGACCGAGTAGCGGCACCCGAGTGTGTACCGGGAAGTTTGCGCGCGCCCGCCCACCGGCCCGGCGCCCGGCGCGATGATGCCCGAGAAGCTGGTGCGGTTGAGGAAGATGCAGGCGAGGGCGCGGCGACGGTCGTCGCGGTGGGGGCCGTGCTTAAAGCGATCCCAGTTGGCGAGCGTCGGCTCCGTGTCGCGCAAGGCCCGGATGAGCCACTCGTGGTCGTTGAAGACCGTCTTCCAGAATGAGGCGAGCAGGGGGTCTTTCTCGCCGAGGGCGATCCGCTCCACCAGCCCGTCGTTTAAGAGTTGCAGCGCGACGCTCGCGCCGCCCGCGAAGGGCTCGACGAAGAGCTTCGGGCGCAGCCCGTTGAGGCGGATGGCCGCCGCGATGTAACCGGCCAGGCGTTTCTTGCCGCCGGGGTAGCGCAGCGGCGAGAGGATTGAGACGTTGCGGCGCGCGAGCGCCCTGCGCGGGCGCGCCGGGCTGCCTTTCATGTCGTCGGGCGTGGGCATGAAGTTTCGGCGCGCGGGCGGCAGCAGGCCGGTCGTTTCAGAACCCCCTCCACTGGACGTTGAGCAACACCTCGCCGGCCTCCGCCGAGGCGAAGGGCACCTGCACGCGGCCGTCGGAGCAGTACTGGCGGAACTCCTTGAGCATCATCGCGTCGAGCAGCGTGCGCCGGTCGGTCGGCACGGCGTCGAGCACGGCGCTTGAACAGAGGACGACGAGCTTGCGCTCGGCGCGCGTCGCCGCGACGTTGAAGCGGTTGCGGCTGAGGAGGAACCGGGCCTCGGCGGTCGCGTACTCCTCGTCGGCCACGCCGTAGGAGACGAGGATCACCTCGCGCTCCTTGCCCTGCATCTTCTCGACCGTGTCCACGAGCGGCATCGGCCTCCCCGCCGAGCCGAAGCCGCGTTGCGAGAGCGCCCGCCGGATGGCGCTGTTCTGCGCGCGGTGCGGCGAGAGCACGGCCAGGCCGTGCCGCACGAACTCCTGCGGCGTGTAGGGCCGTGGCGTCCCGTCTTTACCCTGCCGTAAAAGCGTCCGGCCGAGCGCGTCGGCGAGCAGCGCGATCAACTCCGCCTCAAGGGGGTTGCGCGCGGTGAAGCTGCGTGGCGGGTCGTACCAGCAGAGCACCGCGGGCCGCTCCGGGTGCAGGAGTATATCAATCAACTCCTCGCTCGCAACGTCAATCGCCGGGTCGGTGCTGATTCTGATGCCGGGGCGCGTCGAGCGGAAGCGCCCGCGGTAGAGTGCGCCGCGCGGGTAGGCCGTCAGCGGCTCGTTCATGCGGAAGTTCTCTTCGAGCTGGAAGATGGTGCGCGCCTCGACGCCCGGCTCGGCCCGGTCGGCCGCCTCGACCTGACGGCGCATGAAGGCGAAGACCGAGCTGAGCATGTGCTCGTGCTCCTCCGGGTACTCGCCGTGGATGATGGGGGGCAGCTGCATGTCGTCGCCGGCGAGGATGATGTTCGAGCGCGGCCTGCTCGCGCCGAAGGCGACGAGCGCGTCGGGCAGGCGCATCTGCGAAGCCTCGTCCACGAGCACCACGTCGAACCACTCGCGCGTGACGCCGCCCGACTTCTTCATGGCCTTATAAATGCTCCACACGGTCGCCCCGGCGACGACACACGACGGCGGCTGCTGTAAGCAGCCCTCTAAATCCTCGTCCGCGATCAGCCCCACGCCCGCGGGCAGCTCGCCGTCGGCCGCGTTGCCGCTCCCGACAAGCTTCAAGAGCCAGAGCGTCTCCTCGCCGATGCCGTACTCCTTCGCCAGCTCCGCCAGCTTGCGCAAGACGTTGACGATGGCGTGGTGCGTGAAGGCGGTGACGAGGACGCGCAGCGGCCTCTGTTCGAGCTGGGCCGCGAGCGCGCAGCCGGCGAGGATGTGCGCGACCGTGTGCGTCTTGCCGGTGCCGGGCGGCCCCCAGATGAGCGTGAGCGGCTCCGTGAAGACGCCGCGCCACGCGTGCCACTGCCCCTCGTTCAGGAGCGAGCGCGGGTCTCTGCCCGCCCGCGCGATGCGCCGCCTCAAAGACCTCTCGACCTTCTCAACATCGCCGACGACCTGCGCCCACCCGCCCACGCGGCCGTCGCGCAGGAGGTCGTGGACGTGTCGTGCGTTCTGCGGGTTCTCCTGTAGCTCGCCGAGCACGGTCAGGACGCGTTGAAGCGTGAAGTCCGTGAAGAGCTGGTCGAGCACGAGCGGCTGCGTGAGGTCAACATGTTCGCCGAACTTGTCCGGGCTCTCGGGCCGCAGCCGCACGCGCGGCGGGTCGCTTCGCATGTCGTACTCTTCGAGCGTCACCTTGAAGGGCGCGGCCCGCCAGAGGTTGTTCTCGAACAGCTTCCCGTCCACGCTGCTCAGGAGGGTCTCGGGCCGCGCCTCGGGCGTGAGCACGAGGTTGAAGTCGCCCGCGTCGAACTTCACATCTTTGCAGGCCGGGTCGAAGGTGAACCAGAGTGAGCCGTCCTCCTGCCCGCCGCCGGGGACGAGGCGGAGGCCGCGGACGCAGACGAACTTCGCCGCGCGGTCTTCGACCGGCAGAGAGTGCAGCCCTTTGACCGCCAGCTCGGCCAGAGAGGTCTCGAGGATGGAGAAGGCGCGCAGGGCTTCGAGCGTGCGGAAGTTGAGCGGGTCGAACTCGCCGTAGAGCAGGAACGGCTCCTTGCGCAGCAGGAGTCTTTCAGCGCCGAAGTCCTGCTTGAGACGGCGGATGACCGAGTCGGTCGCGCGCAGCTTGCTCTTCAGCGTCTCCTCAATCCGGCTCAGCACCTCCTCGGGCGGATACGCGCGCGAGGGGTCGCGCGCGTCGGGGCGGAACGCCTCGCCGTTCCACACGTCGTGGATGCGCTCGTAGGCCACCTGGCTGGAGAAGTCCCAGCCGAAGCCGTAGCGCGGGCGGAAGGTGTAGCCCTTCTCCTCCCCCTCCGCGCCCGTCGGCTGATAAATCTCGGACACCGTCCGCAGGTCGAAGACGTATGGCGCGGGCAGCGCGACCATCGTCCGCAAGACCTGCGTGACGACGGTGCCGGGCATGGTGCGGAACGTCTCGGCGTCCTGCATCACGGACGGCGGCGGGAAGAGGCGCAGCAGGTGTGTAATCTCCGCGAGCAGCTCGGGCCGCTCCCCCGTGAAGAGGTGGCGCTCGACGAGGCTCCGCAGGACGAAGAGGTCGATAGTGTCGTAGACGTAGAAGTGGAGCGAGCGCGTGCGCTTCTTCAACTCCCAGCGGGCGTCCGACTGCGCCTTTTTCAACTCGGCCTTCGCCTGCCTGGCGGCCTCGGCCAATGCGCCCTTCTCGGCCGACAGTTCTTCGTAGCGCGGGTTCGCCTTGAGCAGCCGCGGGCACCTGCGCCTGAACTCGGCGGCCTCCTCCTCGCAGCGCGCCAGCGCGCCCGCCGCCGCGCGCACCGCGGGTGCGTCGTCGAGCGGCTCGGCCAGGACTTCCCGGTTGGCGGCGTCAATCCGGCGCATCAGTTCATTCAACGCGCGCAGGAAGTCAAGGAGGATTTGCGCCTCACTATTCGGCCCGCGGGCGACGAAGACCCGCTCGTCGCCGACGGCCTTGCCCCCTTCCGCGTCCCACCCCTCGTAGGTCTTGAAGCCGAGCGCGAAGCACGTGCCGGTCACGGCGTCCTGCTCCGCCGAGAGCACGACGCGCACGTTCTCGTAGCGGGGCATCAGTAGCGTCGTCGCTTGCAGCGGGCGCGGCACTCCGTCTTCGAGCGTCTGCGCCGTGGCGACGTAGCGCGCGAGGTTGAGCGAGAGGTCGTGGCTGAGCGTCTGTATCTCCGCGACTCTGTTCGCGTCGGTCAACCCCGCCAGCTCGCGGTGCGTGCCGACTCCCTGCCCGCGCAGACGGCGCTTCGACTCCGAACTCATGTAGGCGACGCGCGAGAGGTCGAAAGTCCTCGTCGCCTCTTCGCGGCACTGCTCCATGTACTCGCACATCGCGCAGTGATCCGTGACGTGGAAGTGCGAGTCGGCGGCCGGCGTCTCCATGAGCGGGCGGGCGCGGTTGCGCAGGAAGTCGTCCACGGCCAAACGGTAGGGTCGCAGCTCGAACTCCTCCGCGCCCTTGCGCGAGCGGATGACGGCGAACTCAGTGTCAACTTCGACGTGCTGGAGCCCCGCCTCGCGGATGGCGTGTTCGAGGACGAAGGAGTAGTAGGCGACCTGAACGTAGTGGTCGTGGCGCGCCTGCTGGCTCGCCTTGAAGTCCCAGATGCGCAGACGCGTCTTTCCCCCGTCGGCGGCGGGCGGGAGCACTTCGAGCAGGTCTGGGCGCGCGGGGCCGAGCGTCACGCGCGCCGCGTCGAGCCCGAAGCGTTCGAGCAGCCGCGCCTCCTGCCCGGCGTCGAGCACGACTTCGAGCTGCGCGACGAAGCGGGGGAGGCTCTCGGCGCGGAATGCTTCGGCGAACGAGTCGAAAGGCAGCTCCTTCACCTTGCAACCGGTCTCGTCGCGCTCGACGCCCGCCGTCAGCAGCCCGTCTTTGTGCTCGGCCAGCAGCGCCTCGACGTGGTCGCCCTCGAAGAAGTTCCCCGCCTGCATCAGCAGGGCGATGCCGGGGCGGCTGTGCGCCCGCACCTTCTTCGGCACGTTCCACCCGATGCCCGGTTTACCACGCAAGGCGGTGGCGACGGTGTTCCACCTCAGGTAACGTTCGCAGCGGTTGGCGAAAAACTTTGCGACAGTCGAGGCAGTCAGGCGGAACTTCTGCGGCGGGCGCGAGGCTGAGGTCATGGGCAACTCCTTTGGCCCCGCGGAGGCGGGGGGGCCGGCGAAAACGCCGCTCATCCTACCACAGCCGCACGGCGGTCGAGTACGCGCGGCGCGTCGGCTCAGCACCGGGTTGCGATGACCCGCGTCCTTTGAACCGTGTCGTAGAGCTATTCAGCCGGCGCGCCCGGTGCTATAGTGCGCGGCTGCTATGACGTTAAGTTAAAAACCTCGCGCCGCAGTCAACGCTCTGTAGAGTCGAAGCCCGCCAAGGGAAAGGAAAAGGTATGAGCATCCAAATCTCGCGCCGCGCGGGGCTGATCTGCTTCGCCCTGCTCGCCCTCGCCGTGCTGACGGTGCCGGTCGTGCGCTACGCCTCCGCCACGTCGAACGTCATCGAGGCGTGCGTCAACCCCGGCAACGGCATGCTGCGCTACGTGGACTCGGGCACGCCCTGCCACGCCAACGAGAACCGCGTGCAGTGGAACGTCACCGGCCCGCAGGGGCCGCAAGGCCCGATAGGCCCGCAAGGCCCGGCCGGCCCGCAGGGGCCGCAAGGGCCGCAGGGGCTACAGGGGCTACAGGGTGACCCGGGGGCGATGGGGCTGCAAGGGCCTCCGGGGCCTGCGGGCGCCGCCGCCTTCGGGCCGCCTTACGTCTGGGCCTGCACGCCGCTCAACCAGCCGAACACCGCCGGCAACGTCCGCACCGACCTCTACGTCTTCAACGGCGGCTCGTCCACCGCGAACGTCGGCGTCAACATCCTCGACGTCAACGGCAACAATCTGGCCGGCGTCGTCATCCCCGGCGCCTCGCCGCAGACGTACCCGGGCGAGACCGGCGCCAACACCGTCCCGCTCGCGAGCGGGGCCACGCGCGTCATGGAGTGGTTGATGGCCCAGACGTACCCCGACCTCACCACCGACGTCGCGTTCACCGTCAGGGTCACTTCCGACCAGCCCATCGTCGTCGGCGTGAACGTCCAGACCAACCCCAACTCCATGCCGAACGTCTGCCACCCCCTGCCCAAGCAGTGAGAGGTCAGGGCCGTAGTGCGAAAGGCCCGCGCGTGACCGAAACGCGCGGGCCACTACCCGCCGCGAGGAGAATACCGACGATGAAAATCCTGCTCTCCGTCACGCTCCTGCTCTTAACCGCCTCTGCCGCCTCGGGCCAAAGTAGCGTCGCCACAGTTGACGGCCCGGCGGGGGACAAGATGGGCCTCTTCACCCCGGCGGAGGTTAAATGGGGGCCGGGGCCGGCGTCGTTGCAGAAAGGCGCCCGGATGGTTGTTCTTGAAGGAGACCCCACCAAAGAGGGGCAGTTCACCATGCGCCTGTGGCTCCCCGACGGCTTCGTGGTCGCGCCGCACTGGCACACGCAGGTCGAGCACGTGACGATCATCTCGGGCGTGTTGAACTTCGGCATGGGGGAGAAGTTCGACCGCGCGGCGACGCGGGCGATGCCGGCGGGGTCGTTCGGCTACTGGCCGGTGGGGATGAGACACTTCGCTTGGACGAAGGGGGAGACGGTCTTGCAGTTGCACGGCAGGGGGCCGTGGACGATCACGTACGTGAACCCGGCCGACGACCCGCGGCGACAGAAGTAGTGACCTGAACGGGTGTGCCCGCGGCCTCGCTATGCCATGCGCCCGACCGCTTTGGGCAGTTGCCGGGCGTTACCGGGGAGGGATGATTGAAGGGTAAGCCGCTGCTCGTCTTGATCCTGCTGTCGGCGTTCGTGCCGCCGTCCCACAGTCAGACCCCGGCCGGAACCTTTACCAACCCGCTCGTCACGTCGCGGGACTCGGCCGACCCCTGGATGGTCTACCACCGCGGGTTCTACTACTTCACCGCGACGCTCGACCCCGGCGGCGGCATCTGGGTCTGGCGGTCGCGCACCCTCGCGGGCCTGGACTCGGGCGTCAAAGTCAAAGTCCACACGCCCGACGCGAAGGAGCGGGCCAGGCAAATCTGGGCGCCCGAACTCCACCTCATCGGCGACCGCTGGTACATCTACTACACGGCGTCGGACGGCGTGGACGAGAACCACCGCCTCTACGTCCTGGAGAGCCGCGGCCGCGATCCCTTAGGCCCCTACTCGTTCAAGGCGCGCGTCTACGACCCCGGGCACGACGGCTTCTTCAAGTCGCCGGACGGGAGGGAGGACTGGATCGTCTATCACGGCAAGGAGACGGGCGAGTACACGTACCGCGGGAGGACGGCGCGCGCACAGAGGTTCCGCTGGCGGGCCGACGGCACGCCCGACTTCGGCCGGCCCGTCCCGCGCGGCGTGCCCCTGCGCGCGCCTTCGGGCGAGCGCGGGCCGCGGGTAAGGCTCATCTGGCGGCGCCGGTTGACTTTCGGGCGGGACGGCTTATGATTCCGTCGTCAACCCTATGCCCGTCATCTACACCATCGACCGGCCCGCGCGCGTCGTCTACCTGACGACCGTCGGCGACCCCTCCTTCGAAGAGTGGCAGGACGTGCTGCTCAAAGTCTTCTCCGACCCGGCCTTCGAGACCGGCTTCCACTTCATCAGCGACCGCCGCCGTGCGGCGCCGCCGGGCGCCGACTTCGTCGAGCGCGAGGTCGTCTTCATCCGCGAGCACGAGCCGGAGCTGGGCCGCTGCCGCTGGGCGGCGGTCGTCCCCGACCCCGCGACCGACGAGGCGGCGCGGGCCGTGACGAACCGCGCGGGCATGACCGAGGTCGAGGTCGGGTTCTTCTACGACCTGGCGGCCGCGCGCCGCTGGGTCTTCGGCTGAGAGTAAAGTTTAACCGCAGAGACAAAGAGGCACGGCTTTGAAGACGTTAAGTCAACAAGCCGTGCCTCCGCGTCTGTGCGTTTAAATCCCGCCCCGCGTTCGGTCAAGTGAATACTGCCTTAGGCTGCGGCCCGCGCCGGCTTCGCCGGGACTGCCGCCGCGCGCCCGGCGGGGGCGGCCCTGCGGCCGAAGACGGCGCGCCCGCTAATCACGAGCGAGGGGACGCAGCAGGCCAGCGCGACGCAGCTCCAGACGACCGAGACGAAGCCGGGCTCGCCCAGCGCCCGCACCGCCGGGACGGCCAGCAGGGCGCGCGCGACGACGAAGACCATCGCGAACGGGTAGCTGCGGATCATCCACTCCTGGTGCTGCCGTATCTCGCCCCTGCGCACGGCGTAGAGGCCGACGGCCGTCGTCAAGAGCCAGCCGCACGACTGGATGGTCGCGGCCATCACGAGCGAGGGCGGCCCCAGGCGAATCGCCACGGGGATGGCGAGCGGCGCCGAGATGAACGCCCCCGCGACGTAGAGCCGGCCGAGGACGCGGTGCAGGCGCAGGTGGCGCCGGCGCAGACGCGCGGAGAACTGGAACGGCGCGAGCAGGAGCGCGACCGAGCCCGCGACGCCGTGGAAGAGCAGCAGCCACTTCACCGGCTCGACGTGCTGCCACACGGGCGACTGCGGGTTGAGGAACGGCGTCTCGTAGAGGTAGAAGACGAAGAGCGTCAGCAGGCCGAAGGCGGCGAAGAAGACGTGCTTGGTTTTGAAAGACATCGGAGACCTCCTCGGGACGGCGGCTGTGTAGTTTACGCGGGCTTGCAAACCCTCGCCCTTCGCCCGTACACGCGGAGAACGCCGGCAAAAAGGATCAGCGGCCGGGCGACATTTTTCGTACTACTGTGGCGGGCGGGTGCGCATCTAATTTGCCGGCGCGGAGGTCGCGAGTTCTTAGTTTGAAAGAGGAGGGTTTGCCGATGGCTTTGAGCAAGAGCATGGCGGTGCGCGCGGCGGTGCCGGCGCGGGCCGAGCGCGCGGAGGTGGAGCGGAGCCTCGACCAGCTGAGCCGCGTGATGGACGGGCTCTTCCGCATCCCGGGCACGGGCTGGCGCATCGGGCTCGACGCGCTGGTCGGGCTCATCCCCGGCGTCGGCGACTTCGCGACGACGGCTGTCTCGCTCTACATCCTCGCGGCGGGCGTGCGTTACCGCGTGCCGAAGGTGACGCTGCTGCGGATGGCGTCGAACATCGCCATTGACTACCTGCTCGGCTCGGTGCCCGTCGTCGGCGACATCTTCGACGCGGCGTGGAAGTCGAACCAGATGAACGTCGAGCTTTTGAAGCGCCGCGCCTCGGTCTCCGCCGAAGAGGCCAGGCACGGGCGCGCGAGCGACTGGCTCTTCCTCGGCGTCATCGTGCTCGGCCTGCTCGTGCTCTTCGCCGGCTCGGTCGCCTTGAGCCTGTGGCTGCTCATGCAGCTCGTCGGCCTTTTCAGGTAAAAAGATTTCACCACGGAGACGCAGAGAGACGGCCTGTCGAGTATTACTCGACAGGCCGTCTCTCTGCGTTGAAAGTTTCTTCCGCGCCTCTCAGCCGGCGGCCGTCCTGTTCGCGGCGAGCACGCGGTCGAGCGCCGGGCCGATGACCTTCACGCCGAACTCGCCGGCCGCGAAGCCGCGGAGCTTCCCTTCGGCGTCGAAGAGGTAGTAGGCGGGCACGTAGCCGTGATCGTTCTGGAAGGCGTCGCGCAGCTTGTGCCCGTTGTCCACCGCGCACGGCTCCGTGATGTTGTACGTGGCGACGGCCTCGCGCACGGCCTCCACGTCCGTGTCGGCCTCGTAGCGCGGCATGTGGACGGCGACGACGCGCAGGCCGTCCCCCGCCCTCCCGTCGCGCCACTCCGCGACGCGCGGCAGGTTCTCCTTACACAGCCCGCAGCTCACCGACCAGAAGTGCACGAGCGTCGGGTGCCCCTTCGCGCCTTCGGCCGCGGCCGCCCCGGTCGCGTTGAACCACTCGGTCGCCCCCTCCAGCGAAGGCATCTCCGTCCCGATTCTCATTGGCATGACTGTACCTCGAAAGCAGTGACGAGTGACGAGTGACAAGAACGTTCTTGTCTCCAACTCGTCACTCGTCACTTGTCACTGCTTCAGACCTTCAGCGTCTCCTGACCCGGACGCCAGTCGGCCTGGCAGAGGCCGCCGGTCTGGAGCGCCTGGATGACGCGCAGCGTCTCGTCGGCCGAGCGCCCGACGTTGAGGTCGTGGATGACCGCGTAGCGCAAAGTCCCCTCGGGGTCGATGACGAAGAGGCCGCGCAGCGCGACGCCCTTGTCCTCGATGAGCACGCCGTAGTCGCGCGCCACCGACTTCGTGATGTCGGACGCGAGCGGGTAGCGCAGCCCCTCGACGCCGCCCTTGTCGCGCGGGGTCTTGAGCCACGCGCGGTGCGAGTGCACCGAGTCGGTCGAGACGCCGATGACCGCGGCGCCGATGCCCTCGAAGTCGTCGTAGCGGTCGCTAAAAGAGGTCAGCTCCGTCGGGCAGACGAAGGTGAAGTCGAGCGGGTAGAAGAGCAGCGCGAGCCACTGCCCCTTGTAGTCGGAGAGCTTCACGTTCTCGTTCAGCTTCTCGATGTTCTTCGTGGACGGCATCTCGAAGTCCGGTGCAGCCTGTCCAACTTTTGCTTCTGTCATGGTGCTTGTTCAGTCCTTCCGTTGATTTTTAAAAGAGCCTTTCGGGGCGGGCGCGCTAACTGTCGGGCGCGCCCGCGTCAAACTTTTCGCGAGGCGCGGGTCAGCCCTTGCCCTGGCATTCGGGGCACAACCCCACGAGCGTCAGGTGGATCGACTCGGGCCTGAAGCGCGAGCGGCGCGCGGCGGCGCGCAGGAGCTGCGACGTCTCGGCGAGGTCGAAGTCCGAGAGCCTGCCGCAGCGCGAGCAGACGGCGTGGTCGTGGCGCTCCGTCTCGCCGTCGTAGCGGCTCGACCCCTTGCCGAAGTGGATTTCGCGCACGAGCCCCGCCCCCGTGAGGTACTTCAAGGAGTTGTAGACGGTGGCGAAGCTGATCGACGGCAGCTCGCGCCGGGCCGCCTCGAAAATCTCGTTCGCCGTCGGGTGCTCCGCCGACTCCCTGATCACGCGGAGCACGGCCCGCCGCTGCGGCGTCAGCGCCCCCCCCGGGGCGCCGCCCTGATCTCCTCTACCCGCCATAAGTTTTCCCCGCCGTTGAAAGTGGAATTAGAATAATTCTAAATCAGCTGGCTGTCAAGTGAGGAGAGCAGGCGGTTGAAAACGCCGCCGACGCGGCGACTGCCTACTGCCGTCTGCCTTCTAAAGCTTCGGGTGACGTTCGACGAAATCAATTAAAGCCGGGACGTAGTCGGGGAAGCGCGGGCAGCGGAGGCCGCGGGGCGCGAGGAGCGCGGTGGCGCGGGCGGTGTCGTAGGTCTGCCGGAGGAAGAAGTAGGGGACGCCGACGCGGGGCAGGCCCGTCACCTTCTCGTTGAGGGGGAGGTTGAGCGTCGTGCGGACGACGGGCGCGGGGAGCGTGACGAGCGACTCGCGCCCCGCCAGGTTGCGCGAGATGATGTCGAAGAGTTCTTCGGTCGTCAGCGGCTCGGGGTCTGCGAGCTGGACGGTCTCGCCGGCGGAGGCGTCGTCCGCAGAGAGCGCGGCCATCGCCTCGACGACGAAGTCCACGGGGACGACGTTGAGGCGCACGTCGGCGTTGCCGATGTTGGCGAGCGAGAGCGCGCCCGGCCACATGCGCAGGTAGTTGATGAGGTAGTAGACGCCGTCGTACTTCGCCGTCTCGCCCGTGCGCGAGTCGCCGCAGACGACCGAGGGGCGGTGGACGGTCACGGGCAGCTCTTTCTTCAACGCCTCCACTTCCAGCTCGGCGAGGTACTTCGTCTCCTCGTAGAAGTTGCGGAAGCCGGCGTCGTGGCGCAGCTCCGATTCGAGGATGAGCCCGGTGCGGCGCCCCGCCACGTAGCAGGTCGAGACGTAGTGGTAGCGCTTGAGTTTGGGGAGCGTGAGCGCGAAGCGGTTGACGTTGCGCGTGCCCTCGACGTTGACGCGCACGCCGACCTCGCGCGCGACCGCCAGGTCGTAGACGGCCGCGAGGTGGAAGAGCACGGTCGCCTCGCCCCTCGCCGCCGCGAGGTCTGCCGCCGACAGACCCAAATCTGCGCGCGTGATGTCGCCCTCCAACACGCGGAAGCGTTCGCCGGTCGCGCCGGTCTTCTCCGAGAGCTGCGCGATCTCTGTGCGCGCGCGCGCGGCGAAGGCGGGCTGCACGAGCAGAAGGAAGCGCGCGCCGTCCCTCGCCAGCCGCTCGACCAGCCGTCCGGCGATGAAGCCGGGGAAGCCCGTCAGAAAGATCGTCTCGTCTAGTGTCAAAGTCTCTAACCTCTCCTGAATCCCTTGAGCAGCGCTTCAATATAACCGACGGCCTGCCTCAAACGCTCGCCGCGCGTGCCTTTGACGGGCCGGTAGGGTCGGCCCTGCGCGCGCAGCTCTTCGACGAAGATTTGATGCATCCATTCGCGGACGTGCTCGCCGTCGCGCGTGCCGTCCTGTTCGAACGGCGTGTCGATGTCGGTCAGGAGGTAGAGGTCTGGGCGCCTGTGTCGGGCGGCGATCTCTTCGACCTCGGGCGAGCGCGCGCCCATGTAGCGCTGGTGCCAGACGCCCGTCGTGAAGGCGTCGGTGTCACAGATCAAAATCCTTTCGGCGCGGCGCGCGGCCTCGTCCTCCAGCTCGCACTGGCGCGCGGCGATGTGCGCGAACTCTTCGGAGCGGAAGTCGTAGCCGCCCTCCGCGGCCAGCTTCCGCTCCGAATACTCGCGCCCGTACTCGGGCACCCAGCACGTTTGGAAGTGCTCGGCCAGGTCTTCGGCTAGGGTCGTCTTGCCCGTTGACTCCGCGCCGACGACGCAGACGCGCGCGGCGTAGAAGCCGCGCACGGGCGGCTCGAGGAACTCCCAGCAGCCGAGCGGGTCTCGGCGCACGCGCGTCCCCGAGACGGGCACGGCCGCGCGCTCTTTGTCCACCTGCACGTGGCGGCAGCCGAGGCAGCGCGCGAACTCGTCGCCGTAGTCCTCGGAGGTGAAGACCACGTCGGGCGCGCGGCCGAGCAGGCGGACGGAGGTCTCGGCCCACACGCGCGAGTCCTGCGCGTCGTACGTGTCGTCGAGGTAGAGGACGCGCACGTCCGTGTGAATCTCTCGCAGCCAACGGGCGCGCAGCTCGCCTGCGGGCACCTCGCCTTCACGGCCGCAGCAGATGACGAACAGCTCGTCCACCTCGGCGCGGGCCGCGTCGATGAGGTGCTTGTGCCCGCGGTGCGGCGGGTAGAACTTGCCGACGATCAGCCCGCGCCTAGCCACGCGATGCGCCTCCCACTTCAAGGACGGGGGCCGCGTCGCCCTCTTCCCTCCCCCGCCCGGACATCGTCTTCAGCCAGCTTCGCAGGCCGGCGACGCACAGGCAGAGGAAGACGAGGTAGAGCACGGCCGTCAGGTACAGCTGGCGCGGGGGCGTGGCGTAAAGGTAGACGTAGATCACGTCCGCCGTCATCCAGAGCAGCCAGTTCTCGATGGCCTTGCGGTTGAGGAGGTATTGCGCGCCGAGGCTGAGCGCCGTGGTGAAGGCGTCGAGGAAGGGGGCGGAGTCGTGGACTGTGCGCAGGAAGAGCGTCAGCCCGGCGGTGGCCGCGGCGACGAACGCGGCCACGCCGGCGAGCAGCTTGAGCGAGGCGCGCTCGACCTCAAGCGGCGTGTGGTCATCTCCGCCGCGCAGCCAGAGGTACCAGCCTTGAAAACCGAGGGCGATGAAGACGACCTGCAAGGCGGCGTCGGCGAAGAGCCGCGCCCCGGCGAAGAGGACGAGGAAGAAGACCGAGTTGGCGATGCCGACGGGGAAGTTCCAGACGTTCTCTCTGACGGTGAGGTAGACGCAGGCGCCGCCCGTCACGAACCCGAGCGCCTCGGTCAAACTCGGCGTCGTCATCCCGAACGGCGCCCAACCGACCCAGGACGCGTAGAGCAGTGCCAGACTAGCCGCGCCGCCTATCCACCAGTCCAGACGCTTCATTTAAACTTCGCCGCAGACCAGCTCGACCAGCGTGCGGACGCCGGCGCCGCTCGCGCCCTTCGGGGCGTACGCGGTCGCGGAGTCGTACCAGGCCGTGCCGGCGATGTCGAGGTGCACCCACGGCGTCTCGCCCGCGAACTTCGAGAGCAGCAGCGCCGCGGCCGTCGCGTCGGGCTTGCCGCCGTAGTTCTTGTAGTCGGCGATCATGCTCTCGATGCGCTTCTTGTAGTCGTCGGAGACGGGCATGCGCCACGCGGGCTCGCCCGCGCGCAAGGACGCGTCGAGGACTTGTTCGGCCCACTCGTCGTCGTTCGAGAAGAGGCCGGCGCGGTGCGTGCCGAGCGCGATGATGATGGAGCCGGTGAGCGTGGCGAGGTCAACGACGCGCGTCGCGCCGAGGTGTTTGGCGTAGGCGATGCCGTCCACTAGGACGAGGCGCCCTTCGGCGTCCGTGTCCACGCACTCGACGGTCGGGCCGGCGAAGCTGCGGACGATGTCGCCGGGCTTGATGGACTTGCCCGAGGGCATGTTCTCGGCCGAGGGCACGACGGCGACCAGGCGCCGGTTCGGCTTGAGTTGTGCAATCGCCCTGATGGCCCCGAGCGCGGCGGCGCCGCCCGCCATGTCGGACTTCATCTCGTACATGTCGAGGCCGTGCTTGATGGAGATGCCGCCCGTGTCGAACGTGATGCCCTTGCCGACGAAGGCCCACAGCTCATCCTCTTCGGACGCGCCTTCGGGTTCGTAGCGCAGGACGATGAGCGCGGGCTCCTCCTCCGACCCCTGCCCGACGCCGAGCAGGCCGCCCATCCCTTTCGCCCGAACCTCTTCGACGCCGAGCGATTCAACTTTGAGCCCGAACTCATTCGCCATCTCGGCCGCGCGGCGCGCGAACTCGCGCGGCGGCAAGGAGAGGCCCGGCTCGTCCGCCAGCCGACGCGCCCAGTTCGCAGACTCCGCGACGACGCGCGCATGCTCAAGCTCTTCGCCAAACCCCTCGCCGGCGCCGACTATCCTCAGACGTTCGAGCCGCGGCGACTCGTCATCGTCCTTCTTCTGATAGAACCCGTTCTCGTAAAGCCCGAGGTGCGCGCCTTCGGCCAGCGCGCGGACGCCGCGCCCGACCTCGACGCCGCCCAAGACGACGGCGAAGTCCAGCGTGCGAACCCGCGCCGACGCGGCGGCTCGCACCGCCGACCCGGCGGCCCGCCGCGCAGCCGCCTCGTCGAACTCCGCGCGCGCGCCGAGCCCGACGAGAAGCACGCGCCGAGCCCCGCCGCCGTCCGCGGGCGCGTGGATGAGGAGCGTCGTCTCCCCCTCGCCCTTAAACTCGCCCTCCGACGTGACGCGCTCGCACAACCCGCGCAGCCCGCCGTCGAGGGTCTCGGGCAGCCGCGGCTCGTCCGCGAAGACGCCGACGGCCACCGCGCCGCCCGCATCATGAGTGGCGGGCAAAGCCGCCCCCAATTCGACCTTAAGGCTCGTCTCTCTGCTCATCTGTGAGTCTCTTTTTGAAGCCCGGGATTGTTTCGCCTGTCGCGCGACGAGTATAATTCAACAACAAAGGCACGGCCTAACTGGGGCGCCGGACGACTTAACTCCCGAACATTTTCAAGGAAGGGACTTTCGACCCGATGGCATTCATCCGAACGCGCGGGCGCGCGGGCGCACTCGCGCTCGCCGCCGCACTCCTCTTCGCGCAGCACGCCGCGGTCGCGCAGCAGGCGCAGAGGCGCGCCTGTACGGTGCGCGTCACGCTGCTTCAGGTCAACGACGTGTACCGCTTCACGCCGGCCGACCGCGGCGCGCGCGGCGGGCTGGCGCGCGTCTCGACGCTCCGCAGGCGCGTGATGCAGGAGTCGCCGAACACCATCTTCCTGCTCTCGGGCGACACCATCTCGCCCTCGGTCGAGTCGATCACCTACAAGGGCGCGCAGATGATCGACGCGTGGAACCAGGTCGGGCTCGACTACTCGGTCTTCGGCAACCACGAGTTCGACTACGGCGACGAGGTGCTCGTCCAGCGGATGAAGGAGTCGAAGTTCAAGTGGCTCGGCGCGAACGTCGTGGACTCGCAGACGGGGAAGACCTTCGCCGGCACGCCGGCCTTCGACATACGGAGCTTCGGGGGCGCGAAGGTCGGCATCTTCGGCATCACGCTGCCCGAGACGAAGACGACCTCGAAGCCCGGCCCGACGACCGAGTTCCGCGACCCCTGCGAGACGGCCCGCGCCGTCATCCCGCAGATGCGCGCGGCCGGCGCGCAGGCGGTCGTCGCGCTGACGCACCTCTCGCTCGCGCAGGACAAGGCGCTCGCGCGCTGCGCGCCGGGGATTGACGTCATCATCGGCGGCCACGAGCACACGCTTTTGCAGTCGTCCTCGGGCGGCACGCCCATCTTCAAGATGACGGCCGACGCACGCCAGCTCGGGCGCATCGACCTCAACATCGACCCGGCGACCGGCAAGGTCGAGTCCATCGACTGGGAGATCATTCCCGTGGACGCGACCGTGCCGGACGACCCGGCCTTCGCGCCCGTCATCGAGAAGTACGCGAAGCTGACCGCGGAGCTTTCGCAGCACGTCGGCTCTACGTCCGTCCCGCTCGACGCGCGCAGCGCGACCAGCCGGAGCGAGGAGACGAACGTCGCCGACTTCGTCGCGGACTCGTTCCGCCGGGCCGCGGGCGCGGACGTGTCGCTCGTCAACGGCGGCTCGATCCGCGCCGACGACGTGCTGCCCGCGGGAGATTTGACCGTGCGCGACGTGCTCTCGATCCTCCCCTTCGGCAACGACCTCGCCGTCATCGAGGTCACGGGCGACGTGCTCTTGCAGGCGCTCGAACACGGCGTCTCCTTGACGGCGCCGGGCGCGCAGCCCGGCCCCTTCCCGCAGGTCTCGGGCATCCGTTTCAGCTTCGACGCTTCGAAGCCGCCCGGCACGCGCGTCTCGGACGTGACCGTCAACGGCAAGCCGCTCGACCCGCAGAAGACCTACACGCTGGTGACGACGAGCTTCGTCGCGGGCGGCGGCGACCAGTACGCGATGTTCAAGGGGCGGCCCGCGGTTCCCCTCAGGCAGAAGCTGACCGACTCGGGCGTGCTCCGCCAAGCCATCGAGGACGCGAAAACAATCGCGCCCCGCACCGACGGCCGCATCCGCCGCCTCGACACGCCCGCCGAGGCCAAGCCCTGCGCCGCGCCGGGCGGCAAGTGAGTCTGTTTCAAGGCGGTGAGTTTTATGTTCTACGAGGAAGATGATTCGACGAGGACGGAAGAGCCGCGCCGGCGCGCGGTCGAGCTGTTCCGGCGCGCGTACGAGGCGCAGTCGGAGAAGAGGTACGAGGAGGCGGTCGAGCTGTACCGGCGTTCGATTGAGACCTACCCGACGGCGGAGGCGCACACCTTCTTGGGGTGGGTCTACAGCTTCGAAGGGCGCTACACGGAGGCCATCGACGAGTGCCTCGCGGCCATCCGCGTGGACGCCACCTTCGGCAACCCCTACAACGACATCGGCAGCTACCTCATCGCGCAGGGCGACCTCTGGACGTGCGTGCGCTGGTTCCGCCGCGCCCTCCTCGCCCCGCGCTACGAGTCCTACGCCTTCCCGCACTTCAACCTCGGGCGCGTCTACGAGCAGCGCCACCGCCCGCTCGACGCCGCGCGCCACTACGGCCTCGCCCTCGAAGAGGAGCCCGGCTTCACGCAGGCCGCGAAGGCGCTGCGCCGCGTGCAGGCGAGACTGAATTAAATGATGAATGATGAGTGATGAATGATGAATGAAAGCCACTTGCCTTTAATTCATCATTCATCACTCATCATTCATCATTTCCAACAATGTCTTCGCAGGAAGAGTATTTCCTCTGCTGGAGCGCGCCGCCCGGGCGCATGGACGAGTTGTGGGCGGAGGGGTGGCGGCACTTCGGGCCGATCTTCTTCCGCTACCGGCGCTGGCTGCACGGGAGGCGGCGTCTGACAATCACGCCGCTGCGGATGGAACTCGCGCGCTTTCAACCGGCGCGCAGCCAGCGGCGGGTGCTGGCGCGCAACCGGGACTTGCGGGTCGAGGTCGGGCCGACCGCGCCCGACGCCGCGACGTTCGAGATGTTCGAGGCGCACCGCCGGCGCTTCCGCACGGACGTGCCCGACTCGCTCCACGACTTCATCTCGCCGCACGCGCCGGCCGAGGTGCCGTGCCGTAACGAGACGATTCGCGTCTACGCGGGCGCCCGCCTCGTCGCCGCGCACTTCTTGGACATCGGGGGCCGCGCGACCTCTTCGGTCTACTCGATGTTCGACCCCTCGGAGTCACGCCGCAGCCTCGGCGTCTACACCATCCTGCTCGCCGTCGAACTCTCGCGGCGCCTCGGCTGTCTCTACTACTACCCCGGCTACGCGTCCCGCGAGCCCTCGCCCTACGACTACAAGAAGAACTTCGCCGGCCTCGAAGAGTACGACTGGCGCGGTCGCTGGCTCCCGCGCTAAGGCGTTAAGAGCGGCAGAACCTTCTGCTCGAACTCCTCCGGCAGGAGTATCCCCTCGATTACGTCCCGGACGTTCCCGTCGCGGTCGATGACGACCGTGAGCGGCAGCGTCTCGCCCTTGTCGAAGAGCGCCCTGGTCTCTTTCGTGCCGAGCGCCACGGGGTAGTTCACGCCGAGTCTTCTGACGAACCGCCGCACCGCCCTCGGCGTCTCCGGCGGGTAAGTCACCCCGACGACCTGTAGCCCTCGCTTCGCGTAAAGGCGCTGCGCCTTTACCAGGTCGGGGACTTCGGCGCGGCAGGGGGGACACCAGGTCGCCCAGAAGTTCAGGAGTACCACCCTGCCCTTGTAGTCAACGAGCCGGATGCTCCGACCCCGAATGTCTCTGAGGGCGAGGGCCGGGGCTCTCCGCGCCTCTTGAGCGTGCGCGACGATCGTGGCTAACAACAGTGCGGCGGCCTGAACTATCCGTCTCATGCCAAGCCCTCAGAAAAGATACCGGACGCCGAGCAGGAGGCTGCGGTCGGTGCGGAGCACCTGCGGCCCCGTGTTGCGGACGACCGGGAACTGGTAGCTGCCCTCGACCACGAACTGCGGGGCGGCCGCGTACTGTAAGCCGGGCGCGAGGTAATACTCCGTCGAGTTACTTCCCGCCACCTCCTGGCCCCCGCTGTGCCCCGTCCCGCGGTGCACGAAGGTCGTTTCGAGGATTGCGAACAACTCCTTGCCCGGCGTCGGGTATTTGCGCGGGAGCAGGACGTACTCCGCGTCCGTGCTGACCCTCACCTCGTGCCCCAGGCGATACCCCGCGCGCTCCGAGCGCAAGATTCCTTCGGCGTTGCCGCCGAAGATGAATCGCCCGCCGGCCTGCGAGAAGGCCACGTCGAAGTGCGGCGACAGCCCGCCGTTGACCGGCGAGAGCTGCTGGCGGACGAACTCCGGTGCTTTAAGTCTTCGTGCGCCCGGCGCGCCCTTCTGACCCGTGGGCAGCTCCAACCCGAGGCGCACGGCGGCCTGCCTGTCGCCGTAAGTCTTCACCGTCCGGTAGAAGCGGTACTTGCCCCAGACCGTCACGTTGCCCGCGCCCGAGCCCGAGCCGGAGCCCGCGTCGCCGTCGTACGCCGTGCGCGAGAGCGGCACCTCCGCCTCAAGCTGAACCCTCTGCGAAGGCGTGTAAGAGACGCTGACGTCGAGTAGCTGCCGGCTCACTTCCAGGCCGCCCAGGTGCTGCTTGACGAGGTAGAGGCGCGGCACAACCGCGCCCCCCTTGTAGACGGTCAGCCCCGGACTCGTCACGCGTATCGGCGCGAACGGTAACGTCACGGCCGGAGGAGAACTTTCTGAGGCGGCAAAGGCGTACGTAAAACTCGCCTGCTCGAACCTCACGCCGTCCGCAGCGGCGGGCTGCATGCGGGCCGCCGTTGCCTTTGCTGTGCCGCCTACTTTCTTCGCCTCCCGCGGCGTGATGACTTCACGCGCGGAAGTGCCCGAGCCTTCGGTCTTCCAGTCCCCGACGACCTCCAACTGGTCGCCGGAAGCGGCGTCGGCAAGCATCCGCCCCACGTCCCGCCCTTCGAGCGCAAAGCGCTGGCCGGACGGCGCGGCGACGAGCCGCCAGGTCTGACCGTCGCGCTCCAACCTCCCCGCGACTGTGACTTCCGCCGAGTCGAGCGTGTACCCGGCCTTCTTCAAAGCCTCCTTGAGCGCGGCGAAGGAGACCTGCTTGTCGGGCTGCGGCGTGAAGACGCCGAGCCCCTTCTTAATGTCCGTGACTTGAATCTCTTTCAGCTTCGGTGCGTAGCTCAGACGGCTCACGGCCTTCTGGATGTTGAAGACTCAATTCCCGCACAGGTAGCCCGCGATGTGCATCTGCACCCGCCTGACCTCGGCCTTCGAGTTCGCGGCGCCGCCGAAGAGCAGCACCAGGCCGAGCGAAATCAGAGACAGCTTTCTTCGCATTTCATCACCCCCGAGTTGGAGACAAAAAATTACCGGACGGCGTACGAGGCTCCGCCGAAAAGGCACACCACGGCCCGGAGGTTCTTAAATCAGGAGTGCGAGATGCCGGATGTAGGCGGGCGGAGAGTGTTGCGGATGCCCCGTCAAGAGGCCGTAACGAAGTGTCGAGCTGAGGGCGACAGAGGGCGTCTGGAAAGTTGCAGGACGCGGAGCGTTGACGGCGAGCGGCGCGAGGCGGAGCCGTGTGCCCGCCGGCGTCGTACCCGGCGACGCGCAGTTAAGGGCGCAGCAGAGTCGCGCCGCCGCGACCCCCGGCGTGTTCTGTCGCGCGTGCGCTTTCGCGCAGCAGTCCATGCCGCCCTTCATCCGCGGCATGTGGCATTCGTGCTCGCCCGAATGCAGCGGCATCCCCGCGACGGCGCCGACGCCGAGCGCTGCGAGCAGGAACAGAGATGTCAGCCACTTCGCCACCACGGGAGCGATTCTAAAGAGGGGTTCGAAGGCGAGTCAAGATGGCGAGACCTCAAGAGGTCTCGTGCATCCCTACCTCTTCCGGATTTTTGACGTGCTCTTTCGCTATCCGCATCTTGCGGCGGTTGGCGTCCACGGCGACGTAGACGGCCTCGGCCTCGGTGACTTTTATTCTTTCCGACGTGCCGCCGTAGCGCTCGGCCTCGACGATGACGCGGACGGTGATGGAGGTCGTGCCGATTTTTAAGGTCTGCGCGTAGAAGCTGACGAGGTCGCCGACGTAGACGGGCTGGTGGAAGATGACCTCGCGCATGGCGACGGTGACGAAGCGCTCGACGCCGGTGCGGCGGTGCGCCTCGACCGCCCCGGCGATGTCGATGTAGCTGAGGATGATGCCGCCGAAAATCGTCCCCTGCGGGTTCGTGTCGCGCGGCAGCAGCGTGATGCGGATGGCGGGGTCGCCGTACGAGTTCATGAACGCAGGATGGGGGTGGCCGGCGCGGGCTGTCAAGCGAGGGCGGGCGCGTACAACGGTGCGGCCGGGGGGAACATCCAAACGCTTGTCGTAATAGCAGAACCGCCCGTTTTTGGCGTGCTTCTCCTCGCGGACGCGCGTAAAAAGTTGTCAGAGACGGCCGCACGGCGTATCGTTTTCGTAAAGCACAATCGGCGACTCATTCGGCAGGAAGATCAGACGATGAAGAGACTCTTTCACCACGCCCTTTTGACCGTGGCGCTGCTCGCCGTCCCGGCGCTCGCCGCGGCGCAGACGGCGCGCGGCGCCGCCCAGAAGAGGCCCGCCGCGCAGGCCAAGCCCACCCCGACCCCCGCGCCCACGCCCGCGCCCGTGCAGACCATCGCCGAGACGCCGCTCGCCCCGGGCCAGCGCGCGCGCTTCGACGTGAGCAACTACCGCATCATCGCCGAGCTGAACCCCGCGCAGCACCTCCTGACCGCCACGGCCGACGTGACCTTCACCCCGCTCGACAACACGCGCTCGGTCGTCTTCGAGCTGAACGGCTCGCTCAAGGTCGAGTCGGTCGAGCGCAACGGGAAGGTCTTGACGAACGTCGTGCAGGATCAGGCGGGGCTTGAGACCATCGGGCCGTTCGTCCGCGTAGACCTCGGCGAGGTCGTCCCCGCGGGCCAGCAGCAGACGCTCCGGTTCCGCTGGTCGGGCGCGCTCGTCACGCCCGAGGGCGGGCCGCTCCTCACGAAGCGCCTCGCCTACGTCGGCTCCGACCTTTCTTACCTCTTGTACGCGGCGCGCTGGTTCCCCTTCCACGAGTACGCCGCCGACCGCGCCACCTCCGACATCACCATCAGCGTCCCCGAAGGCTACACCGTCGCCGGCCTGAGCGACGAGTCGGTCGTGCAAGCGTCTGGCGCGCAGTTCCTCCCGCCGGCCGGCGACACGGCGACGCGCACGGCGCCCGCCCGCGCCGGGAGCCAGACGGCGGGGCTGCGCAGCTACCGCTTCGTCACGCACCAGCCTAGCCTGGTCGGCAGCTTCGCCGTCGGCCGCTTCGTCACGCGCACGCTCAAGATCGGCGGCTACGAGCTGACGTTCTACGTCCAGCCCGGCAGCGAGGGCTTCGTCGAGCCCTACGCGCAGCTCGTCGGCGAGGCCATGCAGTTCTACACGCAGAAGTACGGGCCGTCGGCCTTCGGCCCGCGCCTCCAGGTCGTCCAGATTGACGACGCGAGCCTCGACGCCTACGCCGCGCCCGGCATCGAGTTCCTCTCGCCCCGCTTCTTCACGCCCGGCCGCCAGGCGTCTCTGGACGAGCGGATGCTGCGCGAGGTCGCTTACCAGTGGTGGGGCCTGACCGTCGGCCTGAAGTCGTTCGACGACGCCTGGCTCTCGCAGGGTCTGGCCGAGTGGAGCAGCTTCGCCTTCCGCGAGGGCAAGCTCTCGGGCGGGGCGCTCGACACGGCGCAGCGCGACATGCTTGAGCGCGCGCTCATGTTCGAGCAGGCCGCCTCAATCGCCCGCGCGCCCTCGACGCTCGACGACCAGTCGGCGGCGTATCAGGCCGTCGTCTTCTACAAGGGCGCGATGGTCTTCCGGATGCTGCGCGAGACGATCCGCCCGTCGAAGTTCGACGACCTTCTGAAGCGCTACGCGACGGAGTTCCGCGGCAAGAACGCCTCCATCGACGACTTCGAGAAGCTGACCACGGCGGTGGCCGGCGAGAACATGCGCTACTTCTTCGCGCGCTGGGTCGAGGGCACGGGCGTCCCCGAGTTCACCGTGGACTACCAGATCATCCGCACGCGCACGAACAAGTTCCGCGCGCGCGGCACCATCAAGCAGAAC
>Ga0213876_10000356_pt1 | contig 39321 bp, 43 predicted proteins | sample BarmaccomBMRX_R9_FD_160113 | JGI IMG/M metagenome (GOLD analysis project Ga0213876, IMG submission 160113) | Root-associated microbial communities from Barbacenia macrantha in rupestrian grasslands, the National Park of Serra do Cipo, Brazil - RX_R9 | ecosystem: Host-associated > Plants > Roots...
CGGTGGTACGGGCACGATGAAGTAGCCACCCCGATTGACGTAGCCAGTTCCCGCGACTTCTCGAATTGGCTTGTCTGCCCGGACGTCTCCGAATTTCCGCTTTCGGTTCGCATGGGTTCGACACATTCTGCGATGCGTTGCTGGACGATCGCATCCACGGACTTCACACGTTTCGTTTACCCGCCGACCGATCGGGCGATCGGGGAGTACGTCACCGAGTCGCAGCCATCGCATCAGATGGGCGTGGCACCAACCGCGTCCCTCGGCGGGGCGGTCGCATTCTGGGATAGAGCACTTCTCACACATCGAACCTCCGCAATCATCATCGATAGCGGGTACGACGCTTTGAGGGCTCGGGCCGGCGGGTGTGGATGGGTTAGCGCGCTCCCATGGCTTGGGACAGCCGCCGGCCGGCGGCGACCACCGCGTCGGCGTGGAGCCGCCCCGGCGTTCGGGTCAGGCGGTCGATCGGCCCTGAGACCGACACGGCCGCGACGACTCTGCCCTCCGAGTTGAAGACCGGCGCGGACACCGACGCGACACCCGCCTCGCGTTCGGCAACGCTGGATGCCCAACCACGCTTGCGCACCGTTGCGAGTGTTGCGATCGAGAACTTCGACGCGGCGGTCAGCGCGGCCGCATCGATCTCCGGCTCCCAGGCGAGCAGCACTTGCGCCGCGGAGCCGGCACTCATCGGCAGCTCCGCCCCGACCGGCACCGTGTCACGCAGCCCGCTCGACCGGTCGGCGGCCGCAACACACCGCCTCACATTCCCGGACCGGCGGTAGAGCTGGGCGCTCTCGTGCGTGGTGTTGCACAGGCGCTCGAGGATCGGCCCCGCGATCCGCTCGAGCGGGTCCGACTGCACCGCCATCGCGAGCTTCGCGATGGTCGGGCCAACCATGAAGCGGCCCTGGTTGTCGCGTTCGACGTACCCGTGCACCTCCAGCGCGACCGCAAGCCGGTACGCCGTCGGTCGCGACAGCCCGGTGCGTTCCGTGAGCTCCGCCAACGAAGCCGGCCCGGCCGCGAGACAGTCAAGGACGGTTACCGCTTTGTCGAGTACTCCAACGCTGCTACGCTGTGTCATATAGCAATACTGCTATCTCAGATGTTGAGATGCAAGTCAAAGAGACATGCAATCGCCGCACCGGAGGACATGATGGGTCGCACGCTGGCCGAGAAGGTCTGGGACGCGCACCTCGTGCGCAGCACGGACAACGAGCCCGATCTGCTCTACATCGACCTTCACCTCGTCCACGAGGTCACCAGCCCGCAAGCCTTCGACGGGCTTCGCGCGGCGGGCCGCAAGGTCCGCCGACCCGACCTGACGATCGCGACCGAGGATCACAACGTCCCGACCACAGCCGGTCCGATCACCGACATCGTGAGCCGCACCCAGGTCGAAGCACTGCGCACGAACTGCGAGGAGTTCGGTGTCCGCCTGCATCCGATGGGCGACGCAAGTCAGGGGATCGTCCACGTCATCGGCCCGCAGCTGGGTCTCACCCAGCCCGGCATGACGGTCGTGTGCGGCGACAGCCACACGAGCACCCACGGCGCCTTCGGCGCGCTGGCCTTCGGCATCGGCACCAGTGAGGTCGAGCACGTCCTGGCCACCCAGTCGCTGCCGTTGCAGCGGCCGAAGACCATGGCGATCGAGGTCGAGGGAGCGCTCCCGCCCGGCGTCACCGCCAAGGACCTGATCCTCGGCATCATCACCCAGATCGGCACCGGTGGGGGGCAGGGCTACGTCATCGAATACCGCGGCGAGGCGATCCGCGCGCTGTCGATGGAGGGCCGGATGACTGTCTGCAACATGTCGATCGAGGCCGGTGCCCGCGCTGGCATGATCGCACCGGACGAGACCACGTTCGCCTATCTCGAGAACCGTCCCCACGCACCCAAGGGCGCCGACTGGGTCGAGGCCGTCCAGTACTGGCGCAGCCTTGCCACCGACGACGACGCCAGCTTCGACAAGGTCGTCACCGTCGACGCGACCGCACTCTCGCCCTGGGTCACGTGGGGGACCAACCCCGGCCAGGGTGCGCCGCTGTCCGCCGCCGTACCGCAACCGCGCGACGGCGCCGACGAGCGTGCCCTCGAGTACATGAACCTCACGGCAGGTACGCCGCTGCGCGACATCGCCGTCGACACCGTGTTCGTCGGCTCCTGCACCAACGGCCGGCTCGAGGACCTACGGGCGGTGGCCGACGTGCTCCGTGGTCGGCAGGTCGCGGACAGCGTCCGCGTGCTCATCGTGCCTGGCTCGGTCGAGGTCAAGGAGCAGGCCGAAGCTGAAGGGCTCGACGAGGTGTTCACCGCGGCGGGCGCCGAGTGGCGTGGCGCGGGCTGCTCCATGTGCCTGGCGATGAATCCGGACAAGCTCGCGCCGGGGGAGCGGAGCGCGTCGACCTCGAACCGCAACTTCGAAGGCAGGCAGGGTCCGGGCGGGCGCACCCACCTCGTGTCACCAGCCGTCGCGGCCGCAACTGCTGTCACCGGCCGGCTCACCGCCCCGGCTGATCTGTAAACGGGAGCGACGTCATGGAGAAGTTCACCGTTCACGCCGGCCGAGCCGTGCCGCTGTGTCGCAGCAATGTCGACACCGACCAGATCATCCCCGCCGAATATCTCAAGCGGGTCACCCGCACCGGCTTCGACGACGCGCTGTTCAAGGCGTGGCGCGAAGATCCTGAGTTTGTCTTGAACGACAAGCGGTACGACGGGGCGACGATCCTCGTTGCCGGCCCGGACTTCGGCACCGGCTCGTCGCGGGAGCACGCGGTCTGGGCCCTGCAGGACTACGGATTCCGCGCCGTGATCTCGCCACGGTTCGCTGACATCTTCCGGGGCAATGCCACAAAGGGCGGCCTGCTACCAGTTCAGCTGGAAGCGGCAGAAGTTGTTGAGCTGCAACGAATCTGCACTACTGACCCGACCGCCGAGCTGGTCGTTGACCTGGTCGAACGTGAGGTCCGCGCCCCCGGTCTCACGGCTTCATTCGAGATCGACGACTACACGCGGTGGCGACTGATGGAAGGCCTCGATGACATCGGCCTGACCTTGACCCACGAAGCCGACATCTCGACGTTCGAGGCCTCACGACCCACCTGGCTACCTGCAACGGCGTGACGACACACCAAAGAAAAGACCCCGAAAACGTTGTGTAGAAGCCAAATTCGGCCTAGCGTCCAGCGTCAGGTCGAGGGCGGTCCTCGACGTAGCAGCGGAGGGTTAACGTGAACAGGGCCGAACTGATCGATCAGATTCGTGACCGTCTCTCAACGGACAAGAAATCAGCCGAGCACGCCGTCGACGCGGTGCTCGACACCATCCAGCGGGCAGTCGCCGCCGGTGAGCGCGTCGCCATCACCGGCTTCGGCGTCTTCGAGAAGGTTGACCGTGCCGCTCGCACTGGTCGCAACCCGCGTACCGGTGAGACGGTGAAGGTCAAGAAGACGTCCGTGCCGAAGTTCCGTCCGGGCACCCAGTTCAAGGGTGTCGTGAGCGGCGCGATCAAGCTCGGCAAGGTCGCCGACGCCGCCACCAAGGCAGCGGCCAAGTCCTCCGCGACCACCGCCCGTGCCGCCGCCAAGACTGCGACGGCCGGTCCGCGCAAGGCGACCACCGCGGCCAAGAAGGCTGCGACCAAGGCAGCCAAGGCTCCGGCAGCGAAGGCACCTGCCAAGAAGGCACCTGCGAAGAAGGCGCCTGCCAAAAAGACCACGGCGAAGAAGACCGCATCCAGGTAGTTCCCAAGACGGACGAAACGCCCGACTCCGGCACTCGCCGGGTCGGGCGTTTCGCTGTCAGGCCGAACGCGCTGTCACTCGAGGGTCGCGATGGTGATGAAGACGACCTCGCCGGCACCATCGACCTCGATCCGGACTCGCTGACCGAGCCGCAACAGCCGCAGCCGTGACGGCTCGAACGCCGTCGCCCCGAACGTTTTGACCGTTCCGTCGTCGAGCAGGACGTCGCCGGATCGCGTTCCCTGGTCGAACCTGCGCACCGTCGCCTGCATCGCCACGCTTATGGCTTGGGCGCTGTCGCCAGCACCCGGTCGGTCGCCGAGCCCAGGCCGAGCGCTCGAGCGCTGTCGAGGCCTTCGACGGTGTCGACGTCGTGACGGAGGGTTGGGCCGGCGTCCTCGGTCAGGTCGGTCGCACCGCCACGCACGTGCGCCGCACGGGAGTCCGCTCCGAATGAGGGTTGGAAGTCCGTGAGACCGCGCGCGGCGAGCATCGTCGTACCAACGCCCGAGTGGTCGGCCACAATGCTTCGCCGATACGACGCCGCCAGCCGCAAGATGGCGTCGAGGTCGCTCGTGCGCAGCGCCGGGAGGTCAGCGGAGAGCGCTGCGATCCGCGTCCCCGCGGCCACGCCTGCGCCGTACCGCAACGCCGGGTTGAGGCCGGCGTCCGGCACGTCCGCAACGATGCGCGCGCCGAGTGCCTCGAGTGCCGGAGCGGCGCGGTCATCGTCGGTGATCACGACCACCTCGGCGACCGCTGGTGTCGCGAGCACGGCGCACACGGTGTCGATGGCCATGGCCAGGGCGAGCTCGGCCCGAATGGCTTCGGGCACCGCCAGCCGAGTCTTCGCCCGCGACAACCGCTTGACCGGCACGAGCACCGACCAGAGATCGCCGTCACCGCTCATATCTGGCATCCTCGCAAGTCAAGCAGCCGCGCGGGTGTTGCGGACGGGTCGGAGGTCGACTTTGCGTTACGGGCGTCTCGGTCCCTGGTACCGCCTGGTCGTCGTCGTCGCCAGGCCGTTCCTCGCCGTCTCCAGCAAGCGGGACTGGCGGGGTCAGGAGAAGATCCCGCAGTCGGGGGCGTTCATCCTCGCGTCGAACCACATCAGCAAGGTCGACCCGATGACGCTCGGCCTCTACGTGCTCGAGAGCGGGCGCGTCCCGAAATATCTCGCAAAGTCGTCGCTGTTCGAGAATCCGCTCACCAAGCGGATCTTCATCGGTGCGAACCAGATCCCGGTCTATCGAGGCACCGACGACGCGTCGAAGGCGCTGTCGGCGGCCGTCGAAGCGATCGAGGCCGGCGACTGCCTGTTGATCTATCCGGAAGGTACGGCGACCCGCGATCCGGACCACTGGCCGATGAAGGCACGCACCGGAGTGGCGCGCCTCGCGTTGCTGACCGGCGCGCCAGTCGTCCCGGTGGCGCAATGGGGACCGCAACGGCTCTGGCCATACCGCTCGAAGCTGCCGCGGATGCTCCCGCGCAAGAAGGTGTCGATCATCACGGGCGATCCGATCGACCTCTCCGCGTACCGTGGCCAGCCGATGACGAGCGAGCTGCTGCACGAGGTGACGGATCTGATCATGGCGAAGATCACCGATCTGCTGATCGGCTTGCGCGGCGGCCAGCCGCCGGCCGTGACCTATGACCCCAAGCTGGCCGCGTGAGCACCTCATGACCCGTGCCGCCGTTCTCGGCGCCGGATCCTGGGGCACGGCGTTCGCCCAGGTGCTCGCCGACGCCGGTACCGACACCATCGTGTGGGCCCGTCGCGAGGAGATGGCGACATCGATCAACGAGGTCCACGAGAACCCTGACTACCTGCCTCGCATCACGCTGCCGGTCTCCTTGGAGGCGACGCACGACATCGAGAAGGCACTCGCCGGCGCCGACCTCGTCGTGCTCGCCGTTCCCTCCCAGACATTGCGAGCCAATCTCGAACCGGTCGTCGACCTACTGCCCCGTGACTCGGTTCTGATCAGCTTGATGAAGGGTGTCGAGCTCGGCACCGACAAGCGGATGACAGAGGTCATCCGGGAGGTGGCCGACGTTCCCGAGAGCCGGGTCGTTGCCGTGTCCGGCCCGAACCTTGCCCGCGAGATCGCACTCCGCGAGCCGGCCGCGGCCGTCGTCGGTTGTACCGACATGGACGTTGCGCGGCGCGTCCAGGTGGCATGCAACGCCGGCTACTTCCGCCCATATCGCAACCACGACGTCATCGGTGTGGAGTTCGGCGGTGCGGTGAAGAACGTCATCGCACTCGCGGTCGGCATGGCCGCCGGTCTCGGCTTCGGGGACAACGCGCGCGCGTCGATGATCACCCGCGGGCTCGCGGAGACGTCACGGATCGGGACCGCGCTCGGCGCGGAGCCACTGACGTTCTCCGGCCTTGCCGGTCTCGGCGACCTGGTCGCGACGTGCTCGTCCCCGCTGTCCCGCAACCGGACCTTCGGCGAGGACCTCGGCCGCGGGCTCACCGTCGAGCAGGTCGTCGCCAAGACGCGGCAGACCGCCGAGGGCGTGAAGTCGTGCCGATCGATCCTGGACCTCGCCGTGAAGAACAACGTCGCCGCGCCGATCACTGAACACGTCGTGAAAGTGGTTGACGACGGCTGGACCGTCCCCGACATGATGGCGTCGTTGCTCGCCAGTGACCCGAAGCACGAACTGGACGCCGATGTCTGAGGTCGAACCGCCTGATTCGCTGCCGGCGAATCTTCCGATCTTCGACCCCACTATCGCGGCTGACTAGGCCGAGAACACGCGCGCTGTCCACTCACCGCGTCCCGACCTGCGCCACGTGCGCGCCCTCGGCCTGCCGACGTACCGAACCGCAGCCTTCGAGTTCGACCGGACCGAGGACTACGCCAGTGTGCTCGGTGATCGCCAGCCCGGGTACACGTACAGCCGGATCGACAACCCGACGGCCGACGCATTCGCCCTCGGTGTCGCGTCGCTGGAGGCACACGGACTCGACCACCCGGTAGCTGCGCAGCCCTTCGCATCCGGGATGGCGGCGATCTCGACGGTCCTGCTCGCGCTGGCTCGGGCCGGCGCACATGTCGTCGCGCCGAACGCCGTGTACGGCGGCACCTACGGCTTGCTCGTGCATGTCCTCGCGCGGTTCGGCGTCGAGGCGAGCTTCGTCGACCTCACCGACCTCGACGCGGCTCGGGCTGCGATCCGTGACGACACCGCGGTCGTGTGGGCTGAGACGATCGCCAATCCCACGACCGCCGTCACCGACATCGGCGGTCTCGCCGCGATCTGTCACTCCGCTGGTGTTCCGCTCGCCGTCGACAGCACGTTCGCGCCGCCGCCCGTGTGTCGCCCGTTGCGGTGGGGCGCCGACCTCGTCATGCACTCCGCGACGAAGTACCTCGGCGGGCACTCCGACGTCACGGGTGGTGTCGTCGTCGGTGACCCTGCGCTGGTCGCCCGGGTCCGCGCGGCGCGGATCGACCTCGGCGGCAGCCTCGCGCCCGATGAGGCGTTCCTGCTCCACCGCGGGCTCGCCACCTTGCCGCTGCGGGTCGCTCGCCACTGCACGACGGCGCTGACGGTCGCCGAGGCGCTGGCCGAGCACCCGATGGTCGAGCAGGTCCACCACCCGGGGCTGGCGGATCATCCGCAGCACGCGCTGGCGGGCAAGCAGTTCGAAAGCGGCCCGGACGGATCACGGTACGGCGCGATCGTGACGGTCACGCCGCGAGGCGGCCGTGAGGCCGGGTTCCGGCTCGCCGACGCCCTCGCCGTGGGGATGGTCGCAACCAGTCTCGGCGGGGTGCACACGGTGGTGAGCCACGTGGCCTCGACGACCCATCGGCAGTTCGACGATGCCGCGCTGCGCGCGGCCGGCATCGCCCCGGGTGCGGTTCGGATCAGCATCGGCCTCGAGGATCCGGACGACCTCGTGGCCGACTTCACGCGAGCGCTGGATGGTCTGCCGCGCCCGGCCGCATGAACCAGGGTTCTGCCACACCAGGCACTAGAATCACATCCGTGTCACGAGCCCGGCGCGTGAAGTCGGGGATGCTCATCGGCGTCCTGGTAGCCGCTGGCGGCCTGGCGCCCACAGCGGCGCTCGGGGCGGGCGGCGGGCACCAGCACGGCCCAAGTGCGGCCCAGCTTGCCGAGAGCAAGCGACTCGTCGCCGAACGGCAGCATCAAGTCCGGTCCGTGTCTCACCGGATCGGAGTCGCACAGCAGCGTCTCAAGCAGCTCAACGTCACCGCCGAGGTGGCCTTCGAGGCCTATGACGCCGCCCGAGTGAAGCTCCGCGCGGCGAAGCACGCCGTACACACCGCACACATCGTGCTGTCTGCGGCGAACCACGAGGTCGACAAGGGCGAGGCCCGCACCGCACGCTTCGTGAAGGCGCAGTACGAGGGCGGCGGGTTCACGACGCTCACCGCCTTCCTGGAGCCAGGTGGGCCCGGTCGGCTGTTCTCGCGGATGGGAGCGATCGAGGCGATCTCCCGTTCCGAACACACCACCATCGAGCGGTTGCAAGCCGCACGCATCTACCAGGGCGTCGTCAGCAAGCGCGCCGAGGCGGTGCAGGCGAAGGCCTCGACCGCGTCCCGCGCCGCAACGAAGGCCAAGTCGATTGCCGTGGCGGCCGTCGACGCACAGCAGAACGTCCTGACCAAGCTGCACCAGCAACAGGCCCACCTCCAGACGCTGCTCGCCGGTGCGAAATCCACCGCGAGCCGACTGGCGCGCGAACACCTGGCCGCACTTGCCCGGGCCCGCCGACGTGCGGCGAGACAGACCACCACTACGACGTCGACCAGTCCGGCACCCAGCCCCTACTCCGGGTCGTCCGGCAGCACGGCTGGAACCGTGTCGGCGGCGACCGCTGCGTCGGCACTGCAGTCCGCCGAGTCCCAGATCGGCAAGCCCTACCAATGGGGCGCGGCCGGACCCAACAGCTACGACTGCTCCGGCCTCGTGATGTGGGCCTACGCCCAAGCGGGCGTGCACCTCGACCACTGGACCGGAAGCCAGTGGAACGAGGGAGCCCACGTCAGCCGATCGCAGCTGCGCCCCGGCGACCTGGTCTTCTTCGCCTACAACGTCGGTGACCCCTCAACGATCCATCATGTGGGCATGTATGTCGGCAACGGGCAGATGGTCGACGCCCCGTACACCGGGGTCAACGTGCGCTATGACGGCGCGTTCCGCTCCGATTACATCGGCGCGGTTCGTCCCTACCAGCGGTGACCGCGCGCCTCCGAGTCGCCGTGATCTTCGGCGGCCGCAGCAGCGAGCACGCCGTGTCATGCGTGACTGCAGGGAGCGTCCTGGCGGCGCTCGACCCCGCCCGGTACGACGTCACCCCGATCGGCATCACCCTCGAGGGACGGTGGGTCCGTGGCGACCGGGCCGCGCTCGCGATGAAGGGGCGTGAGCTGCCACAGGTGGCCGCCACCGGGGAGTCGCTCGCCCTGCCGGGTGACCCGACGGCGTTGCCCGCCGAGCTCGCCGACGTCGACGTCGTGTTCCCCTTGTTGCACGGTCCATACGGGGAGGACGGAACGGTCCAAGGGCTGCTCGAGCTGGCGGGAGTCCCGTACGTCGGGTCGGGCGTGTTCGCGTCGGCGGCCGCGATGGACAAGCATCAGATGAAGCGCTTGCTGCACGAAGCCGGTCTCGGTGTTCCGGCATATGTGGTCGCACGCGCCGGCCGGCCGATCCCGGCGGAGGTCCGTGATCTCGGGCTGCCCGCGTTCGTCAAACCGGCTCGGGGTGGATCGAGCATCGGGATCTCGAAGGTGACCGACTGGGTCGGACTCGAGGACGCGCTCGCCGAGGCGCACCAGCACGATCCGAAGGCGCTCGTCGAGGCCGCGATCGCCGGCCGTGAGATCGAGTGCGGGGTGCTCGCCGGTCGCGGTGACGGGCCGCCGGAGGCGTCACAGCCGGCGGAGATCCGGATCGCGCCGGGCGTGGCGTTCTATGACTTCGAGGCCAAGTACATGCCGGACAGCGGCACTCGGTTCGACATTCCCCCGGATCTGCCCGGGGCCGTCATCGCCGACGTGCAGGCGACGGCAATCGAGGCATTCGAGGCGCTGGAATGCGAGGGCCTGGCTCGCGTTGACTTCTTCCTCGCCGACGACGGGCAGCTGCTGGTCAACGAGGTGAACACCATGCCGGGGTTCACGCCAGCGTCGATGTTCCCTCAGATGTGGGCGGCGAGCGGCGTCGACTACCCGACCCTGGTCGCCCGCCTTCTGGATGACGCGGTGCGCCGCGGCACCGGCCTCAGGTGATCGCGAGAGTCTCCTCGATCGCTGTTCGAGCCGCTGCGTCGCCGGTGAAGGTCAGGTCGTAGATCTCGCCGTCGCCGCCGACGATGTCGAGCACCTCGTGGACCGTGATGCCCTTCTTCTTGTAGTCAGCGTTGATCTGGAAGTCGTCGTGCCCGCCGAGCGTCGTCAAGTGCGTGCTCAGGACTGAGATGTTGTTGCTTTCGAGGCTGCTCTTGATCGCCGACTTGTACAACGACCGCAGGCCGGGCCCGTCCGTGGGCACCCCGGGGGTCTGGAAGATGAGCGCCAGGACCTGGTTCGTCTTGCTCTTCGGGTCGACCGCGAACATCTTCGTACCCGGTGCCGTCGTGCTCTGGTCGCTCGTGAGGCGGCTCGCCGCCGCCGGATACTTCTTGACCAGCCGCTTCACGTCAGCGGCGGTAGCACCGACAGGGACGCGCACCCAGGACATCGGAACGCCGATGCGAAGGTGGCCTGCGGTCATCGCGACGTAGCCGGCAGGAAGCGGTGCCGCGGCTGGCGGCGTCGACGCGGATGCGATCGGCGATGTCGGTGTCGACACCGGAGTCGGGCTGTCGGTGATGCTGATGGACGGTGTCGGTACGGCGCCCCCGCTGCCTGAAGAGCTGCTCGAACACCCCGCAATCGCGCCGAGGCAGGTAACACCGATCGCCATCGCGACAGCTCGCGTCATGTCATTCCCCTGTCAAATGGTGCGGCAACTCTAGGAGAGAGTGGTCCTGAGCGCCGGGGCGAGGTCGACGAGGAAGGCTCCCTGACCGTCGTACGACGTCGGGATCTGCACGCGAACGTTCACCGACTGGCCCTTCGCGAGCGGATGCCGACTGATCGCCGTCCAGGTGACGACATCCGATCCCGTTTCCTCGAACCACTGCACGCCGTTGACCGCGGTGGTCGCCGAGGACTTCGCCGAGAAGGTGCTCGGGACGGGCACACCACACGTCAGAACGACGGCGGGGTCCCCCCAGGCATGGACGAACTGGCTCGTCGGGTGGATCACCCGCGGGGTCAGCGACTCCAGTCGTTGGGGGAGCAGGATGTTGAGGTGCACGCAACGCTCAGCGGCGAGGGGGCTCGGGCTCGGCAGCGACACCGCAACCGTGTGGCTGCGGCACGCTGCGAGGACGCCGAGCAGCGCTGCGAGGGCCGCGACGCGAGCGGCTGACCTCAGAGGTGGACGACCGGGCAGGTCAAGGTGCGCGTTATGCCGGGCACGCTCTGGACCTTCGCGACGACAAGCTTGCCGAGCTCGTCGACACTGCGCGCCTCGCTGCGCACGATCACGTCGTACGGGCCGGTCACGTCTTCGGCCATCGTGACACCCTTGATCGTCGCGATCTCCGCGGCGACCGACGCGGCCTTGCCTACTTCGGTCTGGATCAAGATGTAAGCCTGGACTGTCATGGGCACTCCCAACCGAGTGAGCAATGGCATGTCGCTGGGAGCAGAACGGTATCCGACCGGAGGGGGTGCTCGTCATCTCGGTTTCCGATGAGGGCGAGTTCGGCCTGATCCGGCGGCTCGCGAGCCGCTTCCCGACGACCCCGGACGTGGTGTTGGGAAGCGGCGACGACGGGGCGGTGATCAGCGCGCCGGACGGGCGCGTTGTCATCACGACGGATCTCATGGTCGAAGGCACGCACTTCCGGCGTGAGTGGTCCGCTGGCTACGACGTGGGCCGCAAAGCCGCCGCAGCGAATCTCGCTGATGTCGTCGCGATGGGCGCCCGGCCGACCGCGCTCGTGGTCGGTTTCGCCGTCCCTCCGCACCTGCCGACGGCGTGGGCTGAAGCGCTCGCTGACGGGCTCCGCGACGAGTGCGGCAGGGTGAACGCCACCGTAGTCGGCGGTGACGTCGTGGCGAGTGACGCGATCATGGTTGCGGTATCGGCACTCGGCGATCTCGAAGGCCGGCCGCCGCTCACCCGATCTGGCGCGCGTCCCGGCGACGTGGTCGCGTTGATCGGGACACCGGGTCGCGCTGCCGCCGGCCTCGCCCACCTCATGGCCGGTGAGCAGACACACCCTCTGGTGGCGGCGCACCGCCGCCCGGAACCCGACTACGACGCTGCGCTCGCCGTAGCGCGGGCGGGCATGGCGACCGCCATGATCGACGTCTCGGACGGCCTGCTAGCGGACGCCGGCCATGTCGCGGCCGCGTCGGGTGTCGACATCGAGATCGATCCTGAGCGGGTCCCGGTCGCTGCCGACCTCGCCGCCGAACCCGATGCGGGTGACCACGTGCTCACGGGCGGCGACGATCATTGCTTTTTCGTGACGCTGCGGTCGGCCGACCCTCGGCTCGCCGTGATCGGACAGGTGACCGCGACCCGAGTCGGGGGCGGATCGGTCCGCCTCATCGGTGGCGACCGCCACGACCTACGGGGCGGGCACGAGCATTTCCGTTCGTAGGCTGATGTCATGACCATCGCCCCGCCTCGCGTCCTCACGGTTGCCGGCTCGGATTCGGGGGGCGGCGCCGGCATCCAGGCGGATCTGAAGACGATGCACGCGTTCGGAGTGCACGGCATGAGCGTCGTCACCGCGGTGACCGCGCAGGACTCCACCGGCGTCCACGGCTACTGGGAGCTCGATCCGGAAGCGGTCGACGCGCAGCTCGCCGCCGTGCTGAGCGACATCGGCGTGGACGCGGTGAAGACCGGCATGCTCGCCTCGCCCGCCCTGGTCGGCGTGACGGTCAAGCGGTTGGCCGACCTCTCGGCACCGATCGTCGTAGATCCCGTCTGCGTCTCCAAGCATGGCGACCCGCTGCTGGTGCCCGAGGCGATCGAGGCGATCCGCACCGAGTTGATCCCGCTCGCATCGGTGGTCACGCCGAACCTGCCCGAGGTGGCGGAACTGACCGGTCACGCGGTCGACGACACCGCCGGACAGCGCCGCGCGGCTGAGGCTCTGCTCGCGATGGGAGCCCGCTGGGCGCTCGTGAAGGGCGGTCATCTCAACGGTGACGCCATCGACCTGCTGACCGACGGCGACACCGTGATGGAGTTCGCCGCGTCGCGCCTGGACAACCGGCACACCCATGGCACGGGCTGCACGTTGGCGTCGGCGATCGCGGCCGGGCTCGCCCTCGGTCACACGGTGCCGGAAGCCGTCGGCGCCGCGAAGGAGTACGTGACGGGTGCGATCGCCGCCGGGTATCCGCTGGGTGCCGGCATCGGCCCGGTCGACCACGCTTGGCGCCAGCGGTGAGCCTCGAGTTCCGTGACGAGGCCTACGACGGGCCGAGCGCGCAGCAGCTGATCGACGCCCTGCAGGCGGAGTACGTCGTCCGCTACGGCGGCCCTGACGAGACACCGGTCGACCCGGCCGAGTTCGCCCCACCCGACGGTCGGTTCGTGATCGGCTATCTCGACGGCGTGCCGGTGGCGACCGGCGGGCTGCGACGCCGATCAGCCCGCGACGTCGAGATCAAGCGGATGTACGTCGTACCGGAATCTCGTGGCCGCGGGCTGTCGCGCGAGATGCTCGCTGCGCTGGAGGCCCGAGCGTGCGACATGGGTGCCGAGCGCGTGGTGCTCGAGACGGGGGAGCGGCAGCCGGAGGCGATCCGGCTCTACGAGACCTCCGGCTACGAACCGACCGAACGGTTCGGCTACTACGCCGACGCGCCGATGTCGCGCTACTACGCGAAGGACCTGGGTGTGGTCGAGGAACTGCGGCGGTTCAGCGGGTGACTTTGCCGGCCTTCAGGCACGACGTGCACACGTTCAGCTTCTTGTGCGTGCCGCCACCGGCCGCCGCGCGAACGGACTGGATGTTCGGGTTGAATCGACGGCGCGTGCGGCGGTGCGAGTGCGACACGTTCATGCCGAACCCGGGACCCTTGCCACACACGTCACACACGGAAGCCACGGCGACAGGGTAGCCCGACCTCGCGGCATCCCTCAAAACGTCGCTCGACCGTCCTACCCTCCCGCGGGGAGGTGCTGCTGAAGTGGTCGCGGAATCCGCAAAGGCGCTCGAGGTCGTCGGGGACAAGGCGGCCAAGCTGTTCGCGAGCGCCTTCGGGATCGAGACGGCCGGGGAGCTGGCCCGCCACTACCCCCGGCGCTACTACGAGCGGGGCGAGCTGACCGATCTCGGCAAGCTGCGCGTCGGGGAGCAGGTGACGCTCCAGGTGCGGGTCAAGAAGGTTGCGGGGCGCCAGATCCGGTCGAACCTCCACAAGACCGATGTCGTGGTCACGGACGGCACCGGCGAGCTCACGGCGACGTTCTTCAACCGCAAGGATCTGCCCCATCGGCTCCTGCCGGAGCAGGAGATCATGCTGGCCGGCCAGGTCGAGAAGTTCCGGACGACGCTCCAGCTCAAGCAACCGGAGATCGAGCTTAGCTCAGAGGAGTCGATGGTCGAGGACGCCGGCAAGCTCATCCCGGTCTATCCGGCGTCCGCGAAGCTCGCGACCTGGTCGATCCGGCGATCGATGCGCCTCGCGCTCGACATGATCGACTTCGACGAGGTCGTGCCGGCAGAGATCCGCGCGGCGCGGGAGCTGATCGGCATCGACCAGGCGATGCGGTGGATCCACCGGCCGGAAGGCTGGGGGCAGATCACCGTCGCCCGCAAGCGCCTGCGCTACGACGAGGCGTTCGTCCTGCAGGTCGTGCTCGCCCAGCGCCGTCACCTGGCCGCACTCGAGCCCGCCACGCCACGCGCGGCGCGTCCCGGCGGGCTGCTCGAGGCGTTCGACGCCCAGCTGCCGTTCGTGCTCACCGACGGCCAGCGTGAGGTGACGGCCGACCTGATGCACGACCTCGCCCAGCCCACGCCGATGCATCGACTGCTGCAAGGGGAGGTGGGCTCCGGCAAGACGGTGGTGGCCCTACGCGCGATGCTCGCCGTCGTCGACTCCGGGGGCCAAGCCGCACTGCTCGCCCCCACCGAGGTGCTCGCGCAGCAGCACGCCCGCTCGATCGACGCCCTCCTCGGGCCGCTCGGCCGCCAGGGCGAGCTCGGGGCCGCCGACCAAGCCACCCGCGTCGCTCTCGTGACCGGTTCGCTGAGCGCGGCGGCCCGGCGCGAAGCGCTGCTCGACATCGGCGTCGGCAACGCCGGGATCGTCATCGGCACGCACGCCCTGCTCGAGAACACCGTCCAGTTCTTCGATCTCGGGCTCGTTGTCGTCGATGAGCAGCACCGGTTCGGGGTCGAGCAACGCGATGCCTTGCGGTCCAAGGCCAAGACGCCGCCGCACCTGCTGGTCATGACCGCGACCCCGATCCCGCGGACCGTCGCGATGACCGTCTTCGGCGATCTCGAGACCTCGACCCTGCGCGAGCTGCCGGCCGGACGGCAGCCGATCGCGACGACCGTCGTACCGCTCGCCGACAAACCCGGCTGGATGGCTCGGGTGTGGGAGCGGGCGCGGGAGGAGGTCGAGTCGGGTCGGCAGGTCTACGTCGTCTGCCCGCGGATCGATGCCTCGGACACGGAGTCAGAGGCCTGGGCGGGCGCTGCTGCCGTCGCGGAGCTTGTCCCGACGCTCGTCAACGGCCCGCTTGCCGGGCTCCGAATCGGCACGCTGCACGGCCGGTTGCCGTCGGAGGAGAAGGACGACGTGATGCGGCGGTTCGCTTCCGGTGACCTCGACGTCCTCGTCGCGACGACGGTCATCGAGGTCGGTGTCGACGTCCCGAACGCGACGGCGATGGTCGTGCTGGACGCTGACCGGTTCGGCATCTCCCAGCTCCACCAGCTCCGTGGTCGGGTGGGCCGAGGTGCCCATCCGGGCGTCTGCTTGCTGGTGACGAGCGCTGAGTCGGACACGCCGGCCCGCGAGCGGCTCGACGGGGTCGCCGCCACCCTGGACGGCTTCGAGCTCGCCAGGCTGGACCTGGAGCAGCGGCGTGAGGGCGACGTCCTCGGCGACCGGCAGTCGGGCTCTCGCTCGACGCTGAAGCTCCTCCGCGTGCTGCGTGACGAGGCGACGATCGAAGCGGCCCGTGAGGACGCGCGGGCCCTGGTCGCCGCGGACCCGACACTGGAACGGCATCCCGAGGTAGCCGCCGCCGTCGAGCGCCTGGTCGAGGCCGAGCGCGCCGAGTACCTCGACAAGGCATGACGCGGCTGATCGCGGGTGTCGCGGGTGGTCGGCGACTCGTGACGCCGCGGGGTGCCGCGACCCGGCCAACCGCGGATCGCACCCGCGAGGCGTTGTTCTCGTCGATCGAGTCGCTGTGCGGCGGCCTGGCCGGCGCGTCGTTCCTCGACCTGTACGCCGGCTCCGGTGCGGTCGGGCTGGAGGCGGCCAGCCGTGGCGCCGACCGGGTGCTGCTCGTCGAGCGCGACCCAACGGCGATTCGTGCCATCCGGGCCAACCTCGACGCGCTCCGGCTGCCTGGCGTCGAGCTGCGAACCGACCCGGTCGAAAGGTTGCTTGACGATGTGCCGGGCAGCCCCTACGACGTGGTGTTCCTCGACCCGCCGTACGCCGATCCGATTGCGACCGCATTGCACCGAATCGTCACTGGTGGGTGGTTGGTGAGGGATGGCCTGGTTGCGGTGGAACGTGGTACCCGCGACGCCCCGTTGAACTGGCCGGAGGGGATCACGGCGCTCCGATCGAAGGCGTACGGCGAGGCAACCCTCTGGTACGGTCGCCGCTCATGAGGCGGGCGGTCTGTCCAGGCTCCTTCGACCCGATCACCAACGGGCACCTCGACATCATCGAGCGGGCCAGCGGGTTCTTCGACGAGATCATCGTCGCCGTGGGCATCAACCAGTCCAAGAACCGCCTGTTCGAACCCGCCGAGCGCGTCGAGATGATCCAGGAGGCGGTCGCGAGCCTCGGCAACATCAAGGTCGACACCTTTCAGGGGTTGATCGTCGAATTCTGCAAGGCGCACCAGGTGCAGGCGATCGTCAAGGGCCTGCGGGCAGTGAGCGACTTCGACTACGAGCTCCAGATGGCACACATGAACCGCTCGCTCGCGGGCGTCGACACGTTGTTCATGCCTGCGGCGCCGCACTACAGTTTCTTGTCGTCGAGCCTCGTGAAAGAGGTGGCGACCTACGGCGGTGACGTCTCGGGTCTGGTGCCCGAGTCCGTGCTCCGCCGGCTGCAGGAGCGCCTCTCCGGATAGGCGCGCTCCGGGAAAGGCGATTGGTGGACATCTCTGCGAAGCTCGACGAGCTCGCCAAGCTCATCGAGGACGCTCGAGCGATGCCGATGTCGGCGTCCTGCATCATCAATCGCGCTGAGGTGCTCGAAGCGATCGAGGGTGTCCGAGGGTCGCTGCCGAGCGAGCTGAACGTCGCGCGCAGCGTCCTGAAGGATCGTTCCGCGGTCGTCGAGGAGGGTCGGCTCGAGGCGCAGCGGATCGTGGACGAAGCCGAGGCCGAACGGTACAAGCTCGTCTCCCGCACCGAGGTCGTGAAAGAAGCCACCCGGGAGGCCGAGCGACTGATCGCCGCCGCACAGTCGGAGACCGACCGGATGCGGGTCGAGGTGGATGACTACGTCGACGCCAAGCTCGCGAACTTCGAGATCATCCTGCGCCGGACCCTCGACGCTGTCGAGCACGGTCGAAACAAGATCCACGGCCGTCACAGCGAGCTCGAGGCGCTCAGCGACAGTCAGGCAGAGGCCGAACCGCTGCCGGGCTGAGCCCCGACTCCTGGCCGCGCGAGCCGGTAGCCTGGATCGGCGTGTCACACCGATCCGCGCCGCATCTCGATCCGCGCTCGCCGATGGTCATCGACACCCACGAGCTCGGTCGCCGGGCGGGGTCGATGCTGGAGGTCCAGCGCGACCTCCTGGCGCCGCGCGGCTGGCAGCTCGAGCTGGTCCAGGTGCCGGAAGGTACGCCGGTCGAGCTCGACCTGCGACTCGAGTCGGTCATGGACGGCGTTCTTGTGACCGCGTCGATGAGCGCGACGATCACGGCCGAGTGCGGTCGCTGCCTGGAACCGATCACCGACGCCATCGAGGTTCTCGCCTCCGAGCTGTTCGCCTACGAGCCCGACCCGGCGGACGAAGAGCTCCCGGTCCTCGACGGTGACCTGATCGACCTCGAGCCCATGCTTCGCGACGCCGTCGTGCTCGCCCTGCCGCTCAATCCCGTCTGCGACGACGCCTGCAGGGGGCTCTGTGCGGAGTGCGGCGTCCGCCTCGATGACGTCGACCCCGACCACTCACACGATGTCGTCGACCCGCGCTGGGCCGCCCTGTCGGCGCTGCAAGAGCAAAATCCGCAAGGATCAGCAACAATGGAGGGGAGTCGGGCCGCATCGTCGAGCCCCGCCCCATCACCGAACAGGGAGAAGTGACCGTGGCAGTCCCCAAGCGCCGGATGTCGCGCGCCAACACGCGTTCGCGTCGTTCGCAGTGGAAGGCCACGGCGCCGACCCTCGTCTCGTGCTCGCGGTGCCGGCAGCCGAAACTGCCACATGTTGCCTGCACGGTGTGTGGCACGTACAACGACCGCCAGGTCGTCGACGTCTGACCCCGACCTCCATGGCCGGCGGGTTCGATGCGCTCACGACGGTTCGTGAAGCGGTCGCGATCGTCTGCGAGGTCCCGCTCGACACCCTCTCCGTCAACAGCAGCTTCGCTGATCTCGGCGCGGACTCCCTCGCCCGGGTGAGCATCGCGGACACCGTCGAGGCGGCGCTCCCAGTCACCGGGTTCCGAATCGACGACGCCGTACTCGGTCGGATGGCGACCCTCGGCGATCTGGTCGACCACCTGCGCGAGCAGCTCCCCAGCTTGGCGGGAGTCCGGTGAGCGACCGCGCCGCCTGCCTCGGCGAAGACGTCTCCGCGTTGCTCGCGACGCTCGGCGGGGAGGTTGCCCGCGAGTCGATCGAGCTTGCGATGACCCATCGGTCCTACGCCTACGAGAACGGCGGTCTGCCGACCAACGAGCGGCTGGAGTTCCTCGGCGACTCCGTCCTCGGCGTGGTGATCACCGAAGAGCTGTACCGCCGCCACCCCGACCTGCCGGAAGGGCAGCTCGCCAAGCTGCGCGCGGCGATCGTCAACGCGCGGGCGCTTGCGACCGTGGGCCGCAGCATCGACCTCGGTCGATACCTGAAGCTCGGCCGGGGTGAGCAGGCCAGCGGCGGGCGCGACAAGTCCTCGATCATCGCCGACGCGGTCGAGGCCGTCATCGGTGCGTTCTATCTCGACACCGGGCTCGAACCGACCCGCGCGCTGGTCCTCCGGTTGTTCGCCACGGCATTGGACGACGCCGCCGGTCTCGGCGCAGGTCTGGACTGGAAGACGTCGCTGCAGGAGCTCGCCGCGGAGCGGTCCCTCGGCGCTCCGGAGTACGTCGTCCTCGAGAGTGGACCGGACCACCAGAAGTCCTTCCACGCGACGGTGCTCCTCGGTGAGCAACCGGTCGGCGAGGGTCAGGGCAACAGCAAGAAGGAAGCCGAGCAGGTGGCCGCCGAGCAGGCATGGACGGCGCTGTCGGAAGGCATCAACGCGGCGTCCGGCGACGCGGCGGCCAGTGCCTGAGCTTCCCGAGGTCGAGACCGTCCGGATCGGGTTGGAACGCTGGGCGGTCGGCCGGACGATCGCCGCCGTCGAGACCTACGGCGATCGGACGCTGCGCCGATTCCTCGCCGGCCCCGGCGAGTTCGCCGCCCGCCTGGTCGGCCGTCGCATCGAGGCGGCTCGCCGGCGTGGCAAGTTCCTGTGGCTGCCGCTCGACGACGGCGCCCACCTGCTCGCGCATCTCGGCATGTCCGGGCAGTTCCGGGCCGTCAGCCCCGACGAACCCGACGCTTCCCACCTGCGCGCCCGATTCAGGTTCACAGACGGCGGCACCGAGCTTCGCTTCATCGATCAGCGCACGTTCGGCGGCCTGTCCCTCGACGACAGCGGCGAGACCGCCGACGGCGCACCGCAAAGCCTTGCCCACGTCGCGCCGGACCCGTTCGAGTCGGCGTTCTCCGACGCGAGGTTCGTCGCGGCGATCCGACGGCGGCGTACCGGGCTCAAGCGCGCGATCCTCGACCAGACGCTGATCTCCGGGATCGGCAACATCTACGCCGACGAGGCGCTCTGGCGCGCCAAGCTCCACTACGCGCGTGCGACCGAGGGCCTGCGGCGCCCCGAGATCGATCGGTTGCTGGCCGCCGCCCGCGCCGTCATGGCGGATGCGATTGCCGCCGGCGGGACGTCGTTCGACGCGCTGTACGTCGCCGTCAACGGCGAGAGCGGCTGGTTCGACCGCTCGCTCGAGGTCTACGGCCGTGAGGGCGAGCCATGTTCGCGATGTGGCACGGCGATCGTTCGGCAGCAGTTCACGAACCGGTCGTCGTACCTGTGCCCGAGGTGCCAACCGCGGCCGCGTCGAGGCCGCTGGTGAGCGATTCACCCGATCGGCCCAACGTCCGGCTCTCAGCCTGGATTCGGGGGCGGGTGCAGGGCGTCGGCATGCGCTGGTGGATCCGGGCGCGCGCCCTCGATCTCGGGCTCACCGGCTGGGCGCGCAATCTCGATGACGGGCGCGTCGAGGTCATCGCTGAAGGTCCGGAAGCCTCGTGCCAGGCCCTCCTCGCGTTGCTGAACCAGGCGGCTCCGCCCGGTCGCCCTGGCCGCATCGACACGGTCGTCGACCGCTGGGGAGCGGCTGGCGGACTAGGTGATCTGGGTGGTGCCGACTTCGTCGAACGATGAGCCGTCCGGACTCTTGACCGCAAGCAGTACGGGCGTCACACTAGACGGGACCGCGACGCGCACTGCTCCACCAAAGCTGGGCTCGCGATCTCCAATAGCAAACCACCGTCGGGGGCGGCCCTACTAGGGCGTCTGCGACCAAGTCCTCAACGTGGAGGATCACACACGATGGCCAAGGCCCTTCTCGGACATGTTGGGCACGACCTCGACCTTCGGATGGTTTCCGAACTCCGCCGGATGCGGGACCGCGTCCGCGAGCTGGAGGGCGAAGTAGCTCGGCTCCAGGCCGCCAACAAGGCGCTGTCGAGCGGACTCTCCATCGACGGCGAGATGCTGACCCTCGAGGTGCCCGACCGCATCAGCGAGCCCGCGCTCGCGTAAGCACCGCCGCACGTAACCGCCGTACCTAGGCGACCCCGCGCCGGAGTCATCCGCCAAACCGTCTCAAATCGTTGATTCGGCGCTGCCCAAACCAACGATTTGAGACGGTTTGGCGACAGGGGTGAAGCTGTGGCGTGGCGTCAACCGTCCGGCCCACATCGCGAGGACGGCGCCGAAATACTCAGCCTCGAAACACCCTGATGTGCCGTCGCCTCCGGCTGGTGTCGGATAGCGTTGCCGTGGCCTTCCCCGCCCGCAGCAACGGATTCCTGGAGCCCTACGGGTGCACCTGAAGAGCCTGACCCTCAAAGGGTTCAAGTCGTTCGCGTCGTCGACGACACTGCGCTTCGAGCCTGGCATCACCGTTGTCGTCGGCCCGAACGGGTCCGGCAAGTCCAACGTCGTCGACGCGATCGCATGGGTGCTGGGCGAGCAGGGCGCGAAGTCGCTTCGCGGCGGCAAGATGGAGGACGTCATCTTCGCCGGTACGGCGGGGCGTCCGGCGCTCGGTCGCGCCGAGGTCATCCTCACGATCGACAACACCGACGGAGCGCTGCCGATCGACTTCAGCGAGGTCACGATCTCGCGGACGATGTTTCGCAACGGCGGGTCGGACTACGCGATCAACGGCAGCCCGTGCCGGCTCCTCGATGTCCAGGAGCTCCTGTCGGACTCCGGGATCGGCCGGGAGATGCACGTCATCGTCGGACAGGGTCAGCTCGACAACATCCTGCATGCATCGCCTGAGGACCGCCGCGGGTTCATCGAGGAGGCGGCCGGCGTTCTCAAGCACCGCAAGCGCAAGGAGAAGGCGCTTCGCAAGCTCGACGCGATGCAGGTCAACCTCAATCGCCTCCAAGACCTGACCAACGAGCTTCGGCGGCAGCTCAAGCCGCTGGGGCAGCAGGCTGATGTCGCTCGCCGCGCGAGCGTCATCCAGGCGGATCTGCGCGACTCGAGACTGCGCCTGCTCGCCGACGACCTGTGCGGACTACGAACGACGTTGAACGCCGAGGTCGCTGACGAGACCGCGCTGCTCGAGCGGCGGGCCAAGGTCGAGGCGGACCTGGCCGAGGCGAGCCGCCGCGAGACCGAGCTCGATCAGGCGCTGGCGGCACAGACCCCACGCCTGGCCCGGGCCCAAGAGACCTGGTACCGCCTGGCGGGGTTGCGCGAGCGACTGCGCGGCACGGCGTCGCTCGCCGCCGAACGGGCGCGTCACGTCGCCATCGACACCGACATCGAGTCGGTCGGGCGGGATCCGCAGGCATGGCAGGCCGAGGTCGACGCGATCCGGGTCGACGAGGCGGCGGTTGCGCGTGCCCTCGTCGACGACCGTGGCCGGCTGTCCGCGGCCGAGATCGAGCGCGTCCGGCTCGAGGAGCAGCTCGCCCACGAGGACCGAGCGTTGCGCGAGGCGCGCCAGCTGCTCGCCGACCAGCGAGAAGGCCGGGTCCGGCTCCACGGTGAGGTCAACGCGCTCCGCACCCGCTCGTCCGCCGCGGCGGACGAGATCGGCCGGCTGACGGCGGCCTGGGAGGAAGCCAAGGTTCGTGCGGCAGCCGCGCAGGCGGAGTTCGCGGCGGTCGAGAGCGAGATCGCGGGGCTCGACTCCGGCGAGGTCGACCTCGATGCGGCATACGAGGCCGCCGCGTCGGCGCTCGAAGCCGCCGAGGAGCACGTCACCTCGCTGCAGAACGAAGAGCGTGAGGTGGAGCGGCAACGCAGTGCCGCGGTCGCCCGCCGTGACGCCCTCGGGTTGGGCCTGGACCGCAAGGACGGTGCCGGCGCGCTGATCGCGGCCCGCAACGAGCTCCCGGGGGTGCTCGGCACCGTTGCCGAGGTCGTCACCGTGAAACCCGGGTTCGAGACCGCCGTCGCTGCGGCGCTCGGCGCTGCTGCCGACGCCGTCGCGGTGACCTCGCTGGCGGATGCTGCCGCGGCGATCAGCCTGTTGAAGCGCGAGGACGCCGGTCGCGCCGGCCTCCTGGTCGGCGGTGGGGCAGCCGGTGGAACCGACGATCTGCCAGCGCTGCCGGACGGTGCCCGATACGCCATTGACGTCGTGTCCGCACCAGATCTGCTGCGTCCGGCACTGCGTCGGCTGCTCGACCGGACAGCGCTGGTCGCGGATGTCGAGACCGCACAGCGCCTGGTCACTGCCAACCCACAACTGCGGGCGGTGACCTCAGACGGCGATGTCCTCGGCGTCGGCTGGTCAGCCGGCGGATCGTCGGCCGCGCCGTCACTGCTGGAGATGCGAGCCGCGCACAGCGAAGCCGAGCAGATGGTGACCGACCTCACCCATCAGGCAGACCGCCTCCGATTCGCCCTTTCGGCGGCGACCGAGGAAGCGGCACGCGCCCAGGAGGACTTGGACGCGGCGGTTGCCGAGCTGCACGAGTCCGATGCGAGGTTGGCGGCGGTCGCGGAACGACTGGGCCAGCTGGGAGCGGCGGCCCGGGCCGCCGCGGGGGAGACCGAGCGTTACGCCCGCGGCGTCGAAGCGGCGTCCAACGCCCGCGACCAGGCGCTCGAAGGTCTTGCCGCCCTCGAGGCCCGCCTCGAAGCGGCGGAAGCGGCGCCGGAGGATCAGACGCCTGATGAGTCCGAGCGCGCTCGGGTTGAACAGTTGGTGGTCGCGGCCCGCGCCGCGGAGGTCGAGGCTCGGCTGGCGGTCCGGACCGGTGAGGAGCGGGCGCACGCCCTCGCGAACCGGATCCAGCAGATCGAGCAGGCGGCAGCAGCCGAGCGAGCCGCCCGCGAGCGGGCGCTCGCGCTTGCTGAGCGCCGGGCTCGCGAGGCGGTGGTCGCCGCAGCCGTTCGTGCGGTGGCGGGCATGGCGCTGACCGCGCTCGAACGCTCCCTCGAAGCAGCCGCGGCCGAGCGGACGGCGACCGAGGAGCAGCGAACCGTCACCGAAGGTGAGCTGCTCGCCGTACGAGCCACGGTTCGTGACCTCGCGACAGAGCTCGAGACCTTGACCAGCGCCGTGCACCGCGACGAGGTGGCACGGGCCGAGCAGCGGATGCGGATCGAGACCCTCGAGGCGAAGGTGATGGAGGACTTCGGCATCGAGCCGGCAGCGCTCGTCGCCGAGTACGGCCCCGAGACCCTGGTCCCGCCGCCGTCGGACGCGGCCGAAGGCACCGCGCCGGTGCCCTACGTCCGCGAGGAGCAGGAGAAACGCTGGCGGGCCGCCGAGCGGGCGCTGGCGCTGCTCGGCAAGGTCAACCCCCTCGCGCTGGAGGAGTTCGCAGCGCTGGAGGACCGGCACAAGTTCCTCTCCGATCAGCTCGAGGACCTCAAGGCGAGCAAGCGAGACCTCCTCGTCGTCATCAAGGAGGTCGACGACCGCGTCGAGCAGGTGTTCAAGTCGGCGTACGAAGACGTCGCGCGGGAGTTCGAACTGGTGTTCGGGGTGCTGTTCCCCGGCGGCGCCGGGCGGCTCGTGCTGACCGACCCCGACGACTGGCTCGCGACCGGCGTCGACGTGGAAGCGCGACCGCCCGGAAAGAAGGTCAAGCGGCTTTCGCTGCTCTCCGGCGGCGAACGGTCCCTGACCGCCATCGCGTTGCTCGTCGCGATCTTCCGGGCGCGGCCCTCGCCGTTCTACGTGATGGATGAGGTTGAGGCGGCGCTGGACGACCGCAACCTCGGCCGGCTGGTCGGCCTCATGGCAGAGCTGAAGTCGACGTCGCAGCTCATCGTCATCACCCACCAGAAGCGGACGATGGAGATCGCCGACGCGCTGTACGGCGCGTCGATGCGAGGCGACGGCATCACCGAGGTGATCAGCCAGCGGCTGCGTGAGCCGGAGCCCGAACCTGTGTAGAACACCGGTCTGTCAGGATGGTCAGTCGTGACCTTCCTCATCATCGGAATCGTTCTCGGCGTCCTGATCCTGGTCGGTCTGACCGGTTTCCTGTTCGCGCCGTCGCGTCGTGCCATGCGCCACGCCCCGCCCCGGGGGATCGAGGAGGTCGCGCCGCCGCACTCGAATGTCGAGGTCGCGGATCCCGCGTCACCAGCGGTTCCGACCGCGCCGCCGGTCGAGGCGCCCGCAGCACCGAGCGCGCCCGTGCTGGATGTCCCGCCGCCGTCAGCGGGCCGGCTGGTACGGCTGCGGGGACGCCTGTCCGGGTCGCAGTCGGCGCTCGGCCGCGGCCTGCTCGCCCTGCTCTCCCGCGACACGATCGACGACGATGCGTGGGACGAGGTCGAGGACACGCTGCTGATCGCGGATGTCGGCGTGGCCACCAGCCGCGAGATCGTCGACCATCTACGCGAGCGCGTCCGCGTGCTCGGCACCCGCTCGCCGGAGGAGGTCCGGGGCCTGTTGCGAGCGGAGCTCCTGACCGCAATCGGCGCTGACGTCGATCGGGAGCTGCGCACCGCGCCGCATGACGGCCGGCCAGCGGTGGTCCTGGTGGTCGGCGTCAACGGCACGGGGAAGACGACCACCTGTGGCAAGCTCGCCCGAGTCCTCGTCGGCGACGGTCGCAGCGTGCTCCTCGGCGCCGCCGACACGTTCCGCGCGGCCGCTGCGGACCAGCTGACGACCTGGGCCGAGCGGGTCGGCGCCTCGGTGGTTCGGGGGCCGGAAGGCTCAGATCCGGCGAGCGTCGCTTTCGACGCCGTCCATGACGGAGCTCAGAAAGGCGTCGACACCGTCGTGATCGACACCGCCGGGCGGTTGCACACGAAGACCGGCCTGATGGACGAGCTCGGCAAGCTCAAGCGCGTCGTCGAGCGCCAGGGCCCCGTCGACGAGGTCCTGCTCGTGCTCGACGCGACGACCGGCCAGAACGGCCTGGTGCAGGCACGGATCTTCTCCGAGGCGGTGGCCATCACCGGCGTGGTGCTGACGAAGCTCGACGGTACGGCGAAGGGCGGCATCGTGTTCGCCGTACAGCGCGAGCTCGGCGTCCCTGTGAAGCTCGTTGGACTCGGCGAAGGCCCCGACGACCTCGCGCCGTTCGAGCCCGAAGCGTTCGTCGACGCGTTGCTGGACGTCTAACGATGCCAGGTCTGTTCCGCGAGGCGATCGCCGTGACGTACATCGACCCGGACAACAACGAGATCGCCACGAGCTGGGAGAGTTCCCCACTTCCGCGGGCCGGCGAGAACGTGCGCGTCGCCGGTGTGCCGTATCTGGTGGAGCGCGTCGGCTACGACCTGCCGAAGGACAAGATCGAACGCATCTGGATCGTCCTTCGACCAGCCTGACTGTGCAGGTTTCGTAACCTGCGGGAAATGTTTCGCAACAACCCAGAAATGATCGCTGCCCTTCGCTGAAACCTGCGCGCTCCAAAGTGCATGACGACGAGGGGTCGGGCGTCAGGTCATCCTGCCGCGGTATCCGCAGGCCCTTGTCCCAGACGATGGAGGGTTGATGGGAGACGGCTACTACAGCTGGATGATCGTAGCCACCGCGCTCGTTCTGATGATGACGACTCCGGCGCTCGCGTTCTTCTACGGCGGAATGACCCGGACGAAGTCCACTCTCAACATGATGATGATGTCGTTCTCGGCGATGGGGGCCGTCGGCATCGTCTTCGTGCTCTGGGGCTGGTCGATCGGCTGGGGTGCGGACGGCATCGGGAATGGCAACGGGAAGCTCATCTCGAGCCCGGCGAATACCTTCGGCCTGCTGCACGTGTCGAGCAGCAACTACATATTCGTGCTGTTCCAGATGACGTTCGCGGTGATCACGGTGGCGCTGATCTCCGGCTCGATCGCAGACCGCGTGAAGATGTCCTCCTGGATCGTGTTCTCGGTGCTGTGGGTGACCCTGGTCTACGTCGTCATCGCGCACAACGTCTGGGGCGGTGGCTGGTTCTACTCGCACTTCCCGAACCTGGACTACGCCGGCGGGACGGTCGTGCACATCAACGCAGGCGTCGCCGGCGGCATTCTCGCGTTGGTGATCGGCAGACGCGCCGGATGGCCGCGAAATCCCGGAAAGCCGCACAACGTCACTCTGACGATGCTCGGTGCCGGCCTGCTGTGGTTTGGCTGGTACGGGTTCAACGTCGGCTCGATCGTCTTCACGCCGAACGACAAGTGGGACGCGATCGGTGGCTGTGACGGTGACACCACCTGCCAGCTCATGACGCAGTTCACTCACGAAACCGGCGTGACGTTCATGAACACCACCCTTGCGACGATGGCTGCGATGCTGGCGTGGCTGCTGGTTGAGCGGGTGCTGCGCGGCAAGGCCACGTCACTCGGCGCAGCCTCCGGCGTGGTGGCCGGCCTGGTCGCGATCACCCCGTCCTGTGGTTCGGTCAACACGCTTGGTGCGATCTGCGTCGGCGCGATCGCCGGCGCCGTGTGCGCGGTCGCGATCGGATTGAAGTACAAGCTCGGTCTGGATGACTCGCTCGACGTGGTGGGTGTCCACCTCACCGGCGGCATCATCGGCGCGTTGCTGATCGGCTTCTTCGGCACGGTCAAGTCGCCGCAGGGCATCGACGACCTGTTCCCGAGCGGCGACGGAGGGCTGTTCTACGGCGGCAATGCCAACCTGCTCTGGCACCAGTTCCTCGGGGTGGCGTTCACCGTGGTGTGGTGCGGCGTCGTGACGCTGATCATCGCGTACCTGATCAAGGTGACGATCGGCTGGCGGGTAACGTCCGATGCAGAGGTTGAGGGCATCGACGTGAACGAGCACGGCGAGTCTGCGTACGACTGGGGCACCTCCGCACCAACCGGAGCGGTGGCGTCCCACGTGGGAGCGGGGGCGTCGGTCTGATGAATCTCTCCTCGAACAGTCGTACGACCGACCTGGCACCGGAGGTAGGCGCATGAAGTTGATCACCGCAGTCGTCAAGCCGTTCAAGCTCGACGACGTGAAGGAGGCCCTGGAGACCTACGGCGTCCACGGCCTGACCGTCAGCGAGGTCAACGGGTATGGGCGGCAGAAGGGCCACACCGAGGTCTATCGCGGCGCGGAGTACACCGTGGATTTCGTGCCCAAGGTGCGCATCGAGATCGTCGTCGACGACGCGGACGCGTCCGGGGTCGTGGGCGTCATCGTGAAGGCGGCGAACACCGGCCAGATCGGCGACGGCAAGGTCTGGGTGACCCCCGTCGAGGACATCGTCCGGGTTCGCACGGGTGAGCGCGGGCCGGACGCTTTGTAGGGCGCTCGTCGCACCGCGAGCAGGCTGAGACAGGGGTGGGGCTTCGGCGCCACCCCTGTTTCGCGACACCGGTTGCAGCGCAAGATCCAGACGGCTTCTAGAGTGCCGCCGTGCACATTGACTCGGGGGACACCGCGTGGGTGCTGGGCAGTGCCGCTCTCGTGCTGTTCATGACGCCGGGGCTCGCACTCTTCTACGGCGGCATGGTGCGCAGCAAGAACGTGCTCGCGATGATGGTCGCCAACTTCGCGACCATCGCCGCCGTGAGCATCATCTGGGCGCTGCTCGCGTACTCGATCGCGTTTGGGCCTGACGCCGGCCACGGCCTGCTCGGCGGGTTGCACTTCGGCGGGTTGGCCAACGCCAATGACCCGGTTCCGGGCTATGACCTCAGCGTGCCACCGCTCGCGTTCGCCGCCTTCCAGATGATGTTCGCGGTGATCACCGCTGCCCTGCTGACCGGTACGGCGGCGGAGCGGACGAAGTTCGGCGGATTCCTCGCCTTCGCGGTGCTCTGGACCGTCGTCGTCTACGCGCCGATCGCGCACTGGGTCTTCTCGCCGAGCGGCTGGCTCGCCCAGCGCGGCGTCCTGGACTACGCAGGCGGCAATGTCGTCGAGATCAACTCGGGCGCGTCTGCGCTTGCGCTGGCGTTCGTGATCGGCCGGCGCCACGGCTGGCCCCGGGAGGCGGTGGCGCCGCACTCGCTGCCACTCACGGTCATGGGCGCCGGAATCCTGTGGTTCGGCTGGTTCGGGTTCAACGCCGGCTCCGCACTCGCGTCGGACGGCTTGGCATCGCAGGCCCTGATCGGCACGCAGCTCGCGGCCTGCGGCGGTCTGCTGGCCTGGTGCGGCGTCGAGAAGTTCCGCACTGGTCAGCCGACGACGCTGGGTGCCGCGTCCGGCGCCGTCGCAGGCCTGGTCGCCATCACCCCAGCGGCCGGCTACGTCAACAGCATGGCGGCGATCTTCATCGGCCTGGTGGGCGGTGTCGTCGGCGCCTACGCCGTCACGGTGAAGTTCAAAGCCGGGTATGACGACTCGCTCGACGTCGTCGGGGTGCATGGCGCGTGTGGCCTCGCCGGCACGTTGCTCGTCGGCGTCTTCGCCAGTCGGACCGTCAACCCGGGGCTGCGGTTCACGGGCCTGGTCGACGGCGGCGGCGCGCACCTGCTCGGCGTCCAGAGCCTCGCGATCGTGTGCTCGATCGGTTGGGCATTCGGTATGACCTGGATCGTGGCCACGGTCGTGCAACGCACGATCGGTTTGCGGGTCAGCGAGGACGTCGAGTACGAGGGTCTCGACACTGCACTGCACGCGGAGTCGGCGTACGACTTCGGCAACGTCCGCGCTGGGCGACTCGGCGGCTGATGGCCGACGCTGCCTCCCTGCGCGACGCGCGAGCGGCGTTGCTGGCACGGACCGACGTGGTCGGTGCCGACCTGCGCGCGGGATTGACCGACGTCGCCGACCGCTGGCTCACCGAGCTCCTCGGGGACGCACCTGACGTTGCATTGGTTGCGGTCGGCGGCTATGGCCGCCGGGAGCCCGCAGCCGGCAGCGACTTCGACCTGCTCCTGCTGCATCGAGACGGCGTCGACGTCGCCGCGCTCGCCGAGTCGATCTGGTATCCGATCTGGGACGCCGGGGTCGGGCTCGATCATTCGGTGCGGACCGTCCAGCAGGCGATCGGGGTCGCCCAGGAAGACCTCAAGGCTGTGCTCGGGATGCTCAACGCGCGTCATGTCGCGGGTGATCCGGAGCTGTCGGCCGAGCTCCACCGCCAGGTCTTCGCGATGTGGCGCCGCGACACCCGCAAGCGGTTACCCGAACTGGTCGACGCCGTTCGGGCCCGAACTGAGCGTTCCGGCGAGCTCGCGTTCCTGCTCGAACCCGACCTCAAGGAGTCGCGCGGCGGCATGCGCGACGTCAACGCCATGACGGCGATCGCGGCGGCACAGGTGGCCGACGGTCCGGACGAGCGGGTGCGAGCCGCTTACACCTGGCTCCTCGACATTCGCGGCGAGCTCCACCGCCGGTCGAGCCGCGGCACCGACCGGCTGGTCAAGCAGGAGCAGGCGCCGGTGGCAGCGGCACTCGGAGTCGCGGATGTCGACGAGTTCCTGCGGCGCCTGTTCGACGCCGGCCGGACGATCAGCTTCGCGACCGACGACTCCTGCCGGCGAGCGATGGCGGCAACCAGATCCAGCCGGTGGGGACGGCGTACCAAGCCGGTACGGCGGCCGCTGGCGGATGGGGTCGTTGAGCATGACGGCGAGGTGTATCTCGCCCGGGACGCCGACCCCGCAACTGATCCGATCCTCGTCCTTCGGGCCGCCGCTGCCGCCGCCCAAGCGGGGCTGCCCATCGCGATGCACACGCTCCGCCGGCTTGCCGCGGAGTCCGCGCCGGTCCCGGAGCCATGGCCGGAGGCGGCCCGCGACGCGTTCGTCGAGATCCTCGGATCCGGCCGCAGCGCCATTCCCGTCGTGGAGTCCCTCGACCAGTTCGGCCTGATGGTCCGCCTGCTCCCCGAGTGGGAGCACGTGCGGTGCAAGGCGCAGCACAACGCGGTGCACCGGTTCACCGTCGACCGGCATCTCGTCGAATCGGCGGCCGAAGCGGCAGCGCTCACCCGACGCGTCGCGCGCCCGGACCTGCTCCTCCTCGGCGCGTTCTTCCACGACATCGGAAAGGGGCTGCCGGGCGACCACACCGACGCGGGCGTGGCCGTCATGCCGGCGATCGGCGAGCGGCTGGGGTTGGCTCCCGCCGACATCGCCGTGCTCACCACGATGGTGCGGCACCACCTGTTGCTCCCGGACACCGCAACCCGACGAGATCTCGCGGACCCGACGACGGTGGAGCTGGTCGCCGCGGCGGTCGGGGATCGCACGACCCTCGAGCTGCTGCACGCCCTCACGGAGGCTGACGCCGCGGCGACTGGACCCGCTGCGTGGGGGGACTGGAAGGCCCGGCTGGTGTCTCAGCTCGTCAGCCTGACCGCGGCCACCCTTGCTGGCGAGCCGGACCCCGTCGTCGAGCCGACGCTCGATCCTGCACAGCTGGCCCTCGCCGAACGCGGCGGGCTCGGCGTCGACGTCAGCGGCACGCAGGTGACCATCGTCGCCCCCGATCGATCCGGGCTGCTGTGGCGGTGGGCCGCCGTTCTCGCGCTGCACCGGTTGGAGATCCGATCGGCCAGAGCCGAGTCGGTCTCCGGGTCGGCGGGGCCGATGGCGGTCACGGTCTTCGAAGCGGCGCCGCGCTTCGGCTCGCCGCCCGACATCGATGCCCTGCGAACCGACATCCGACGGGCGTACGACGACCCTGCGGACCTGGCGGCAAAGCTCGCCGACCGGGAGCGGACCTACGCGGCCGACCTGCCGGCCCCGGCCGCTCCGCCTGATGTCCTGTGGTTCGACGACGCATCGCGGACGGCTTCCGTTGTCGAGGTCCGCGCACACGACGTCCTCGGCCTGCTCTACCGGCTGACCCGCGTGCTCGCCGACCATGGTCTCGACGTCCGGTCCGCTCGGATCCACACCCTTGGCGCGGACGTGATCGACACGTTCTACGTCGTCGACGCACGCGGTGCCCCGATCACCGACCAGTCGACTCGGCAGGTGCTCGACGCGGCCTTGAAGGCCGCGTGTCAGCCGTCCTGAGCTGAGTCGCTCGCCGCGCGCACGACCGCCGCCGCGTCGTCGGTCGCCAGGACGACATGTCGGACCCCGGTTCCGATCGGGTCAGCCGTTGCCTCCGCTCCGACGCAGATCAACACCCCCCGACGCCGGGCAGCCATGTCGTGGGTGAGCGCGGCGCGCAGGACGTCATGCACGGCGGTCGAGCAGACGGCCACTGCGATGTCGATCGGCCCGAGGCGCTGCTCGATGTGCTGGATGACCCGGTCCCAGGTCGCGGCGTCCGCGGGATCAGCGGTGATGCCGAAGACGGCTGCCGACTGAGATTCCGCCGCTTCGGTCGCGCGCGTGGTGGTCCCACGATCGGCAGCGACCACCGCCAGCAGACACCCGTGTGCTGCGAGCCGGCCGACGACCTCGACGACCAGATCGCCCTCCCCGGCGACGATCGCGGCCTTGCCCCTCAGGTCGGCATAACGCGGAGCGCTCGTCACGCAGTGATTGTCCGTCGTAGGTTTCCGGCATGACCGATCAGCCCCGCACCATCCTCGACGGCTTCCTCCGCACGGTTCGCCGCCAGCCCGACGACGTCGCCGTCCGCGAGATCGACGGCCATCGGCTGTCCGCCGTCCCGAGCATGACCTGGACTGAGTACGCCGACCTCGTCGCCCGGGTTGCCGGCGGCCTGCAGTCCCTCGGGGTCGGCAAGGGTGACCGGGTCGTCCTGATGATGCGCAACCGGCTCGAGTTCCACATCGCAGACCTGGCGGTGCTCGCCACGGGCGCCACCCCGATCTCGATCTACAACTCGTCGTCGCCCGAGCAGATCTCCTACCTCGTCGGTCACAGCAAGGCGACGCTCGCCATCGTCGAGGACGGCGACTTCGCGGACCGGATGCTCGCTGCCGCCCCCGAGGCGCCCACCCTCAAGACCGTCGTCGTGATCGGCGACGCCCCCCACGGCACGACCTCGTGGGACTCGTTGGTGGCTTCCGACGGCATCGACCTGGACGCCGCCGAGGCGGAGCTCGCGCCGACCGACCTCCTCACCGTCATATACACGTCAGGGACGACCGGTCCGCCGAAGGGTGTGATGCTCAACCACTACAACGTGATCTCGGCATCGGCCGGTTTCCAGAGCTACAGCGGCCGGAGGTTCGACGAGGGTCGGCGGCTGGTGTCGTATCTCCCGATGGCCCACATCGCCGAGCGCATGGTCAGCTACTACAACCACATCCTCCGCGGCTCGGAAACCGTGCCGTGCTCGGACATCACGAAGCTCATGGAGTTCCTGCCGGTGGTGCGTCCCACGGCGTTGTTCGGCCCGCCCCGCGTCTGGGAGAAGCTGGTCGCGGGCATCCAGGCGCAGGTCGCCGCTGGCGGCGCCGAGACGGTGGAGCGGTTCGGTGCCGCGCTCGAGATCGGCCGGCAGGTCCAGGAGCTTCGGTCGCGCGGTGAGGAGCCCACTGGTGAGCTCGCCGAGTCCTGGGCCTTCGTCGACGCCTTCGCCTTCGCGCCGATCCGCCAGAAGGTGGGGCTCGACGAGGTCGAATACGTCTTCAGCGGCGCTGCACCGGTCCCGCCGGAGGTGATCAACTTCCTGCGCGACATCGGCCTGCCGATGAGCGAGGTGTACGGCATGAGCGAGAACTGCGGCGGCATGACGTGGGAGCCGTTCAAGGTCAAGCCGGGGCGGGTCGGTACGGCGTACCCGGGGGTCGAGGTCATCACCGCCGACGACGGCGAGGTCCTGTGTCGCGGTCCGATCGTCTTCACCGGGTACCTCGATGACCCGGAGCGCACCGCGGAGGCGCTCGACGCGGACGGCTGGCTGCACACGGGTGACATCGGTGAGTTCGACGAGGAGGGCTATCTCAAGATCGTCGACCGCAAGAAGGAGCTGATCATCACCGGTGGCGGCAAGAACGTGTCCCCGGCCAACGTCGAGGCCGTCCTGAAGACCGTCCCGCTGGTCGGCCAGGCGATGGCGGTCGGTGACAGCAAGCCGTACCTGGTTGCGCTGCTCACCCTCGACCCGGACGCCATCGCCGCCGACTACCCGGGCCGCAGCGTCGCGGAGCTCGCCCACGACCCCGAGGTCGTCGCCTCGATCGCGCGCGGCGTGTCCGACGCCAACGAGCGACTCTCCCGGGTCGAGCGGCCGCGCCGGATCTGGGTGCTGGACGAGGACTGGCTCCCCGACTCCGACGTCCTCACGCCGACCATGAAGCTCAAGCGGCGCGGCATCCTCGCGAGGTACGGCGAGCAGATCGAGGCCATGTACGCCGGTGGTGGCACCGAGATCAGCTCCGCGCCGGAACCAGCCGCCGCTACGTGACCAGCCCTGCGACGTAGCCTCTAGCCAATGTTCGAAACCCTCTCCGACCGGCTCGAGTCGGTCTTCACGTCCTTGCGCGGCAAGGGCCGGCTCTCCGAGGCCGACATCGACGCGACCGCGCGGGAGATCCGGATCGCGCTGCTCGAGGCTGACGTCGCGCTGCCCGCCGTCAAGGCGTTCATCGCCGCGGTCAAGGACCGCGCCCACGGCGCCGAGGTCAGCAAGGCGCTCAACCCGGCGCAGCAGGTCATCAAGATCGTCAACGAGGAGCTCATCGCGATCCTCGGCGGTGAGACGCGCACGCTCAGCCTCGCGAAGAACCCCCCGACGGTGATCATGCTCGCCGGTCTCCAGGGTGCCGGTAAGACGACGCTCGCCGGGAAGCTCGGCAAGTGGTTGAAGGGCCAGCGCCATGCGCCGTTGCTCGTCGCGGCGGACCTGCAGCGGCCGAATGCGGTGCAACAGCTGCAGGTCGTGGCCGGCCAAGCCGGCGTCGACGTCTTCGCGCCGGAACCCGGCAACACCACCGGGCAGGCCGACGCCGCGGGCGCTGGCGATCCGGTCGCCGTGGCCAAGGCGTCGATCGAGCACGCCCTGCGAGTCGGTCACGACATCGTGGTCGTCGACACCGCCGGCCGGCTCGGCATCGACGCCGACATGATGGCGCAGGCGGTCGCGATCCGCGATGCCGTGCAACCGGACGAGGTCCTGTTCGTCGTCGACGCGATGATCGGCCAGGACGCGGTCAACACCGCAGAGGCGTTCCGCGACGGTGTCGGTTTCACCGGCGTCGTGCTCACCAAGCTCGACGGCGACGCCCGGGGTGGTGCTGCGCTGTCGGTCGCGAACGTCACCGGTCGGCCGATCATGTTCGCGTCGACGGGGGAGAAGCTCGACGACTTCGACCTGTTCCACCCGGAGCGGATGGCCTCCCGCATCCTCGGGATGGGCGACGTCCTCACCTTGATCGAACAGGCCGAGCGGACCTTCGACGCGGACGAGACCGCTCGAATGGCCGAGAGGGTGCTCGGCAGCGACGGCGAGCTCACCCTCGAGGACTTCCTCGAGCAGATGATGATGGTCAAGCGGATGGGGCCGATCGGGAACCTGCTCGGAATGCTCCCTGGCATGGGTCAGATGAAGGATGCGATCAACCAGATCGATGATCGCGACCTCGACCGGATCGCGGCGATCATCCGGTCGATGACCCCCGCGGAGCGCCGGGACCCGAAGATCCTCAACGGCTCGCGGCGGCTCCGCATCGCTCGCGGCTCAGGGACGACGGTGACTGAGGTCAACCAGCTCGTCGACCGGTTCGGCGAAGCCCGCAAGATGATGAAGCAGATGGCGGGCGGCATGCCAGGCATGCCAGGCGCCCGACGAGCCGCCAAGAAGAACGCGAAGAAGGGCAAGAAGGTCAAATCGGGCGGGCGCGCCGGGGCGCGACCAAACGCCCCCGCTCTACCGCCGGGAATGGGCCTCCCGCCGGGGTTCAAGCTGCCCCCGGGGCTCTCACCCGACCTGTCGAACCTCAAGTTGCCGCCGCAGTCCGACTGAAGCGGTCGGGCGCCGGAGCCGATGATCCGGATATGGAGCCTTGCACGTCCTGCGGCGCCGCGTTGGCGGCCGAGGCACAGTGGTGCGGGCAGTGCTACGCCGTCGTCGGTGTGCCGCCGACACAAGTGGCTGCAGTCGCTGCGCCTCCCATCGCCCCGTTCGGCGGCGGATCGATCATGTCGCCCGCACGGACCGCGGCAGCCGCCGCCGGTCCCGCGCCGATGGTGAAGACGCGCTGGAAGAAGACCGCGACCACGTTCGGGCCGCTCGGCCGGATCGCCTGCACGGTTGCCCTCGTCGTACCGTTCATCGTCTTCGTCCTGCTGGGGGTCTTCACCGGCGGGCTCGTGCTCGCGGCTCCCGTGATCTGGGGGTTCGTGATCATGCCGTGGGGGCTCCGGGACACCTGGCGCGCGGGCTCGGTTCCAGCGTCCTAGCGTTCGCTCTTAACGCTTTGGTCGCCGCCTCTGGCAGAATGTTGCGGGCACAGCGTCCACAACCGTGCAGGCGACCCTGCTTGCGAAAGCGCGCAGCACTACGCGCTCAGATCCAGGAGAGCACTACTTCGTGGCAACCAAGATCCGACTGATGCGGCTCGGCAAGATCCGCGCCCCCTACTACCGAATCGTCGTGGCGGACTCGCGCACCAAGCGCGAGGGTCGCGTCATCGAGACGATCGGGAAGTACCACCCGAAGCAGGAGCCTTCGCTGATCGAGGTGGACTCGGAGCGGGCGCGTTACTGGCTGTCGGTGGGCGCGCAGCCGACCGAGCCGGTGGCAGCGATCCTGAAGCTCACCGGCGACTGGCAGGCACACAAGGGCCTGCCCGCTCCCGAGAACGGTGTGAAGGTCGCGGCACCGAAGACCGACCGCAAGGCGGTCTTCGAGGCGGCCGCCAAGGAGACCCACGAGGAGCCTGCGAAGCCGGCGAAGAAGGCTGCGGCCAAGAAGGCGGCGAAGGCCGAGGAGCCTGCCAAGACCGAAGAACCTGCCAAGGCCGAGGAGCCGGCCGCCGAGGCCGAGTCGCCAGCGGAGCCCGAGGCGGCGGCTGCCGAAGCACCCGCACCGGCTGGGGCGGAAGCAGCCGAGCAGGCCTCGACTGACGAGGCGGCCACCGAGGCGCGCGCCGAGGAGGCCGAGGCCGCCGAGCCGGCCACCGAGGAAGCCGCCGAGTAGTGCTCGAAGAGGCGCTGGAACATCTGGTCCGCGGGATCGTCGAGCATCCCGACGAGGTGACGGTAGACCTGAGGGATCGCCGACAGGGTCGCGTGCTCGAGGTGCGCGTCCATCCAGAGGATCTCGGCAAGGTCATCGGCCGGGCGGGGCGTACCGCGAAGGCGCTGCGCGCCGTCATGGGCGGGCTGGGGGGACGCAACGTACGCGTCGACCTCGTGGACGTCGACCGCGGCCGTTAGCCGCCCCGGCAGATGCAGCTCGTCGTCGGGCGGATCGCGAAAGCCCACGGGATCGCCGGCGAGGTGGCCGTCGAGGTCCGCACCGACGACGTCGATCACCGGTTCGCGGCCGGTGCGACGCTCGACACGGATCCGGCCGAGCGTGGCCCGCTGGTCGTCGAGCGCGCTCGCTGGCACTCGGGTCGACTGCTCGTCCGGTTTGCCGACGTCGCCGACCGCACGGCCGCGGAGCTTCTGCGCAACACGATGCTTGTGGTCGACTCCGCCACCAGCCTCGCCTCCGACGACGACGCAGAGTTCTGGGATCACGACCTGATCGGGCTGGCGGCCAGCACGACCGACGGATCGGTCCTCGGCGAGGTGACCGATGTCGCCCACCCGCCCGGCCCGGACCTGCTCGTGATCACCAGACCGGGTGGTGGTGAGGTGCTCGTCCCGTTCGTCGCGTCGATCGTGCCGACCGTCGACCTTGCGAACCGCCGGCTCGTCGTGGACCCGCCCGACGGTCTGCTGGAGCTGTGATGCGGATCGACGTCATCACGATCTTCCCCGACTACTTCGGGCCGCTGGACGTGTCGCTGCTGGGCAAGGCCCGCGAGCGCGGGCTGCTCGACATTCGCCTGCACGATCTTCGCGACCAGACCGACGACGTTCACCGCACGGTCGACGACGCGCCGTACGGCGGTGGCCCAGGCATGTTGATGCGGCCGGAGCCGTGGGGCCGCGCGCTCGACGCCGTTGCTGCGGAGCCGCCGGCCGGACTCGCCGACCCGCCACTGCTCGTCATCCCTACCCCTTCCGGGCGTCGGTTCGCGCAGGCCGACGCCCGCGCGTGGAGCGCGGAGCCCTGGCTGGTGCTCGCGTGTGGACGGTACGAGGGGATCGACGCCCGGGTCGCGGCGGACGCGGCGACCCGGATGCGGGTCGAGGAGGTGTCGATCGGCGACTACGTCCTGGCCGGTGGGGAGGCGGCGGCGCTGGTCGTCATCGAGGCGGTGGCCCGGCTGCTCCCTGGGTTCATGGGCAATGCGGCGTCCGCCGTCGACGACTCCTTCACCGACGCCGACCACCTCGAGGCTCCGGCCTACACCCGGCCGGCGGTCTGGCGAGGTCTTCCGGTCCCGGAGGTCCTGACCTCCGGCGACCACGCGGCGGTGGCACGTTGGCGCCAGCAGGAGTCGGCTCGGCGGACCCGGGAGCGGCGCCCGGACCTGCTCTGATCGTGGCGATCATTACCGCCTGACCGGCCGGTTGTGGCACAGTGGAATGCACCGCCTGACCTGACAGCGCCTGCTTTGGCGCGTCCGCTGCCTTGAAGGATTTGACCATCATGCAGACGCTCGACTCGATCGACGCCGCCTCGCTGCGCACCGACATCCCGGTGTTCCGCCCTGGTGACACCGTGAAGGTTCACGTCAAGGTCGTCGAGGGCACCCGCAGCCGGATCCAGGTCTTCCAGGGCGTCGTGATCCGCCGCCACGGCGGCGGGGTCCGGGAGACCTTCACGGTCCGAAAGGTGAGCTTCGGCGTCGGTGTCGAGCGAACCTTCCCCGTCCACTCGCCGATCATCGACCACCTCGAGGTGGTCATGCGTGGGGACGTCCGGCGCGCCAAGCTCTACTACCTGCGGGAGCTGCGCGGCAAGAAGGCGAAGATCCGCGAGAAGCGGGAAACCGCCCCTACGGGCTGACGCTCGTTCGTCGATGAGCGAGAGCACCTCGGAGCTACCCGAGGTCACCGACGCCGGTGGCTCGTTCTGGAAAGAGCTCCCGTTCCTGGTCATCATCGCGCTGGTCCTGGCGTTGTTGATCAAGACCTTCCTCGTGCAAGCGTTCTACATCCCATCGGCCTCGATGGAGGACACGCTGCAGGGTGGCCCGGAGTACCCGGGTGGCCCGTCCAAGGGCCATCCGTACGACCGGGTGCTGGTCAACAAGCTGGTTTACCGATTCCGGTCGGTGCATCGCGGCGAGATCATCGTGTTCCGCAAGCCACCGGGCTGGCCGAACGAGTCGTCGTACCAGGCTCCGTCGAACCCCGTCCTTCGGTTCTTCCACGGCATCGGGAGCGCGATCGGCGTCGCCCCCTCGGGCGGCAGCGACTTCATCAAGCGCGTGA